>Ga0164241_10001048_pt1 | contig 38343 bp, 32 predicted proteins | sample OricomyardsoilBY_FD_108780 | JGI IMG/M metagenome (GOLD analysis project Ga0164241, IMG submission 108780) | Backyard soil microbial communities from Emeryville, California, USA - Original compost - Back yard soil (BY) | ecosystem: Environmental > Terrestrial > Soil > Unclassified | place: USA... | reverse complement strand
TCGACTTTACGGGTGAACGACCGGCACGGTTGATTCTCGAATCGCTCGCTGAAGCCGAGGTTACGCCCGAAGACGTAGACTTCGTGATTGGTCACGGGAATGGAGTGCTCGCCAGTGACATCTCCGAGCTCAACTACATGAAACGCGTGTTCGGCGATCGCACCCGCGAAATTCCGCTGATTTCCACCAAGCCCGTCTATGGCCACACGCTCGGAGCGGCCAGCGCAATCAACGTAGCTGCCGGCGCGCTGATGATCCATCACGCTTTCGTCGCCCCGACCATTGGCGTGGATCGGCAGCGCGTCGTGGGCGGATTCAACCATCAGGCCAACGAGGGTTCGTCGCGACTACTGCGCAGTGGCGTCGTTGTCAGTTACGGCGCCGGTGGCCAAAACGCAGCCATCATCATGCAACGGGCCAAACGATGAAGACGTTCAATCCGATCAATGCGCGCCGCGGCATGCCTCACTCGAGCATCGTTGCTGCTGCCGAATTTGCTTATCCGAGTGAACTCGTCTCGAACGAGGCGTATGCCGATCGCTGCCGCTTCACTCCCACGACGAGCTTCGCCGAGCTGGCTGTGGAGAGCGGCATCAAGACTCGCCGCTGGTGTTTGCCGGCAGAAAACACGCGTACGATGACCGACGCGGTGGTGCAAAAGCTCGTGCGCGCGCACCCCGACCTGGTCGATCAGATTGATTTGGTCGTCGTTACCTCGGGTACGACGTTGAATGTCGCGCACCCGTCAGATCCGAACAACCGCGTCGTCGCCGATCTCGCGCCGTTCGTACTCGCAGGTTTGGGCCGAGAGCGCGCGCTCGGTCTCGATCTCAAGTACTGCTATTGTTCCGGGTTCTTGCGCGGTGTGCAGGTAGTGGATGCGTTGCTCGCCAACGAAAACTACCGAGCGGCGTTGCTCATCGCAGTGGAGCAAGGGAGTCGCTTCGCGGTGGCGCCGAGCAATCGCTCTGCCTTTTGTTTCATCGTCGCTGACGCTGCAGGAGCCGTGATCTTCAAGCGCGCCGAGCGAGAGGAAGGCGCCGGGATCATTGACTACTGCGGGCACAGTGAGGTGGACAAATGGAGCTGGGTCGGGATTGGGGAGGATGCGGCCTCGATGACGATGCTCGGCTCGCGCGCGGCCGGCGCCACGCACGACCTGCTCGTGGAGTGCGGTCGCACGCTGTTACGACGCAATGGCCTCACGCCTCGCGATGTGACGTGGCTCTTGCCGATTCAAACGCACGCAGGTCTGCTCGCGGGTGTCACGCGTGACCTCGAATGGTCGAAGGAGAAACTGCTCTGGTTCGGGGACGTCAACGGTTTCTCGGGCAGCGCGAGCATTCCGAGCTGCCTCGCCGAGCAAGCAGGACAGGGCAGGGTGCGCCCCGGTGATCTCGTGCTTTCGCTCGCGGTGGGCGCGGGCCTCAACTGCGCGGGCGCGCTCTACCGCTACTAGGGGGAAGCGTGCGGACCGATTTGCTCAGCCCGTTGTCCGACGCCATCCGGCGTCACGTCGAGCCGGGCATGCATCTGCACTTTGCCTCGACTCCAAGCCGTGCCAACGCCGCACTGCGTGAGCTCGCTCGCGTCTTTCTCGAGCGCCGTCCGGGGTTTCTCCTGAGCTCGACGGGCTTTCACTCTTCGGCGCACACGCTGCCATTGCTCGGACTTGGCAGGGGCTATCTCAGTTGCTTCTTCGGCGACAACTACCCAGCGCCGCGTCCGAACCGGCTCTACAGAGCGCTTGCTCGCGAGGGCGTGCTCGAGCATTGGTCGCTGTTGACCTACACACTCGCGTTGCGTGCCGGCGCGCTCGGGCACCCCTACGCGGTCACCACTTCACTCGGTGAAACCGATCTGGGCGCAGATTTGGCGGCCCGTGGGCGCTTGTTCGAGGTTCCAGATCCGAATGGTGGTAGTGGGTCCGTTCGGCTGCTGTCGGCCATCGTGCCTGACGTAACCTTCGTGCACGCGGCCGTCGGGACGCGTTCTGGTCGTTCGGTATTCCCTTCGCCGATCGGCGAAGGGCTTCACGGCGCGCAGGCGGCGAGCCGCGGGGTGATCGTGACGGTCGAGAGAATCGTCGAGGAGCGCGAGCTGGATGCGTTTGCGCAGCTCGCGTCGCTGCCTGCCGGGCGTGTCCTCGCCATTTGTGAAGAGCCATTCGGTGCTCATCCGCAGCCTCTCTATGTGGGGGCGCCCCTCTGCGGCGTGAGCGGGTACGGTGACGACTTCGCCGCGTACGAGACGTGGCGAACCTTCGCCGAACAGCCAGACTCGTTCGCCGCTTATCGTCGCTCGGTGCTCGAAGGGTCCGACGGACGCCGAGCTTATTTCGACTTTGTGGGCACGAGCCGTTTGGATGGCCTCCGCGCGCCCGAAAATCGCTCGCAAATCGCCGCCCCCCGGGTCACTTCTGACCTCACCCCGGGTGAGGTCACTTCTGACCTCACCCGGGGTGAGGTCGCGAGTGTTCGCGAATTGGGGGCTGCGGAGCGATTGGTGCTACTTGCGGCGCGCACCATCGTCCGGCGCGTGGGTCGGGCGGGGCACCGCGCGATTTTGGCGGGCATTGGGCAAGCGTTTTCGGCGTCGAGAATCGCTTTGCTGCTCGACCGCTCGTTGGCCGAACGCGTCGAGTTGCTGGTGGAGACCGGCATCAGCGGGTTCGATGCGCGGAGCGCACATCCGTTCTTACTGAGCGCGCACAACATGGCTGCAGCAGCTCGACTCAGCTCGGTGGAGGACAACCTGGGCGCGATCGCGTGCGGTCGGCACAATCACTGTTTGGCGGTAGTCGGCTGTGCCGAAGCCGATGCCGATGGCAATGTGAACTCGAGCTTCGTTGATGGTGAGCTGATCGTTGGCTCTGGGGGAGCGAGCGATTTGACGGCGTGTGCGAGTGAAGCCGTCGTGTTGTGCAAGAGCGACCGCTTGGTGTCGCGCGTCGCTTTCGTGACGAGTCCGGGCGCCCGCGTGCGCGCGATCGTCACCGAGGACGGTGTGCTCGAACGAGCGGCGGCGGGGCAGGGGTGGACACTCTCGAACTTTGGGCTCGGTGTGCGCTCAGCGGCAGACTTCCGCGCTGCGTTGCCGTTCCCTGTAACTGTACGCGAAACCGACGCGGCTCACGCCGCGTCGTCATTCGAACTCACTGCACTTAACGACATCTTATCAGAAACGGCGCGCCCACCGCGCGTCGAACACGGAATGACCCATGCTTAATCTTAGAATGTTGAGTCTGGCAACGTATTTGCCTCGTCGGCGCGTCGACAACGCCGCGATGCTCTCGAGTTTTCCCGAGCTCGGTGAAAAGGACCTCGAGCGCATTGGCGTTGGCAGCCGTCACGAAGCTGCCGACGATGAAGATGTGCCCACCATGGCGGTGAACGCATCGCGGGCGGCACTCGAGCGCGCCTGCGTTTCCGCTGAAGCGCTGGATTTCCTGATCTTGGTCAATTGGAGTGAGAGGCGCTATGTGCCCGATATCGCGCCGCGTGTGCAGGCCCTGCTCGGTGCGCGCAAGGCATTCGCGTTCGACGTGGGCTGCGCCTGCGCGGGCTTCCTTTATGCGCTGTCGATCGCGCATGGGTACCTGCAGAGTCCCCGATTTCAGCGCGGGTTGGTGGTCGCTTCCGACTATTCGCGGCGGCGCGTGCGCGCGGGTAGTCGTGCGTCGTTGTTGTTTGGGGATGCGGCGGCAGCGACGGTCGTGGCCTCGAACGTCACCGCTGGCTTCAATTTGGTCGACTACGAGCTCGGAACGGATGGAACCCGTAGCGAGTTGATGGACGTCGACTCTGAGAATTATCTCGTTACTCATGTTCGCCAGCGCGAGGTCAACGAGCTGGCCGTCTCGTCTTTGGTGCGCGCCGGTAAGAACCTCCTCGCGCGTCAGGGGCTCACATTCGCCGATGTGGACTACATCGTGCCGCACTCCGGCACGGCAGGGATCCAGAGCATGCTCGCAGAGGCGTTGTCGCTGCCGCGCGATAAGATCATTACGAATCTGCCGAGCGTCGGCAACGTGACGGCCGCTTCGATCCCCACGGCGCTCGAACATTTCCTGCAAGCAGGAACGCTGCGCACTGGCCAGCTCGTGTTGGTCTTGGCGGTGGGTGTGGGTTGGCACTGGGTGGCTGGGCTGATCGAGCTATGACCGCCTTTTCGGGTCGTCACTGCGTCGTGACGGGTGCCACCTCCGGCATCGGGCGTGCCACCGCGCTGGCGCTGCTCGCCGAAGGGGCGAGCGTTACCGGCCTCGGTCGCAGTGAAGAAAAGCTGATCGCGCTGCGCGAGCAAGCCGGCCCGCGTTTCGACTTTCTCGTCGCGGATCTCGCTGACGCGGTCGAGCGTGAGCGGGCGTGTGAGACGTTGCGAAAGAGTCAGCACACGATCGACATCTTCGTGAGCAACGCCGGAGAGGCCGCGTATGTGAGTCCGCTCGCGATCGCATCCGCGCACTTTCGCCAGCTGTTCGAGCTCAACGTGTGCGCTCCGCTGGAGCTTTGCCAGGCGCTACTGCCGCTGATGCCGAGCTCGGGGCATATCGTGCAGTTGTCGTCCGTCGCCGCCCGCTTCCTGCCCAACGCCAAGTTTGGCCCCTATGGAGTCACCAAGGCGGCGGTGACCGGCTTGATCGACGCATTGCGCCTCGAACTCGCTCCTCGTGGACTTCGCGTTACGTCGATCGTGCCGGGACTCGTCGACACGCCCATTTACGAAAGCGTCGAAGGCTTCGACGATTTGCGCAAGAAACTCAACGAACAAGTGCCCCAATGGCTCGCGCCCGAGGACGTCGCCGAGACGATCGTCTGGGCGCTGTCACGGCCAGCAAACGTGGTTGTGACCGAACTCACCGTCATGCCGCGCGGCCAAGCGCGCTAGAGGCCACATGGACGAACGAGACCCGATCGAGCAGACAGTCAGCTACGTGGATGCCCTCTTTGGTGAAGGCACCGGCAAGAAACACCTGCGTTTTCTCGAGCGGATCCAAAATCCGGGTCTGCGCGAGCAAGTTTTGCGTTACCACGCGCTCGAGGCAAACACCACCGAGCTTTCGCTCGAGGAGAACTATCTGCTCGGCATGGCGGTGCTCGCCGCTCTGGGGCGCCACGACACGGCGGCGATGTTCGCGAAAACCTTGCTTCACCTCGGTACGCGCAAGGAAAAGTTACTCGAGGCGGTCGCTCGGCTGTCGATGTGGATCGGGGGACTGCCCGCGGTGGAGGCCGGGTTTCGCGTGCAACGTGCGATTGCCGAGTACGAGCAGGAGGGGCTCGGTTCGCTCGCAGTCTGGTTTCCTGAAGGCCGTGAACCATGACTCCGGCAGGGCTGCTTGCGGGCCGATGCGGCTTGGTGCTCGGCGTATCGGGGGAGAACAGCATCGGCTATCACGCGGCGCGAGGCTTCCGAGCTGCCGGTGCCGAGGTCACGCTTACCCATCGCGAAAACCGCCGCGCAGCGGTGGCGCCCCTCGCCGCCGCCCTCGGTTGCGAGCGCGCTGAGCTCGATTTCGGCGACGAGAGCGCGGTCGAGCGCACCCTTGCCGACTTCGGCACTCGCCACGGGCGCTTGGACTTTCTCCTCCACACGTTGGTGCACGTTCCGCGCGGCGTGCTCGAACGCCCGGTCACCGAGCTCTCGGCGGCGGATTTCGCCGAGGTAATGGAGATCGGCGTGCGCTCGTTGATCGTCGCCTGTCGCTACGCTTTGCCGTGGCTGCGGCGCTCGGATGCTCCGCGTGTGATCACGCTGCTCTCGCCGGGCAGCGATCGAGCAGTGCCGCACTATCACGCGGTCGGCATGATGAAAGGCGCGCTCGCGGCGGCTGTGCGCTATCTCGCGCTCGAGCTGGGGCCAGAAGGCGTGCTGTGCAACGCGGTGAGCTTTTCGATCGTCGAAACGGACGCCGCATGTCGCGTGATCGGCCGGGAATTGACGCAAAAAACACGCAGCGCACTCAGCAAACGCACTTTCACGCGCCGCGCGACCGACTGCGACGATGTGGTCAATGCCTTGACTTATCTCGCGAGTCCCCTGTGTACGAATATCGCCGGTGAGACGCTGTGCGTCGATGGCGGGTTCTTGCGAGCTTACTTGTGAGCGGGCGCTGGGGCCCGCTTTCGAACCAATAGGAGAGATCGAGCAATATGCAGAATAATCAACGAACTCTGAGTCGACGCGCGCTCGGCGCAGCTGCTGTTCTGGGCGCCACGCTGACGTGGGGGCATTTCGCAGCAGCGCACTATGCCCCCCCTCGCGAGCTCCGCGGACACCTCACCACGCAACAAGTGCAGTGCGGCTCGATGTGCACCGAGGGACCGCTCACGGGAGATCTAAAGGGAACGCTGGCGTGGACGCTTAATTCCATGGAAGAGACACCGACTCCGAACGTGACTCGCTACGTCGGCGTCAACACCATCACCACCCGCTACGGCACATTCAGCGGGCCTGATTACGGCGTATGGAACATCGAGACCGGACAATTCACGGACTACATGGAGATCACCTCGGGCACGGGTGTCTTCGCTGGCGCCAAGGGCACGCTGACGATCGTCGGGTCGTTCGATCCAGTGTCCGGCACGGGTTCGAGCGAGTGGCGCGTCGTGTTCGCCCCGCGGTGACGTCATGACGCGCACGTCGATGAGCCAGCCACCGACGATCTTGGTCGTGGATGACAGCGAAGTCGTGTTGACTGTCACGAAGACGCTGCTCGAATCATCGGGCTACCGCGTGCTCACCCATTCCGGACCGGCCGGCTGCGTGGCGGTGATCTTGCAAGAGAAGCCCGACCTTTTGCTGATCGACGTGAACATGCCGAAACTCGGGGGAGAGACGATCGTCAAGCTGTTCGGCAAAGCACAGCCGAACAGCGAGACGATCATTCTACTGTTTTCGACGTTGCCCGGGGACCAACTGGAGCAGCGTGCTCGCTTGGCCGGCGCCCACGGCTTCATCCGCAAGACCGAAGATACCTTCGAGCTCGTACGCCAAGTCAACCGCTGGCTGAGGAGAGACCTGAGCGGCGGAATCAAGCGTTCGGCCTCGACCGAGATCTCAGCCGTCGCCCATCCTCCCGCGAGTGGCCCGCGAACCAAGACCGGCAGGCCAGCGCCGTCAGCAGCCGGCAAACCGCAACCAGACTCGCGTGACGGGCACAGCAGCGGGTCCATACGCCTCTCACCCGTCGTGTTGTTCATCGACGACGATATGACGGCACTCTCGGCGTTTCGGCGCGACGTGCAAGGCGAGGCGTATCGAGCCGATTTTGCGCTTTCCGCGGCGCACGCGCTTCGTCACATCGATTCAGAAGCACCGCCTGACGCCATCGTCGCGCGGCTGGAGCCTTCGGGGATCGACATCTACGACCGCGCGCTCGCCCGCGATGCGGATTGGGCAAACCGGTTCGTGTTCGTGGTCGGAAGCGCACGCAGCGCGCGAGCTGGCGCCTTCCTCGAAACCTTTCGCGGGCCGGTGCTGCAACATCCCGTCGAAGCGGACCAGTTGCGCCGCACGCTTCGCCAACGGTTGGCCAACAGCGTTTCCTCGAACCAGCGCACCCTGGGAGGCTAAGCATGCCCGCGCATTTGCTGCCCATCATGGTCGAATCGAGCTGGTACTTCGTCACGACTCAGCAGGTGCGCGAAGTGCTCGGCGCGCAACCCTGGCTGCCGATCCCTCGCGCACGCGCGGAATTGCCCGGTGTCATCGTCTGGCGAGGGCGTGCGGTGCCGCTCGTCGATATCGCGCGCGTGCTGGGTATTGGGAACGGCGCGGGCGCGCAACGGGCACGCACGCTGATCGTGAATCACGAGCAGGGCGTGGCTGCACTGTCGATCGATGCCGCGCGCGAAGTCAAATCAGTGCCCGAGGCTCGATTGCTGCCGATGCACGACGAGATCATTCCTTACGCCACCCACGAACTCGATGAGGATGGCGTCGTCACGCCGGTCATCGACCTCGAACGCTTGATCTCCGATCTACATCGCGTGGCTGGCGCGAGCGAAGACGGTTCGAACGTGGGCAGGGCTCGATGAAGAAGAAAGACGAAGCCGAGCTCACCTTCGTCGTCGCCGGCGCGCCTCCGCAAGCGCTCGCGATCGCGGCCGATCGCGTGCGCTCGATCGTGCCTGCGGTCGCGTTTGCAGGAACTCAGCTCGATTTGCGGCCACTTTTGCCGGCGGCGCCGCCGGATGACGGAGCGCACGTGTTGGTCGTTCGGCGTGATAGCTCGGAAGTAGGCCTGTGCGTGAGCGGCAATCTACGCATGCTTACGCTCGCTGCGAGCTCGGTACTCGCGATTCCCGGCCTACTCGGGGAGCCGTCTGGGCTCTCGCACTTACTCGCACCACAAGGCGTGCCGTTGATGTTCGTACTCGATCTCGCTCGCCTGGACGAGACCACGCATTGCCCCTGGCCGACGCGCGCTCTCGCAACGGAGACCTGACCACGATGTCCTTCAAGAAGCTTACGACTCGCTGCGTGCTCGCCTTTTTGACGCTCGACACGCTTTTCAATCCGCTGCTCATGGTGGCCTTCCTCGGGCTGTTTCACGTCGAGGAGCTACACGGTATCGCCTTCGTGCTGCCGCTCTTGGTGCTCGCCAAGATCGTGGCGAACTCGGTGTTCCTGTCGGTCGAGCTCGGGCCGTTCGAACGCTTCGTGGGCCGTGGTGGTCGCGGCGGCGATGAGCCGTTGGCCGCGGCCGATCGCGCGGTGCAGGGTCTGCCGCGCCGGTTCGGCATCTTTTACGCCTTCTCGTGGAGCGTTACGTATGCACTTGCATATGCGGCTGTTTACTTCCTCGTGCCAGGAGCCATTGGCCCGCGTGCCGTCGATGCCGCTGCGATGTTGGTCGTGGCCGTCTGGTTTGGAGGCTTCGCCTTTGGTTTCCCGTTGAGCGTCATGCTGACCACGGAAGCGGCTAGCCGTCTATCGGTTCAGGCGCGTGAGCGTGGGATCGCGCTCGACCGCGACCCGGTCGCGTTGCAGACGCGCATCGGTGTGATCGCGCTCGCGCTCGGACTCGGCCCGACGCTGTGGATGATGGCGCTCGGCTACATGAAAGAGGTGCACGCTGGCGGCGAGCAGCGCGCAACGCTCAGTGCGCTAGCCGCCGCCGAACTCGCCCAAACCGCGCCTGCTGGCAACGACGCCGTGAGGCGTTTCGGTGATGACTTTCGGCGCGCTCACGCGAACCTGGGAGTCTTGCAGACGACCGGCGTGATCACCAATGAAAGCCTTGTCCCGGTCACACCGGGAACCGAACCGGAGCCGTTCGCGTTTGCGCGCGATTGGCTGAAGTCACAGCTGGCAGGAGCTTCTTCTGGTGTGCTAGCGCCGCGTGATCGCGACGTAGGTGTGGCCTTCCGGCGCCTGGATGACGCGCATGTTGCCATCGCTGTGGTTCGAACTCCAGATGGCGCGTCGCAAAGCTTCGTGCTGAGCGCAGGCGTTTTTGCGCTGATCGTCGCGCTGTGGGCGCCGCTGTGCGCGGTGATCCTCGGTCGAGCGGTCTCGAGCCCCATCGAACGGCTGACGCGCGCTGCGCGCGAGGTCGTCGAAGAGGGCAAGCAATCGGAGATGGCCGCGCTGCCCGTGGCGCGCAACGACGAGGTGGGCGTGCTGACCGACCGTTTCAACGACTTGCTCGATTTGATGCGCACGTTGAGCCACGCTGCAGGTGCGATCGCAAAGGGGAATTTGCGCGTCGAGATCCGAGGCAAGGGCGAGCTGCCGGACGCGTTCCGCGGCATGCTCGGGAGCCTTTCTGGAATGGTGCACCAAATCAGCGAGACTTCCGTCGAGCTCGGCAGCGCCGCAGCCGAGATTTTCGCTGCGTCGCAGGAGCAAGAAGCTGCCGCGGCCTCGCAGTCGAGCGCCATGGAAGAGATCAGCCGCACGATGGACTCTCTCTCCGAGTCGGCGGCGCATGTTTCGGATGCCGTGCGTGGCGTGCTCTCGAACGCCGAGCGCACCCTCGACAACACGGATGGCATGGTCCGCCGGATCACCGAACTGTCCGCGCACGCCGGGCGCATCGCGGAGATCCTAGAAGTGATTCGTGAAATTGCCGACAAGAGCGATCTCTTGGCGCTCAATGGCTCGCTCGAAGCGAACCGCGCCGGCGAGCAAGGACACGGCTTTGCCTTGGTGGCATCGGAAATGCGGCGGCTGGCCGAGCGCGTGACGGCCTCGGTGCAGGACGTCAAGCGTCTGGTGAGCGATATCCGCGAGTCGGGCTCCACGACGGTCATGGCGACCGAGGAAAGCAAGCGGTTGGCTCAAGGAACGACCGAAGCCGCGCGTCAGATCACGTTCGTCACACAGCAACAGCGGAGTGGAACCGAACAGGTTTCGCAGAGCGTGAAAGGGATTAGCGACGTGGTGACTCAAACCGTCGCAGCGACCGCGCAAACTCGCACCTCTGCAGAACGGCTCAAAGCTCAGGCCGATCGCCTGACCGAGCTCGTGCGGCGCTTCGAAACGGCGACAGAAGAGGCTGCGTGAGCTCTGACCGCGAAGCGCTACTGGAGCGCTTTCGCGCGGGGCTCTTGGCGCGCGTCGAGCGTATCGAGACTCTGCTCGAGTCGCTAGAAGCGGACGCCTCCGCGCAGAAGGACGCCCTCGGCGAACTTCATACCCTCAAGGGTGAAGCTCGCATGCTGGGGCTCAGCATGCTCGCCGAGCTCGCGCACGCACTAGAGACTTGGCTCGGTCAAGGAGGAGCCGTGCTTGCTTCATTGCGTGCGCTCGATTCCATGCGCAAGGCGCTCGGCAATACGGTCGAACCGGAGATTGGCGATGCGGTGCTGGAAGCGGCGCTGCTGGAGCTAGTTGATGTCGAAAGCGCCGTCCCCTTGCCCACCCACGGCAGGGAGGTCGACGGCGAGCAAGCCGCCGAAGGGAGCGACTCCGAGACGAGCGACGGAGCAGCAGCCGCCACGCGCTCCGAAGCGCGCGGACGTGAGGCCCGCAACGACCACGGCCGTCGCTACGTGCAGGTAGACGCACAGGTCGTCGACGACCTGTGTGAACGGCTGGCGGAGCTCACGGCCTTGTACGGGCGACTGCGGGGGCGCACGCTCGGGTTGGTGCGGTCGCTACCCGGCGGCGCCAAGGCGCACACGGAACTCGTGGAAGACTTTGCGCGTGTGAGCACGCTCGTCACGGACACGACGACGCGCGCCTGGGCGCTCCGCTTGGTGCCGGTCGAGCCGGTGCTGCGCGAGCTGCGGCGGCACGCGCGCTTGCTGGCCGGTGAATGCGACAAGAACGTCGAAATCAAAATCGAAGCGCGGGGCGTCGAACTCGAACGAAACGTGCTCGACAAGCTCTGGGACTCCTTGCTCCACCTCGTGCAAAACGCGGTCGATCATGGCTTGGAGGCGAATGGTGAACGCGGGGACAAGCCAGCTGTGGGCTCAATCGTGCTGTCTGCGCACGCGGCAGGCCCGAACGTCGTCATTTGCGTCGAAGATGACGGCCGCGGCGTCGATGCCGATCGCGTTCGCGCTGCGGCACAACGAGGCGGCAGCGGCTCCGAGGTGTCGAGCTTGAGCGACGAAGAGGCGCTCGACCTGCTGTTCGCTCATGGCTTCTCGACGCGCGCCGAGGTGAGTCGTGTGTCCGGTCGCGGCGTGGGTCTCGCGGTCGTTCGGCGGCAAGTCGAGGCACTCGGCGGCAGCGTGCGGCTCGAGTCGAAGCCGGGTCAAGGCACGCGCTTTTTGCTCACGGTTCCGTTCACCGTAACCAAAGAGCGCAGCCTGATCGTCGAGGTCGGCTCTGGTCTGTACGCATTTCCCGCGCGGACCGTGCGCGCGGTGCTCGGCTCGCACGAGCTGCCCGCGCAAACTCACGAGCGACGCCCGACCCTGCGTCACCGCAACCAGACGCTGCCGCTGGTCTCGCTCGCGAGCGCGCTCCGGCTGAACAGTGATACTGCGGAATCATCGGGCATCGTGGTCGAGCTCGGCGGGCGCACGTTTGCCTTGCGCGTCCCGCTCATCATGGGCGACGTGGAGCTGATTCGCCGGCCTGCCGATACGCTGCTCAGCACGCTCACCGGCATTGGCGCGACCGCGTTGCTCGATGACGGCCGGCTGGTGCTCATGCTCGATGTCGCGTTCCTACAGCACGCCCTCTCTGACAACGCAGCGCCTCTCGCTCCCGCGCTTCATGCGCGAAGCACGTCGCGCCGTCGGCGCATCCTCGTGGCTGACGACTCGCCAGTAGTTACTCAGCTCGTCCAGGAGATCTTGGTTTCGGCGGGCTATTCCGTCGAGGTCACCAATGACGGCACCGAGGCGTTGTCCGCCATACGTGCGCGAGGAGAGCCCGATCTGGTGCTGTCCGATCTGGAAATGCCGACCATGGGCGGGTTCGAGTTGCTCTCCGAAATTCGCAAGAGGAACCAAAGACTGCCGGTGATTCTGCTGACCACGCGCGGCTCCGTCGAGGATCGGCAGCGCGCGACCGAACTCGGCGCAAATGCCTACTTGCTCAAGACCGGCTTCAAGAGCGATGCGCTGCTCGACTTGGTCAAGCGCTTCGTCCCGGCCTCCCCAGCCAGCGTACGACCGGTAGCCCCGTGAAGCCTGTTCGCGCCCTCATCCTCGATGACTCGGTGATCTGTCGCGATCGACTGCGGGACATCCTCACCCGCGATCGTGACATCAGTGTGGTCGGCGAGGCAGAAAACGGGGACCGGGTGCTCGAGCTCGTGCGCCAAGTCGGCCCCAGTATCCTCCTCGTGGATCTCCAAATGCCGGGTACCGGCGGACACGAAACGATCGAACGCGTGATGGCTAACCATCCGCTGCCCATTCTGGTGGTAACCGGACAGCCCTCCGCCGGGAACCAAAAGGCGGCGTTCGAGTCCATCCGACGCGGGGCGCTCGATCTCGCTGAAAAGCCCGAATACGGCGACGCGAGCGCTGAAGCGCGCTTGCGCAGTCGGGTGCGCGAGCTGTCACAGGTGCCCGTGGTTCGACACGTGGCCGGGAATCGGAGTGCCCCGCGGATCGGGAACGGGGGAGCGCCGCAACCGCTGCTTCCCGCGGCGCCGCGAGGTGTGCCGGTGATCTCGATCGGCGCCTCGGCGGGAGGTCCTCTAGCCGTCGCGGCAGTGCTAGGAGCGCTGCCAGCGAACCTGCCCGCAGCTGTCGCGGTCGTGCAGCACTTGCCGAAGGGCTACGCTCGAGCGTTCTGTGAATTTCTGCGGGCGCGCACGTTGCTGCCGGTGAGTGTGGTCTCGCGTCGTACCGCGACGGAGCCGGGGAACGTCTACATCGCCGATGATGATCGCCATCTGATCGCGCTCGACGCGAACCACTTGGGGCCGAGTGAAGAGGCGGAGGTGGAAGGCCATCGACCCGCGGTCGACGTCTTGTTCCGCTCGCTCGCCGACTGCTTGCGCAAAAACGCCTGCGGCGTCGTGATGAGCGGCATTGGCCGAGACGGTACCGCCGGACTCCTCGAACTCAAGTCACGCGGTACGTTGACCCTCGCGCAGGACGAAGTAAGTTCGGGCGTCTTTGGCATGCCCCGAGCTGCGCTCGAAGCCCACGCCGCCGAACGTGCGCTCGAGCCTGTGGGGCTCGCGCGCGAGGTCACGAATTGGGCGCTCGAAACCGCGCGAGGCGTGAGCCGATGAGTGCGGAGCGCGATCTAGCTGCGTTCGTTTCGATGCGCACGGGCATCGAGCTGACCCGCGGTGGAATCGATCGCGCACTCGAGGCCTACGCCACGCGCCGACAGAAAGAGCTCACGCTTTCGCTGCCGGCTTACCTGGCACTCTTGGCGGGCGATCGCGGTGGGGCAGAGCTCGAGCGGCTCGTCAACTCCATCACCGTCGGATACACCTGGTTTTTTCGAGATCCGGGCCAGCTCGCAGCGATTGAGGCGTTGTTCGTGAGCGAGCTCGGTCGCTCGCGTAAATTGCGAACGTGGATCCCCGCGTGCTCCACGGGAGAGGACGCATACTCACTCGCCTTCTTGGCCGGGCGGGTCGAGCGTGACGTCGAGATCCTAGCCACAGACCTGAACACGCGGTCGATCGAGCACGCGCGGCGTGGCGTGTACGGCAGCTGGAGCGTGCGCGATATGGATCCGCGTTTCACCGCGAACCTCACCCAGCGCCGAGATCGCAGTTTCGAAATTGCAGAGCGATTTCGCGAGCGAGTGAGCTTTGCGGCGCACAATTTGATGGATCGCCCGCCAGCACCGGCCAACGGCGAGGGCTGGGACATCGTGCTGTGTCGCAACGTGCTCATCTATTTCGATCGCGACACAGCACGGCGCGTGCTGGATATGCTGACGCGGTCGCTTGCGCCTGGTGGCTATCTGGTCCTTGGCGCGAGTGAAGTCGTGTGCGAGGTCCCGAACGGACTCGATGCGAGTTACGTCGCCGGACGGCTCGTATTTCGCAAGCGCGACTCGGCGTCGAGCGCCGGCGTCGCAGCGCCGAACGTGTCTCGCGACTGGTTGATCGCTACGGCTACCGCGCGCCAAGAGGTGCGCCTGGTCTCGGTATTTCCGGCTGCGGCCGAAGCCCTCGAGAGCGCTCCTCCAGCGCCACCCTGTGAAATCGAGCGCGATCTCAAGCGGGGGCATCGCTTGCTCGAAGCGGGCGATGTCGTCCAAGCGTGCGTCGCGTACCTCGCCGCGCTGAGTCGCGATCGGACGCGCGCGGACAGTCATCTGTACGCCGGAGTCGCGCGCTATCTATGCGGTGAAATCGAGCTGGCTCTACACGACCTGCGCGCAGCGCTATTTCTCGACGAGAGCCTTTGGCCCGCCGCTTTCTATCTCGCGCTTTGCCACGAAAATAGTGGCCATCCCGCCGAAGCGCTCCAGGCGTACGAGCACGTGCTGAGGGTCCACGATCGCCAGCGCGCCGCACACGTGACCCTCGGCTCGGTCTTCGACGCGTGGCGTGATGACCTGTGCGCGGTTGCGCGTCGGCGCGTTCAAGCCGCAGGCGCGGACGCGCGGCGCGCCGGGTAGCGAGCCCGCATCCGCGAACAGGCCTTCAATAGAACAGGTTGAAGGTCCCGGTGAGGTAGAGCATCGACAGCATGTAGAGCGTGCCGTCGTAGTAGCGGTACTGACCTGTCGGGGTCTCTTGATCCCACGCGGCCTGCAAGAAGGGTGTTGCATCGGCGGTGGACAAACCGAACGCGAGCATTGCGTTCGCACCGGTGAGGCCCGCCCCGTGATACTGGTTCATCGCGGTGCCGCTGAGCGAGAACGAGCTGCCGTACGTGTCTAGCCCTTGGCTCACCCAAAATGCGGCGTGCGTCTTCGCATAGGCCGTCTGCCACGAGCCCACGCGATTCACCGCGAAGTCAGACATGATGTTCATCGGGACGCGCCAGGCGTCGGCGTTGAACGTGTTGCCTTGCGCGTATGCGGAACCGTCGAAGTTGGATTGATACGGCGAAAGGCCAGTGCTCGCGTTGTAGACCTTGGGGAAATACGTGCGTGCGTAGCTGGCCGCGTTTCGCCAGAGCGTCGCGTTGGCCGTGTCGAAGCAGGCCCATTCCGAGTAGAAGAGCGGGAGCACATAAGACGGATCGCTGAAGTTCGAGTTTTGACTGAACTTGACGATCGCTGGGTTTGCGTTGAAATCATGTGCCGCCATGGCGGCCATGATCTTGATCGCTTCAGCGCGGTAATTGATCGAGCCGGTGCTGCCCCAGCGCCGATCCGCGATGCGCAGCGCTTCGGCGAAGTATTCGTCGCCGTCCGGCGCTTGTCCGGTCGATTTGGGCGTGCACGAGTCCACGTTCATCTGCCAAGCGAATACGCCGCTCGGTTGCTGCATGCATGCCTTGGCGTAGCTCCACAGTTTGTCGAACTCGGTGCGCATGTTCATCTGCACCGCGATGAACATGCCGTAAGATTGGCCTTCGCTGCGCACGTCACCGCTGGCAACGTCCTCGATGTAGGCCTGCGAGGCGTTGGCCGAGAGCTGGTAGTAGATCGGCTGATCGGCGCCACTGCCGTGGAAGAGCTGTTGAACGACGCCGTTCAGCTTGTCCTGCACTTCAGCGACTGACTTGCAAAGCACCTCACTGAAGAGGTTTCGAGAGGCGGCTGGTGCCATGCACTCGATACGCGGTGTCGAGTCGACCTGCCCGCTGCTGGCCCCGCATTCGGCTGGCGTGTCTGGGGTACCGCCGCTGCCCGTGCCGGCCAGCCCGCTGCCCCCGGAGCCTGCAGCGGCCGCTCCGCCACCTCCGGCCAGCGCAGGGGTGCCGGCGCTCCCAGCGTTATTTGAGGGGGCGTTCCCATCGCTGGCGCCGCAGGCGAGTACGCTGGAGACGCCGAAGAAAAGAATAAGGGTACGTAGTGACAAGTGCGCTGACATGGGCCGTAACTTATTAGTTCGTCAAATGTTTCCGGCCGACCTATCAAACGACATCGGGCGCAGCAGTCCGTCGGCCGGTTTTTCGCATGGCTTGGGGTGGTCGATTCTGCTTAGCATTGTATGAAAAGGTTGCCCGTATTTCCCAACCGAAGGTGTCCCTAATGACCGTTGCTTCGTCTGCACTTAAGCTCGCGACGTTTTCCTCAATATTCGCACTGTCTTTCTGGACAGCGCAGGCCAGCGCGCAGAGCGCCGGTGGTGGTGGCACTTCGAGCGGCGGTGCTTCGGGCTCCTCCGGCGCGTCAACAGGCGGCGCTGGCGGCGCTGGCGGCGCTGGTGGCAGCGGTGGTGCGTCGAGTGGTGCTGGCGGCACTTCGAGCGGCGGCGCGGGCGGAGATACCGGGGGCGCTTCCGCTGCCGGCGCCACCGCGAGCGCTGGGGCTGCAGGCAGCGCCGGCGCGAGCTCGAACCTGATTTCGAATGGCACGTTCGACACCGTCACCGATCCTTGGTGGAAGAACGCCGCTACCACTGACGCCAACCCCGCCGACATCGTGATGAGCGCCACGGACGGACAGCTTTGCGGCGTGATGAGCGCAGGCGGCAAGAACGTCTGGGACATCATCATGGGGATCAGCGGCCTCTCGCTGATGCCGAATCAGTACTACCACATCGGCTTCAACGTGAAGGCGGATGCACCGCGTACGATCAAGTTCAAGATCGGCCTCGGCGACAAGCCGTACACCGACTACTTCATCGAACCCATCGCGATCACTGCTGATTCGCAGAGGTTCGACTACACCTACTTGAACTTGCGCACTGACCCGACGGCGCAGTTCCAGTTCCAAATTGGTAAGACGCCGGGAACGGTCTGTGTCGACAATGTCGTGGTCGAGCCAGTGCCCGCGCCGACGATGCCGACTTACACGACCTCGGCGCCCTCTGGTCATCCCTTCAAGGATTACAAAGCCTTCATGAAGATGGGCACGGCCGTCGATACGCCGATCTTCCTGAGCAACCCGCAGCACAACGCGATCGTTGCCACCGAGTTCGCCATGATCACGCCGGCGAACTCGATGAAGATGAACTTGATCCAGCCGGTGCAAGGCACGTTCGACTTCACAGACACCGACGCGCTGGCGAATTGGGCACAAACGAACGGCATCGAGTTCCGCGGCCATCCGCTGATTTGGCACACTCAGGCGCCGGACTGGCTCAACAGCGGCACCTTCGATCGCGACCAGATGATCGACGTCATGTACAAGCACATCGACGCGCTGATGGGGCGCTACAAGGGCCGGTTTCCGTACTGGGACGTGGTCAATGAAGCGATCGACGGTGCGGACTGGCGCGCGACGATTTGGCACGACCGCATCGGCCCGGACTTCATGGACCTCGCGTTCACCCACGCCCGAGCCGCGGATCCCGCCGCGAAGCTCTACTACAACGACTACAACAGCGAGCAGAAGGGCAACCCCAAGGCGGACAAGGTCTTCGAAGTCATCAAAGACATGAAGGCGCGCGGCATTCCGATCGATGGTGTGGGGCTCCAGGGCCACTACTATGTCGAGCCCAACGGCAACACCAATCCCGGCGTTCCGGACATGCAAGCCATTCGCGACAACATGGCTCGCTACGCTGAAATCGGTGTGGAGGTGCAGATCACCGAGTGTGATTTTCGCATCGGTAAGCCGCTCGACGACACCAAGACGCAGCTGCAAAACGACTTCTACAAGAACCTGCTGCAGGCGTGTATCGACGCGCCGAACTGCTCGCACTTCACGGTCTGGGGCCTCAGCGACCTCGACTCCTGGGTACCGAGCACCTTCCCGGACTACGACTACGCGCACATCTTCGATAGCAAGCTGATGCCGAAGCCGGCCTACACCGCGATGAGCAACGTGTTTGCGAAGTACAACCTCGACGGCACGCCGATCGCCGCTGGTGGGGCAGGGGGCGCGGGAGCGGCTGGAGGCTCCGGTGTCTCGGCTCCCAGTTCCAACTCGGACTCGGGCGGTTGCTCGCTCGCACCGCGCGGCGGCTCCGCGCCGTGGTTGCTCACGGCGTTTGGCATGCTCGGAGCGCTCTTGGTTCTGAAGCGCTCGAAGCGTAACCACGGCTGAGTAGTTATCCCGCGACTGAGGGGGACCTCACGCTCGTCGAGATTGACGAGCTCGAGGTCCCCTTCGCATATCGGCAGAGTCAATTTGCCGCGTGCCCAGTCAATTCAGAGCGGCGTTTCGTCCCAACGGCGAGCGCGCTGAGCGCTGACTCCGCTGCTTGATGGGCACTCCGCACCCGATGCAGCCCGCTACTTCATCCGTGCTTCGAGCCGCTTCGTTCCACCGCGATAGCTGAACTTCGCGTCATTGAAGCTCGGTGGACCCATGAAGCCGCGGGCGTTGTTCGATGCGCAGTAATCTTCGACGGGCATGCCGACGAAGTTCGTATCGAGCTTGCCGTTGTCGTTCTTGTCGTGGAATGCCGAAAGGCCATACGTGCCACTGGGGATCCCTCGAAAGATGCAAATGGGTCTCGAGGTGTTGGCGCTCACTATCGCCGCGCCTACCGGCTTGGTCAGCCAACCGTCGCGGGCGAAGAGCCCACAGCGCACGACGCCACCTCGCTCACGCAGCTCAGTGCGAAACTGCACCTCGTTCGAACTGGGAGGGTCTTCTGCTGCGATTACGGTCGAGCAAGGTACGAGCGCCAGCAGAATTCCCCCGCACCAGCTCAGTGTCAGGCGATGCCTCGCGCAGCGTTGCGCGGGCCCAGGTGCCAGGTGGCGCGTGCATTCATGCGCTTGTTTCATAGCTGATTTCCTTTCCTCTCGCGCCGAGCGCTTCTTGCAACCACGATTGAAAACGTTCATGGCAATCGGAGCGCGCAAAAGCGGAGGCCACAGCGCGCGCTCCCTCGCGCAGCGTTTCCGATTCGAGCAGCTCGACGAACGCTTCGCGAAGCGCGCGCGGAGTTGCCTCCCCGGATCGAACCAGGCGGCCCGCGTTGGCGCGCTCAATCGCCGTCATTGCCAGGTATTGGTCGAGGTTCGAGGGAATGCCGAGCACCGGCTTGCCCTCCGCGAGCGCTTGATAGCTCGTGCTTGCTCCACCATTGGTGACGACGAAGCTTGCTTTTCGGGCAATGTCGGCGCCCGGCGCGAAGCGCACCACCTGCACGTTCGGTGGAGGGTCGAGAAGTTCGAATCGCCCAGCGGTAGCCAGCACTGCGTTGACGGGAAGTTCGGCAACGGTTCGCAATACCTCTCCGAGTGCCGCGTAGCGACCGGAGGAGCCAATGGTGATGTAGACGAGCGGCCGATGCTCGCGCAATCCTTGCCCGATTTCTGGCGTCGCCACGCTTGGTGACCAAGGGATATGCCCCAAATATCGGTGGTTTTCGGGCAGTTCACGAGTTGGGCAGAGTTCCACGACGTCCGGGTAGAGTGTGAAGTCACCATCGACGAGCGCTTGGAGTAACCCGCCGCTAGGCGCGAAGCCGTGCCGCTTCCGGATCTCGTCGAGCGGCCCGACGAAGTGAGCGAAGGCTACAGGGAATGCTTTGGGCCAATAGCGAGCCGCTCGCTCAGCACCCAGGAGTGAAACAATTGGATGATCGGGGATGGGCAGCGATTCGCGAGCCGCGAACGGGCTCATGTATGCATTGATCAGCGTCGCGAATGGAATGCCGCGGAGCCGAGCGCTCACGGCGAGAGACAAACGCAAATCACCGATGACAACGTCGGGCTGGATGCGATCGAAGAGCGCGAGCTCTTCCTCCACGTAGCGTTCGAGCACGCTCGTTTCGTAGAGTCGCTCCCCGCGGTCGAGCTTTTTGAGTGCTCGTTGCCGGTCGATGGTGAACAGGGGAATTCGGTCGAGCCCACTTCCGAGTAGGGCCACATCATCGACGGGGCCACAGGCGAAGTGCACGTCGTAGCGCTTGCGATCGACGCGCGCTGCGAGGCTTTCGAGCCGCACCACCTGGGCGAGCGTAATCGCCTCAGACACGAAAAGCAGTCGTGGTCGATGTGGCATAAGTGTTAGACAACAGTTGGACGTATAACGTATGCGGCTTGACTTAGAGACATTCTGAATCCATAGCGTTAGACATAACCTAGTCAAGCCGTAGAGAGGTCCGCTTTGCGCGCAATCGATTTCTTGTTGGTGGGTGGTGGTCTTCAGAACGCTCTGATTGCGTCCGCACTCGCGCTCCATCGGCCGCACGCACGAGTGACGATCGTCGAGGCGAGCAGTCGCCTCGGTGGCAATCACGTGTGGTGCTTTCACGCAGGCGACATTTCGGAGTCCGCGAGTTCCTTCGTCGAGCCGTTCGTCGTTCGTCGCTGGTCTAAGTACCGAGTTCGCTTTCCCAGCTACGCGCGAACGCTCGCCGATCCGTACGCGGCCGTGACTTCAGACGCGCTGCACGCACATCTCACTCAGCTCTCGGCGAACGGACACGTGCGACTGATGCTCGGTCGCGCCGCCACACGCGTCGAGCCAGGTCGCGTCGAGTTGGACTCCGGTGACGAACTCAGCGCGGGTCTCGTGATCGATGCGCGTGGCCCCGACCGCTTCGCGCAAGCGGCGATCATTGGCTACCAAAAATTCGTCGGCCTCGAGCTGGAAATCACGCCGGAAAGCGCACCGGCCGAGCCAATGTTGATGGACTGCACAGTCGAGCAGCGCGACGGCCTGCGCTTCTTCTACGTGCTGCCACTTGCGCCGAACCGCGTGCTGGTCGAGGACACCTACTTCTCGGATAGTGACGAACTGGATGCCGCCGCGTGCGAGGCAGAAATATTGGCTTACGCCGCCCGCAACGGCCTGGAGGTGCGCGGCATTGGCCGCAGGGAACGGGGCGTGCTGCCGCTGCCGTCGCGCGCCCCGCGGGTCGAGACCGGCAAAGGCCTGATTCGTGGCGGGTACCAGGGCGGGTGGTTTCACCCGACTACTGGCTACTCGTTCCCGGTCGCGGCTCGCCTCGCCACGACCATCGCGACCGCCGCGGACGATGAGTTGCCCGCGCGACTCGGCGAGCTAGTCGCTCACACCGCCCGCCAGCAGCGCTTCGCGGCGCTTTTGAATCGGATGCTGTTTCGCGGATTTGCTCCCGAGAATCGCCGGGCCACTTTCGAGCGACTTTATCGGCTCCCTACGGAGACGGTGAGGCGGTTCTACGCGCTTTCACTGAGCCACACCGATCGAGCGCGCATCGTGTGTGGCAGGCCTCCTCGCGGCCTTTCGGCACGCGGTCTGCTCGCCGCGCTCTCGGAGCCAAGCGGCAAGAACCACCCTCAGCCTGGGACGAATTCATGACTCAGTCGGCGTTCGAAATGGACGAAGTGTCTTCTCTCGTTTCCCTGCTCGAGAAAGAGGCCAAAGAGCTCGCGCAAATCTTGCCCGACGACATTCGTGTCGCACCGCGTTTCTGGCAGCAGGCATTGTTCGAGCCGCTCGGCGAGGCTTCTCGCCGCCCGGGCAAGGAGTTCCGCGGCAGATTCGCGGAAATTGCCTGGGCGCTCGCCGGTGGGCGCGGTCCCGCTCCTGCGGAACTATCCGCGACCGTCGAAGCATTGCACCTCGGATCGCTGATCGTGGACGACATCGAAGATGGCTCGGTCAGTCGTCGCGGGCAGCAAGCACTGCACGTGCGGGTCGGCTTGCCGCTCGCACTGAATGCGGGAAACTGGCTCTACTTTTGGCCGAGCGCGTTGCTCGAACGAGCTGGATTCGAGCCGAGCCGCTTACTTGCGCTGAAAGCTGCGCTGAACCGCGCCGTTTTGCGCTGCCACTACGGTCAGGCGCTAGATCTGTCGCTGCGTGTGACCGAGCTGCGGCAGTCCGAGGTCAAAGAGCTGGTCTACGGATCGACGAGGCTCAAGACTGGGAGCTTGTTCGAACTTTCCGCCGAACTCGGCGCGACCGCGGCGGGCGCTTCGGCGGAAGTGGTCCACGTGCTGGCCGAGCTCGGGCGCGACCTCGGAGTCGCGCTGCAAATGCTCGATGATTGGACGGGGATTGCGTGCGAACGCCGGTATCACAAGGGCCAAGAGGATCTGCGTGAAGCAAGGCCGAGCTGGCCGTGGGCCTGGCTCTCTGAGCTCCTCGATGACGTGAGCTACGTTCGGTTGCGTGTTCTCGCAGAGGCAGTGGTGCATCGCGAGCTGACGCCCGACGTGCTCGCCGGACAAATTCGCACGCTCCTGGCGGACGCGCCGAGTCGAGCGATCAGGGCCCAAGTAGAGCGCTCGCGGGCCGAGTGTCACGCGCGCTTCAAAGGCTCGCCCGCCCTCGCGGAGCTCGACGGTGAGCTCGCGCGATTGGAGCGTTACGATGGCTGACGGTGCCGCAATTGGCGAGCGGGCGGGTGCGCGCGCAAGACCGCGGGTGGCGGTAATCGGCAGTGGGTTCGGGGGGCTGGCTGCGGCAATTCGGTTGCAAGCGTCCGGCGTCGACACGGTCTTGTTCGAAGCTCGCGACAAGCCGGGCGGTCGCGCCTACGTCTACGAGGACTCGGGCTTCATTTTCGACGCGGGACCAACGGTGATCACGGCACCACAGGCGCTCGATGAGCTCTTCGAGCTCGCTGGGCGACGCCGCCAAGACTACGTCGAGCTCCTGCCCGTCACGCCATTTTACCGACTCATCTGGAGCAATGGGACTAGCTTCGACTATGCGGGCGCCGAGAGCATGGAGCGCGAAATTGCCCGCCTCGCGCCGGACGATCTCCTAGGCTATCGGCGTTTCGTCGAGTATACGCGGCTCGTGTTCGAGCGCGGCTACGAGGAGTTGGCCGCGGCGCCGTTTTCGAACTTCACAGACATGCTGCGCGTGGCGCCTTCGCTCGTTCGTTTGCGCGCGGATCGCTCGGTGTACGCGACCGTGGCTCGCTTCGTGAAGAACGAGCGGCTGCGCGAGGCGCTCAGCTTTCATTCGCTCTTGGTGGGTGGAAATCCGTTCGAGACCAGCGCGATCTATACGCTCATTCACTATCTGGAGCGCAAATGGGGCGTTTTTTTCCCGCGCGGCGGCACTGGGGCGCTGGTGCGTGCGCTGGTGCGGCTCTTCGGCGAACTCGGGGGCGAGTTGCGTCTCTCCTCTCCGGTCCTGCGCGTCGAAGTCGAGCGCGGGGCGCGTGTGCGTCACTGGTTGACTTGCACGACGCGCGAGCCCTTCGACGCGGTGGTCTCCAACGCAGATCTGCACCAGACGTACGGCGCGCTCTATGCGGGGGAGCCGGCCGCGCGCCGGATGGCGAGCAAGCTCGACGCCGCAGAGTGGTCGATGTCGCTCTACGTGCTCTATTTCGGAACAGATCGGCCGTACGACCTCGCTCATCACAACGTGCTCTTTGGTCCGCGCTATCGTGAGTTGCTACAGGATGTATTTCGCGGCAGCGCGCTGCCGGATGATTTCAGCCTCTACCTCCACGCGCCGTCCGTCACCGATCCGAGCCTCGCGCCGCCTGGCTGCGGCTGTTTTTACGTGCTATCGCCCGTGCCGCACCTCGGTAACGCGAAGCTCGATTGGCGAGCACTCGCGGCTCCCTACGGGGAAAAGATTTTGGCCTCGCTCGAGCGGCTGATGCCGGACCTTCGCCGGCACGTCGTCGTGCGTCGATGGATGACTCCCCTCGATTTTCAGGCCGATCTCTTCGCCAAACATGGCTCCGCATTTTCGCTGGCTCCGCTCTTGACGCAGAGTGCGTGGTTTCGGCCGCACAATCGTGACGCTGCGATCCCCGGTCTATACTTGGTCGGAGCGGGGACGCATCCGGGTGCCGGGGTTCCCGGCGTCGTGAATTCCGGCAAAGCCACGGCAAAGCTCGTGCTCGAAGACCTCCTCGGGAAGCAGTCGTGAACCCAGCAATCGAGGACGTGATTGCCAAGCACTCGAAGAGCTTTTCGCTCGCGAGTCGACTGTTGGACCGTGCGAGTCGCGACGACGTGGCCGTGCTCTACGCCTGGTGTCGCCGAGCCGATGACGAAGTAGACCTTGCGCCAGTCACGGAACGGCGTGAACGGGTAGACCGTCTCGACGACGAGCTCACCGCCGTGTACGAGGGGCGAAGCGTGGGCGAGCCAGTGCTCGTCGCGTTCCAGGAGCTGGTGCAGCGGCGCGGGATCCCCAGAGAGTATCCGCTCGCGCTGCTGGCAGGCATGCGGTCCGACGTCGGAGCCGTGCGGATTGCGACCACCGACGAATTGCTCGTGTACTGCCACCGCGTTGCTGGCGTCGTCGGATTGATGCTTTGCCACGTGTTCGGTCTTTCCGACGAAAGTGCGCGTGAAAATGCGGCGCACCTCGGAATTGCCATGCAGCTCACCAATATCTGTCGTGACGTGCGCGAAGACGCCGAACGAGATCGGCGCTACCTGCCCATGGATCTGGTGGCTTCCTTCGATGGGCAGCAGAGCAGCAAACGAGAGCTCGTGCGTCGGTGTGTCGCGCGCTTGCTTGCGCTCGCAGAGCAATACTATCGCTCGGCGGACGCCGGCTTCCATGCCTTGCCATTTAGGGCGGCGCTCGCCGCGCGCGCAGCACGCAAGGTGTACGCCGCGATCGGCGACGAGCTTGCGTCGCGTCAATTCGATGCTCTCGCAGGGCGTGTCGCTGTGCCGCTCGGAAAAAAACTGACGCTCCTCGTGAGCGCCGTACTGCAAGAGCTCTGGGGGCGAACGTGCCGCCGCGTGCGAGGGCGAGTGCGTTTGCCCGAAGGGCTCGGGAGGACGCCGTGACGTTCCACTCCGCGTCGCGTTCCGCCCGCCCGGAGCGCGCTCCAAGCGAAGCGAGCCGCGGCGAATTTCTCGTATACATCGGCCGCGTGCGTGAGTTCTCGCGGGCTGACTGGGCGATCTACGTTGGCTGGGTCGGACTCATGTTCGGCCTCGTCGGGGCCACCGGCGGCTTCGTAGCGGTAGGCAGCGCCGCTTCCGTCATGCTGAGCCGCGCTGCGTACCTGGTGCCGTTCGGCGCGCTGATATTCACCCTGGCCATTGCGATTGACACCATCGGCCATCGCACCGTCTATCGCGAGGAAATCAAAGCGGCCGAAGGGCTCGTACACGGGATCACCATCCTCTGTGGGATTGGCTCCTGCGTGTTGCTGACCGCGGCGTATCACGAGCGCGTTTTGTTCGGCATTCCCGCGATGGTGCTGACCGTGCTATCTTTCTTCTACAGTGTCGTCGACGAAGTGTTCCATTGGCGGCGGTACACGTCCCGCAAGTCCGATCGAGTCGAAATGTGGAGTCACGTGGGGATCTTCGTCGGCCATTTGACGATGATGACCGCGTGGTGGGCGTGGTTCTTCGACGGCTATCGCGGCGTTGCCGAAACGCTCGCCGTGCTTCGAACCCATGGCTGAGCCGCTCTACCGAATCGGCACGGTCGCACGTCTATCCGGCGTATCCACACACCTGATCCGCGTTTGGGAGCGACGGTACGACGCTTTGGAACCGTCGCGCAGCGGGGGCCGTGCGCGCCTCTATTCGCCCGCAGATCTCGAGCGGCTGCGCTTGTTGAAGCTCGCGGTCGGTCGAGGTCATGCCATCGGACAAATTGCGCGGCTCGAGCATGCTGAGCTCGAGCGACTGAGCGGGCAAGCGGAGGAGCACATTGCCGATGACAGCATCCGCTCCTTCATCGAAGATTTCTTGCAGGCTGTCCAAGCGTTCGATTCGGATCGCGCGCAAGAGCTGCTCGTGCGCGGGGCTCTGATGTACTCTGCGCGCTCGCTGGTCTTCGACGTGCTCGGTCCGCTACTCGAGCGAATCGGGAAAGAGTGGGCGAACGGCAAACTCTGCGTCGCGAGCGAACACCTCGGCTCGATTCTGGTGCGAGACAGCTTGAGCGATCTGCTGCGGCGTCTTCCCAAGCCGACAGGGGCCGAGCTGGCCCTCGTCACGACTCCCGAGGGAGAGCTCCATGAGCTCGGCGCATTGCTCGGCTCCGTCGCGATGGCGCTCGAAGGCTATCGTGTGCTCTACCTCGGGCCGAATTGTCCCGTCGCCGAAATTGCACGCGCCGCGCACGGCGCGTCGGCGACTATCGTGGGCCTTTCGATCGTTTCGCTCGAGCCCCAGCAGGCCATTCAGGCTGTACAGCAACTATTGCAGGCACTTCCCGAGCAGGTCGACTTCGTGGTGGGTGGGTCGATGTCGGACCGCATTCGCGACGCGGTCGGGCAACGCGTCCTCGTTCCCGGTACCCTGTCGAGCCTAGAGCATTGGCTGCGAGCCAGAAAAAAAAGGGTGATCTCGCTGCGGTCGTAGTCGCGCTAGTGTAGCCGGGCTGCGAAGATGGCGAGAGCTCCCCGCGTCCCGAGCCCGATGCGCCCCAAGAAGGCGCTGGGCATCAAGACCTACTTGTTTGCGCTGCTCAGCGTGCTGACAGCGATTCCGGTGCTTTGGTTGGGGAGTCAGCACGCCGCACGGGTCCGGGCCAACGATCTACAGCAGCACGACCAGGCACTGGCGAGCATCGCTCGCTCCGTCGCTCGTGAATTCGAGCAGATGCTCGAGACGCGCTGTCGGGATCTGGAACTGCTGGCGAGCGGCGTCGAAGTCTTGGGAGGACCGACGGCACCAGGTGCTCGTGACTTGCTAGTCCGACACTGGGCCCGATCGGGTTACTACACCGGGACATACCTCGGTGACGTCGACGGCAACGCTCTGGTGCGAGTGACCGAGCAAAATCCAGGCGGGGTGCTGGGGCAGCCCGCCAACTACGCGGACCGGGACTATTTTCGTTCGCTCCGTCGCACCGAGCGAACCACCGTTTCGATGGTGCAGAAGGGCAAGGTCCTGGACACGCTCAACGTGCAGATCGCTGCCCCGATTTTCGATCAGACGCATCATCTCGTCGGATACAGCGAGGGCTCCGTGTCGTTGGACGCTTTTGCGCTACTCGTTCGTCGCGTGTCTGCCGAGATCCCCGGCAGCCGCATCGTCGTTCTGGACGGCGGGGCGCGTGTCGTGGCCGACTCGAGCGCCAATGGTGGGGGGGGCTTGACCGCTCTCTCTTCGGTCCCACTGTTTCGAGATTTCGGTGGTCAGAGCGCCGTTCGCACGGCGCTCGACGAACGGGGCGGCGAAATGCGCGCGGCGGTGCAGCCCGTCGGGGCGCTGCTTGCAGGATGGCGAGTCGTCGCGGCGCAGTCTCAGGCTTCCATCGATGCGCAATCACACTTGGCTCGAAAGCAGACCTGGGTGACGGCGCTCGTGGGGTGGTTGCTCGTCGTCGTGCTCTCTGGAGCCGTCGCGATTTGGTTCGGGCGTCGCATCTCGGCGTTGGCGGACACACTCAGTGCTATCGGAAACGGTGACTTCTCGCGGCGGGCGGCTCCCGCGCAGCATTGGGAGCCGCAAGAAATCCGCGTTCTGATCGAAGAAATCGGAGCCATGGCGGATCGGCTCTCCAAACACACTGGCCACTTGGAGACGACGGTCCAGGAGCGCACGCAAGCATTGGCACGGATCAACGAGCGCCTCATGACGCTGGTTGACGCTCTCGAGCGTGCCGGTGATGGCATCGAGATCACCGACCCGGAGGCGAAATTCATCTACGTCAACCCTGCTTGGGAAAAGCTCACCGGCTACAGCAAAGCCGAAGCCGTCGGCAAGACGCCAGCCATGCTGCGCAGCGGTACCGAAGCCGAAGCTTTCTACGAAGCCATCTGGCAGCGGATCACGAGCGGCGAAGTCTACACCGGAACCTTTCCTGGAAAGCGAAAGGACGGAACCCTGTTCGACCAGGAGCTCACGGTGTGGCCGGTTCAGAATCGAGACAAGGAGATCGTGCACATCGTCGGTCTTCGTCGCGATGTGACGGAAAAGATCCGCACCGAGCAGGCGTTGCGCATTAGCGAACGCATGGCATCCGTGGGCACGCTGGCGGCGGGAATCGCGCACGAAATCAACAATCCGCTGACGTACGTGTTGATCAGTCTCCGTTTCGCACAAGGAGAACTCAGACAGAAGGAGGCTGAAGGGCCCCCCCACGTGCTCGAGGCCCTCGAGCGCGCAGTCGAAGGCGCCGAACGCGTCAGCGGCATCGTCAAGGAACTGCGCGTGTTCTCGCGTCCCAATGATCTCACGCTCAGTGTGATCGACCCTCGAGTCGTGCTGGACTCCGCGCTACGGATGGTCGACAACGACCTTCGCCACCGCGCTCACTTGGTGCGCGACCTTCGGGCGATTCCGGACGTTTTGGGGAATGACGGTCGGTTGAGTCAAGTATTCGTGAACCTGCTCCTGAACGCGGTTCAGGCGCTCGAGTCGTGTCCCCGCGAGCGAAGCCAAATCACGGTCCGGACCTCTACCGACGACAAGGGAGCTGCCGTGATCGAGATTAGTGATACTGGCGTCGGCATTGCGCCCCAACACTTGGGTAAGATCTTCGACCCGTTTTATACGACCAAGCCCGTCGGGCTCGGCACCGGTATCGGCCTGTCGATCTGCCACGGCATCGTCAAGTCGATGGACGGGGTGATCGAGGTGGAGAGTAAGGTCGGCTCCGGCTCTGTCTTTCGGGTTCGGCTGCCCGCCGCGGTTGAAGGCTTGCGCCTGTCTCAACACGCGACTCCTGCGCCCATGCAGCAGTGAGGGGCCCCGCTAGCAACCGAAGCCGGTCGGTTCACCGACGATCCGCATGCCCGACGCACACGAGGCGATGCGTGTTCAGCGGAATTTGTGGAGTCCGCCGACAAATCGACCGGAGCGATCACTTTTTTCGCCGAGCCGTGTCGATCTCCGCGCGCTTCGTTCGTCGCCAGTCCAAGAAGGAGAAACGTTCATGCGATTCATCAGCATTTTTACGCACCCCGTCGTTCCTAGCGCCCCGCCCAGCCCCGATGTGATGGCGAAGATGGGGGCGCTGATCGCAGAGGGCATGAAGGCCGGCTGGCTCATTGCCACCGAAGGCGTGGACGGAAACAGCGCCAGCTTGCGCGTGTCGTCCAAGCAAGGCGAACTCACCGTGACCGATGGCCCATTCACCGAGGCAAAAGAAGTATTGGGCGGCTACGCGTTGATGGAGGCGCGCGACCGCGCGCACGTGCTCGAACTTACCCGCAAATTCTTGGCGATCGCCGGTGACGGCACGTGCGAGCTCCACGAGCTTTGCGCGCCGTCAACGTAGTCTGCTGCGCAGCTGGTGCGGCCCCTGGGATTCCGCGGGATCTCAGGGCGTCGGCGCTCCAGTCTCCGCGGCGCCGAAGGTGCTCGCGAACCAAGCCTGAACCCCAGGCGGGATAGCGTCGCGCTGAGGATCGTCGAGGTCGTAGTAGAGCGCGTACAGCTCGGCGAAGAATTCGAAATGGGACATTGCCGCATAGTCATCCGGCATGCGCGCGATGAGATCCAGGGTGCTTTCGTTGACGACGACGAGCGTCTCGTACCAGTAATTTAGAAAGAACGCTTTGCCGTTCGCGCGGTACCAGTTCTTGGTGTTTTGGTACCAATGACCGCCGGTTTGCTCGAACGCGAGACGCGGGCCAAATGCCTCATGGTACCACGGGTGTCCTCCAGGGAGCGCTGGGGTCGGGCCTGGATCCCACCTGCTGCCGGTTCCGATTGCGGTGCGAAGAGCTCCGCGAACATCGTTCTTTTGACTCGTGGTCAGCGGTCCCCAGCCACCCATCAAACCAACCCAAGCGTCGATATCTGCGTCCTGGGTCGAGAACTTCTGCCAGCCAAAGTGCTCGGTTAGCCACTGATCGACCAAAGCTTCGTGCATCTCGTGCACCGAGTGACCGACCTCGTGCCGAACGACATCCTCGAAGCTCTCCTGATTGGGTAGCTCTAGCGAACCGATACTGATGTCGTGACTACCGAACGAGTAGAGTCCGCCACTGTGACCCTCGTCCAGCACTAGCTCATGGATCTTCGTGTTGCCCTCCACGTCTGTGTCTGGCAAGTCCTTGAGTAGGCGCCAGAGGGTGTCGATATCGTCTGGGTCGTCGTTTTTGGCCCAATCATCTTCGAGTTCGATATCGAATCTGATCCTGAAGAGCGCTGCTTCCACCAGCGGCTGTTGCTTGCTCTTGGCGTACAGCTCGAGTGTGCGCAAGTCTTGCTTTGCCCAGGTCGGGAGGTGTGAGCCGTGGGGCAGGCCGCTCTGCATCCGTTCGAAAGTAGGGCTCGAAGTGTCGATGTCCCGGCCGCTGGCGATGCTCTGCGCAAAATTGCGCAAGCTGTCGAGAGCAGCGGGTTGGGGAGACCAGCGCCAAATGTTGACCCAGTGATCCGGCAGCCTGAAGAGCGGTACCTGATGCGCATTCTTCGTCCAAGCGTCGAGCTTCGAGCGGTCCTGTGCCAGACTGTCAGCAAGGGCGCGTGGGAACGTGATCCGAAAGCCCTTGGGATCGTGCTCATACAACGCTTGGAACTGCAGGTGCCGCTTTCCGGCGCTGTCCAGAGTCAACCGAAGGCGTGGCCGTCGAATCAAGACTGGATGTTCGTACACGACCAGCACCTTCAACAACTCGATCACGCGATCGTCGAAACCGGCGTCTTCTGCCACGAGCTTTTCGCGCAACTCGTCCATGCCGAAGACCACGCGCAGCTTGCGTGGGCCACGGGTCAGCTTTTCGGGTACGAGCGCGGCCGCTCGGTCCAACTGCTTCGAAGCGAGGGTCCAGGTGTGCCGTTCCCCACGCGGCAATACCTTGAACAGGTCATTGCGAGAAAGATCCGTGTAGTAGAATGGCTTCTCAATCGCCATTTGTCCCTTGCAACGAGGGCATCGTCCGCGGTGCAGCTGCCCACTCAGAATAGCGTCTCGCGTGCTTGGCGAACGCTTCGCGTTGATGCTGTCAGCGAGTGAAACTTTGAACACCTCACCGCAAGTGCAACTCACCGTGTGCTGGCGAAATACTGCCATCTCGTCCCTCCGGGCTCCAAAGCACGGTAGTACAGATTCGCGCTCAGCGGCGACGCGCCGAACTAGTCATTTAATTCGCTGGTCATCGTGCTGATGAGTGCGCACGGCTTCGAATGCGTGGCTTCGCCCTTCGAGAATCTGATCGCAATCCACGAATACGATCGCGCGCCAGCGAGCAATTGCCGAACGCCACGTGACGTCACGAACCGTTGAAGTTGCCGCGTCGAGCTCGTCACCAATCGGGCATCGTTCGCGAATGCGTGCGGATGAAACCGACCAATGCTTGCGTGCGCTCACAGACTAGCGCGGTAAAAAGCGTCGTAGCGGAAGACCAGTGAAAGAGCAGCACTGGCTCCTGTCTTGGCAGCAATTCCAGGCTCTGAATGGTTTGACTCAAGCCGACTTCGTCTAGTCCTGCCATTCGCGAGGCATCTTGACGCACGCGAAAGTTCGCCAACGTCTCCTCCGCACGGCGCTGCCCAGGGCCGAATTCTTTGATTCCAGCCTTCGGACGGGTCGCATTTCGGAACTCTAGAACAATGGGGCTATCGGGCGCAGAGTCTGCGACCAGTTGCCATACCAAGTCGAACGTCATCATCGAGAACCCCCCCTGAACAGTGCGCCGTTGCGCGTCAGTGTCGTCACAGCCATGACCAAGCTTTGCGCCAAGCAGGCAACGTGCCAGCGCCGGTCGATTCGAGTCCGGGGCTACCTGTTCGTTTTGAGCTGCTCGACGAAGCGGTCGAAGTAGCGCTCGACTTGCTTGGACGCCGTACCGCGGTCCGCTCGGAGCCGCTCCGCGACAGTGCGCAGGTCTACCTTTTCCCGAGGCCCGAGTTCGTCGACGCCGCTCAGCCGAGCCAATAGCAACGGCTTCAGATAGCTCTCGACGTACTGCTTTACTTCATCCCAGGTGCCAGGCAGTGCCTGATCGTGGTCTTCCGAGAAGGCAAGGGCTGCGAGCTCTGCAAGTTTCGCCCAATCCTCTGGCGTGGCTACGGAAGTACCGGTGGGTGCTCGCAACGAAGTTGCCTTCCGGGTGGGGTGGAGCGCGCCCTCTTCCAGAGCAAATCGGCAAACGTCCGCGTCGATTCGGGCGCGTGGTGAGTCCGAGCTCAAGCGGTCGGCGAGATTGCGGAGTTCGCGAAAGTTGCCTTGCCACGGATGCTCACGCAGCAACTCCAAGGCATTGGCCGAGAGTGCTTCATAGATCGAGCGCCCGCCCGGAAGTGAGCGCTCTTGTAGATAAGCCGCGATGTCCTCGAAGCGCTCGGTCAAGCCGGGAACCCGAACGACGTGCGCTGAAAGGCGAAACCAAAGATCTGTACGAAATTCGCCGTTCATCGCTGCAGAGCGGATGTCCTTGTTGGTTGCACCTACGACCCGCACGTCGGCTTTCGCGGGCGCTCCGCGGTGGCCGAGACGGTCGAATTCGCCGTGGTCGAGAAAGCGAAGCAGCATCGGCTGTACCGTCGCTGGGAGCTCGCCAATTTCGTCCAAAAAGATCGTACCTTCGTGGGCTGCCTCGATCGCGCCAACGATTCGCTGGATACTGCCTGTGAAGGAGCCGCGCTCAGCGCCAAAAAGCTCGCTGCGCGCCAGTTCGTGGTTCAACACGGAGCAGTTCTTGGCAATGAAGGCGCCTGCTCGACCGCTATTCAGGTGAAAGCAGCGCGCCAATCCTTCCTTGCCAGACCCGGAGGGGCCCAGCAGCAACAATGTCTTGGCCCCTGCCGCAGCGGCACCCACGACTCGCGCGACGGTCTTGCGCATCGCTTCGGAGGCGATGACCAGCCCAGCGTCTCGCAAGTCCTGCTGAGCCAGATACAATCGGTTTTGCTCGGCGGCGTACCGTTCGAGATGTGCCACCGCGTCTAGCCAGTCGGCTTCGATGGTCTGTTGCGGGACGAGCAGAAGATCTTCGTCGGTTGCGAGGGCGAGTCGGCCCATAGATCTCGTATCGTCATTGAATCCGCGATCGACGGCGATCACACGAGCGGGCAACTCGATGCGTCGCAGCCATTGCTCGACGCTTCTAGTCACTCCTTGCGCGTAGTCATCGGGGCCTGAAAAATCCGCATTCTCAGGAGCAGCCGTACCGCCGTCATGGGTCGCCGAAAGGGCAAGCCGAATCGAAAGCCGCTCGGGCGTACGCAGCTCGACTCGGCTGCGCGCGGGGAGCTTGAGCCACGAACCGTTTCGGCTGCCCAGGTCCGTAACATGGACCGTGTCCCCATGGCGCTGCACATGGAGGTGGTTGGCCGAGACGCTGGGCGAACGACGCAACGCGAACGTGCGCGAGGATGCGGGGCTGGCCTCGGTCTGGCCAACGGCAAGCTCCGAACCTTGCAGCGTGGACGGCATTCCGTCGAGTTGTGGATCACGACCGATCAATAGCGACTCGTCGGGACCAACCTCGACAGAGTCGAGCGCACTTCCGACAGCTTGAATCTCGACTCGCACCTTGGACCTCGCCTTTCTGCCTCGATACTCGCACAGGGGCCACCAGGCTGGAAACTGGTCGGCCGGACGTGCGTACGATGCTGCGGGTTTTCTCAGTGTATCGCTGCCGTGAGCGTGCAGTCCGTCGAGCCCGCGACGGCGATTCGCGAGTGTGCTCATGAGAGCGGAGTCGAAGATCTCGATCCGATTCGAGCTGAGGTCCCCAACAATGGTCGGTTTTCGCCGCCGTAGAGTGCGGCACGTTTGTTGCGATATGCTGTTGCAAGATGGAGAGTGCATGTCTCGTCAAACATCGGCTTGCCCCGCTTCTCGTCCTCGGCGCGAATCTCATCCTCTGGGGCTGCGGTAATCGTCGACAGGCGGGCGAGACATCTCCGAGCGCGCAGCCGTCCGCCCCAGCCGCGTTCAAGCCTTCGGACTGTCCTCCAGACGGGGCACCGAGGCTCTTCCCCGGCACACTCGGTCACTCGTTGAGGCGCAAGGGGGCGGCCTCGTCGTCGGATAACTCGGACACGGTCAAGTTGGATTCGGCCTTCTCGGCTGCGGCTGCGGTGATTCATCTGCGCGGAACCGGCAAGAACTCGTTCGATGGCATCGCCGTCGTCAACGGCTCCGACATGGTCGAAGAACCGGTGACACTATTTCAGTACACACCGACCGTGAATCCAGACAGCCTGCCCAACTGGAAATCGGCTGACTACGGCTTTCACAGTGGTGTTTGCGTCGGTGATCTGGACAACGACGGATTTCAGGATCTCGTCGTAACCGTGTTGTCCAATGACGCCGAACTGAGCGGCGTCAAAGCCTACTATGGCACGGGCTCCAGCAAGGACCATGAGCAGCTCTCGAAGACGGCCGTTTGGATTGCGAAGGGCTTTGGTCCTACCGGCTGCGCCGTCGCCGACGTCGACGGCAATGGCAACGCCGACGTCATCGTCACGACCGTGTCCGAGCCCGACGGACCAAGCGACGACTTGCCCGCGGGAGCTTGGGCCGCGCGGCGGATCACCAACTTGCTGCACAATGGGACCGTGCGCGTCGTACTGAACGCTGGCAAACCGAGAACCACACACGAATCTGCGATACTCATCCAGTCCCCGCCCGCTGCGACATGCTCGGGGATCGGGTTTTCACCCTCTGCGTTGATCGTTCAAAAGCTGAACGATGACGAGTTGCCTGATATGATCGTTGCTGGGTCGCGGTTAGCCATCTGGTTCGGCAAGAAGGGCCTGCCCGCGGGGACGAAGCAGTTCAGTGGCGCTCCAGACTGGTATTCTGCGGATGAATTCGCTTATACACCGGGACTAGACGTCGCTTATTCTCCGCAGCTCAAGCGCAAGATCATCGCGGTGAGTCGTGGCTGCACGGCGCCGACTCAGACTTGCTGCACCGCCAACGGCTACTTTTTATACGACCCCTTGAATCCAGATCCCGCGAGCCCGGCGCGAAAGTCTCCTGCGGCAGCCATTTGGTCGGACCTGCTACCCGTGGTCAAGATGCCCGACGGGAAGGAGAAGATGGTGTTCGCTGGAACGCTCAAATTCGTCGCGCCGCTTGCCGACGGGCCACCCGATCTCGTCGCCACGATTCAATACGACGCCCGTAACTACGATCCGGCGACCTGTGCCAACTCTTTCGGCGCGGGTATACGTCGCTACCAGACAGATCCGACAAAGATTTTGAAGCAAGTGTCGCAGGATTGGCATCCCGAATTCAACACCGTCGTCTCGGATCTGGAGTTTGTTCACTTGTTCGCTAGTTCGGCTTGCGACAGCCTACTTGCGGTGAGCGCGCTGCCATTCGTTCAAACGCAGATCTTTAGTGATGTGGCCAATTGTCGGCAATAACGACGCCGGTCAAACGCTCGTATCGTAGAAAGCAAAAGAAGGAACTCAGAAAATGTGGACCAACAAGCCCGAAGAATTCCATGTCAACCTCCTTGCTGCGCCCTCACAACGCCGAGGCGTGGTGACGGTAAAGGTCGAGGTGACCGGCCTCAACGCCGACGACGAGCCGGAGTGCTGGCTGGTCGCGAGCTTAGACAGCAAAGGGAAGCCTGCGGAGCGTTTTCGAGACCCCGCTCCGAAGATCACGGGCAAGCGCACGGGCACGTGGAAGCTCGTAGCGAAGTTCGAACTCACCGAGGGTGACCATGGCAAGAAATATCTGGCTGCCGTGGGTGTGCTGAACGATAGCCAGACGCGTGGCAAGGGTGGCGCGAGCCAGAAGTTCGAAATCGAGTGAGATGAGCTCAGCACCAGCGCTCACGCGCCGCGCTGCGACTCACTTCCCGACGGCACGTAGCACGCTCGATCTGCATTCCGCCGTGGCAGCGCTCTGGCCGCGGATCGAAGGCTGGGTTGCGCGGGAGCGGCGTGTCGACGTGCTGGCGTCGTGTCGCGCTCTGCCGCCGATCTGGCGCTGGGGTGTGCTCGAACTTCGACTCGCTGCGGGTGACGCGCGCGTCGATCTGATGGGCTGCGTCAGCGCAGTCGAGCGCGATCGGTCGCTCGTTCTCGAGCACGCGACGAACGAGGCTCTGCGCCCAGCTCGTCGCGTGCTCGAGGCGTGGGCTCGATCGAAGCGCTGGTCTCCGGTTCCGCTGCTGTGGGTCGAGTGGGATTTGCCGCTCGCCGGCGAGCGTTCGACTTTGCTTTTTGCGTGCGTCAACCAGGCCTTCGTCGAGCCCGACTGCCCCCCGCCGTCGCTCACCAAGCAGCTCGCGTTGACCACGGAAGTGCTGCGGCTCACGATGCCGCAGGCGAATCAGCAGCCGCTGAGTGCGGAAATCGCGCGCTGCGTTGCCGCACTTCCAGGGCGAGGACGGCTGCTGCACGTCGGTCCACTGTCTCCGCGTGGTGGCACTGGCTGCCGGTTGGTCGTCTGCCTGCGTGCGGAGGAGCTGTCCACGTGGCTGCGTGCGGTGGGTTGGAGTGGTGAGATTGCCGTCGTTGAGGACTGGAGCTATCGGGCGGCGCCGTTTTGGCATCGGCTGCTCGTTCACTACGATGTTGGTGCTCCTGAGCCATATCTCGCGATCGAAACTGAGCTTGCCGTGCGAGCCGGCGCACGGAAAACGCCGTTCACCGAGGCACTGATGGAGGCTGGCTTGGCACACCCGGCACGAATGGAGCTTGCGCGCCGCTGGCCCGGCAAGGCTCGTGAGAACCTCCGCAGTGCTCGCGAATCCGCGACCATTGCACGCTCTGCCTACTTCAAGCTGAGTTTTCTAGCTTCCGGCCGGTTGGAGGCCAAGGCCTACCTCGGCTTCAACTTAGCTGCGCCTGGCTCATGAGCGCGTGCGAGTACTTCCGGCGGGCATGAGCGCGGCCGCCCACGCTCGAGGGTCGGCGACTCCACAAACAGAGATGCTTTCGCGCGCTTCCGTGAGTTGTGGTTGGTCGCGATCGAGCTCCAACCTTCGCAGTCGCGCGCACGCTGCATGCAAGGTCATGTCCGCTCGAGCGTACGCTTGCTCGCAGATTCTCCAATGTTCGCGCGCCACGCCATCCTGGCCTGCTCGCGAGGCGAGCGCAGCTTGGACGAACGCAGCGTGCCCTGCGCAGTCAGATCGCTTCTCCGCTGTGAACGACTTGAGCAATTGATTGAGCGGACGAAGCTTGGCCTTCTTCGCAGCCTGATCGCTGACACTCAGGTGGATGCGGGCTTCGAGCGCGTTGAAATCGATGCGGCTCATGGGCGTGCGCGTTCCTCCGGCCTTCAAGAAAGCGGGGCGATCCGCTACGAATCGGGCCAGTGCACGTTCCGGATCGGCGTCGAGCAGATCTGCAACCGACGACAGGAACATCGTGTAGAAGTGGGGGATGGTGTAGCTGCGCTTGGTCCAGCGCTCACTCGTGGTCTCGACACGTTCACGTGCCTGCGCCGTGCGTCCTGCTGCGAGTTCGGCATACGCTAGGTATTGCGAAAACAAGATCTCCGAATACAGATCACCGCGCGCCCGCGCGGTCTGCAACGCGTTCACCGAATACTTTTCACACTCGCTCAGCCTGCCCATGAACTGCAAAGCCCAGGCGCTGAGCCCGTCCGCGATCGCGACCTCCCAATCCACACCGACGCAGCGGTCTCTCAATAGCTGCACACCGCGCTGGCTTCCGTCGAACATGGCTCGAAAGCGGCCCGGGTACACTTCACTAAAGGCACCCCAAACCTCCGACATTGCGGTCAGATAAGGGTCATTCGCGTCGCGCCCGATGGCGGTCGCCTGTACGAGATAGCGAGCACCCGTATTGGCGAGTGGCGGAATTTGCATGAACATCCCGCCTCCCAACAGGCCGAGGCTGCGTCCGACTCGAGCACGATCGCCTGCGCGCAACGCGAGTCGCAACGAGCGCAACAAGAAATTCGTTGCTTCGACCGGCATCAAGTAGATGAAGCCCTTGGCGAGCGTCCAATAGAGATCGCTGGCCACTGCCATTTCGGGATCGACTCGACCGGTGCTGCGAGGCTCGACACCCTTGAGCAACACGGAAACGATCTGCACGGCCGCGGAGAGTCCCGCCGGTACCGCAAAGCGGTGTGTGTGGGGGGTGGCGTTCGTCAGTTCCCTGGATAGATCCAGCCCTTCATCGATGCGCCCCGCGAGCAGGTAAG
>Ga0164241_10001047_pt1 | contig 38398 bp, 25 predicted proteins | sample OricomyardsoilBY_FD_108780 | JGI IMG/M metagenome (GOLD analysis project Ga0164241, IMG submission 108780) | Backyard soil microbial communities from Emeryville, California, USA - Original compost - Back yard soil (BY) | ecosystem: Environmental > Terrestrial > Soil > Unclassified | place: USA... | reverse complement strand
GGGGTGGTGTCTCAGTTTGCCGAAGGTTGGTCCGGAGTTGTACTCCGGACCCGTCCGCAACAGGGTCGGAGTACAACTCCGACCTAACTGGTGAGCATTCGATAATCAAACTGAGACACTACCTCGCCGGGATCTCATTCCATCACCTGGTTTATCCAGTGCAATGCCAGTTGAATCAAGGCCGTTGTATATACGTCGTACAGGCGGGGAACGTTGTCATCGTGATGCATTCGCACTGCGCGGTCAGGTCATATCGGCGCGGAGATTTTCTCCACGCCGATATTCCGCTGGAGGGGCGACTTATGCAAGGAATCTATTTACGAGGCGGCGTTCTCCGCTTCATGCAGCCTGCGGAGAAGATCTTTGGTCTGCATCACGAGCTCGTGATCCGGGCCAAAATGCTTTTCTCGAATTGCTATCGCCTCCGCGATCATATCTCCGGTTCCCTGCAAATGATGCTCCTTGATTTTAATGATCGCAAGACTGTGCAATGCGATGCCGACATATGGATGCTCCGGTCCGAGTGATGCTCTCCAGGCATCGAGCGCTCCCTGATACAGCGGAAGCGTTTCATCCTCGCGATCCATTCTTCGGAGCAAACCCGCCAGATTATTGTAGCATACGCCGACGATCCAGTTCAGATTCCCGAACGTTTGTGTGGCGATCGCGAGGGTCTGCCGAAGGATCGCCTCCGCCGATACATACTCGCCGAGATCGCGCAGCAGGTCCGCATAGCCGATATTCAACTGGATCGCGTTGGGATGATCCTCTCCGAGATGCTTTACCGTCGACCTGATGGCGCGCTCGAACATCGTGCGCGCGTCGCCGAACTCCTTCCGCAGATAGAGGATCGACGCAAGGTTGCCGACGGTGATCAGCGTATAGGGATGGTTCGGGCCGAGCATCCGCTCGCGGATATCGAGCGCGCGGCGATAATGCTCCTCGGCCGCGTCGAGCTCGCCCGCATCGCGGAGCGTGCCGGCCATATTGTTGAGCGTTGTTGCCACCGCCGGATGCATCGTCCCCAGCCGCCGCTCGCGGATGGTGAGCGCTCGTCTGTACAGAGGGACCGCCGTCGCGAACTCATGAAGGTCCTGGTAGTAGAGGGCCAGATCGTTCAACAGCTCGGCCGTCGCGGGATGATCGTGACCGTGAATGCGCTCCTTCAGGTCGAGCGCGCGCTGGTAGTAGGGGAGGGCCGAGCGAAGCTCTCCGGCGTCGCGGTGCAGAAGGCCGAGATCGCTGAGCGTCTGGGCGATGGAGGGGTCATCGTCGGGGAGCGTATCCTCCCGGATCGCCAGCGCATCGAGATAGAGCCGTTCGGCCTCGGTGAACTCCCCGGTGATTCTGAGAAGCTCGGCCAGTTGATGCATCGTCCGGGCCGTGGCGAGATCCCGGTCCCCGAGCGATTCCCGGTAGAGTCGCAGAGCCAGCCGCAGATAGTCCCCGGCGGCCGCGAGCAGGCCGCTCGCGGTGAAGAATGTCCCGAGCCGTTCGGCCACGGCAGCCCGCTCTTCGATCTTCGTCCGGCGCTCGCACCATGCGGCGAAGCTCCGCCGGTAGCAGTCGATCATCAGGCTCTCGTCGTTCAGCCCCACCCAGTAGCCACGCAGCTCGTGCCGCCTCTCCTCGCGTGTCAGACAGAGGAACAGATCGATATCGGAGAGGCATTCGGCCAGCTCGCGGCGGTCGCCCGCCTGCTCCCACTGCCACGGCTCTTCATCGGCCCGGCGAAGCGTGGCCGGTCCCGACGCGAAATAGCGCGCCAGGCGGCGATGGATCGCCACCTGCGTCCCGCGCTCCGGCAGATAGCGCCGCTCGACCGACTTTCTGACGCGATGATGGCTGAACGACCACAGCCCATCCTGTTCGACGAGATAATGTCCGGCCGACGCCAGAAATCCATCCAGCAGCGTTGAGCTGATCCCGCTCAGATCAAGCAGCTCGGGGGCGCTCATTCCCTTGCGTGCTCCCCAGATCAGCGCCATGATCTCGCCGATAACGTCGCGGCCCGATCGCTCCTCGAGCTGATCGAACATCCGCGACAGAAACTCCTCGCCGCTGGCCGCGCCGAGCAGATCGCTGCGATCCCGCTCGCTTGCCAGATGCCTGATCTGTCCGGCCCCCATGCGGATGAACAGGGGGCTCGATCCATCGCCGCCGAGCGTGATCCCCCTGAGCAGCTCGGTGCTCATCTCGCTCCCTGTCTCGGCGACCACCCTGTTGATGATCGCCTGCCGATCCTTCAGCGTCAGCGGCTCTATCCGCTGCTCCTTCCAGTCGCGGTCGATGAGCCTTCCCAGCAGAGCGGCTCCCTCCTCGGCGTCGTGGGCGACCGATACGACAAGCCTGACGTTGGGGGGGATGTCGATGTTCGCCGGCAGCCAGTCGAGTGTCCGGGCTCCCTCCTCGAGCTGATCGAGCCCGTCGATGACGATCACGATCTTCTCGTGGCCGATCTGCGCGAGCCATCGGGTGAACGCCGGGGGCAGCTTTTCGACGGCATCGGGAACCGGCTCGGATATGCCGTAGCGCTCCTTCAGCTCGGCCATCAGATGGCGGAGCACTGTTTCGTGGCCGGTACGCACCGCCGCCCCGATGTAATGGGGGATGATCGGCACCCCGGGATGGTCCTTGCGGCGATATGCGATCCAGTTGGCGAAGAGGGAGCTTTTGCCATCGCCCGATCTGCCGGTGACCACAAGAGGAGTCTCCCCATCCTCCAGATAGGCGTCGAGCCGGTTGAAGTGCGAGCCGATCTCCTGGTAGACACGCTGGAGCCGCGCGGCGAACAGATCGTGCGGCCGTCGCATCGCCTCGAGGGGGGAGAGAAGGGAGTCCAGCGGATAGAGCCCCTCCAGAAGCCCCAGCAGATCGTTCAGGATATGGCGTCCGAGCGCGGCGATATCGGGTATACCCTCCCGAAGCGGGAAGCCGCCATCGCGCAGCCGCCCGGCGAGCGCTGCGATCCGTCCTGACAGCTCGTCATCCATCCCCGGCTCCGGCGGGTCCAGCAGATAGAACAGGGCGCGTCCCCGCATCAGCTCGTTCTCCAGAGCCTGCTCGATGAAATCGAGGGCGACCTCGCGATGCTCCCCCGCGCCGGGATCATGGAGCCAGGGAAGGGAAGGGGACGCTCCCGCCGGCTTTCCAGCGCCCAGAATTCCTATGAACAGTGGACGATAGCCATGCAGCTCGTTCATCCTGTCGGCCTGGATCTCCCGGGTTCTGCCCGGATCGGAGGTCATCTCCCAGCGCGGGTCCCGGTCGATCACGATCACCCCGCGCTCACCCGATCGTTTGCGGAACTCCGGGAGCACATCGTTCATCAGCGCCGATCGTTCCGGTCCGATATCACGCGATGTGCTGGTGATGAACAGCCGAAGCTCCGAGTGATAGCGTGCTGGCTGGGTTCGAGCGAGAGTGTTGAGATTCATGGTGGTTGCAATGGAAGATGGATTGGTGTCCGGGAATATCCGAATGGTCAGCAGGATCACCGGTCATGCCGTTGCTTCCCCTCTCCGGCCGGCGTCTTCGGGACGAGGCGGAGTGGCGGGGAGGCTGACCCGAGAAATCTACGTAGCCGCCGGAAAACTCCACGCCCTCCGTTTATACGTAGGTAGTATGTAGGAGGCTGCTCCCAGGGAGATGATATGTTTGCACCATATAATAGCCCACTCCTCTGGTCTGTACCACTCAGATCCAGTCGATCCGGGAACCAACCGTTCACACATACTTCTTATCGCCTGAGCCTATGATTCTCGTGCGCCGCCTTCCCATCATCCTCCCGCTGCTGTTCGGCCTTGCCGTTCTGCTTACCAGGCCCCCAATGCCGGTTCCCGACGATACGACGCTCGATCCAGCAGAAAAGGAACGGATCATTAAGAAAGTGTTCGATGACATTGTGAAGACGGTGGAACCTCCCGCCCCAAACCCGCCGAGGCTTGAAATAGCCGATATAAACGACTGGGCACAATGCCAGCCCGACGCAGGCCTGATTCAGCTCGATGAGAGCGTATACGACATCTGCCGCACGTTCGGTGAGGATTCGTTGAGCGCACTGGCCGCCATACTCGGTCACGAGCTGGGGCATTTTTATCTGCATCGCAAGCAGCACAGCGCATGTCAGAGAAGAGCACGCATGGGGAATATCAGCAATATTATCCGCCAGCCGAAACCGAACGAGGAGTTGGAAGCCGAGGCTGATTATTTCGGCGGGCTCTACAGCTATCTCGCCGGATATAATACGCTCGAAGTAACTCCGGAAGTGATGCGTAAGCTCTATAAGGTGTCGGTTCTTTCCGATGTGCTCATCGGTTATTTGCCGAAGGATGAGCGTAAATCCGTCGCTTTGCGCATACAGGATAGTTTGAGGGGATTCCTCCCTTTATTTGATGCCGGCCTGTACCTTTCACTTGCTCGCCAATACCCGGAATCAAACCTCTGCTATGATTATATCGTGAAGACATTCCCAGGCCGGGAGATATTCAACAACTCCGGCGTTGCCTGTGCGCTCCATGCGCTTCAGCTGATGGGAGCCGATGATGCAAAATATGTCTACCCGTTGGAGCTGGATGATGATACGCGCCTCGTTGGGGTAAATATAAAGGAGGGTATAATGACACGCTTAAGACGGGTCACCGATCCTAAGGATAAGGCGCTGGTGAACATGCTGCTCGGTAAAGCTGAAGCCAGCTTTAAAAAGGCCGTGGCTAAAGATGAGAATTATGGATCGGCTGTAATAAATCTGGCGACCGTCTATCTGCTGAAGTCTGACTATTCTGATGCGATGAAGTTTGCGCGGCAGGCCATGAAGGTTGATACAACGTTGAAGATGCGTGCACTCGCCTTGATGATGTCTGGCATTGCTCAAGAGATGAACGGAAATCATGACGATGCGAAATCGACCATGAGGGAAGCAGAGGAGAGCGCAAGGCAAACCGGAGCGAAGTCGATCGTTCAGGCGAATATCGCAGTGTTGGAAAAAAAGAACTTTTATGTCCCTTCTGGTCCGGATAGAGGAGGGAAGGAGGCGATCTTGGGAATCGAGCCAAACGACACATCTATACTATGGAACCCAACATTCAAATATTCTGTAGGGGGAAATCACGGGATGAAGCTTATATATAAAGGCTTTTCTATTGACGCATACGATGTGTATCGTGTGGAGAAGAAGGGCTCATGGGCCCAGTTCATAAGTACGCGTGATAGCTATAGGAAAAAGACGGAAAATGGTATCGCGGTCGGTGACCCCGCCGATTCGGTAAAGGCAAGGTATGGCGAAAGCCCCCGCGTCGTACATGCCCGTCAGGGAAGCTACTATATCTACGATTACTCCAAGATAATCTTCCTGATCGATGGCAATGGGAAGGTGCGGAGGTGGATTATCTACAGCGTAGGGTAAATGCGAGGCTCGTTTCCTTGACACCATACACCGTATAACCTTCCCCACCATCGAATCGTGAACCCTACCACATACCCAGTCTGCCGCCGCATTCTTCTGCTGGCGGCCACATTCATGTTGGTCTGCACCACCCATCTTCACGCGCAGAACAACGGGACGCTGCCGTTATCCCTGATCGAATCCTGGGAGCTCTTCGGAACGGATAGCGCGGAGCGCGAGGCCATCGAGCGCTCCATCGACGATCCCTCCTCCGCGGCGCGCCGCGATGCCGAGATACAGCGCCTGCTCACATCCGGTGCCGAAGCGGATGCGGTCAGGCTCAACCACCTGGCCCTGGCTCAGATTATGGGTGGTGATACCAGCAGTGCCGAGACGATTATGCGCCACGTCGTAAAAGTGATGCGAAGGGCTCATCGGAGGGCCGATCATCCCGATTATGCAGCCGCGCTCGCCAATTTGGGGTTGCTCTACTATCATCGCTTTCACAGAGCCAGTAATTATATAAGGGATGACACGAAATTCCGTGAGTCGCTTGCGATGCGTCGGCGGATCGCCAATGGAAAAGATGATCCAAGACTCGCGGCCAGCCTCCGTCTGGTGGGCGCGTATTATTTCAATCACAGGGACTCTGCGGCCGCCCGCCCTCTGCTGGAAGAGAGCATTGCGATGCGCCGGAGGCTCTGCGTGGATGGAAACTGTCCGGAGCTTGCGGCAACTCTGTACGATCTGGCGGTGTTCTGCAACCGGAGCGGCGACAGCACGCGGGCCGATGCGCTGTTCGGTGAGGCTCTCAGCATTTGCGCCGTGGCCGATACCGGTGCGCCGCTGCCGGGATTCGCCTCGGTGCTCGATGCGGTCGCGGGGGCATATATCAGGCGGAGGAATTACGCGGCTGCGGTCGGGGTTCTGGGACGCGCGGTGCGCCTGCGCGGCCGCTGGTACGCCGGCACCGATCGTCCCGAGATCGCCCGCGATCTGAGCCTCCTCGGGGAGTGTTCTGCGAGGATGGGCAATTTCGCCGCCGCGGACACATTCCATACCGAGGCGCTTGCTATCTCCCGCAGGCTTCACGCCCGGACCGGCTTACTGCATGTCGACGATGCGACGCTTGCTCTGCGCATGGGGTTGCTGGGTGATGTGTGCCTCAGGCGGGGCGATCCCGACGCGGCCATACCGGTGCTGAAGGAATCGCTCGAATTATATCGGAGGAACGATACAAAAAGCTTCCGCGTCGAAGTATTCCGCGCGTTCAGCAGACTGGGGTGGGCCTACGACCAGCGCGGTGATTTTTCCATCGCCGGGCCGTTGTTCGACAGCGCGGTGGTACGCTACCGCAGGCTGACCTATCAAAACTTTCATGACGAGTCCATGAGCGCCCATATCGGGATGGGGCGTGCGAACGACGTCCGCGCCGATTATCGCAAAACGGGCCGGATGTTCGGCGCGATCAGAAGAATGGCGCAGTACTGGGATGCCTATGAAGAATATGAGCTTGCATGCGCGGAGGGCTTCTCGGAGGTCGGCGGATATTATACCAGTCGCGGGCGGTATTCGATAGCGGAGATCATGCTCGAGGATGCCATGGCTATATTCGGCAGGTATTATCGCTCCTCCGATGATCCCGCCTACGCACGGTGCCTGCACAATATGGCCCTGTACTATCATCAGCGCGGCGACCTTGCCAGGGCTGCATCGCTCTGCGATAGCGCGCTGGCGATGCGGCGGCGTCTCTATCCCGGAACCGATCATCGCCCGATCGCCGAAAGCCTGGGCGCGCTGAGCGCCATCGAGGCCGATCAGGGGGATACGGCGGAATCGCGCGCGCACTTCGAGGAATATGTAGCGATGCTTCGCCGGTTATATCACGACACGCCGCACTTCGATCTGGCCCTCGCATATACCTCGCTGGGGAGCAGATACGTCGACCGGGGCGAATACCAGGCGGCTGCCACCTGTTTCGAGAGGGCATCGTCGATGTATGATACGCTGTGCGGGGACAGCCTCCATCCCGACCGTGCTTACTGCTTCGCTGCGATGGCATATATCCATGCATATCGTGGTGATCTGCGTAAGGCCGACTCACTGTTCACCCGGGCCTGGTCCACATATGATATTCTGTACAGCAAGACCGGCGATCTCGAATTTCTGCTCGGGCTCCATACCGTGGCGCGGTTTGCCGATAGAGGTGGCCGTGTGGGACAGGCTGATACGGCATATACGAAAATGCTGAAGGCGCTGCCGAAGATCACGAGGCAGTCGAGTCTGTTCGAGGGGGAGGAGCGTCAGCTTAAATTCCAGCGCCGTCTCTCCAGCGCCGTCTCGTCGCTCGCCAGCTTTTTTCTGCGGAATAATCAGACGGGGGATCTATTCAATACCGTGCTTCGCACGAAGGGAAATGTGCTGACGGCCATCGAATGGCGGAACCGCGTGCTGAGGGAGCGGGGGAGGCACGATGAGGGGGTCAGGAAGGTATGGGAACAGTACCGTGAAGCACGCATGATCCTTTCGGACACACGCCCGCATGCCGAGGGGCTCAGCTTCGAGCGGTGGGACTCAACGCGCAGGGCAAGCTTCGATCTGGTGGACTCGATCGACAGGATATTGACCTATCAAAGCAGCGATAGCCTGTTATCGCGCCAGCGTCCTACCTCGCTCATCGTCGCGCGCAATCTCCAGCCCGGAGCCGCAGCGGTGGAGTTCACCCGCATTCCGTATGTCGATGCGCAGGGGCGGAGCGATTCGGTGCTCTACTACGCGCTGGTGCTGCGCCGCGATGGCTACCCGAAGGCGGTGCGACTCTGTGAGGAGCGCGAGCTTGAGAAGGTGCTGAGCTTCCAGGTGAGTGATGTGAAGCACGACCAGAAGAGCTATATCAACGATGTAAGCCGCGCGACGAAGCTCTACAACTATGTATGGGCGCCGGTCGAAAAGCTGCTGGAGAGTGTCAGGACGGTTTATCTCAGCCCCGACGGCCTGCTCAACAGTGTCGCCTTCGCCGCATTGAAGGAGAAGAGTGGCAGGATGCTTCTGGATCGCCATGATCTGCGGTATGTGTTCAGCACGCGTGATATTGTTCCATCGCTGGTGCTCGAGGGCCTGGAGCGCCGGGAGGGGGCGGTTGCTGCGGTGTTCGGCGGTGTGTGCTACAGTGCCGACTCGGCCAGTCTCGGCAGCGCTATCGCCCGGCTTCCGGCGGAGTGGAGCCTGAAGGAAGTGCGTGATGATTCCGATGCGCCCGGCGATTGCCCCCCATGCAGTGGCAGTGGACTGTCGGCGCTCGAGGGGACGCGCCGCGAGGCGAGGGAGATCACCGGGCTGCTGGAGAAGCATGGCTATGGAGTGCGGGCATACGGGGAGGCCGATGCGAGCGAGGAGGCATTCTCCCGTCTGCACTCACCGGCGGTTCTGCATATGGCGACGCACGGTTATTTCTACGCCGATTCGGGACTGACGCGCGAGGAGCTGCTGTCGAGGCAGCGGAGCGGCGGGCTGGCGATGATCCAGTACAGCGAGAACCCTCTGCTGCGCTCGGGGATACTCCTTGCCGGAGCCTGCCGGGTATGGGATAATAAGGCGCCGATCGACGGGATCAGCGACGGCGTGGTGACGGCATACGATGTGGCGCATATGGATCTGAGCCGCACGGAGCTTGTGGTGCTCTCGGCATGCGAGACGGGGCTGGGAGATATCATGGCCGGGGAGGGTGTCTTCGGGCTGCGGCGGGCGTTCCGCGCGGCCGGCGCGAGAGCGGTGATCATGAGCCTCTGGGAGGTGCCTGACGGGCGGACGCAAGAGCTGATGACGCTCTTTTACGAGAACTGGCTCGACAGGAAGATGGGGGCGGCCGAGGCGCTGAACGCTGCACAGCTGACGATGTCGACCATGTACAATCCCTACGACTGGGCCGCGTTCGTGCTGGTCGGGGAGTAGCGTTGTGTTCCGCGGCATATCCCCTCTGGCGGATCTGATGATGGAGCGTATCTTCCCGGCGCCGATTCACGGCTTCGCCGGGATGGTCCATCGGCTCGGAAATCGGTCGAGCCGGAAGCCCGGCATATCCAGGAGATCACGAAGCCCGCATTCATATATCGTTCCGCGATACAACCATGAGACGATCCCTTCCGTTTGCATTGCTGCTGTTCGCCATCATCGTTCCCGCCCGTTCCACGACGTGGCAGGTCGGACCCGGACGTCAGTATCCATCGCCGAGCAGCGTTGCGACGCTGGTGGGAAACGGCGACACCGTGGCGATCGACGCCGGGGTCTACGAGGCTGATGTGGCGCGATGGAGCGCCGATAATCTGGTGCTGCGAGGGGTTGGCGGCTATGCGCATCTCAAGGCCAACGGCACCGTCTACGGGGGGAAGGCGATCTGGGTGATCAGCGGCAACAACACCACGGTCGATTCGATCGAGTTCTCGCTGGCCGCCTGTCCCGACAGAAATGGCGCGGGGATCAGACAGGAGGGGGCGGGGCTGACGGTGCGCGGCTGCCGGTTTCACCATAACCAGAACGGGATACTGGCGGGGGATAATCCGGCGAGCGATATCATTATCGAGCACAGCGAGTTCGATATGAACGGCTTCAACGATGGATATAGCCATAACCTCTATATCAATCACGTCAACAGCCTGACGTTCCGGTTCAATTATTCGCATCACGCGATGATCGGGCACGAGCTGAAAAGCCGCGCGCACAGAAATTATATCCTCTATAATCGCATCGGCAACGAGGCCGATGGCACCGCCAGCCGCGAGATCGATCTTCCGAACGGCGGCCTCGCCGTCATTATCGGCAATGAGATCATGCAGGGGCCGCGGGGGGAGAACTCGAATATCATAGGCTACGGGCTGGAGGGGCTGACCAACCCGACCGAGCACAGCCTCTATCTGGTGAACAACACCATCGTCAATGAGAAAGGCGCCGGCTCCTTCGTGAGCATCCAGAGCGGGACGGCGCTGTACAGAGCGTACAACAATATCATGGCCGGGCCCGGCACGCCGCTGCTGGGGGATGCGGCGGTGATCGACACATCCTCCAATCTCGTATCGAGCGTCGCCGGCGCGGGATTTGTCGCCGCGTCATCGTACGATTATCACCTTCTCTCCGGCTCCCCCGCAGTCGACGGAGGAACGGAACCGGGCCAGGATGGGGCGTATGCTCTGGCGCCCGACGCGGAATATCTTCATCCGCTGCAACGGGGCGAGCGCGCTTCCGCCGGACGTCTGGATATCGGCGCGCATGAATACCGGAGCCTGGCGAGCGCTCCGCCGGCGCCGTCGCGTTCCGTGACGCTGCGGGTTGTCCCCAACCCAATGGCGACATCGGCGACCGTCACGGTGACGGGAATCGCCGGACCATCCACGCTGATCATCTACAGCGTCACCGGCGAGGAGATCCAGAGGCGAGAGCTCACCGGCGATGAGCCGATCGTCATTACGAGGGGAGAACTGCCGGGGGGGATATATTTCGGTAGAGTGGTGCGGGGAGCTGCGCAGGTTGCGGCCGGGACGATTATTGTGGAGTAATAGAGTCGCCGGGAGTAACGGCATCGGCGCATCATTATCCATGAACATTCAGAATGAGATAGGGCATGACGTTGCGTACCGTTCATCTTTTCATTTTCGATACCCTTGCCGACTGGGAGACGGGATATGCCATCGCGGGCCTGAACAGCCCGCAGCTCGGCGAGCGCCGCTACCGCGTTGTCACCGTCGGGGCGGGAGCCGATCCGGTGACGACGATGGGGGGGCTCAGGATACTCCCCGATATGCGGCTCGACGAGCTGACGCCGGAGCAGAGCGCGATGCTGATTCTGCCGGGGGGAGGTTCGTGGGACCAGGGGGGAAATACCGATGCCGTGCTGAAGGGAAAGGAGTTTCTGGAGAATGGTGTGCCGGTGGCCGCCATCTGCGGCGCCACGGGAGGGCTCGCGCGGCTCGGACTTCTTGACGACAGGCCGCATACCAGCAATGCTCTGGCGTATCTGCGGGCCTATGCGCCCGATTATCGCGGCGCCGAGCATTATCGGGAAGAGCTGTCGGTCAGCGACGGCGATCTTATCACCGCCAGCGGCGCCGGGGCGGTGGAGTTCGCGCGGGATATCTTCAGGAAGCTCGATGTCTACGACGACAGGGCTATCGATGCGTGGTACGGTCTGTTCAAGACCGGCGATCCTGAATATTTCGCTGCGCTGGTGGAGATCGAGGAATCGCTGGCTCGATGAGAGATGACCCTGGAAGGATGTAGTGTCGCAGTGTGCCAGAATGTTGGGCCAAAGTTCAACTCCGGCCCAGCGTATCAGCGCTCGACGATCACACCGAGACACTACCTGGAAGGAGCGGTGCCCGAATCCTCCTACGCTCCGCCGCATTCCGCCTATGTGTTCCGTCCCCGGAATATCGCGCGGATAAATCGGTCCGATATCTCGGTTCGATCGATCAGTGCCGTTCGCCATAATATATGCCATGACGGCATACCTGAATTTTTCTCTCGATTATCATTTATCGTTCTACTCTATCCGATGGCCTATATCCTCCATGCCGTGCTCGCATCCTCCCGGATACTTGCCGGGCATCTTCCCTGGATCGCCGATTCCAGGGTCATCGCTCTTGCTCAGGATATCTCCATGATACCGGTGACGACCCCCCTGTGCGAACAGTTCGGTCCGGCAGAGCGTCCCTGGCTGTACGAACGATCGCCACTCTGCATGAATCTTCCGGAGCGGCTCGTTCCGGATCTGGCGGAGCTTTCCCATCAGGGGCCGGTCGCCTTTGTGACGACCGAATTTCATGGGGGTGATGGGGAGCAGTGCTCGGTAGTCTGGCGGGATGGGGAGCTGTGGTCGGAGCCGGAGGAAGGGAGTTGGGCCATCAACACGGCTCTGGTGCGGCTGGGAGTGCGGAGCGAGCCGGGGATGGACCCATTTACGACGCTGGGGCTGGATCGCTGTCGCAGCGTGGAGGACTGGCTGGCGGCGGGGTTATAGAGCGGAATCGTGGCGGCCGGTCGTGTGGCGATTATCTCCGCCGTGGAGAAGATATCTGCCGGCACATGCGGGGCGACGGATGGTCGCGGCGACCCGAGGATTCGGGAAGCGCCGAGCGGCCGTCGCGCGGCAGCCGGAGATAGAGCCGCTGGAGGCGCACGACGCCGAAATCCTGATTTTTCTGCTCGATGGCTTCTGCGGCAATATCGGATCGCGAGATACCATCGCCGATATGATTTCCTGATCGGAAGCGTGCGTATTTATTTCGGGTGCCGGTATGGCATATATGAGCGCGAGAGCGATATATTGGCGGAAGTATGCAGGCTGTCCATTGCGTGCACACTATCGTGCATCGTAAACATTATCGCCATCTGGTTAATTGAGTATAATGCGATCGTATAGGGAGGGGATATCGCGCGATGCAACAATGCGCGTATATAGTGTGCCGATCGACGGGCCGATATCGTGAAATGAGCACCCGACAGAACAAGTATCGTATAACCCATACCAGGAGCAACGATGGCACGGAGCAATGCTGCCACTGTCGATGAATATCTGAACGAGCTACCGGAGGAGCGCCGTGCCATCATGGCCGCTGTGCGCGATCTGATCGTGCGGAACCTTCCGGCGGGCTATACCGAGTCGATAGGGTTCGGGATGATATGTTACGGGATTCCGCTGGAGCGGTATCCGGACACCTATAACGGGCAGCCGCTAGGCTATGTGGCGCTCGCCGCCCAGAAGAATTATTTCGCGCTCTACCTGATGTGCGTCTATCAGGACCCGGAGCAGGAGGCATGGCTGCGCTCGGAGTTCAGCAACGCCGGCAAAAAACTCGACATGGGGAAGTCCTGCATTCGTTTCCGGACGCTCGAGGATCTGCCGCTGGAGCCGATCGGCACGTTGATCGCGCGTACTTCTCCCGAGCGGCTTATAGCGTTATACGAGGCAAACCGGGCGATCGTCCGGAACCAGTAGCAGTCCGTGGAGGAGCGCGCAATGATAACGCTGGTGGTGATTCTTACCGTGCGCAGCAGTGCGGCCGATCTGTTCCGATCGTTCGAGCGGCAGGCTGCCGTAATTATGTCGCGCCACGGCGGCGCCATCGAACGGACGGTCGTGGTGCGGGGCCGGAGCGAGGATCTGTTCAGGGAGATCCATATCGTGACCTTCCCGGGGGACGATGCATTTGCCGCATACCGGGACGATCCGGAGCTGTCGGCGATAGCGCATCTGCGCGAGGCGTCGGTGACCGCGACGGAGGTGATGGTGGGGGAGGATGGGCCGGACTATGGCGTGATGCCGCAGCCGGAACGGGAGGAGGGTGCGTGAACCATCCGAGGCGATAATCACTACTGTACCTGTCTGGCGCCCGGCTCCACCGGTACGCTCACCGATGGCCGGGCGGGCATATAGCGGATCAGGATCGTATCGCCCGGAACATAGCGCAGCGAGTGCTGGCGCGATGTGTAGGTGGCGCCATCGACCGCATAGCGATATTCTATCCACCGCTTCCCTCCCTGCGCTCTGCTGGCGGTTCTGCCGGTATCCAGCACGACCGCCCGCGTCGTGATCGCACTCTTCTCGATCTGCTGATAGTGAAGTCCCTGGCGCAGAGCGTTGGCGCCGGCCCCCATCACGGCGAACAGCGCGAAGAGAGTCATGGTATGACGGATATTTCCTCCACCGGTGAGAATCGCATAGCCGCCGGCGCTGACAAGCAGCACGCCGACCAGAAGGAGGGGAAAGGATGCAACGACGATGATCGCAAGCCCGAGCAGCTCGGCGATGAACCCGGCGGCCGTGCGCCACATAAGGGATGTCGTGGTGCGTCCCGTATCGCGAGTTTCTGTGGGTCGAATCATACGCCCGATGAAAACTGTCGTGATGTATACATGCGGTCAGTAGAGTTTGTCGATATATCTGGTTCGTATGCCTGCATGATATGTCGACGTATGGCCGGCGCGGATCATGGCTCCATCGGGGGATGATGTTATCTGCCGTACGTATCCTTCAGTTTCTCCATCAGCACCACCAGCCCCTCGGTCGTCTGCTCGGTATACGAGTTCGTGAAGAGGATATACGCTCTGTCTGGTTCCCTGACGATCTCGACCTGCGTTATAAATGCCCCGGCGTTTCCCGTGTTGAAAGCGCTGTGATGATGGGTTGCTCGGTCGGCCGCGTTGAACCATCCGAATGCGAAATTCGGCAGCCCATACAGCAGCATGTCGAATGTCCGTTTCGGAAGGATATCGGTTTCCCCTTTCAACCCTCTCAACTGCAGCTGGATATATTTTATATAATCCGTCAGGCTGACATTGATATTTCCCGCCGAGAGCAGCCAGTTCAATTTCTCGTTGTCACGTGGCGGCACGGGCTCCAGATTGCTGTCATGTCCCCATGGCTGCAGCGTATCGGCAAGGTTCGGGTAATCGAACCGGAAATCGATATTCTGGGATGCGCCGAAGTCGGTAACCAGCTCCTTGTACGACTTCCCGCTCGCACGCTCGAGCATAAGGCCGGCCAGAACGTAATCCATATTCGAGGGGGTCAGCCCGTCTTCAGGCTCCATTGGTTCCCGCACCAGAAAATATCTGGCGAGCAGGAACCGCTGCTGCGCATTATCCCCGGTTATCTGTTCCGCCGTCGGCTCGGCGAACCAGTATGTGTAGGAAGGGAGCTTTCCTCTGAACGTCAGAAGATCCTGCAGTGTGACGGTGCGGTAGGCTTTTCTGCTGGAGGATTTCAGCTCGGGAAAGAGGTCCAGAAACTTCGTGTCCCATCGGATCACCCCCTGCCTGACCAGCAACGCCGCAATGAACGAGGTGATCGCTTTCGTGTTGGAGCCGATATGGAATCGGTCGTTAGGTTTTGCCGCGAAATGCGAGTTGATCCTTTGAACCCCCGTGACCTGCATCTCCAGCACCGTGTCGGATGACACGACGGCATAGGCAAGCTCGGGTATGCGATATGCCTGCCTGATGCTGTCGGCAAATGCCCGGATGGGCTGTGTCCGGGCCGGCAGAGCGAGCGCGAAGAAGGCCAGGAATATCGGTAACGCTTTCATGATCGCGGGCCTTGAATGATTGACAACGGTCGGGAGCGCAACGGTGCCCGTCGGGGCTGTGGGCCGGGGACGGCTATGATGATTGCCATGGTGATCGAAGAGCCATGCGGGGGAAGTGCGAGGGGCGATGTCGTGATGATCTCTCCCTGCATGGCGGCTCATCCACATATCGCGTGAGGACGCCCACCGAAGCTCTGACAGGCATGTGGTGGACCAAGGCTGGCATGGAGAGACGCACGTTGTACCTCGTTGTCGCGCGATAGTCCGACGCGACCGGAACGATGGTGGAGGGCCGGCGCGCCACTCCGGCCCGGCGCGCCGCTGCGTCCCTACGGCAGGGGGGCTCAGGTTGCTGCAATGTTGAGCCGGAGCTGATCTCCGGCTTGGCGAATCAGCACTCGGCAGCCAGCGTGAGACGCTACCCGGCCGACCGATCCTAGATGAACAGCCGGAAGAAGAGGAAGAGCAATCCGGCCAGGAGCATCGAGACCGGCAGCGTCAGAATCCACGCCATGGCGATCTTTCGGATGGTCTTGCTGTGGAGTCCGGTGCTGTTCGCCACCATCGTGCCGGCGATGCCCGAGGCCAGCACGTGCGTGGTGCTCACCGGCAGCCCCGCCATCGTCGAAAGCCCGATCGTGCTCATCGCAACAAGCTCGGCGGCGGCCCCCTGCGCGTAGCTCAGATGGTCCATCCCGATCTTTTCGCCGACCGTCACCACGATCCGCTGCCATCCGATCATCGTGCCGATGCCGAGCGCCGCGGCAACCGCCAGCAGCACCCACGACGGAGCATAATCGGTGATGGCGCGAAGATCCTCGCGGTGCCGCTTCATCTGGCTGGTCTGCTCAGCGGAGAGCCGGAGGGCGCCCCCCTTATCGAGCTGCGCCAGCAGATTGTCGACCTCCAGGATGCTCTTGCGCAGCTCCCATCGCATATCGCTCGGCACATCGGCGAGCGATTTTTTTTCGGCAAGCGCCCGCTCGATCATCACCAGCTTCTCGCTCACCGAGCGCTCCATCGGGGGAGCCGATATGCTCGCCGGGTGCTCGATCCCCTCCTGGACTTTGACCACCGGGACCGGCGCGGGCGTCTGGTCGACATGTTGCTGGAGGGCGGCCTCGATGCCGGCGGCCGCGCGCGCGGTGCGCTGCATCTGCTCGGGCGTATACTCCAGGTTCAGCGCGAAATGTGCCGGCAGCAGCGCTATCAGTACCAGCATGATCATCCCCACTCCCTTCTGGCCGTCGTTCGATCCGTGGGCGAAGCTCACCCCCGTACAGGTAAGGATCAAAATGGCGCGGATCCAGCCGGGGGGGCGTGCGTCGTCTGCGGGGGGGCGATAGAGATAGGGCTGGCGGAGAAACTTTTTCGTGATCCAGAGCATCAGCGCGGCGACGCTGAACCCGAACAGCGGCGACAGCAGAAGCGAGAGGGCCACATCCTCGGCCTTCCCCCAGTTGACGCCGCTCCCCAGTGTATGGCCGGGGAGGAGCGAGTTCGCCAGCCCCACGCCGAGGATCGCCCCGATCAGCGTATGCGAGCTCGATGCGGGGAGTCCGTAGAACCATGTGCCGAGGTTCCAGATCACCGCCGCCACAAGCAGCGCCAGCACCGCCGCCAGACCTCCGCTCGCCCCGTTGGCGACCAGCAGATCGACCGGCAGAAGGTGCACCACCGCCAGCGCCACGGCGATGCCGCCGAGGAAGACACCGAAGAAATTGCAGATCCCCGACCAGACAACCGCAACGCTCGGGCGAAGCGATCGTGTATAGATCACCGTCGCCACGGCGTTGGCCGTATCATGAAATCCGTTGACGACCTCGAATCCAAGGGCGATGATCAAACAGAGTGCGAGCAGAAGAAGGTGTCCCGTGCTCAGGGATGCATCGAGAAAATCGAAGTTCATGTTGTGCGAAACAGGTTGTTCACGCTGGGTGACAATGGGCGCCGGGCGCCCGCGCGAGAGAAGGTTGGCGGCATGAAGGGTCCGTGACGATACGGCCAGGCGTATCTGCCGGGCGCAATATGGTCATGGTCCGGCAGACTGAGAAATTCGGGATGGGATCATAGATATGTCAAGATGCTACAGGCTCGGCAGTTCCGGCATTCCCCGGCCGGAGAATCGGGGCCGACGGCAGGGGGGCGCATGATACAGATCGTAGAGAAAATGCAGGTCGCGCCGGGACTATCCGTTCGGCGCGGAGCGGTAATTTCAATGCCGGGATGGCATCAACGATCGCGGGGCCGGGGGAAGTTCTCATGGCCGCGATCGCTCGCGCCGGGCCCGAACATCATGGAAACCAGATGACATCGCAATCGTACAGCGGACTGGATGATCGCCTTCGGGAGGCGTGGGCCGATCGTGCCCGCGACCCGGCCCGGTCACGGGAGCTCGGCGCGGAGCTGCTCGGGATCGCGCGCGCGGCCGGCGGCGCGCCGGACGTCGTCCGGGCGCTGCAGCTTATGGCGTGGGGGGAGATCGCCCGCTCCGGTTTCGGCGCGGCGCGGGCTTATGTCGCGGAGTCGCTGGAGATCGCCGGGCGCTGCGGCGATCGCGCCGCCGAGGCGCTCTCGCTGGTGCTGCTTGGCACGGTCCTCATCCGGCTGGGGGAGATCGCCGAGGCGCGCGCCGGCATGGAGCGTGCGCGCGCGCTGAGCCGTGAGGCGGGGGAGCGCCGGACCGAGGCGATGGCGCTGAGCGGGCTGGGACGGATCTTCGACGGGATCGGCGAATACGGGGCGTCGCTGGAGCATCACCGGGAGTCGCTTGTGATCGCCGAGGCGGTCGGCGCGCCGGAGGAGCAGGCCGAAGCGCTGCTCGGCATCGGCAATGCGCACGACCGTTTCGCCGAGTACCGCGAGGCGATCGAAAGCTACCGGCGCGCGCTTGCCATCGCCGAGGAGACCGGGCATCTGCAGTTTCAGTCGTATGCGACGGGAAATATCGGCATGACCCATGAGCGGCTCGGCGATATCGCGACGGCGCTCTCCTACGAGCTGCGCAGCCTCGCGCTGAAGGAGGATCTGGGGGATCTGTGGGGAGCCGGTGTGTCGCTGAACAACATCGGCATCATCTATCAGGGGCTCGGCAACTACGCCAGGGCGTTCGATTACCTTCTCCGCGCGCTGGAGTATGCCGAGCGGATCGGCGACCGAAGCGGAGAGATGATCGCGCGGCACAATATCGGCCAGCTCTACGAGGCCCTCGGCGAGGGGGGGCATGCGCTGGGGCACTATCAGCGGGTGACGGAGATAGCGCGGGAGCTGGGGGATAAACAGGGGGAGGCCTTCGCGCTGGGGCATACCGGACATTTCCATGCGCTGCTCGGCGACAGACGCCAGGCGCTGCTGTATCTGCTCCGCGGGCTCCGTCTGCATCAGGAGATCGGTGACCGGTATGGGGAGCGCAACGCCCTCGACGCCATCGCCGTGCTCTACAGGGATCAGGACGATCTGTCCCGCGCGCTGGAATATGCCGGGCAGTCGCTGCGGATCGCCGAGAGCATCGGGGATCTGCGCGGGCTGATAGCGTCGCTGGTGGTGGCCGGCGGGATCGACAGCAGGCGCGGCGAGCACCGGGCCGCCATCGAGCGGCTCGACCGGGCGCTCCGTGTGGCGCGCGACGGCTCCTTCACCGGCGATCTTCTCCGGGTGATCCGGGCGCTGGGGGGGGCGCACGAGGCGGCCGGCGATGTGATCCGCCACCGCCGCTACCAGCGTCTGTATCAGGAGTATGCTCGCAGGATATTCAACAACGAGCAGACGGTGCGCGCGCGGCAGTTGATCGCCGCCTTCGAGCGGAAGAGCATCCGCGACCAGGCCGAGAACCTCGGGCTGCGGGATGAGGATCTCGAAGCGCTGTTCGAGCTGGGCCCCGGGCCGGAGGGAGCGGGGGAGGATGCCGCCGGGACGGCTCCGTCGCGCGGCCCCGTGGTGGTGGTCACCACGTTCGGCGAGCTGCGGGTGAGCGTCGATGGCCGGGGGCTGCGCACCGGGGACTGGGGGAGGAAGAAGGCGCGCGATCTGTTCAAGTTCCTGCTGATCCACCATCGCCGGACCGTCACGCTCGATGAGATCATGGAGAAGCTCTGGGGAGGGGCGGCCGACCGGAACACCGAGCTGCTGGTGATGAACGCCGTCTCCCGCATCCGCAAGGCCCTGGAGCCCGACCGCAACCCGCGCGATCGCACCTCGATGCTCTCCAGCGGTGAGCGCACCTACCGGCTCGATCTGGGGGACGAGGCGGTGATCGACTTCATGCAGTTCAAGGAGCTGATCGTGATGGCGCGCCGAAGCTCGGCCGGCGAGCGCTACCGTCACTACGAGGATGCCGCCGCGCTCGTCACCGATGACTTCCTCAGGGAGGATTACTACGAGGAGTGGACGATCTCCGAGCGGGATCTGCTGAAGGATGCGTTCCTGGAGGCGCTCGAATATCTCGCCGGCGAGCAGCTCCGCTCGGGCCTCTACGAACAGGCCGCCGAGACGGCGCGCCGCATCCTTCTGTTCGACACCACCAGCGAGCGTGGCTACGAGATCGTGATCGAGTCGCTGGTCGGGCGCGGGCGCGTGGCCGAAGCGCGGGGTGCTTACGAGGAATATCGTGCGGTGCTCCGCCGCGAGCTCTGCGTCGAGCCGGATCAGCGACTGCGCGGGATCATCGAATCGGCCGTCGTGCCGGGATAGTATCGCGCCGCTTCGGCAATGCCGCTGGGCATCCTCGCCTGTTCATTGCTTCGTTCACCTCCACCCTTCTCCGGCAGAACATTCCCGCGATCGCCCTCCGCGTATCCTGTTGTATCCCCGCGCTCATACGGCTTCATCACCCTTCACCTTCCCCGCATGCATTGCCCGGCCGCGCCGCCGTTCGATGGGGGAGCGTTCAATGGCCGTTCAATCGCTCCGCGAAGTTCATGCTCCAGATAGGCTCTCGGTATCTATATCTGCCGTGGAGATTTCATGAACATCGTTGAAGGAGAACCTGATGAAATCATTGTTGACATTGATCGCGCTTCTGCTGGCGGCCGCCTCGGCCTCCGCCCAGCAGTGGACGCCGACCAGCGGCCCCGAGGGGGCCCAAATCGCCGCCCTGGCCGCGAGCGGGCGGACGCTGCTGGCGCTGAGCTCCGGCTATCTGTACCGGCATGACGATCATGGCTGGGAGAATCTGGGGCCGAACGAATCGCGCACCCTCCATGTGGCCGACAGCGTCTTTTTTATGGCCCCCTACGATGGCCTGTACCGCTCGCTCGATCGCGGTGACCACTGGGAGAAAGTGGGGCCCGAGGGGGTGACGGTCCGCCTCTGCATCGATGGATCGGTTGTTTATGCGATGACCGATTCGCTGATCTATCGCTCGCTCGACCATGGCAAAACCTGGACGCCGTATGTTGAGCCGCAGATCCACTTCTTCTCCTTCTTCGTTCGTGACTCGGTGATCCTGGCCGGCAGCGTGGAAGGGAGCGGCATGTTCCGTTCGGGCGATTCCGGAAAAAGCTGGAGCCGGATCACCGCCGGGCTTCCGGCCGACGAGGCTCCGTCGTTGTTCGCCTACGCCGATTCGTCGTACTACACCGCCGTCGGCGATAAAGGGGTGTTCAGGTCGACCGACAACGGGCTGCACTGGAGCGCTCTGAACGATGGGCTGCCGGTACGGGGGATCACCTATCCGCTGCTCAATGCGTTCCTCACCGTCGGCGATACGCTCTGGGCGGCGGAAAATGACGGAGTATATTTTCATGCCGACTCGACCTGGCATATCGCCAACAGCAAGCGCTTCAACACACTGGCGGCGGCCGACGGGGTGGTCTATAACGGCTCCTCGCATGGGGTGGATTCGCTGAGCGGTCCCGAGGGGTTCTGGACGACGATGAACACGGGGCTTCGGTCGCATCGCTCGGATGCTCTGGCCGCGTTCGACGGCGCCGTCTACAGCAACGGCGGCGGATGGATTCATCGCAGCGCCGATAACGGCGAGAGCTGGGAGATGGTGACCCAGATCGACGTCGATCGATTCGTCGATGGGGGAGCGACGCTCTATGCGCTCGGAAGAAAGCCGTTCGGGCTGGGGATCTTCCGCTCATCGCATGGGCTCGACTGGGAGGATGTGGGCGCCGGGCTTCCTCATCCTCTGCAGTACTGCACCACGCTGGCCGCGCAGGGGGATACGCTGTTCACCGGCTTCTATCGCGTGATCACCGATGAGAACTCGGTCTCCTGGAAGTACGGTGGCGTCTATCGCTCGCTCGATCGCGGCACGACCTGGGATACCTCCGGCGTCGGCCTCCCGAACGACGGGAATGGGGATGTTCCGGTGGTCGATATCATCGCCGCCGGCAGGACCGTGCTGGCCTGGACATATGAGGGGCTGTACCGCTCGGCAGACGGCGGGGATACCTGGGGTCGCGTGCAGTTCGTCTTTGCGGGGGAGGAGTCGAGGCGGGCCGGACGGTTGTTCAACGTCGACGGCTCGATCTATCTGGCGCTGGGGGGGCTGCTCTATCGGTCGGATGATGATGGCCGCTCCTGGGGGATGGCGCGCAATGGCCTGCCGCCCAGCATCAGCATCTTCCAGATGACGTCGATCAAGGGGACGCCGTATCTGATCGCCAATAACGACAAAAAGCTCGGCAATATCTTCCGATGGGTCGGCGAGAGCTGGGCCGATGTCACCTCCATGACGCCGGAGGATGTCGACTTCCGCGCGTTCCTTGCGGTGGGGGATGATCTGCTGGCGGGAACGCTCCGGAACAGCGTCTGGAAGGGGCGCTTCGATGCGCCGTCGGGCGTCGGGCACGAGGAGCACGCCGATGCGATGATGGCGAGCGCGCCGAACCCTTTCTCGATGGTCACCACGATCTGCTTCACGCTGGCGCGCCGTGGCGATGTGCGGCTGACGCTGGTCTCGCCGCTCGGCGAGGAGATGGCGCTGATCCACAACGGACCTCTCGAGGCGGGACTCCAGCGGATACGATTCGATGGGAGCTCCCTGCCGTCGGGCATCTACCGCCTGCGGCTTGCCACCGGCGACTGGGTGCGGACAACGCCGCTGGTCAAGGTGCGATAGCGCGTTTCGGGGAATGATGGGAGAAGCCTCACGCCTCGGCTGCGTGGGGCTTCCCCGTTCGTGCTTCGGACGTGGTTCGCCGGGAAAGGACCGCTGCCGGCCTGTGTCACCGTAATGAGAAGAAGAGGAGCATGGGCCGTGCATGAACCGGGCGGCCATGCACGGCCCGCAACACGAGGAGGCCTCAGGCCGTTACGGGGGACGCCTGGGGGATGACAGGGACGTGATGGAAGGCGATAGCGATCCTGTTCAGCGCGTTCATATGCGCTATCGCGAAGGTGAGCTCGGCCATCTCCCGTTCGGAGAAATGCCGGTGGGCATGCTCGAACTCCTCGCCGGATACCTGCTGATCGCGCAGCGTCGTTACCGCTTCGGCCCATGCCAGCGCGGCCCGCTCCCGCTCCGAAAAGAAGGGCATCGAGCGCCAGAGCAGCACGCCGTTCAGCGCTCGCTCATCCACGCCCGCGGCCCGTGCGTCGCGCCAGTGCAGGTCGACGCAGTACGAGCAGCCGTTGATCTGCGATATACGGAGATATACCAGATGGAGGAGCGTTCCACCGATCTCCGAGTGCTCCAGGTGGGTCGAGAGCTCACGGATAAGCCCAAAGGCCTCGGGCGCCACCGTGTAGTATGCCAGTCGTGCCATGATGGTCGGTTGTTTTGAGGTGATCGTATGCGGTTCCGACGTCAGCGTTCGGTGTCGGCCGACGGCCCGTAGATCGACGGCAGCGGCACGTCGTTGAGCCGGAGGTAGACGCTGAGCTGGCCGCGATGATGGATGATATGGTTCATCGTCATCGAGCGGAGCACCGCCACGCGCGGCATCGAGAACAACGACTCTTCCCCGTGCTTCAGCGTCCATGACACCATCAGCTCCTCGTCGGATATCGCCGCGAGCGCCGCGCGGGCCGTCCTGACATTCTCATCGAATATCCCGAGCAGCTGTGCGGTCGACTCGAAGGTCGGGCGGGGATAGTTCAAACCGCCCGGCGGGTTGAGGTTGAACTCGGTCTCGGTGATAGCCATCGTTCCCCATGTGGGAAGCTCCGCCAGATGAAGCGCCAGTCTCCCCAGCGTCATCGATTTGGTGTGCGGCTTCCAGTCGGCCTTATCCTCGGGAACTCGCTCCAGCAGGCTGCGCGTGGTTGCCATCTCGTGATCGAATTCCGGGAGCATTGATTGAGCGATCGGCATGGATATCCTTGGTTTGAAATAGTCGCCAGTGAGCATGCGGCGCCTCCGGCCGGGGGATCGTCGTGGCCGGTCATCCGCTGATGATATCCCGCGGCCACATCATCGCGAGCATCCCCCGGGGGCCGATGCCCGCGCATCTTCTTCCGCCCCTCCGTTCGGCGCCACACGGAGGAAAACTACGGAGAGTCCCCCGCACCGCAATGCGAGGATGGGGCGCTGGACTGCATGGCGGCGACGGGGCGTCAGTGGACCCCCTCCACAACGACGGAGGGGGCCAGCGATTGCCTCACTGGTCCCCTCATGCATGCGCCCCGGCGCGATCGTTCGGCCGGCCGGTCAAAGAATGGCCGCGGCCTCATCGAAGCTGAGCCGTGGGTTGCGGGGGAAGAGCTTTTCCCGATCGCCATAGCCCAGATTGCAGAGGAAGTTTACTTTCCACTTTCCATCGGGGAAAAACTCCTTGTTCAGCTTATCGGCATCGAAGCCCCCCATCGGACCGCAGTCGAGCCCCATCGCGCGGGCGGCGATGATGAAATATCCCCCCTGAAGCGCGCTGTTGAGCACCCCCGTTGCGTGGATCACCTCATCGTTGCCGGCGAAATAGGACCGGAAATCGGCCTGTGGCGCGAGCGTCGGCAGCTTCTCGTAGAATTCCGTATCGTAGGCGATGATCGCTACGGCGGCGGCCGTGCGCGCCTTCTCGACGTTCCCCGGGCTGAGCGTGGGGAGAAGCCGTGCCTTTGCCTCATCGCTCGTTATATACAGCACACGCATCGGGGAGCTGTTGGCCGCGGTCGGCCCCCATTTGGCGATATCGTAGATCTCCCTGAGAAGCTCCTCCGGGATCGGCCGATCCGTCCAGGCGTAATGGGTCCGCGCATCCCGAAAAAGGTAATCGATCGTCGTCGTATCGACCGGCGTTGGCTCGAAGGCCATGATATCTGTCGTGCTCATTGGTCTCTCTGAATTGGTTGTCATTTCTGGAGTTACAAGTCTACGTCAGATTCGATGAACGATTGATGACCCTGAGTACATATATTATGTCCAATCGTTCAGTGTTTATGGAGGTAATGGAATGGATGTGCTATCGGATGTGCTCCGCATGGTGCGGGTGACCAGTCAGATACGGTGTCGTGGCGAGTTCACCGCCCCCTGGGGGATGGAGGTCGCCGCCAGACCCGAAACGATCCCGTTCTATGTGATGGCGCAGGGGAGCGGCTATCTGGAGATGGATGGACTGCCGGCGCCGGTCGCCCTGGTGAGCGGTGACGTGGTGATGCTTTCGCAGGGATCGGCGCATCGGCTGCGGGATTCGCCGCAGAGCGCGGTGACGCCGCTGGATGCCATGATGGAGCATGGGGGATGCAACGGAACGCACCGGGTGATGCGGGGAGAGGGACATGGCGCCCCCACCACTCTTATCGCCGGCACCTTTACGATCGTCAACCGCGTGCATCCGATCCTGTCGGGGATCTCTCCGCTGGTCCATATGCGCACCACCAGCACCTGTCCGGTGCCGTGGCTGGATGCGACGCTGCAGCTGATCGCGGCCGAGTCGAGCTCGGAGCGGCCCGGCTCGCAGATCACCGTCTCGCGGCTGATGGATGTGCTGTTCATCCAGCTTGTGCGGGCCGATATCCTCGAGCATGCCGACAGCGGGCACGAGTGCAAGCCGAACGTGCTCTATGCTCTGTCGGATGCGCAGTTGGCAAAGGGGATCAACGCCATCCATCGCGATCCGGCGCGTCCGTGGACCGTTGCGGAGCTGGCGGCGGAGTCGGGGATGTCGAGGACGGCGTTCTCGGTGCGCTTCTCGAAGATGGCGGGGATCTCGCCGCTTGCCTATGCGACGCAGTGGCGGATGATCAGGGCGACCGATATGCTGGTCTATGGCGAGGGGACGATCGCCGAGATCGCCGAGGCCGTGGGCTATGAGTCGGAGGCGGCATTTGGCAAGGCGTTCAAGCGGGAGGTCGGGGTGGCGCCGGGACGTTACCGGGAGCGGTGGCGCAATGGGGAGGGGAGCCACGCGGGCGCAGTACGGCCGGAAGCGGAGAGGGAGCTGGTTGAAGCGTGATCGGGGGAGATGGCCGGCCGTTGCGGCCGGTATGAGTCATATCGGTCCGGCGGGCCGCTGCTCGATATGGAACGAGGACCAGCAGATGATGCCGGTCCTCGTTGCGTTTATATCATATCGATCCGTCGAGTCGGGCCATCGCTTGGAACGGCGATGCCATGCCTGTCGGGGACCAAGATCTGCGACGATGATGATGGGAGCGGTGATGATGCTCAGACGACCAGCAGCAATGCGAGCTGATCCTCGACCTCGGCCAGCACCTCGTCGCTGATCGCGCCGGAGCATACGCGGAGGCGCTCCGTGCTGATGCTTCTGATCTGATCGCAGAGCACCCAGCCCGCCATGGTGAGCCCACCATCCGGCGGGGTGACGGCCACGCGGTACGGCCGCTGGCCCCCCTTGCTGGTGATCGGCACGATCACCACGCGCTCGGCGGACGAGGCGTTGAACCTGTCGTTCGAGACGATCAGCACGGGACGCATCCCATCCTGCTCACGGCCGACGACAGGGCTGAGGTTTGCGGACCAGATCTCACCGCGTACAGGTTTCGGAAGTGCGTGGTGTGCGGTCATTCCTCGATGATCGGCTCATGGAGGGCAGCGTCGAGGAAGCGTCCCTCTTCCAGCTCTTCGGCGAGTGCCTCGGGGTTCCTGCGCAGCTCCTCATAGCCGCGATCGGCCGCCGCAAGAAGCTCCGCCCTCCGCTCCGGCGACAGACGGCTCCTGCGCCGCAGAGGGCGCTGTGGCTCGGTGACGATCGGGTCGGGAGAAAGCGGCGGCAATCCCTTCGGCTGTGCCTTGAGCGCGTTGCGCAGACGCTCCAGCGTCAGCGACGCGAACGCCCTGCTATATTTCATCACGGGGAAGTATCCCCGTCTCCGGGTTATCAGTATCGTGTTCATCCGTGCTGCTCCATCCATAGATCATCGGCCTGTCGCACCGTGCCCCACCAGGCATCCGCCGGTTGACAAAGTGTTGACAAAACCTTGACAAAGGTAGTTCGTTCAGAGCGACGGACAAAGTGAAAACATATGATGGACGGCCGGGGAAAACCTTCCCGCCGGGGAGCATCGCGGTGTGAGCCGGAGGGGGAATATGGAGGGATATGGCTCGGCATTGGCGACCCCGGACATGCCCTCCGTCCGGCTCTCCGGCGGGGCGCGGAGATTGTTCCGATGGCGTAGTATGGATGCGCGGCGCTCTTTCCTCTCAATCATCTATCCGATCCATGAATGGTATCGATCTGCTGCTGATTCTTGCGGTGCTTCTGGGAATGGTGATGGGATGGCGCACCGGCTTCATCGCCGGGGCGTTTGAGCTGGCGCGGTGGATCTGCAGTCTGCTGCTGGGGCTCTGGCTCTATAAGTATGTGGCGCGACTGCTGAGCGCGCTGATCGGCGGCGAATCATCGTGGGTTCCGGCCGTGGCGCTGGTTGCAACGCTGCTCGCCGTTGGGGCACTGCTGCGATGGCTGGGAGCGTATCTGCTGCGCAACGTCCCGGCCGGTCTGCACCGATCTCCGGCCAATCGCGCCCTTGGGCTCCTTCCGGGGGGGCTGACCGGGCTGATCGGCGCGGCCGTCATCGCGGCACTGCTGCTGGCGATCCCTCTGCCGGAGCCGGTGCGCACGGCGGCACAGGAGAGCCCGATCGCCAACAGCCTTGCATCGCATACCGACCGCCTCGAGGATCTGCTTGCCCCGGCGCTCGATCCATCCATCGCCCGGACGCTCAACCGCATCACCACCATCCGGCCGGATGCCTCCGAGTCGGTGGTGCTCCCGTTCACCGTCCACGACGCTCTCCCGCGTCCCGATCTGGAGGGGGAGATGCTGAAGCTGGTCAACCGGGAGCGCATTGATGCCGGACTGCATCCTCTGGTCGCCGATACGGCGCTGCGGGGAGTTGCCCGTTCCCATTCGACCGATATGTTCGTCCGCGGCTACTTTGCGCACGCCACGCCGGAGGGGCGCACCCCGTTCGACAGGATCGATGATGCCCGTATCCGGTATCGGCTGGCGGGGGAGAACCTGGCGCTTGCGCCGACGGTGGAGCTTGCCCACACCGGGCTGATGGAATCTCCCGGCCATCGGGCCAACATTCTGCGCCGTGAGTTCGGTCGGGTGGGGATCGGCATCATGGATGGCGGGGCGCGGGGGGTGATGGTGACACAGAACTTCCGTAACTAGGCCGGTCCGTGCCGGAGCGGCCGGCGTCGCGGCGCCACTGGATAATGATCCCGCCGCAACGTCTCACAGGCTGTCCATATGCGTGCTTCAGTGGGCAAATGGGCGAAATCCTCTTAAAAACCGCTGTTGGTATCTATGCAGAGTTATGGGCCATCCCTTCCTCGCTTTCTGTTCCATCCGGCGAACGCGGGGGGCGAAGAAAATTTTCTCCGGTTTGGGAACATTTCCCCGTCTGAGCGAGTATTCCCCTGTGAAGACGCTGGAGCACCAACCTCCAAACTTCAATCAAGGCTGTGCGATCAGGGGTGAATCGCACAGCTTTTTTTATGCCCTCCTCGATCATCGCTCTACTCTTTCCCTTCCCGCCCGACCGTTCCGCCTCGTTCCCTGCCGTCGGCATGACGCTTGCTTTACTCCTCGACAGTATCTGATGGCCCCGGCCACGGCATGATATAGCGATAAGCGGGCCTGTATGGTACTGCGCGGAATACATAATCAAGCAATAGCGGGAACAATGCGTATACATTATCTACTGCGATCGATGGTGATGGTCGGACTGTCACTTTTCTCCGTTTCATGTAAGGATCTGGCCGTCGATGCCGCCAATCTGGGCCTTCCGGTGCCCGACTTCTCCCTCGACTGTCCCGGCGTCACCGAGCATGCGGCGCATGTCGATACATTCCTGGTGATCGGCCATCGCGGGTCTCCGACCAAGGAGGTGGAGAACACCATCCCATCGTACAAGCGTGCTCTGGATGACGGCGCCAACGCGATCGAGCTCGATATCTGCATGACATCCGATGGGCATATCGTGATCTGGCATGACTGGAATCCCGATGATGCCATCGCCCTGGCGCGCGAGCAGGGAGGGGAGTCGGGGATGAAAGTCAGGCCACGCTTTCCGCCGATCGGCAGCGACCTGCGGCGTCCGGTCGACGAGCTGACTCTCGCGCAGTTCCGCGAGAACTACTGGTATGCCACCAAGGATCTCCTGAACAAGGAGCGCGTCGACGCCGAGATACCCACCCTGGAGCAGTTCCTGGAGTGGGGAGCGCAGGAGCCAAGGCTCTTCTATGTGTTCTTCGATGTGAAGCTCCCGGCCACCAAATCCGATCTCGCGCAGTCGATGATCGCCACGGCCGATTCGATCATCAGGAGCTACAGTCCGAAGTTCTCGCCGGTCTACATGACCCCGAACCCCTCGGTATGGGGGGTGTTCCAGCAGCTTGTGCAGGGCGCCGGTCTTTCGTTCGACGTTGATCTCGGCGGTGGGCTCGTCGACGGCCAGGCGTGCGACATCAGCTCCTCGCACTACGCGCGCCAGCGGGGCTCGGGCTTCGCCACGACGATGCATCCGTTCGTCTGGACCGATAAGCCATGGGGAACGCTGAAGCGGCTGCTGGCGTGCGACCTTGAAACGCGCGATACGCCGGTCGACTCCGGGGCGCAGAAGATCGTCTCGAAGGTGATCGCCGCGACGATCAACGATAAGGAGAAGATGGAGTGTCTGGTGGATATGGGGGTGGATGGGCTGATGACCGATGATCCCGCGCTGCTTCGCTGGATCGCCATCAACCGGGGCCGCCAGCTCTAGGCTTCGTCCGATGACACAATGGAAGCGCCATCGATACACGCAGTGCGCGTCGTGTCGTGGCGCTTTTCGTTGTGGTGCTGCGCCGATCGGAGGAAAACCCTCCGGCCGGGGTTGGGGCAGAGGACGAGGCGACCTTACCCCGCGCGAGAGATTTCAGGAAGGGAGTGCTGCCGATCGGCACCCAATGCGCATATTGCGTGGGTTCAGATGCTATTAACCGATTTCTCCCCCCTGTGATCCATGGCTCACGTGTTCATGTTCCTACGCCACATCCATCGAGTAGTCATCATACTCATCGCCGTGATCGGCATCGGCTCTGTGACGGCCTACGGGCAGTTGAGCGATGCGGCGCTTTATCAGCCGCTTCTCCCGACGAGCATCGTCATGCTCCCTTCCGATCAGTCCGATCCGCTCGGGACGCAGACCACCGACACCAGTACATCGCGTATCGGCGTCGAGATAGGGCTTAATTACGCGATGCAGAAAGGACTATATCGTATCGGGTGCGGGACATTCGACCAGGGGGCCGAGCTCAACCCCACCACCGCTGCGGCGTACGATCTGATGCTTGCCGGGCCCCTCTGCTTCGAGGCGCTGCTGGGCGTTCAGGGGAAAAGCGTCCGCGGCGGTTATCAGTCGTGGGAAACGCTCGCGCTGACGTTCGATAACGGCGCGTCGGTTCCGTTCGACGTTCTGTTCGAAAATTCGGGAACGGCGAGTTTTACCTACCTCTTTTTTCAGCCATCGGTAAAGGCATATATCACGAAAGCGATCTATGCAGGAGGGGGCGGCAATATCGGGCTTCTGGTCGGAGCCCGGGCACAGTATATCCGGACCATCGTCACCAGAAGCGCCGTGGTGAACGACCTTGGTCTGACTGAGTTCTATTTCGATCCCTCGGAATCCTCCTCCCGCTATACGAAGGTATTTCCGGAGGAATCGATTTTCAACACCGCGAATATCGTCATCGACGGGGTGATCTATATCGGTGCGGAATTTCAGGCGATCGGAGACTTCGTCTTCGGCCCGCGCCTGCAATACAGTCTGCCGGTCACTGCGGCGGTATCCATGCCGGAGCTGAGGCTGAGCGGTCTGCAGTTCTCCATAGGCGCCCGCTATCCGCTCAATTAGCATCTTCCACCACCACATATCTCCACGGGATCTTCGAGCCGCCGTCCGCACAGCGGGACAGCATACCCATGCCGGGTCCATCCGGGGGATGGCCCGGATAATGACCTTGCGGATTGATCGATGTGATTGTATATCGGCAGTCAGTCTGATGCCGAACACACTTCCGATAATCCAGCCAGAGAGCCGCTCCCGCATCTGCCGATGTCCGAGAGCGGCGCATGGCGTTATCCTGTCGCCGTATGAAGATGAGGACCGCTGCATTCATCCTTCTCCTTGCGCTCTCCGTCGTGCAGGCCATGGTAGGTCATGCCCAGGCGCCGCAGCATCATGATCCGGCGGCGCTCGACCGGTCCGAGAGCTGCGGCAGCACGGCCGTCCGGGAGCGTGTCGAACAGGACCCGGCGCTGCGGGAGGAGCGAAGGAGGATCGAGCAGGATCTGTATCGCATCATCAGCGGGCATGGCTCCCGTAACGGCGGGACCCGGCGGCTGCAGCGCGGCGTGGTCTATACCATCCCGGTGGTGGTGCATATCATCCACCAGGACGGACCCGAAAATATCTCCGACGATCAGGTGCGGGAGGGGATACGGAATCTCAACGACGCGTTCAGGAATGCCGGTCCCTATCAGCAGCCGTTCGGCGTCGATATGGAGATCGAGTTCTGTCTGGCGAAGCAGGATGAGCATGGAGCCTTCACCACCGGCATCACCCGGACCCGCTCGGAGCTGACCGAGATGGTGTCCGAGCGGGACGACGCGACGCTCAAGAACCTGTCGCGATGGAACCCGGAGAACTACCTGAACATCTGGCTTGTGCGCGAGATCACCTCCTCAAGCTCCGGGCCCGGCATCTCCGGCTACGCCTATCCTCTGTCGGCGCGTGGCGGGGCGCACGATGGCATCGTCAACGAGGCCCGGCTGTTCGGCGGGACCACCGACCAGGCCAAGATCCATATCCATGAGGCCGGACATTACCTCGGGCTCTACCATACGTTCGATGGAGGATGCGACAACAGCGATTGCCTGCGGTACGGCGATTATATCTGCGATACCCCCCCGGATGCCACGTCATCGTCGCCCTCGTGCGATCTCTCCGTCAACAGCTGCACCAGCGATGCCGCCGACCTGTCGGCGAACAATCCGTTCCGCCCGGTCTCCCTGGGGGGAGTGGGGGATCAGCCCGATATGTCCAACAACTACATGGACTACGGGCTGCAGTCGTGTCTGAACGCTTTTACCGAGGGGCAGCGTCTGAGGATGATCGCCGTGCTGACCGAGAAGCGCGCCGGACTTCTGGAGTCGCAGGGGTGCGTGACGACCTGCCGGAGCTCCATCACGGCGGGATTCACCAGCTCGGCGACGCTGGTCGACGCGGGAACGGCGGTGACCTTCACCAACACCAGCATCGGCGCGACGGCTTTCGAGTGGAGGGCCGATGGAGCCTCCTTCTCGGGGCAGCGCGACGCGCAGAGGACGTTCCCCACGCAGGGAACCTATATCATCACGCTGACGGCATCCAACGGCGACTCCGCCTGCACCCAGATCCACGCCGATACGATCGTCGTGGTATGCCCGCTGAAGGCCTCGTTCACCGCCAGCGCCACCACGATCCCTCCGGGGGGGACGGTGCTCTTCACCAGTACCAGCATCGGCGCGCTGCGCACGGAGTGGTTCGTCGATGGAACCCCGATCGGCACCACACCGCAGATCGCTCATACCTTTCCGTTCGACGGTGGCTATCAGGTCTATCTGGTCACCTACAACGGCATCTGCCATGATACCTCGGCCCTGCAGATCCGGGTGGGAGATTGCAGGGGGACGAAGGAGGGGAACGTCTGGTACTTCGGAACCAATGCGGGGGTGGATTTCAACAGCGGCTCGCCGGTGGCCGTGGGCGGTCTGAAGCACTTCCTCAGAGAAGGGATAGCGAACATCTGCGATCGCCAGGGGCGGATGTTGATGTATACCGACGGCGACAAGGTATGGGACCGCACCGGTGGGGTGATGCTCAATGGCGACAGCCTGGGGGGCTCCGACTGGTCGGCGCAGTCGAGTCTGATCGTTCCCGCCCCGAGGAGCGAATCGCTCTACTATATCTTCACGACCAGCAACTGGACCGATCCATCGCCGGCGCTCCGCTATTCGGTGGTGGATATCACGCGCGCCGGTGGGCTTGGCGAGGTGATCACCAAGGGAGTGCTGCTCGGCGCCAACATCAGCGAGCGGCTTGCCGCGGTGTTCCATGCGGACTGCGAGGATATCTGGATCGTATCGCACGAGATGTACAACGATCTGTTCCTGGCCTTCCGGCTGACCGCCGATGGGGTGGAGCCGGCCCCGGTCCGCTCGTGGGTGGGGAGCCGGGCCAATGGCCCCAATCGCTACGGCATGCTGAAGTTCTCCCCGAACGGGCTGCGCCTTGCCTCGGCGTTCGGCGGGCAGAGCTCTCTGCCGACCCTCGAGATCTTCGACTTCGATCCTGCCACCGGGATCGTCTCGAACCCTCTTGTGCTGACGGACGACAACAACCGTATGGTCAACGCGTACTCCTGCGAGTTCTCCCCCAACAACGCGCTTCTCTACGCTGCCGGCATCGGCGAGGCTTATATCTACCAGTACGATCTGCTGGCCGGTGATGGCGATGCGATCAGGAAGTCGAGGTACAGGGTCGTGCTGGGGACCGAACCGAAGGCGACGCTGCAGCTCGGTCCCGACGGCCGGATCTACGTCGGCAAGCCCAACCTCTCGACGCTCGGCGCCATCCTCACGCCGAACGTGCGGGGCAACGGGTGCAACTATCAGGGCGTCGTCGTCAATCTCGGCAAGGGGATGAGCCATGTCGGGCTGCCCGGCAGGATCGCCGGCTACACCACCACGAAGCTCGCCATCGAGGGGAGCACGCTGGTCTGCAGCAATGCCGGGGATGTCATCTTCCGGGCGCACGGCGGATGGTGCTCGCACGGGCGGCATCTCTGGAGCGTCGAGGGGCCGGCGGTCATCGACTCGACCCCGCACGGCGACGCATCGCTCAGGTTCACCGGCAGCGGCCAGGTCACCCTGCTTCTCGATAATCGGGGGGACTGCGGGTCGATGTACGATACGATGCGGATCGTCGTCGTGCCGGCCCCCCGGGTGGAGCTGGGGGACGATCGGGCGCTCTGCCCGCGGGATGTGATCGTGCTCGATGCGGGGGCGGGGATGAGCAGCTATCGCTGGAGCGATGGGTCATCCGGGCAGACGCTGCGCGTCACGACCGGGGGAGTCTACTGGGTGGAGGTCGCAAACGCCGCCGGCTGCACCGCGCGCGATACCATCGTGCTGGCCGAGGACCACGCATCCCCCTTCCTTTCGCTCGGTCGCGATACATCGGTCTGCGATGGGGAGATCGTCGTTCTCGACGCCGGGGAGGGATATACCAGCTACCAATGGCAGGATGGCTCCGCCGAGCGGCGCTTCACCCCCGTCGGGCCCGGAACGTACTGGGTGACGGTCACCAGAGCGTGCGGAGCTCCGCTGAGCGATACCATCACGATCGTCTCCGGCATGGCGCCGGGGGGCTTTCTCGGCCCCGACCGCACCTTCTGCGACGGTGATACCGTGACGCTCGGCACCCCCATCGCAAGGATGCGCTACCTCTGGTCGACGGGGGATACCACGCCGACCATCCGGGCGTATGCCCCCGGCCTCTACTGGGTGCGTGCCAGCAACCTGATATGCAGCGCGTCCGATACCATATGGCTCGCCGCCGTCGAGCGCCGCTATACGATCTGGCTGCCGGATCGTTCGGGGACGCCGGTCGAGCCGGGAGAGGATGTCGTGCTGCCGCTTCGCCTTACCGGTGGCGGCGGAGCCGCGCTGGAGCCGGGAGTGCCCATCTCCTGTCGCGTGCGGTACAATCGTACGCTGCTCCATCCGGTCGGAGGGACGCCGGCCGGGACGATCAGCGGGGGGGAGCGGGTACTGTGGCTGACGGGGACCACCGATGGCTCCGATACGCTGCTGCTGCTCCGGTTTCAGGCGCTCCTCGGCGATGAGCCTGTAACCTCCCTGACCATCGATATGATCGATCTCCCCGCCCCCTGTCCGCCGCTGATCCAGGCCACCGATGGCCGGGTCGCCATCGCGGGCTGCGCCGCCGGGCCGGGAAGCAGGCTTGTTGGCGCTGCAGGCGCTCCGAAGCTTGTCATCCGCTCGCTGGGACAGGGAGAGGGGGGGATCGAGATCGGGTATGAGCTGATCGAGGATGGCTTCACACGGCTGGTGCTGGTCGATGCGCTTGGCCGGATCGTGGCGACCCTCGCCGAGGGTGCGATCGATCCCGGCAGCCATACGGTGTGGTATGACGCTGCCGGCCTCCCCTCGGGCACCTACTTCCTGCAGCTGCGGACGCCGACCCGGACGATCACCGAGACGCTTCCCATCCGGAGATAGCCCTGTCGGATCTGTAGTGTCTCAGTATGCCGGAATGTTGTGCCACAGTTGAACTCCGGCCCAGCCTATCAGCACGCGACAATCAATCTGAGACACTACCACCGGATCTGCCGTGGCTCCGTGGTTTCCGGCAGGGGAGCAATCGCAGAGATGTCGGATATCGTAAAGTATACTCCGGCGCCCTCTTCCTCCTCCGCGCCCGCCATGGCATTTTCGGGAGCCGACCCGATGGTTTCATTGCCCGGCCGGACGATAGACAGAGATGCGCTCGTTTTTATTAACTTGCCGCATAATCATTTTGTATACTCGGAGAGCCGGCCGCCGGCCGCCCCCGTACATGTCGGAACGATCGGTGTGATAATCCCTGACGCGCCATCATGATCCCCCGGCCGGGCTGATCGAGGGGGATGATCGGGGGATATGCTATCACCGGGATACGAACGAGCAATCGCCAATACAGGCGGAAGCAGCCATACTCACAGATCTGATCATGAAACAGCTACGGAACATTTTTGCAGCGATGGTCCTCGCCACGACCATCATCGCCGGATGCAGCGACGATGATACGGTGCCGGTGGAGCCGACCACCAGCAACATTCTCACCCATACCAATGTAAATCTCGCGGCGCAGGGGAATACCGTCTACGGCAACCTCTACGATGCCGACCGCGACAGCACCTTTCGCGTGCAGTTCTACGGCCGGGAGCGTGCCCTGGCCGAGCTGATCTACTTCTACGACACCGCCGACAAATCGGTGCTCGCCTCGCCGGCCCTCCCGAAGCTCACCTCGGTGATGAACTACAGCGGCTATATCAGCGGCGATCTGATGGTCGGAGCGCACAGCTCCCGGCTCAAGAAGCTCACCGCCTTCACCGCCGCGCAGTTCGATGCGCTGAACGACAGCACGGCGCTGAAGTCTGCATACCTGTCGGTGAACACCAGCGACGATCAGGTGACCAATCTCGCTCCGAACGATGTGATCGGCTTCCTTACATCCACCGGACGCACGGCGCTGCTGAAGGTGGTCTCGATCGATGGAAACGGCGGGGCCAGCAGTATCAACTTCACCGTCAAGACCGAGCGATAATCCCTCTGCGATGGGGCTCCCCTCCGTTGTTCCGGAGGGGAGATGCTCTCCACGCCCGGGGTGACGGGGATGGCACGGGAGCCTCCCCCTGGCATGCTCCCGCGCGCGTGGGTTCTGCGGACCGGAACGCGGACTATCCACCACATCCATGAATGGCCCGCTCTCCATCCGGATCGTTGCTCTCTGCTCAGGCCAGGGAGGGGTGATGCAGTTATTTATCTGCCGGGGAGTGAGGCGACTTCACCGAAGCTGGCCGTTCTCTGGAGTCATAGGAAAGTTCCGCTGCCCAGCCTGTTCGGCGCGGGTAATGTGAGGAGGGATACCGAAGCGCCGCTCGAAGTCTCATTCAATAAGCGAGATAGAACCTCATGTTTATGCGTTGGAAACGTCGCAGGCTCGTGCAGCATGACGGGAACGGGCTGCCACAGTATTCGCTGTATGCGGTGCTCGTCGAAAATCAGCGGGTGGAAGGGCGCACCATGCAGCGGGTGGTAAAATATCTGGGCTATATCGCCGAGATCGCCATCCATCACGACGAGGAGCGCGAACGCTTCTGGGAGCGGATCGCCGAGGCGCTGAACGATATGGCGCTCGAGCCGGAGCGTCGCCGGATCATCGAGGAGAAGATAGCGGTGCTGGTTCCGCGCCCGGTGTGCGGCGTGGTATCGGCCTGAAAGGCAATGGCGCGAGAGCCGCGCGCCGTGTTGCGGATGATGCGTATGGTCCTGCGGGTGCGGGTCGGTTGAGCCGGGAGCCCCATCGCTTGCGGGGCACGATCACCTCGTACTCGTTTTGTCACCGAAGTTTCCTGAACGATTTTGCTATCATTGCATACTATTCAGGAGCGCACGAACGATGAACATCGAACGATTCTACCTTAGCTGCCTTTCGCATGCTTCCTATATCATCTCCTCCGAGGGGGAGGCGGCGGTCATCGACCCGCAACGGGATGTCGATATCTATCTCGACTATCTTGAGCGTCATGGGCTGACGCTCCGTTATGTGGTGGAAACCCATCTGCACGCGGATTTCGTCTCGGGGCACCTCGAGCTCGCCCGCCGCACCGGCGCCGAGATCGTGATCAGCCACCGGGCCGGGGCGCGCTTCCCCCATCATTCCGCCCGTGAGGGGGGAGAGCTCAGGCTCGGCAGCGCGTTGCTGCGGATCATCGAGACGCCGGGGCATACCCCCGAGGGGATAACGATCGCCGTAACCGACAGCCATACTCCCGACGAGCCGGCCGTTCTGTTCACCGGCGATACCCTCTTTGCCGGCGATGTCGGCCGCCCCGATCTTCTTGGCGCCGTCGGCATCACCAAGGAGGATCTGGCCGGCGCTCTGTATGAATCCCTCCATACCAAGATTCTCACCTTCCCCGACGAGACCCGTATCTACCCGGCGCATGGCGCGGGCTCCAGCTGCGGCAAGGCGCTCAGAAGCGTCGAGTTCTCCACGATCGGCGCCGAGAAGCTCTCGAACTACGCGCTCAAGCCGATGAGCCGCGAGGAGTTCATCAGCACCATCACCGAGGGACAGCCCGAGGCGCCCGGGTATTTCCTTGCCGACGCGGCGATCAACCGTGCCGGAGCGTCCGAGCTCGCCGTGGTGATCGGGGGGGCGCGGGGGCTGGATGTGGAGGAGCTGACCCGCGCGATGGCCCCCGAGGGAACGGTGCTTCTGGACACACGCGATCCTGAAACGTTCTCCCGAGGCTTTATACCGGGCTCGATCAACATCGGCCTGGACGGACAGTTCGCCACCTGGGTGGGGACGCTCCTTCCGATGGGAGTCCGCCTTGTGATCGTGGCCGAGCCGGGGAGGGAGGAGGAAGCGGTGATGCGCTGCGCGCGCGTCGGGTACGATCATATCGTCGGCTATCTGGCTGGAGGCTTCGAGGCATGGAGGGCGTCCGGTCTGCCGGTCGAACACTTCTCCAGGCTCGACCCGCCGGAGCTGCGCTCGCTGATGGAGGGGGAGGATGCGCCGCTGGTGATCGATGTCCGCCGCGATGCCGAGCGTGCCGGCGCGTCGATCCCCGGCACCCGGTTCGTCACCCTCAGCGCTCTCGAGTCGCACGTCGATGAGCTTCGCGCCGACGGGCGGCCAATCGTGGTGCAGTGTGCCGGCGGGTATCGTTCGGCGATGGCCGCCAGCATCCTGATGAAGCTCG
>Ga0164241_10001046_pt1 | contig 38431 bp, 21 predicted proteins | sample OricomyardsoilBY_FD_108780 | JGI IMG/M metagenome (GOLD analysis project Ga0164241, IMG submission 108780) | Backyard soil microbial communities from Emeryville, California, USA - Original compost - Back yard soil (BY) | ecosystem: Environmental > Terrestrial > Soil > Unclassified | place: USA... | reverse complement strand
GCTCCGGCCCGAGCCGACAGCACGTTCAGCAATCCTCCCCGGAGAGCCAGTTCTCTTCTTCTCCTCATCACGATGTTACCTCCGGCTCCGATTGCGTCGTTCGCATACAGAACGCTTCGCTCGACCAGGCGATCCGCCGCATAGTATGGCCCGCCGGACGCATCCGAGACGGCATTATACGTTCCTCCTCAAACCCGATATTCGTTCATGCCACGTATGCTCATCCCCCGCTTCGGTCTCCCGCTCCTTTTCTGGCTCGCGCTCTTCATAAAGGCCGGTGCGCAGCTCGCCACCGGCGCCAATCGCCCCGATGTCTCCTGGCACCAGATCGGCACCAGCCACTTCCTCATCGTCTATCACGACGGGCTCGAGGATGCCGCGCGCCAGGCGGCCGATGTGGCCGAGGCGGTCTATCCGGTGGTGACAGGCAACCTGCGGACGGAGATTCCCGGCAGGACGCTTCTCTACCTCTCCGATCTCGACGATGTCCCCAACGCGTTCGCCTTCGGCGACGATCATATGTATATCTGGATGCGGGGCATCCTCGATGATATGCAGTTCGGGGGAATCAGATCGTCGGGACACGCCAAATGGTTCCGCGCGGTGATCACCCACGAGTTCACCCATATCGTGATCGCGCATGCCACCCGAAGCTGGCAGAGCGCCCTGATCCCCTCCGGCGTCGACGTCCCGCGATGGTTCAACGAGGGGACGGCGCGCTTTATGGAGCCGGACGGATGGACCGCCGATATCGATCAGGTCCTGCGCGTGGCGGCGGTCAATGGAGGGCTCGAGTACAACGGCCTCAGCAAGCTCAACGGCTATCTTCTCTACGAGACGGGGCATTCGATCGTGCGCTATATGACGCAGCGCTTCGGCGACTCCACGCTGGCCCGTATCCTGAGCGGCGGGCGTGGCTCGTTCGGCGGCTACAACTTCGATGTGGCGGTACGCGAGGCCACCGGCGAGTCGATGGGAAGGATTTATGCCGATTGGTACCGCACCGTGACGGTCCTGTATGGAAGCGTCTATGGGGAGCGTGAGGAGACCGGCGATATCGCCCCTCCTCTGCTGAGGAAGTTCGACGTGGTGAGCGGGGTCCGCTATGCGCCGGACCGGTCGCGGCTGGCGATGATCGTATCGGGGGGCGGACGCCCCGAAAAACTCTATATGATGGGAACGGACCCGCGGTCGCTGAGCGATTCGGGGGCGGCACCGACGGTGCTCAGCGATGAGCCGGGGTTCGACGATGAGTTCTCCTGGAGTCCCGACGGGTCGCGGCTGGTCCTCTCCAAACAGCGGTTCGGAGGTCACGGGGCGCTGGTGCACGATCTGTATATCCTCGACGTGGCGAGCCGCGACCTGCGGCGCCTCACCAGCAACGCCGCGCATACCGACCCGGCATGGTCTCCCGACGGACGGGCGATCGTCGCCGTGGAGAAGCGGATCGGCCGCGACAACCTTGTGCTGATCGATCCGGCGAGCGGCGCCCGCACGCCGCTGACATCCTTCACCGACGATATCCAGCTCTATACGCCGGCATGGTCACCCGATGGCCGCAGCATCGCCTTCAGCATGTTCGATGCCGACGGGGTCCGCGCGATCGCCATCATCAACCGCGACGGAAGCGGGCTCCGCAGGCTTGTGGCCGATTCGGTAAACAACCGCTATCCCGTCTGGTCGCCCGACGGGAGCAGAATCGCATTCACAAGCCACGCCAACGGCATCCCGAACATACAGATCATCGGGGTCGACGGGAGCGACAGGCACGCGGTCACCGATGTCGCCGGCGGCCTCTATACGGTCCAGTGGATGCCGGGGAGCGATTCGATCGTGGCGATCAGCTTCGACAGCCACAACGATATCCTTCCACATCTCATTCCGGCCGGGCGGCGCGTTACGCCGCGCACCGGGCCACGCGATCTCCGCGAGAAGTATATGGCCTGGCGGACGGTAAAGCTGCCGCTGGTGACGCCCCCGGCCGGGGATATCGCCAGGGCCGAGGTGGAGGATCTTGGGGGATATTCGTCGCTGGTCCATATCGCCCCGACGCTCCCGATCCTCCCCTGGTATGGCGGCGACCTTGCACGCAGCGGCGATAAGGAGGGGAGCAGGCTCGGGATCTACTCCCTCTGGAACGATCCGATGTCGATCCATACGCTGCTGGGCTACGCCGACTATGGAACCGCATCGAGAACGTTCGGCGGGGAGCTGACCTATATCAACAACTATCTGCCGGTGACCATCACGCTCAATGCCGGAAACTTCCTGGCGTTCGAGGACAAGATCGCCGATCGCTCCTACTACCAGTTGAAGCGGAGCGGAAGCATCGCCATCACCAAGACCTTCACCTCGGAGAACTCGCTGCGGAGCTTCGATCAGTTCACGATCAGCGGTGGATTCAGGAGCCTGGAGCCATGGAACCTCGAGGCGTTCGCGGGACTGCCGGCCGGTCAGGTTCCCGTCCCGGCGAAGATCGCGGAGATCGGAGTGAACTACCTGCATCTCTCGCCGCACCTTTATATCAACGGGAGCTTCCGCCGCGCCGAGCCCGCGCTTGGGAGCACCCATCAGTATAGTCTGCTGGAGGGGCACACGGCGTTCACGATACCATTCGGAGATGACAGCCCGATCGCGCTGCGCGGGGGGATCGATGCGGGGGCGCAGTGGGGAGCGCAGCTTCCGCAGGAGTTCCTCGGGATCGACGCCTACGATCAGTTCGAGGGGCGGTTCAATCTGGCGACCTTCGGCGCCAACTACAGGGTGCGTGGCGTGCGCCGCTACATCTACGGCGACCGTGTGGCCGTGGGGAGCATCGGCATCCAGCACGATCTGGCTCCGTTCCCCTCGGCGGGGAGCCCGAAGCTCCTTCTGTTCGCCGAGGGGGGATCGGCGTGGTACGCCGCGAAGACCAGCCTGAAGAATATCCCGATCATCGGCGGCTACGGGGCCGAGCTGCGACTCCCTCTGTTGCCCGGCATCTGGCTGACCGGAGGTATCGCCTTCGAGATGAAGGACAGACCACGGCGCGATCTCTACCTCCGCTTCTCGCTCGGGCTGTAGCGCCGCACCGAGGAAGCGCTATGATATTATCGGGCAGCCTCGGCCAGAGCATAGTCCAGCGCCTCGGCGGACTTCACCTTTACATCGGGCTCCACCCCCACGCCGTCGAGCCGATGGCCGTCGGCGGTGTAATAGTCGGCGGTCGGAACCAGCAGAAACCAGTTCCCACGGATCGGGAACTCCTCGCTGCTGAGCATCGCCCCGGCAGTCCGCTCGCCGATGATCCTCCCGAGACCATACTGCCTGATCGCGTAGACGAGCGGCTCGCACGCACTGGCGGTGGCGCCATCGGTCAGCACGAAGACCCTCCCCCGGTAGCGATCCCTGTCGGGGGTGACCTTCAGCACCATCCCCTGCTGCTCATGAATCCCCTTGAAGAGCACGGCGAGGTCCGCCTCGGCGAGCACCGGAAACATCCCATACTGCCCCACGGTCGGTGGAGCGGAGTGCTCGGCAAACCACCTGGCGGTGACGAACGCCCCGCCGTAGCGGGCGCTGTCGATCAGATGGGCAGCGACGCGCATGGCCGAGAGATTCCCTCCCTGATTGCCCCGGAGGTCGATGATCAGATTATCATATCCGCCGCTGATCACCTGCCTGAACACGTCGTCGATCTCCCCGCTTCCCCCGGCGAACGACGCGATACGCAGATGCGCCACGGAGCCCGGAAGGATATTCAATTCGATATTCTTCTCCTTCGGCTCGACCTCCGGCCTGTTCAGGGCCGGCTTCTGGTACAGGCCGTAATGGCTGAACGGAAGGGTTCTCCCGGTGTAATAAAATCCGAACAGCAGCTCCAGATCGTCCTGCGACAGCCGCGCCATCTCCCGGACCTCGTCGGCGAAGGTGCTCCATGCGCCCGATCGGATGATCGACCGATCGTAGATCCGCTGCTCGGTGAGCGCGAGCGCCGAATCGGCTATCGACGGATAATCGTCGAGCGGCATCGCAAGGGTATTGCGCACTCCGGCCACCGTCCCGCACGGCTCCCCGTTCCGGTTGAGGGTCCCTTCTATTTTCCCGTCGCGCAGCGTCGCTTCCATCCCCATCGTTCCAATCGCCGTCACCACCACCGCGCTCAGCGCCGAGCCGTTTCCCTGCGGCGTGATGCGGCCGTTGTTGAGATGGAGGAGCGCGCCATACTGGAAATAGGGGGTGAAGAGCTTTCCTATCGCCAGGTTCCACCAGTTCACGATATCCCCCGCCGCCCCGTCGCGCGCATGCCCCTCGAAGTGCTCCCCGTCGGCCGCGATATTCACCACGGTCCGCGTATAGCCCACGTCGTCGCTCGTGATCTCCAGCAGCCAGGCCCCGCTCAACGGTGAAGATCCGCTGGCGGCTCTCGGCGCAAAGCTCGAGCATCCGGCCATAAGGCAGAGCAGCAGAAGAGGAAGAAGGAGTCGAAAGGTTTTCATGAATGTCGTGTTGAGATAGAGAGCGCCGGTTTCGGGCGGTCAATGCCGAAAGCATTGGAAGTATACCGATGAACAGCGCGGGGACAGATCGCGCCGGATATCGAAGAGCCGGCGAAGAAGGGGAGCCTCCATCCAGAGCATATCTCGCCGGGGAGAGCACCGGAGCGAATCGAGGCCCGGCGGGGGGATGCCCCATGCGTCCCAGGCACCGATCAAGCCGCATGCCGGATGGAGCCGCGGCCGAAGAGAATGCATCCGCATACAGAAAACCCCCCGACGGAAATTCCGCCGGAGGGTTTACCATGGTATGGGAGCATCGCGATCGCCGGAGGGCTATCCCCCCTTCAAGAGCGACCGGACGATGACCTCTTCCTGCTCGCGCTGGTGATAGCGCTGGCTGCCGGCAGCCGGGCTTCCCGACGCGGGACGCCCCATGAACTTCAGCTCCTGGCCGCTTCTGAGCTCGCTCCAGATCATATGGGCGATGTTCCTCCATGCCCCCATGTTCTTCGGCTCTTCCTGCACCCACATCACCTCGCGGGCATTGGAGTAGCGCTCGAGCTGCGAGCGCACCTCGTAGCTCGGGAACGGATAGAGCTTCTCCAGACGGACGATCGCCACATCCGTCTGGTTGGCCGCGCGGCGCGCCTTCAGCAGATCGTAGTAGACCTTGCCGGAGCAGAGGATGGTCCGGCGGATCTCCTTCGGATCGAGGTCGTCGATCTCACCGATCACCTTCTGGAACTCGCCACTGGTGAAATCCTCGAGCTTCGAGGCGACCATCGGATCGCGCAGAAGGCTCTTCGGCGTCAGCACCACCAGCGGTTTGCGCACCTCCTGCTTGGCCTGACGGCGGAGCAGATGGAAGTACTGCGCGGCGGTCGTCGGGTAGGTGACCCGCATGTTATCCTCGGCGCAGAGGGTAAGGAAGCGCTCCACGCGCGACGACGAATGCTCGGGGCCCTGCCCCTCGAAGCCGTGCGGCAGCAGCATCACCACGCTGCTGGTCTGCCCCCACTTATCCTCACTCGAGGAGATGAACTGATCGATGATGATCTGCGCGCCGTTGACGAAGTCGCCGAACTGTGCCTCCCAGAGGACGAGCGCCCCCGGATCGGCCACCGAATAGCCGTACTCGAAGCCGAGCACCGCGTACTCCGACAGCGGCGAATCGTACACCATGAACGGAGCCTGCGTCTCGGCCAGATGATTCAGCGGGATATAGCGAAGATCGCTGTGCTGATCATGGATCACCGCATGGCGCTGCGAGAAGGTTCCGCGCTGCGAGTCCTGTCCCGACAGGCGGATCGGATGCCCTTCCAGCAGAAGCGAGCCGAAGGCGAGCGTCTCGGCGAAGGCCCAGTCGATCTTTCCATCCTCGACGAGCTTCGGACGCTTTTCGAGCTGCGCGACGAGCTTCGGATGGGCATTGACCTCCGGCGGAATCGTCGAGACGGTCTTGACGATATGCTCGAGCATAAAGCCCGGCACCGCGGTCTGCGGATTGCCCCAGGTGGCGGCCGGGTTGATCAGCTGGTCGGCCAGAGGATCGGCCGGAGGGGCGCTCTTCGGCTTCGCCTTGGTGGCGGCCAGCATCTCCTCCAGGCGTCCCTTGAACTCCTCCTCGATCGCATCGGCATCTTTCTGCGTCAGCGTCCCGTTGCGGAGCAGACGGTCGGTATAGACCACGCGGGTCGATGGATGCGCCTTGATCTTGCTGTACAGCAGCGGCTGCGTGTAGCTCGGCTCGTCGGTCTCGTTATGGCCGTACCGGCGATAGCAGAACAGATCGAGCACCACATCGCGCTTGTAGCGCTGGCGATATTCGAACGCCAGACGCATCACATGCACGGCCGACTCGGGATCGTCGCCGTTGATATGGAAGATCGGCGCTCCCACCATCTTGGCGATATCGGTCGCGTAGAGGGTCGAGCGGGTATCGCGCGGAGAGGCGGTGAACCCTATCTGGTTGTTGATCACCAGATGGATGGTCCCGCCGGTATGATAGCCGTCGAGCTGGCTCATGTTGAACGTCTCGGCCACCACTCCCTGTCCGGCGAACGCCGCGTCGCCATGAATCAGCAGCGACAGGAAGTTATGCTGGCTCCCCTGTCCTGCGCGATCCTGCAGGGCGCGGGCCATGCCGACCACGACCGGGTCGACCGCCTCGAGGTGGCTCGGATTCGGGGCGAGGAAGATGCTGATCCGCTCGCCGTTGCCGGCCACGATCGAGCCCCGCTCCCCCAGATGGTATTTCACGTCGCCGGAGCCATGCACCGAGTTCGGATCGAGGTTATCCTCGAACTCCGCGAAGATCTTCTCCGGACTCTTGCCGATCACCGTGGCGAGCACGTTGAGGCGGCCGCGATGGGCCATGCCGATGATGATCTCCTTGACCCCATCGAGAGCGGCGCTCTCGACAAGCTCATCGAGCATCGGGATAGTGGTCTCGGCGCCTTCGAGGGAGAACCGCTTATGGCCGGTATACTTGGTCTGCAGGAACTTCTCGAATCCTTCGGCCTCGCTCAGCTTCCGGAGGATGCGGCGCTTCTGATCGATCGTGAGCACCGTCGTGTTGCGCGAGGTCTCCATCTTCTCCTGAAGCCAGCGGAGCTGCTCCAGATCCTGGATATGGGTGAACTCCACGCCGATGCGCTGCGTGTAGGTATCGCGCACCACCGAGAGGATCGTGCGGAGGTTGGCCCGCTCCATCCCGGCCATGCCGCCGGTGGCGAAGGTTCTGTCGAAGTCCCAGATCGTCATCCCGTAAGCCGTGGGATCGAGATCGGCCTGATACTGAATATCATCCTGCAGCGGGCTGAGATGCGCCTGCATATGGCCGCGCGAGCGGAAGCTGGCGATCAGCCTGAGCACCCGCTGCTGGCGCTCGGTGGCCTTGTCGCGGTCCTGCGAGAAGAGCGCCGGGTTCTGATCCTGCGCCCACGCCAGCGGGCGGTACGGAATCTTCAGATCGTGGAAGATCTCATCGTAGAAGCCCTCCTTCCCCAGCAGAAGATCCTGCAGGCGCTGCAGGAACATCCCCGACTCGGCCCCCTGGATGATCCGGTGGTCGTAGGTGGAGGTGATCTGCATCACCTTGCTGATGCCGAGCTCGCTGATCCCCTCGGCCCCCATCCCCTGATACGCCGCCGGATAGTTGATCCCTCCGGTCGCGATGATCGTCCCCTGTCCGGCCATCAGGCGGGGCACCGATGCCATCGTCCCGATCGTGCCGGGATTGGTGAGCGTCACGGTCGTGCCGCTGAAATCATCCGGGGTAAGCTGCGACTTGCGGGCCTTCCTGACGATCGTCTCGTAGGCGTCGTAGAACTCCCGGAAGTTCATCGTGTTGGCCCCCTTGATGCTCGGCACCACCAGCGAGCGGCCGCCGTCGGGGCGCTCAAGGTCGATGGCAAGGCCGAGGTTCACATCGGGACGTTCGACGAGATAGGCCTTCCCGTCGATGTTCTGGAAGTTGTTGTTGAGCGACGGAAACTGCTGGAGCGATTTGACGATCGCCCAGCCGATGATATGGGTGAAGCTGAGCTTCCCCTGATCGCTCGCCTTGAGATAGCCGTTGATCAGCGTGCGGTTCTCCTCCAGAAGCTTCACCGGAATCTCGCGGAACGAGGTGGCGGTGGGAACCTGAAGGCTGACCTCCATATTCTGAACGATCCTCAGCCCAACGCCGGTGAGCGGGCGTGCTCCGGCCGGGATCTGAGCCGCAGGCTTGGCCGGCGCCGCAGGAGGAGCGGCCGGCGCCGAGGCGGCCGCCGGAGCGGGAGCGCTCTTCGGAGCTTCCGCAGCGGGAGCTGGCTTTGCCACCGCACCGGAGCCATTGGCGCCCGACCCGTTGACCGCCGAGCCGTTGCTCTGCGTCCCCGAGCCGTTTGCGCCGCCATTGGCGCCGGGCTTCGGGAAGCGGGAGTGGAATTCCCCCACCTCCGCCTGGGCACCATTGCCGTTGGGGCCCGCGGCATACGCCGGCGCGGCTGCGGCCACGGGGTGCGACGAGCCAATCGTCTCCCCATCCGGCATGACCTCGGGGTTGTTCGGATCGTAGTTCGTGAAGAACTCCCGCCATGTCGTATCGAAGGCGGCCGGGTTCTTCAGAAACTCGAAATAAAGCTCGTTGATGTAGGCGGAGTTCGGTCCAAAGCTGCTCATGAGAGAAAAGCGAAAGCTTAAACGTTCTGTATTGCTGCCAGAGGAAGCGGCCCGATGATAGCCCTGCAGGAGAAGGAGGGCAGGGGCATCCCTGTTAACGAATAATCATCAGCAAATACGTATCCATAAACATCTTGCAATATAGGCGCCCCGGCTTTCCCGATAAGCATCGCTCACAGATCGTTAACAATCTGCCGGGGATTTCTCCCCCTCCCTCCCCGACCGTATCGCGGCCGATGCGAAGCGAAGGAGGATGCCACCCACCGGACGGCGCCCCATCACCGGCGCTAGAGGTTCGTATACTCGACAAGGTGGTAGTCGCCGCTGCGCGACTGATCGACGAAGATGAACTTCTTGCCGACGGCATTGCGGTAGAGCCAGACCTCGCTGGGGGGACCATCGGGGGCCATCTCGCGACGCACCTCGCTGGGGGGACCGTTCAGCATGTAGATCTTCCCGCGATCGGTGAAAACGCCATCATCCTCGCCGATGCTTTTGAAGTTGAAGTACGCGTAGTCGACCCGCCGGTAGTACTCGGCCATCTTCTCGTTGAATCTGGTCGCCGGGGTCGGATCAAGCCGCGCCCAGAACCCGTCGAGCGCCGCGCGCTGCGCATCCTTGTCCCCCCCGAGCAGCAGATCGATGGTCTCGTCGCCGGCGATCGGGTAGAGCGCCTTGATGGCGTAATCGGGTCGAAGGAGCGAAAACGGCATATCGATCCAGCGCACCTTGAAGCGGACGCTGTCGGTCACGGTGCCGAAGCCTGCCTCGTACGTGACCGCCAGCACGTAATCCCCCACGTCGATATCGTCGGACGGAGCATCGATCAGCGCGCCGTAGGCATGCGCCGGAACCGAGGAATCGGGGGGATGACGCAGCATGAAGAGGAGCGAGTTCCCCGAAGGGATAGCCGGGCCGAGCGTCACGGCACCCAGCATCGTCCCTTTGCCGGCGCCGAGCGCCCGTCCGGTGACGGCGGCCCCCTTCTGCGCTCGGAAGAGCTCGTAGCGGATCTCCTTCGGCGGCTCGCCGCTGGAAAGAGGAACATAGAGGCGGATGCGCTGGCCGAAGAACGCGGAGCCATCGATCGCGGCCGGCATCACGGTATCGCCGGAGATGCCCCGCAGGAACACCGGCAGCCCGATCGCCGGGGAGATCGAGGCGAAATCGTCCATTCTGACCGGCTGCGTCGACTGGGTGAAGCCGGTGCCGGGAGTTCCGTCATCGAAGCTGTAGCGGATCGTGTAGACGCCGGGACGCAACGCCAGCTCGACCGATCCGCAGAGAAAATTGGTCTTCGAGTTGGTCGTGGCAAAATCGCTGGCGCGCGCCGTATCGCGCCATGTGGCACGGTCGGCGACGACCCCATCGGAGTTGATCGCCTCCAGATAGAGGGTCGGAGTCGCGACGTAGAGGTTCCCCTTCTGCTGCGGCCGGGAGCTTTTTCTGAAGCTGAGAAGATCGTTGGTCAGGCGGAAGCTCACCACCGCGCGCCCCTTCCCCGGAACCAGGCCCGGAAGCGTGGCTATCTCGATGAAATAGTTGTCGCCGTAGGAATAGAACTCCGACAGGCTGCCGGGGAGCCGTCCCTGGGCCGTCGCCGCGACGGCGGCAAGCAAGAGGAGCACAAAGGCCAAAAGAGCGCGCTGCATGGAAGGAGAATCGGTTGAAGTTGACCGGATACGCATCGGGTAGACGAATCATCGACCGATGTTGTGTCGCGCCGGACTATCCGCAAGCAACGGGCCGGAGACGCTGAAGACTCCTCCGGACGCCACCTACCGCGAGAACCTCCCCATGCCGCCACCGATCGAGACCGAGAGGGAGACGCCGTTATAGGCCGGGGTGAGGCCGCCGTTGTTCACATCCCCCCCGCCCGGCTCCTGCCACCGGGGGCGCGACAGCATCGTCCCCCACGCCAGCCGCGCGGCCACGACGAAACCGCCGACGGGGCTCGACTCTCCGCCGCCGCCGATCAGCTTCACCATCCCGACGCCGAGCGCCACGCGCGGAGCGGCACCGGTGTAGCTGGCGGTGGCTCCCGCCGGCACCGGCTCCCCCTCGAAGAAGGGGATAGGCTCGTTCTGGTTGTTGGTATAGTCGAGCGTATAGCCGTAGTACCCCCCCTGGATATAGGGGAACAGGAGCGTCGACTCGCTGTTGACCATCGCGTAGCCGATATCGAGGCCGCCGCCGCCGCCGCTGAGCGTATACTCGTCGCGGGGAGTCCCTGGTCCGTTGATGGCGCTGACGGTCGGGTAGCTCACCCGCTCGCCGCTGGCGCCGATCATCAGGCCGTTGCCGAGAACGAACCCGCCACCGGCATTGAGCGTGAGCCCGGTCGAGGAGAAATCCCCCGTCTGGTAGAGAAAGTTTTCGCCGCTGGCGCGGGTCGGCGTATAGGATTTCAGCCGGTCGGAGAACGCGCCGTTATCATTGGCGGCCACCCCGGCCCCGACGCCGCCAAACCATATGATGGAGGTACGCTCCTGGGCCGGGGGCATGCCGCCGACCTCCTGCGCCGCGGCAGCGGCCAGGCCAAGAAGGAACAACGCCGGAATGCAGACGATCTGTTTCATAGTCGAGAAAGAAAATATGGCCCGGCGAGGCTGCGGGATGCATCTCGCATGACGCGGAAAGATCATACATGGCGGGGGAGATTCCAAGGAGAAGCGCGGCGCGGTAGTGTCCCGCGCTGATTGCCGGGTGCTGATGCGCCGGGCCGGGACTGAACTCCGGCCACCATTCCGGCACACTGCAACACTGCCTACAGTGAGCCCAGCCGACTCTCCCTGTTACCGTTGAATGGACTCGCTTACTACGTCTGACGATAGCGGCGGAGAGCATCGCCGCCCCAACCTCCCGTATGATAGAACTCTCATCACTCACTATGACACCGCACGAGCTCATATGGGACAGCGGGGCCATCGGCATCCGCTATCGGCGATCCAGCTCCCGCGCAAGATTCAGCGCCCCGAGCACGACCGCCGGGGTCCCCTGCCCGGGATAGACCGTATCGCCGACAAGATAGAGATCAGCGAGCGGCGTACGGTATTTCCTGGCGAGGAAGAGGTTCCGCCGGACCGAATGGGGAACGCCCCCCACCATCCCATGCAGCCTGTGGGTGTAGAAGGCGAACGTCCGGGGAGAGCCGGCCAGCACGAACTTTTTATCGACCTCGGCGAAGCCCGGCAGAACCCTCCCGAGCTCCGCCAGAATGATCCCCGCCAGCTCCTCCTTCCATCGCTCGTACTCCTCCACGGAGATCTCCTCCCATCGCCACGGCTCGGCGATATGGGTGCTGACGGTGAGCGTCCGCCACCCCGCCGGGGCGCGCAGCCGGTCCTCGGGGTGCGACAGGGAGAGGAAGATCGAGCATGCCCCGGCATGGGGGAGCGGCGCGGTATGGATCTGATGGTAGAGCGTCCCCAGATCGTCGAAGTCCGAGCCGACGGCGGCATAGAGGGTGAATGCTCCCCACCCGGAGCCCGCCTCCCGCTCCAGCGCGGTGAAGTATCCGGCGTCGTGCTCCACCAGATGCGCCATATCGTAGATGGTGGCATTGCAGATCAGGCGCGAGGCGCTGTAGCTCTCGCCGCGCCGTGTCGCCAGATGCCAGCGTCCCCCCTCCCGGCGTATCGAGGTCACGAGCCGCTTCTTCCGCACCTCCCCCGCGCGCGCGATGATCCTCCCTTCGAGATATGAGGCCAGCGCATACATCCCCCCCTCGGGATACCAGGTCTCGATCGGATAGGAGAGCCCCATCGCGCCGATAAGGAACGGTGTATCGGCGGAGGTGTTCTGCGCGGTGATCATCAACTGTTCGTCGATGAACGCGCGGAAGCGGGGATCGTCGGCCAGGCCATGGCGGCGCATCACATCGATCACCGGCGTCCAGGTATAGCGCGCCAGCGGCAGGGCCGCGATATTCGCCGGGGTGATCATCGCGATCAGATCGCGGGGCGAGCGGGGAGGGAACGCCGGGTTGCGCGAGGAGAGCCCCCAGGCACGATCGTTCGTCGCGAAGACCTCCCGCCAGAACTCCCGCTGTCCCGCCTCCCCGAACGTCGCGATGCACTCGGCGATCCACCGATCCCGGTCGGCATGGCGCACCACGCGGGTTCCGTCGCCAAGGAAGCAGATCATCCCCGGGTCGATCCGGCGCATCGGGGGCTCCCCGCCGAGCATATCGAAGAGGATGCGCAGGGGCTCGCCGCGACCGACGCCGGAGAGCGTGGTTGCGCCGACATCGAAGCGGAAGCGGCGGCGCTCCCCCGCCTCATCCCTGTCGAAGCGGTCGAAGTATCCCGCGCAGCCGCCGGTGGATGCATGCGCTTCGAGCAGAAGCGGCTCATCCCCCCGATCGGCCAGAAGCGCCCCGGCCGCAAGCCCTCCGATCCCTCCCCCCACGATGATCGTATCGACGTCGAATCGCACGCTGTTGCACTCCGATTGGTTCAGTGATATCGCGGCCTCCCGCCCGAATGCCGTCCCATGCGGGCTTCGCACGCTCCGCTTCCGATCCCCGGACGCCGCCGCGCGTACGTGGACGGATCGGTCCAGGGAAGGAACATTTTCGGCGTTCCCCTCGTTCCGGAGGGGAGGGTGGCATCGACCTTGCACGAAATCGTGTATCTTTTACCGAAGTCTCTCTGGATAATGTTATGAAGCTCTCCCGTCCCACCCTGAACTCTCCGCGCGCCGCTCTGGCGACGGGAGTGGTATGCGGCATCGCGATCATCGCGACGCTGGCGCCGGCCCCCCCTCTCCCCCCCGATCCCTCGGCCCGGGCATACCGCCCGAATATCTCCGGCTTCAAGCTTCCGTCGAAGCTCGATTTCTGTGGCGAGCCGATGCCGCTGGAGAACCCGGAGGTACGCAAGCGGATGGACCGCGAGTTTCTTCTGAACCTGCAGTGGGACGGCCAGATGATGCTTTATCTGCGACGCTCGGCGGAGTTCTTCCCGATGTTCGATTCGGTCCTGGCGGCCGAAGGGGCCCCGGCCGATCTGAAATATCTCTCGGTCGCCGAAAGCGCCCTCTTTCAGGCACAGTCCGGGAAAGGAGCGGTCGGGCTCTGGCAGTTCATGCCGGAGACCGGCAGGCGCTTCGGGCTGCGGATCGATGACTATGTGGATGAGCGGCGCGACCCGGTGAAATCGACCCGCGCGGCGGCACGGCTTCTGAAGGAGAACAAGGAGCGCTTCGGGAGCTGGGGGCTCTCGGCGGCGGCCTATAATATGGGGGAAGGGGCAACCCAGGATGACATGAGCTTCCAGAACGGCCGGAGCTACTACGATCTGTACCTCAACGAGGAGACCTCGCGCTATCTGTTCAGGATCGTGGCGCTGAAGGAGATCATGCTCCATCCGGAGAGCTACGGGTACTATCTGGAGCGCGACGACTACTACAGGCCGATGCCGACCACAACGGTGGCGGTGGGCACCGATATCCCGAACCTCGCGCAGTGGGCCGAGCGCAACGGCACGACCTACAAGACAGTGAAGCTGCTCAACCCATGGATTCTGAAACGGTCGCTGCCGAGACCATCGGCCAACGCACCGTATGTGATAACCATCCCGAACAAGGAGGGGGAGTGATACGATCCTCGGAGGGGGGATATCGCGCCCCATCCCATGCTTCGCCGGCCGGAAGCCAGCGACGGCGCCATCACCGGCCGGCACCGGCAGCCATCCGCACGGGCGGAGGAGGGATATGATCGGCAATATCTTCGCCGCGATCGGACGCGGGCTCATGGGATTCTTCGCGGAGCTCGGCCGGATCGTGATGCTGCTGCGGAGCGTCTTTCTCTACATGCCGACCGCGTTCCGCTCCCGCAGGCTGGTGCTGGAGCAGATGGCGGTGATCGGTGTGAGCTCGCTTCCGCTGGTCATCCTGGTCGGCTCGTTCACCGGCGCGATCGCCGCGCTGCAGGCCACCAATCTCTTCGCCAAGTTCAATCTTCTGGCGCTGGCCCGCCCGTTCGTCGGCGGATCGATCGCCACGGTGGTGTTCACCGAGCTTTCGCCGGTGCTCACCGCGCTTGTCATCACCGGCCGGGTCGGCGGATCGATCGCCGCGCAGATCGGCACGATGAAGGTCTCCGAACAGATCGACGCGCTGGAGATGATGGCGATCCATCCGAACCGCTATCTGGCGATGCCACGGGTGCTGGCGGCGATGACCATGATGCCGATCCTGATCATCTTCTCCAACCTGGTGGCGATCCTCGGCGCGTTCCTGCTGGTGATCCTGAAGTTCAACTTCAGCTCCGGCGACTACTTCGGCTCGGTGCGCACATTCTTTTCGGTGTCGGAGATCCTTACCGGCCTTCTTAAATCACTCACCTTCGGCGGCGTCACGGCGCTGATCGGCTGCTATGTGGGCTTCCGGACCACCGGCGGCGCCGAGGGGGTCGGACAGTCGACGGTCAGATCGTTCACCCTCTCGGCGGCGGCGATCCTGGTGCTCGACGCGATCTTCGGCTACCTGCTCTGACCGGGGGCGGCGCGGAATCGCTTCCCCGTCCCACCCCGGCGACTACTCGGGAGAACTCTTATGATCGTCATCGATAACGTCTATAAATCGTTCGGCCAGAAGCAGGTTCTGCGCGGCGTCTCGATGGAGATCGACGACGGCGAGACCACCGTGATCATCGGACGCTCCGGGACCGGCAAAAGCGTTCTGCTGAAGCTGATCGTCGGGCTGCTGGAGCCCGATCAGGGGACGATCACGCTCGACGGCAAACGGGTCGATCTGATGAGCGAGCGGGAGCTCTACGAGATGCGGCGGAAGATCGGCTACGTTTTTCAGGGGGCCGCGCTGTTCGATTCGATGACCGTGGCGGAGAACCTCGTGTTGAGCCTGTACGAGCATGGGGAGCATGATCAGGCACGGCTGGAGCGGGAGGTGGTGACCAATCTGGTGAACGTCGGACTGGTCCCCGATCCGAAGACCGTCAGCGAGGCGCTGTTCCGCACCTCCTACGCCATCATCGCCGACAAGAAGCCGGCGGAGCTCTCCGGCGGCATGCGCAAACGTGTGGGAGTGGCGCGCGCGCTGGTCGGCACCCCGAAATACGTATTCTACGACGAGCCGACCACCGGGCTCGATCCGATCACATCCGAACAGATCGACAACCTCGTCTGCGACCTGACTCACAAGCTGGATGTCACCTCGATCGTGATCACCCACGATATCTTCTCGGTCTACAAGGTGGCGCACAAGGTGGTGATGCTCGAGGACGGGCTGGTCTACTTCACCGGAACGCCGAGCGAACTGCAGCGCTCCGATGATCCGGTGGTTCAGGAGTTCATCGAGCGCTATGCCCTCTCCAGCACGGCGGGCCAGGTGGGAACCCACGGCCCCCCTCCCCCCCGCATGCCATGACGGCGTGCTCCGTGGCGAAATCCGCGACGCCCCGCCATATGACCCCACTGGCACCACCGGTATCGATTTCATGTCTCCCGACGGTCATCGCACTTCATGTCATCACATAGTTACCGTGACCGAAACGCCCCGATATGCCGGGGATGCGTATCGTTGCCGGAGCACTCCGCCGGAGCGCTTCGCCAAAGCGCGCGTCGCCGGTTTCCATGTAACAATACCGGGGGTGATGTGTAAGTACATGGTTATCGCCGGTATGCGATTTGCCGTACGGATCTCCGCGATCGGCGGACATCCCCTCCGATCGAGAGGAGCCGCCGACCGACATCCGCTCACATCGCGCACCGGATCCCCCTGATGCCGCGCGACGCGCTGTTGACCAGGCTTGCGACCGATCTCCTATCTCCGCGGTGGTTTTCGCGTCTCTCGAACCGTATATGAATTTTCCGACTTCATGATCAGCCCTACATGTAGCGTTGCTTCGATACTGACCGCCCTTCTGCTTCTGCTGGTTCCCTCCGGTCGCGGCGCGCTTCATGCGCAGGGATCGCGCGCGCCCAGGCTCGCCGAAACTGTTGCCGCTCCCGGCACCGCGGCCGCCGCGGCACGCCCGGCGCTTCTGTTCACCGAGAATCTGGGACAGTGGGATGGCGATGCACGATTTCAGGGAACCGCCGGCAGCGCAACCATCCGGTTCGAACAAAGCGGCGTCCGCTACGCGTTTCTGGTCGATTCGGCAACGAAGACCACATCGGCATCACGCTACCATCTGCTCAGCACCCGGTTTCTCGGCTACCGTCCCGATGTGCGGGTGGAGGGCTCGGAGCCGACCGGCGCGGTCAGCAACTACTATCTCGGCGCCGGCGAATCCGACTGGCATCTCGGAGCACGGGGCTTCCGGGGAGTGCGCTATCGCGGGCTCTACGACGGGATCGACGCGCTCTACTACGGCCGCCAGGGGAGCCTGAAATACGACTTCATCGTCGCCCCCGGCGCCGACCCTGACGATATCAGGCTGCGCTACGACGGCGCGCGGAAGCTCGGGATAACCCCGGCCGGAGAGCTGGAGGTCACAACCGCGTTCGGCTCGGTGAAGGAGGCACCTCCCTACTGTTACCAGCAGATCGGCGGACGCCGCGTCACGGTGGCCGGAAGCTACAGGCTGCTCGGCGCCGATACCTACGGCTTCACGATCGGCGCCCACGACGCGCGCCATCCGGTGGTGATCGACCCATGTCTGTCGGTCGAATACGCGACCTACCTGGGGGGCGGCGGCTACGATGTGGTCACCAGCATGGCGGTCGATTCCTCCGGCTTCGCCTACGCCACCGGCTTCACCCGCGCTCCCGACTTCCCGCAGGTCCCCGAACCGACCGAGGAAGTGCCGCAGGAGAATTACGTCTTCCTGAGCAAGCTCTCCCCCGACGGAACCCAGCTCCTCTACTCCACCCTGATCGCCAAAACCTACGCCGGTGAGTACGATGAGGACCAGGTAAAAAAGGTCTTCACCTTCGAGTCGGTCGGCGAGGATGTGGAAGTGACCCGCACGGGCGAGGCGATCGTCGCCCTGGCGACCAACCGCGACTCGCTGGTGACCACCACGGGGGTCTATATGCGGGAGCGCTCGAAGGATGATATCAACAGCATCTGCGGACCGCCCCTCTTTCCGAACTTCGACACCTATGTGGCGCGGTTCAACGCCTCGGGACGCATCGTCTGGGGTACCTACCTCGGCGGCGTCTACAACGACTATCTGGCCGATATCGCGCTCGACCCCAGCGACAACATCTATCTGACCGGCACCAGCTTCGCCCCGACCTGCGGGACGCGGGGGGACAGCATCGATTACCCGACCACGGTGCCGCAGGGTCCATTTACGACGTCGGAGGCGCGGCGCGGCTTCGAGACGTTCGTCAGCAAGCTCAGCTCCAACGGCCGCACGCTCCAGTTCAGCACCCTCTACGGTGGCGGCGGCAACGATGTGGCCGGAAGGATCGCGCTCGATGCCGCCGGCAAGGTCTATGTGCTGGGGAGCACCAACTCGGCGAACCTCCCCACCACCGGGAATGCCTATCAGGGGACGCGGCCGACCGCCGGCGGCGATGTCTACGATATCTATCTCGCCCGGATCGACGCCACGGCGGGAACGCTGGAGTACGGCACGTATTTCTGCGACAACGGAAGCGGTCGCAGGGGGCTCGGCTACGGAGGCTACGCCGTGCGCCCCGGCTACCCCACGCTGGGAGGATTCAGCCAGCAGGAGCGCCATCAGGGGCTGGTGATTGATCGCCTTGCAGGAACGGTGATCTTCGGCGGATCGACGCGAAGCACCACGCTTCCGACGGCGCCCGGAGCGTTCCAGCAGTTCCCGAGAAACTCGGGGGCATCGGGGAGCGCGGGCTACGATGGGTTCGTGGTCAACCTCAACGTGGGGACCAACCAGATCGTCGGCGCCACCTATCTGAGCGGCTCCGACTACGACGCGATCGGCGGCATCGCGCTCGACCGGTTCGGCGATATCGTCGTGGCGCTCTCGACCAAGTCATCGGACTTCCCCCTGTCGGCCGTGAAGATCCAGCCGGAGCTGCGCGGGACGGTGGACGCGGCGATCGTCACCCTCTCCCCCGATGCGCGAAGCCTCACCTATGGCTCGTACTATGGCGGCTCGTCGGTTCAGGGAAGCGCGGTCTGGGAGCAGCGCGTCTATGGGACGCTGGCCGACCGCGACGGCGCCATCTATCTGTTCGGCGGCACCGCCTCGCGCGACTTCCCTCTGTCGGCCAGGCCCATACAGTCGTCGGCCGATTACTATCAGGGCTATATCGTGAAGTTCTCCGCCCCGACCGCCGCGCGCATCGGCACGGGGCAGAACATCGCCTTCGAGCCGAACAGCTGCGGCACGCCGGAGCTCAGCTCGACAACGATCTTCAACTCCGGACAGACGCCGATGCGGATCGAGTCGCTCAGGTTCAAGTACGGCACATACTTCTCGCTGGTCAACGCCCCGGCGCTTCCGCTGACGCTGCAGCCATGCGATACGCTCTCGCTGACCATCCAGTTCGACCCGAAGGATCTCGACTGCAAGAAGACGGCCTCCGACTCGCTGGTGATCACCGCGCCGAACGCCGCCAACCCGCAGGCGCAGCTTCTTGTCAGCGGACGGCGGATCTGCACATCGATCTATTTCGAGACCACCTCGATCGATATCGAGAAGTACAGGCTCAACAGCGAGCAGTACGTCGGGTTCGGCATCAATATCAACGGCTCCACCCAGCAGACCATCACCGTCGAGCCCGATCCGTCGAACACCAGCAATGTGTTCCGGCCATCCCAGCAGATCTTCAGGCCGGGGGAAGGAACCTCGAGCCTCGCCTTCACCGTCAACGCGACCGACACCGGACGGTACTGCGAGAGCTTCATCGCGACGATCCAGCCGTGCAACATCACGCGGAAGCTGACCATCTGCGCCTACGTCACGACCGGCATCTTCTCGGGGGTCGATTCGATCGGCCTCGGGCTGATAAGCTGCAAGGATGTCGATATCCCCTATGTGGTCCATAACCTCGGCAACGATGTGCTGACCGTCAATATCGACTACGTGGAGGGGCGCACCCCGAACGATGTCGACTTCATCGAGAACGTCTCGGAGAAGATCAAGATTCAGCCGAAGGATTCGTTCACCTACACTCTTCCGTTCCGTCCGAAGGGAGCCGGCATCCATGAGGCCGTGGTGCTGTTCCACACCGACGAGGGTCCGTTCAAGGGGACGATCCACAGGGTGAAGATCACCGCGGAGCTCGATTCGGTGGTCTTCCGGCTGATGACGACCAGCATCACCGGCGGCTTCGGCGAGATCATCGAGCTTCCGGTGGAGTACCAGCCGATCCTCGAGGGACGCATCCCGCTGGAGGAGCTGACGCTGCATGCGAACTTCGATCCCAAGCTGCTGACGATCGTCGGGCTGAACCCGCAGGGGACGCTGACCGGCGGATGGGAGCTGGTCAATGTGACGTATGCCGACTCCGGAGCGGTGTTCAAGATCAGGAAGGGATCGGCCGGATCGCCGCTGACCGGCACCGGACGGCTGATGACGCTCCGGCTGAAAGTGCTGCGCGGGGATACGATCGCATCGCCGTTCGACCTGAGGCTCGCCGGAGTATCGCGCGGATGTCTGGAGGCGGAGATCGACTCCGGCAGGCTGTTCCAGCTCAACGCCGAGTGCGCCGCGCAGCTGAGGCTCCTCTACACCGACAGGCATCTGCTGAAGCAGAGCATCCCGAACCCGGCCGGCGAAATGGTGACGATCCCGTATATGATTCCGGAGGCGGGGCATGTGACGCTGGTGATGTACGATGCCGGCGGACGCGAAGTTCTCCGGCTGCTCGACGAAGAGCACGCCGAGGGAAATGCCGAGGTACGGTTCAACTCGCGAAGGCTGGCGCCGGGGATGTATTTCTACCGGATAACCGTTGGCGATACATTGCGTGAAACTCGAACGATGGTGATTGAACGATGAGAAGACTCTCTCCCCCTTCGGTGGCGCTCGCCATGCTCGCCGTGGCCGGCGGAGCTTTGCACGCGCAAAGCCCCGTCCCCGCCGATTCGCTCCCCCCCATCCCCCTCTCGGTGGGCATTCTCGGGGGATTCGGGCTGCACTATTACAACGGGACCGTCGATATCGGCGCCAACCCGGCGCTGGGACAGGGGTTCTGCGGCGTGCTTCAGAGCGGAACCGCGAGCGGCATCGTCCCCGGTATCTTCGCCGAGTATACGCTGAACCCGGAGCTCGGTCTGGGCGCCCGCGTGGTGATGGAGGGGACAAGCGGCATGATGACCGCCCCGGCGCCGGGCGTCACCGAGTATCGCCGCGATGACCAGACGCTGGTCACCATCGAGAGCGAGCAGCAGTACGATGTCTCGATCGATGGCTTTTCGGCCGAGCTCTATGCGACCTACAAGCTCCCCGGCCTCCCCATTCTCCTCTCGTTCGGACCGAAGGTGCATCTGGCGACGGGCTCGACCTACAAGCTCCGCGAGGAGATCGTCTCCCCCTCCGATCTGACGTTCAGCAACGGGACCAACCAGTTCGAGTTCAGCGCGGGGGATCTCGGGACGCCCCTCCGCGTCGGCCTGATGGCGGGCGCAGGGCTTCCGCTGAGGATGTCGCGCCGCCTCGAGCTTCGTCCGGAGATCGCCATATCGACCTACTTCAACAGCTTCACCCCGGCCGGCGATGTGCTCGACGCATCGGTGCGAGGGGCCCTGGCCGTGCGCTATATCTTCCAGCCATCCCCGCCGGAGCCCCCCCCACCGCCGCCAGTCGTTACGCCTCCTCCGCCGCCGCCGCTGGCGTCGCTCGTGGCGGATATCAAGGCATACGGGCTCGACGAGACACGCCAGGAAGTCCCGCAGGTCCAGCTGACGGTCAACGAGCGGATCATGACGCGCGAGACGGCGCTTCTCCCCTATGTGTTCTTCCCGGAGAACTCCTCGGTGATCGCGCGGCGGTATCGCCGCACATCGACCCCGCCGGCATGGAACGACCCGATCGGAAATTACCGGCGGATACTCGATATCGTCGGCGAACGGATGAAGGCCAACCCGTCGGCCAGGATCACGCTGGTCGGCACTACGTCGAACACGGGGACCGAACAGAACAATCTGGCGCTGGCAACGGCACGCGCCGAGTCGGTGAAGAGCTATCTGATCGAGCTCTGGAGGATCGACCCGAGCCGCGTGATCACGCAGGGGCGACTGCTTCCCACTCAGCCATCGAACAACAGCCGCTCCCAGGGAGAGGAGGAGAACCGCCGGGTGGAGATCCAGGCCGATGAGATGATCCTCGCGCCGATCATCACCGGCGATACGATCCGCTCGTTCTCCTCCCCCGGCATCCGCTATGCGATGACGATCGATGCCGAGGCGGGGATCGCCGACTGGGCCATCACGATGATGATCGACGGCCGCCGGGTGCGAAGCCTGAGCGGCGAGCTGACCGAGCAGAGCAGACTCTCCGATCAGTTCACGACCTCGGAGCTGGAGCGCCTGTCGCATGGCGCTCCCCTCAGCTACAACCTTGCCGTCAACGACAAGAACGGCACGCAGATCACGACCGGGGCGCAGGCGATCAATGTGCGCATCGACAGGCGGCCGATGGATGCGCCGATCGGCGCCGACTCGACGCTGAGCTACGGCGGCGCCATCATCTTCGACTTCAACAGCGCGCAGCTCCGGGCCGATTCCCGCGAGGCGCTGGCCCGGCTCCGCTCGCGCCTCCCTTCATCGACACGCATCGCCATCACCGGCTATGCCGACGAGACCGGGGACGTTGAGTACAACCGGAGGCTCTCGCTGGCGCGCGCGCGCGCGGTTGCCGCCGAGCTGAGCACATTCTTGCCGACGATCAACGGCGCGGGGGAGGATACGATACTCTATCCGAACGATACGCCGGAGGGACGGTTCTATTCCCGCTCGGTACGGATCACCGTGCTGCCGGCGATCTCCCGCCTGGGCCGCTGACGGGCCGATCGATCATGCTCTGTCGATACCGCGCCTTTCCGGAGCTTCCGGAAAGGCGCGGCACGTTACCGAAGAGATGAGATCGAACGGGTCCATTTCCGTAGCTTCGGCCCCGCCGGAAACCACGGATCGCACTACACGACACTTCATTCCCGGACAGGAGCATGAACGGACACCACGATCGCACGATGGAACGCTGCCCCTACTGCGGACAGATCACGACGCTCATCTGGGTACATGGGCACGGCCAGTGCGCCCACTGCTCGACCAACATCGATGAGTGCTGCCGGGGCGAATGCCATGCAGCCCCGATGACTGAGGAACAGCCGGCAACGCACGGCGCCGCTTATATCGCATCGAGGCGACCAGAGGTAATGGACAATGATGATGGTGGATTACGGCTCACCGGCGTGGGGAGCGCCGGTGATGACGAACGGGCGCAGCTCTGACGGGGAGCGCCGTCAGGTTCGGAATCCGAACGACGCGAGAAACGCCAGCACCGCCACGTCGTCCGACTGTATGGCATATGCGTGAAACTCGCGCCGACGGGGATAGTTCTTCCGCAGCCGGTCGAACCCGCTCCGGCGCTCTTGCTCCGGGACTTCCAGCAGCGCGCGGAGCGCCGCGTCGTCGCTGGCGATATCGCACGCCGAGCGCACGGCAAGCGCCAGCGCGTCGAGCGGCCCGGTTCCGGCGGGGATCGCGATCCGTCCCTCCAGATCGGGGAGGACACTCCGGGTCGTCCAGGCGGACTCCTTCCCCAGAAACTCCGCCAGCGCATGCACGATCACCTCGGCTCCCTTCCCCTTTGCGTCGATCGAATAGCTTGCGATATGCGGGGTGGCGAGCGTGCAGCGCGTTATCAGCCCGGCAGGCACATCGGGCTCCCCTTCCCACACATCCAGCACCAGACCGCCGAGACGGCCGGAGTCGACCGCGGCGATGAGCGCGGCGCTATCGGCCACGGCTCCGCGCGCGGTGTTGAGCAGGATCGTGCCGGGACGGAGATGGCCCAGGAATGTCGCATCGACGAAATGCCGGGTGGGATGATCGCCGTCGGCGACGTACGGCACATGCAGCGAGATCAGATCGCAGGCGAACAGCTCGTCAAGTCCCGCCGATGTAAAGAGCGGATCGCACTCCTCGCGTGGTGGGTCGTACTCGACCACATCGAGCCCCAGCAGCCGCGCATCCTCCGCCACCCGTCCGCCGATCTTCCCCATCCCCACCACGCCGATCCTTCCGCCATCGAGCTTCAGGAGACCGCGATCGCGCAGCTCCAGCAGAGCCGCAAGCACATATTCCGAGACGGCCTCGGCGTTGGCTCCGCCGATATCGGCAAGCTCGATCCCCCTCCCCCGCAGATACCCGTCATCGATATGATCCAGACCGTTGGTCGCGGTCCCGACGAACCGCACCGGGGTTCCCTCCAGCAACGCCGCGTCGACCCGTGTGATCGAGCGGACGACCAGCGCCTCGGCATCGGCGAGCTCGCCGCGAACGATGGCGCGTCCGGGAAGAAGCCGTACATCGCCGAGCGAGCTGAACGCATCGAGCGCATAGGGGATATTTTCATCGACAACGATCGTCATCTGCTGCCTCTGGTTACTGCTGCTTGAACTGCTGGATATAGCTCCGAAGCTCTCCCCGACGGCGGATATCGTCGAGCCGCTCGAGGAACGGATGGGTCATCGAGCGATCGCGCTGCACGATATTACGATAGGCCGCGAGCATGCTGCGGATGCCTGCCGCCTGCTGTTCGATCACATCGAACATCCCATGGGGAGTGGCCGCATGGGCGGCCGCGCCGAGAAGGTACTGCAGGAAAAGCTCCTCGCGGTAGCGGTACGACGATGACTGAAGCTCGTCGATCGGCGCCGTCTGCGGCGTGAACTGCTGGAGCATCTCCGACGCCGCCCCCCACTGCAGCAGCTCCTCGCGAAGCCGCGTCGCATCCTCCCCCAGCGGATCCTCCTCGAGCGCCCGCACCAGCACCGCGGCGCTGTCATCCGACAGGGAGGTCACCAGCTCCCTGATCGGCGGCGGCGCGGTATCGGACGGCGGCGTGACGACGGTATCGGCCGTCGCCTGCTTGGCGCTCTGCTGCGGCGGAGAGCAGCCAACGCCGATCGCCGCGAGCGGGAGGAGAAGAAAGAGCAGTCGTGTAGGCCGCATGACGAAAGTCTCGAGCGATAAAATGAGAAAAGCTATATCTGTTGTCCGATCCTCACCCCCGGCATCCCCAGCCGATCACCGGGCGATCACATATCCCTTGGCGGCGTGCGTGGTGATGAACAGCGCCCAGCCGGGAACGATCTGATACCGGTCCCCGGCAAACGGACTATCCCCCTGAATCGCGATCGTGTTCTTGCTCTCGGTGTACGGGAAGACGCTCTCGCTCTGGCCGCCATCGACCGGAACGCGCCGGATCTCGACGTCGCTTGCGCGGAAATCGATATCGGTGCGCCAGCCCACCACCGCCGAATCCTTGGGATCGCTCATCCACTTCCCGGTCAGGCCGATGTTTCCTCCGGTGAAGCGATCCCCCTTATAGTAGAACAGAGAGTCGCCACGGCGGAAGAAGTACCAGTAGTGAAGCGTGGTATCGACCGGGGCGCCGAGCACCTTGTGGATCTCGACGGCGCGCTGGTAGCCGGCGCCGCCGCTGCCGAGATGCAGCTCGGTCTCGAACACCGAATCGATGGACAGCTCGCCGTTGGTGACACGGTAGATGGTATCGTAGATGCGCGCGTTGTCGGCTGAGCGGAGCTCGATGGCGCTCCGCAGCTCACGCGTCACGGCTCCTTGCTGGACCAGCTCCTTGTAGAGATATCGTCCATACGGAAGCGATGTGCTCTCACCGGGATCGGTGGAGCCGTCGCAGGCGCCAAACAGCGAGAGTGCAAGCAACGCAACGGAGGCCAGAAGGAAGTGACGCATAAGTATTGATCTCTTTGGGAATCGGTCGGCAACTTAGTGGAAGGGAATACGAGAATCAACATCCGGAGGAATCGCCATCGGCACGACGGGCTCGTTCGAGCTGCTCGTGACTGCCGATATCCATCCAGAGACAACCATCGACCCGGTATGCAACAATCCGGGCTCCCCCCCTGATCAGCCGCATATAGAGAGGATAGATGATCGAGAACGATCCCTCCTCCTCGATCATATCGAAGATCGCCGGGTCAACCACATGGACCCCGCAGAACCCCAGACGCTCGACCTGGCCGACCGGCTCGCGCCCCCATTCCTCGTACCCGGAGGATGCGTTGCCGTAGCCGCAGAGGCTCCCCTCGGCATCGAACAGAAGGTAGCGCGACGTGGGGCGCTGCATCACCGCGAGCGTTGCCAACGCTCCGTCGGCGGCCAGATGCGCCGCGTAAAGCCCCTGGAGGTCCAGATCGGTGACGATATCGACGTTATGAAGAAAGAACGGGGCGGCACGGCGGAACAGCGGCGCGGCATATTTCAATCCGCCGCCGGTTTCCAGAAGGCGCTCCGCTTCGTTGGAGATCAGCATCTCGACGCCGAACCCGTTGTTCGACTCGATGAACGCGGCAAGCATCTCCGCGTGATGGTGGATGTTGACGATCAGCCTGTCGGCCCCGGCGGCGATGAGCTGGCGCGCCACGCGCTCAAGCATCGGCACGCCGCCGATATCGACAAGCGCCTTCGGCATCGTATCAGTAAGGGGGCGCAGCCTGGTGCCGAGCCCCGCAGCGAAGATCATTGCATCCATCACAGGGATATGATAACGAGGAACAGTTCAGTCGATCGATCCTGAGGAGATTGCGGAAGGCGCCACCAGCTCGACCTTGATACGGTCGGGATCCTCGAAGAAGAGGGCATAGTAGTCCTTCCCCGCCGCATACGGATGCCGGTCCTCGTAGAGAATCGGCGTCCCGCGCTCGCGCAGAAGAGCGGCGATCGCATCGACCTGCCCGCGCGAGGCGGCATGGAAGGCAAGATGGTTCAGCCCCGTGCGGCGGCGATGGTACGGCACGTCGCGATAGGGCTCCTCGGTCTGAACAAAGACAAGATAGGTATCGCCGAGGCGCCAGCTCACCCCGCTCCCCCACTGCTGATACAGCTGATAGCCGAGCAGGGAGAGGAGCCAGCCCCAGAACTTCGAGGAGGCCGACAGATCGGAGACGTAGATCTCGACGTGATGAAGCGATCCGGCGGGAGAATGAGAGTGCATCGGGGAATCTCTGCGAACGATCGAACGATAGCGTGGCGCCATCGCCACAGCGACGGCAAGATACGGAATCATTCGGGTGGGAGAGAAACAGAACGCCCTCGATGACTGATGTCACCGAGGGCGTAAAGTTCATACCGGCACCCAGGGCGCCGGGGAATGATTACCAGCGCGAGCCGCCGCGATCGCTGCTGCTGCTGCCGTAACCACCACGGCTGCCACCGCCGCTGCCGCCACCGTAGCCGCCACGGCTTCCGCCGCCGCCACCGTAGCCACCACGGCTGCCGCCACCGCCACCATAACCGCCACGGCTGCCGCCGCCACCACGCTCTTCGCGCGGACGGGCCTCGTTGACCGTAAGGCTACGGCCATGGAAATCGGCGCCGTTCAGCGACTCGATTGCTGCCTCAGCCTCTTCGCGGTTCGCCATCTCGACGAAACCGAAGCCGCGCGAACGGCCGGTATCACGATCCTGCACGACCGAAGCCGAGTCAACCTGGCCGCTCTGCGAGAAGAGCGACTGAAGATCCTCACTGGTTGTCTGGTAGGCAAGGTTGCCCACATAAATTTTGACCGACATGGAATAAGATCCTTTTCCCTCGCGGGAGATGTAAAATGAAGCGGGATCCTGGTGGCTTCGGCGAAACGGTTGGCGGCGAAGTCGTTTGAATCAGTTGCTCTGAGAGCTCTTTTTCCGCTGAGTTGTTAAATCCTGCTCTCAAACTATCCCAAACCCGCCGCAAATACGTAACGAACAGAGCACATCACCGTTGATGAGCGAGAGAGCAGGAAGAACTGGGCGCAATTAACTGTATTTCTACCGCATTTGCAAACAATTATAATTTTTCACCCCATTATCATCTCTCTCCCGCAGAGCGAGGCCATGGGGCTCTTCCGAAGACGAGGGGGATCAATGGCGATTGCATAAGGGGAGACCATCCACCACCCCTCCCCTGCAAAGGGCCTCAACGCTGGATTCCGGGCAGAATCCCTCACTCGAAACGCGTCGCCACGGGCATCTCCCGGGCCCCACCCCGGATCAGCATCGCCTCGACCTCGGAAAAATGACCGGCACGTGCCATCGCCAACGGAGTCATCCCCAGATCATCGGCAATGTCAGGGTCGGCATGGGCCGCCAGCAGGACCATCACCCCGATCTTCTGACCATAGGTGGCAGCTCTGCATAGGGGGGTCTGGCCTCCCCCGTCGCGGAGATTCACCCGTGCTCCGCTCCCGATCAGCACCACCATGATATCACCGAAGCCATTCATCGCCGCCAGATGCAGCGGGGTCCGGCCCCCCGTATCGGCCATATCGGGGGAAGCCCCGGCATCGATGAGAAGACGGACAGCATCGGTGTTATGAAAGATCACCGCGTAATGGATCGCGCTCTGCCCGCCTGCATCGATGGCGTTCAGATTCGCCCTTCGCTCGATGAGCATCCGGACCAGATCGTCACGCCCGTTGAGCGCCGCGTAATGAAGAGGGGTCATCCCCTCCTCGTCACGGCTCTCGATAAGCGTGCTGTCGTCGCGCAGCATCATCACCACATTGGCGACATCTCCCCGGTCGGCCGCCGCATGTATGGCGCCCGCCAGCAGCGGGAGTCCCCCTGTGATCAGCATCATCAGAGGGAGCCCCATCCTCATCAGCAGTTTCAGCATTCTGTTCATCGTCGTCGAGCTCCTTGCCACATGTTCAGATCCCGTTCACATCCAACCAGATCATCAAAAGGGAGCCTCGTCGCCTTGTCATCACATCATTCGGTTATCAACCATCGCTCATCATCGTCATCGCGGACGATTTCTCCCCTCGATCACCTTCACTCGTCTATGACGAAGTATGTCAAACTCCGTTCCGAATCGCGATCGGGGCGCCGGGCGATTCATTCTGCACGATGGACGCGATTCGAGCCGAAAACCGGCCTGAAACCCGATGGAATCCCATTGCCGCCACCCTTCAGGATGAAGAGGCCGGTTGCGATCTGCGCGTGGATGAGCATGATGGGTGATGGCGGCCGGGACGCGCCGGGGACGAGAAGAGCAATGGAAATGGCGGCGGAGAAAATATAAGCGCGCCCCGACCACGAAAGGCCAGGGCGCGCAGAGCCGGGGGTACACTCCGGTATCGATGACGGCCGACGCGCCACGGTGTTGTGGGCGTCCCTTTATTCCTCGATAGCCATCAGACGCTGGACGGCCTCGTTGAGCTGCTTGAAATTGATCGGCTTGGTAAGATGCTCGGCAAAACCAGCCTCGATGCTGCGACGAACATCCTCCTCCATGCCGAAGCCGCTGACGGCGATGCCGCGTATCGGCCTGATCTGGGCCAGCTTCCGCATCAGCTCGATGCCGCTCCCGTCGGGAAGGCCGATATCGCTGATCAGGAGATCGAACTCCCCGGTGATGGCACGCTCGAACGCGGAGGCGATCGTATTGACCGCCTCCACCCTGTAGCCCTGACGCTCCAGCAGATGCTTCATCACATGGCTGGTATCGTCGTTATCCTCGACCATCAGAATGCGGACATGGCAGTTGTTCTCCGCAGGAGGAAGATCCGCCTCGCGCTCCCCCCCCTTTTCCGGAGCATGATCGGTCGGGGTGAGCCGCACCGTGAATTCGGCGCCGTGCCCCTTCCCCTTGCTCGCGGCGGTGATGCTGCCGCCATGCACATCGATCAGGGTCCGGCTGATGGCAAGGCCAAGCCCGAGCCCGCCGAAATTCCGGGTGATGTTCCGGTCCCCCTGCTCGAACGCATGGAAGATCCTCGGCAGAATCTCCGGATCGATGCCGATGCCCGTATCGGTGACGGTGATGGCGATATCGCCGGAGTCGAGATCCTGCGAAGCTATCGTGATGCTTCCCCCCTCGGAGGTGAACTTGATGGCGTTCTTGATGAGGTTCCAGAACACCTGCTGCAGCCGCGCCGAGTCCCCCTCGACGTAGATGCGCCTGGCGTTCAACAGCAGCGTCACGTTCAGCTTCTTGTCGCTGATATCTCCCCGGCAGATCTCCATGACGCTCCCGAGCAGCGCATGCACATCCACGATATCGATATTCAGGCGGAGCTTCCCCTGGGTGATCCTGGTGAGATCGAGCAGATCGTCGATCAGGCGCGCCTCGAGCTCCACGTTGGTGCGGATGATCTCGATCCAGAACCGGAGATCCTCCGGCAGCGATGGCTCCTCCTCGAGCACCTGCACGGTGGTCAGCACGGGGGTCAGCGGCGTGCGGAGCTCGTGGCTGAGCACGGCGAGGAAATGATCCTTCGCGTTGTTGGCGGCCTCGGCGGCCTCCTTGGCCTTCTTCAGCTCCATCTCGGTATGCTTCCGCTCGGTCAGATCGATCACGAACGCGACCGACGTCTGCTGCGATCCATCCAGCAGCGCCCGCCCGATCAGGATCGGTATCCGCGTACCATCGCGGCGGAGATACTCCTTCTCGTATGGTGTGCAGACGCGCGAGATGCGCAGCTCCTCGATGGCCGAGGCGTCGAGACTATGATACTCCGGCGGGGTGAGCATATCCCACCGCAGCTCCCCGGCGATCAGCTCGTAGCGGCTATAGCCGATGATGTCGAGGAAAGCATCGTTGGCCTCGATGATGGTGCCGTCGAGATCGGAGAAATGGACGCCGATCATATTCGACTCGGCCAGCCGGCGGAAGCGCGATTCGCTCTCGCGCAGCGCATCCTCGACCTTCCTCCGCTCGGTGATCTCGCTCTGCAGCTCCTGGTTGGCCTCCTCGAGCTGCGCGGTCCGCTCCCCCACGCGGCGCTCCAGATCCTCGTTCAGCTTCCGGATCTCCTGCTCGGCGTACTTCCGCTCGGTGATATCGATGCCGGTGCCGACCATATAGGAGAAGGAGCCATCCTCCCTGTGCAGGGCGGTCATCGTCCAGCAGATCAGCCGGCGGTCGCCATCCTTGGTCAGGATATTATCCTCGCCGGTCAGCGGATACTCTCCGGCGCGCACCCGCGCGAACGCATCGCTCACCCCCTGGCGATCCTCCGGGGCGATGATCTTCTCCCAGAAATTCTCCCCGGCCACCTCCTCGAACTCATACCCTATCACCTGCTGCGAGGCGCGGTTGAAGCGGACCAGCGCCCCGTTCTCATCGCAGATCACCACCAGGCTTCCGGCGGTCTCCACCACCGCGTCGATGAAATCGCGCTCGGTTCGCAGCTCCAGATTCTTCTGCTCGAGCTCCTTGTAGAGCCCTCCCATCGCCTTGTTGGTTTTGCCCAGCTCCCGGTTGGTCATCCGAAGAAGCTCGGCCTGCCGCTTGATCTCCTCGGTCTTCTTGAACAGATCGATGAACACCCCAACCTTGGCCTTGAGCACCTCGGGAGCGAACGGCTTGAAGATATAATCGACGGCGCCGACCGAGTAGCCACGGAAGATGTTGGTCTCGCTCTTATCCATCGCCGTCAGGAAGATGATCGGCGTATGCTGCAGCTTGTCGCGCTCGCGGATCAGCGCGGCGGTCTCGAAGCCGTCGATGACCGGCATCTGCACATCGAGCAGAATAACGGCGAACTCCTGGACGAGCAGACAGCGCAGCGCCTCCAGCCCCGAGTTGGCGCGAACGAGGTTCTGCCCCAGATCGCCGAGGATGGCCTCCAGCGCCATCAGGTTCTCCGGGTGATCATCCACCAGAAGGATATTGACCTGCTGATCGCTCTGCGCGATTGTCTCCGGGGTCGTTCTCTCCATCAGAAGGTCCATTTGCAAAGTACGTGGCTCCCATGCGCCATATAGCATTGGGCTGGCGCTGCCGTTATCAGTGGAAACCTGGGGGATAGCATCTTGTGCGTATTCGCTGGCTCGCGCCGGCACGGCGGATGGCCGAAGCCCGTGCGGCTAGCTTATGCGCTGATAGATCCGCTCGTCGGCGGCGACGGCGCGGTAGTCATCCTCATGCGGCGTATAGCCTATCGACTCCCTGTTGCCGAGGCCGAGGATGCCATGATCGGTGAGGCTCGTGTAGAGGAGCTCATGCACGCGATTCTGCAGCGGCTTGCTGAAGTAGATCAGCACATTGCGGCACAGGATCACATGAAACTCGTTGAACGCGCCATCGGAGACCAGATTATGACGGGAGAAGACGACGTTCTCCTTGAGCGAGGCGCGAAGTATCGCGTTGCCGTAGCTGGCCGTATAATACTGCGAGAACGAGCGCTCGCCCCCCGACTCCAGATAGTTCCGCGTATATCCCTGCATCGCCGACTGCGGATAGATCGCGGTCCGCGCGCGTCCCAGAACCGTCTGGTTGATGTCGGTGGCGTAGACTCTGCATTTGCTGTAGAGTCCCTCCTCCTCCAGCAGTATCGCCAGGGAGTAGACTTCCTCGCCGGAGGCGCAACCCACATGCCAGATACGGATGAAGGGAAGATCGCGGAGCATCGGCACCACCTTCGTCCTGAACGCTTTATAAAACGGCGGATCGCGGAACATCGAGGTGACATGCACGCTGATTCCCCGCAGGAACCGTCCCCAGCAGGCCGGATCGTGCAGGACTTTCGCCTGCAATTCCGAGACGGTCTGCACCCCCTCGGCGTTCACGATCTTTCTGATCCGCCGCCGAAGCGACGGATAGGCGTACTCCCGGAAATCAAACCCATAGCGTCGATGGACTCCATCGAGCAGGAGCTGAATCTCGAGCGACTCCAGCTCCTCATCGACCTGGTCCTCGTCGTCGCGTATATCGATCATACCATCACGTCCTGCCATCTGTTCGGAATATCCTTTCCGCTCCCCGCGACCGGGCGGCGGCCCCGGACAGGGCGCATCTCCCGGCCCGGCATCCGAGGTGCCAAAACGGCGCATTGCCGGTCACGCCTGTTACGCCGCGCGGCGCCGGTCCTACTTGTAGAGCCATACGCGCAGAAGCGACAGAAGCTGGTCCACATCCACCGGCTTGGTGATATAGTCCGAGGCGCCCGCCTCGATGCACTTCTCGCGATCCCCCTTCATCGCCTTGGCCGTCACCGCGATGATCGGGATCCCCTGGAACTCCTTGAGCTTGCGTATCGAGCGCATCGCCTCGTAGCCATCCATCCCCGGCATCATCACATCCATCAGCACCACCTCGATATCGGGGTTCTGCTTCAGCATCTCGATGCCGTCATGGCCGTTCTCGGCGTAGAGCACCTGCATCTTGTGGCGCTCCAGAATGCTGGTCATCGCGAAGATGTTCCTGACATCGTCGTCGACGATCAGGATCTTCCTGTCGGCCAGCACCATCTCGCTGCGGTGGAGCTGCTGGAGAAGCTGGCGCTTGTTGTCGGGGAGGTTCGCCTCCACCCGATGCAGGAACAGCGCGGTCTCATCGAGCAGACGATCGACCGACTGAAGATCCTTGACGATCACCGCCTCGGTCATCTTGCTCAGCTCCAGCGACTCCTTATCGGACAGATCGCGTCCGGTATAGACGATGATCGGAAGGTCGGTGAGGTTCAGCTCCCGGCGTATCCCCTCGATCAGCTCCATCCCCGACATATCGGGCAGCCCGAGGTCGATCACCGCGCAGTCGTAACGATCCTGCCGGAGCGCCGCCAGCGCCTCGGCTCCGGTGCCGACGGCGGTTGCGGCAACATCCTCTCCGCCGATCAGCTCGATCATGCTCCGGCGCTGCGTCTCGTCGTCCTCTACCACCAGCAGCGTCTTCACCTGACGCTCGACGAAGGCGCGGATGTTGTCGATCGACTCGGTGATCACCTCCACCGAGACGGGCTTCTTCAGATGGGCCACCGCCCCCATCTTCCGGCCCCGGGGAAGATCCTCCACCACCGAGACGATATGCACCGGGATATGGCGGGTCGCCGAGTCATGCTTCAGCATATCGAGCAGGGCAAGCCCATGCATGCCGGGGAGCTGGATATCGAGCGTGATGGCGTCGGGCACGTACTTCCGCGCCAGCACCAGCGCCATCTCCCCCGATGCCGCCACGACCCCCTTGAACCCTCTGTCGCGCGCCATCTCCAGAAGGATGCGCGCAAAGTTCATATCGTCCTCGACGATCAGCAGCACCTTGTCCCCCGCCTCGATCTTCTCCTGATCGTCGTCGATCCTGGCGCGCGCCATCAGCTCCAGGTTGCCGCCGGTCCCGTCGGTGACGCCCGAATGCAGGCCGGGGCGGGTCGAGCGGCTCATCGAGCCGAACGGCGAGCTCGCCGCGCTCTCCTTCCCCGCCCCCCCATCATGGGCGGCAAGCGAGGTGGGGGTATAGCGCTCCGGCAGATAGAGCGTGAAGGTGCTCCCCTCGCCGGGCGCGCTGACAAGCTGAATCTCGCCGCCGAGCAGGCGCGCGATCTCGCGGCTGATCGACAGGCCCAGCCCCGTTCCGCCGTAGTTTCTGCTGGTGGTGCCGTCGGCCTGCTGGAATGCCTCGAAGATCACCTTGTGCTTGTCGGCGGGGATGCCGATCCCGGTATCGGTCACCGAGAAGGCAACCACCCGATCGGCGCGGTTGAGCAGCTCGTTCTCGAACCGCTGGCTTGTGTCGGCCAGATCCACCCCCAGCATCACGCTTCCATGTTCGGTGAACTTGAAGGCGTTCGACAGAAGATTCTTCAGCACCTGCTGCACCCTCTTGGTATCGGTGCTGATGGTGCCGGGAAGTTTCTGGGCCAGCTCGATCGAGAAGGTAAGCCCCTTCTCCTGAGCGACCTGCCGGAAGGTGCGGTCGATGTCGTCGCGCAGATCCTTCAGCGGAAGCTCGGCGATATCGACGGCCATCGTCCCCGATTCGATCTTCGACAGATCGAGGATCTCGTTGATCAGCGCCAGCAGATCGGCGCCCGAGGAGTGGATCGTCTCGGCGAACTCGATCTGCTTCGGGGTCAGCGTGGAGTCGTTGTTCTCGGCAAGCATCCGCGAGAGGATCAGCATGCTGTTGAGCGGGGTGCGGAGCTCGTGCGACATATTCGCCATGAACTCCGACTTGTACTTCGAGGTGAGCGCGAGCTGTTCGGCCTTCTCCTCGAGCGCCCGGCGCGCAAGCTCGATCTCGCGGTTTTTCCGCTCGACCTCGTTCTTCTGCTCCTGCAGAAGCTGCGCCTTCTCCTCGAGTTCCTCGTTGGTCTGCTGCAGCTCTTCCTGCTGCTGCTTCAGAAGCTCCTCCGATGCCTTCAGCGACTGTGCCTGCTGCTCGAGGCGCTTGTTGGTCTCGGTCAGCTCCTGCTGCTGGCTCTGAAGCTCCTGCGTCAGATCCTGCGACTGCTCGAGCAGCGCCTCGGTGCGCATGTTCGCCTCGATCGTGTTGAGCACGATCCCGATGCTCTCGGTAAGCTGGTCGAGGAACGCCAGATGGATGTCGTTGAAGTCATGGAACGATGCCAGCTCGATGACCGCCTTGACCTGCCCCTCGAAGAGCACCGGCAGCACGACGATATTCTGCGGGGTCGATTCGCCGAGCCCGGAGTTGATCTTGATGTAGTCGCTCGGGACGCCGGTGATCAGGATGCGATCCTTCTCCAGGGCGCACTGTCCCACCAGGCCTTCGCCCACCCTGAACTCATTGGCGAGATTCTTCCGCTCTCTGTAGGCGTAGCTGGCGATCAGCTTCAGGTATGGCGAGTCGTCGCCCATCTCGGTGTTGTAGAAGACGCCATGCTGCACGTTGACCAGCGGCGCCAGCTCCGAGAGGATAAGCCGCGAGACGGTCCAGAGATCCTTCTGCCCCTGCAGCAGCCGGGTGAACTTCGCGAGGTTCGTCTTCAGCCAGTCCTGCTCGGTGTTCTTCCGGGTGGTATCCTTCAGGTTGCGGATCATCTCGTTGACGTTGTCCTTCAGGTTCGCAACCTCCCCTGCCGCCTCGACGGTGATCGACCGGGAGAGATCGCCCTTGGTCACCGCCGTCGCCACGTCGGCCATCGCGCGCACCTGCGTGGTGAGGTTCGCCGCCAGACGGTTCACGTTGTCGGTCAGATCGCGCCATGTTCCGCTTGCTCCCGGCACGTTGGCCTGTCCGCCAAGCTTCCCTTCGATGCCCACCTCGCGCGCCACCGTGGTCACCTGATCGGCGAAGGTGGCGAGCGTATCGATCATCGCGTTGATGGTATCGGCAAGCTCCGCGATCTCACCCATCGCCTCCACCGAGAGCTTCCGTTTCAGATTGCCGTTCGCCACCGCCGTCACCACCCGGGCGATCCCTCGCACCTGCGTGGTGAGGTTGGCCGCCATCGAGTTCACATTGTCGGTCAGATCCTTCCATGTCCCCGACACCCCTTTCACTTCGGCCTGCCCGCCGAGCTTCCCTTCGGTGCCCACCTCGCGCGCCACACGTGTCACCTCCGAGGCAAAGGAGTTGAGCTGGTCGACCATCGTGTTGATCGTGTTCTTCAGCTCAAGGATCTCTCCCTTCACATCCACCGTGATCTTCTTCGACAGGTCGCCATTTGCAACGGCCGTCGTCACGGCGGCGATGTTGCGCACCTGGGCGGTGAGGTTGGCCGCCATCGAGTTCACATTATCGGTCAGATCCTTCCATGTCCCCGACACCCCTTTCACTTCGGCCTGTCCGCCGAGCTTCCCCTCGGTGCCCACCTCGCGCGCGACGCGCGTCACCTCCGAGGCAAAGGAGTTGAGCTGGTCGACCATGGTGTTGATCGTGTTCTTCAGCTCAAGGATCTCTCCCTTCACATCCACCGTGATCTTCTTGCTCAGATCGCCGTTTGCAACCGCGGTGGTCACCTCGGCGATATTGCGCACCTGGGCGGTGAGGTTGCCGGCCATGAAGTTCACATTGTCGGTCAGATCCTTCCATGTCCCCGACACTCCCTTCACAACCGCCTGTCCGCCAAGTTTCCCTTCGGTGCCCACCTCGCGCGCAACACGCGTCACCTCCGACGCGAACGAGCTGAGCTGGTCGACCATCGTATTGATCGTGTTCTTCAGCTCAAGGATCTCCCCCTTCACATCCACCGTAATCTTCTTGCTCAGATCGCCGTTTGCCACCGCGGTGGTCACCTCGGCGATGTTGCGCACCTGGCCCGTCAGGTTGCCGGCCATCAGGTTCACGTTGTCGGTCAGATCCTTCCATGTCCCAGCAACACCACGAACCTCAGCCTGTCCGCCGAGCTTCCCTTCGGTGCCCACCTCGCGCGCAACACGCGTCACCTCCGACGCGAACGAACTGAGGCGATCGACCATGGTGTTGATCGTGTTCTTCAGCTCCAGGATCTCCCCCTTCACATCCACCGTGATCTTCTTGCTCAGATCGCCGTTTGCAACCGCGGTGGTCACCTCGGCGATGTTGCGGACCTGCGCGGTGAGGTTGCCGGCCATGAAGTTCACATTGTCGGTCAGATCCTTCCATGTCCCAGCAACCCCCTTCACTTCGGCCTGCCCGCCGAGCTTGCCTTCGGTGCCCACCTCGCGCGCGACGCGCGTCACCTCCGAGGCGAATGAGCTGAGCTGGTCGACCATCGTGTTGATCGTGTTCTTCAGCTCCAGGATCTCCCCTTTCACATCCACCGTGATCTTCTTCGACAGGTCGCCGTTTGCCACCGCGGTGGTCACCTCGGCGATGTTGCGCACCTGCGCGGTGAGGTTGCCGGCCATGAAGTTCACGTTGTCGGTCAGATCTTTCCACGTCCCCGCGACCCCCTTGACTTCGGCCTGTCCGCCGAGCTTGCCTTCGGTGCCCACCTCGCGCGCCACACGGGTTACCTCCGAGGCAAACGAGCTGAGCTGGTCGACCATCGTGTTGATCGTGTTCTTCAGCTCCAGGATCTCCCCCTTCACATCCACCGTGATCTTCTTGCTCAGATCGCCCTTTGCGACCGCGGTGGTCACCTCGGCGATGTTGCGCACCTGGCCCGTCAGATTGCCGGCCATGAAGTTCACATTATCGGTCAGATCCTTCCATGTCCCCGACACACCTTCCACTTCGGCCTGCCCGCCGAGCTTTCCTTCGGTGCCCACCTCGCGCGCGACGCGCGTCACCTCCGAGGCAAACGAGCTGAGCTGATCGACCATCGTATTGATCGTGTTCTTCAGCTCCAGGATCTCTCCCTTCACATCCACCGTAATCTTCTTGCTCAGATCGCCCTTTGCGACTGCGGTGGTCACCTCGGCGATGTTGCGGACCTGCGCGGTGAGGTTGCCGGCCATGAAGTTCACATTGTCGGTCAGATCCTTCCATGTCCCCGACACTCCCTTCACCTGTGCCTGTCCGCCGAGCTTCCCCTCGGTGCCGACCTCGCGCGCGACGCGCGTCACCTCCGAGGCAAACGAGCTGAGCTGGTCGACCATCGTGTTGATCGTGTTCTTCAGCTCCAGGATCTCTCCCTTCACATCCACCGTGATCTTTCTGGAGAGATCGCCGTTTGCAACGGCGGTGGTCACGTCGGCGATGTTCCGCACCTGCGCGGTCAGGTTGCTCGCCATCAGGTTCACGTTGTCTGTCAGATCCTTCCATGTCCCCGACACCCCTTTCACTTCGGCCTGTCCGCCGAGCTTGCCTTCGGTGCCCACCTCGCGCGCCACACGGGTCACCTCCGAGGCGAATGAGCTGAGCTGGTCGACCATGGTGTTGATCGTGTTCTTCAGCTCAAGGATCTCCCCCTTCACATCCACCGTGATCTTCTTCGACAGGTCGCCGTTTGCAACCGCGGTGGTCACCTCGGCGATGTTGCGGACCTGCGCGGTGAGGTTGCCGGCCATGAAGTTCACATTGTC
>Ga0164241_10001045_pt1 | contig 38432 bp, 28 predicted proteins | sample OricomyardsoilBY_FD_108780 | JGI IMG/M metagenome (GOLD analysis project Ga0164241, IMG submission 108780) | Backyard soil microbial communities from Emeryville, California, USA - Original compost - Back yard soil (BY) | ecosystem: Environmental > Terrestrial > Soil > Unclassified | place: USA... | reverse complement strand
GCTGGGGCTGGGGCTGGGGCTGGGGCTGGGGCTGGGGCTGGGGCTGGGGCTGGAGCAGGAGCAGGAGCAGGAGCAGGAGCAGGAGCAGGAGCAGGAGCCGCAGCGATACTCGAACGCAGATACCAGTTATCGGCTGTTCCGGCACTCACACCGCCCTTGAACAGGTAATACGTGTAAGGACCCGTGCTTACCGGTGCCGCCAGTGTGAATGCGCCGGTGTCAGTCGTTGCGCCGTTCATTGCTTGCACGACCAGGATGCCGTCCGTCAGGGTCGCTGCACCGGCTCCGCCAACATTCGTCACACCGATTGCCGTCTGACCTGAGCCCACGCCTTGCACGATTACCAGTTTGTCGCTGGGCGAGTCATCCGCACCGAGGACAGTTTGCAACAGGAGGCGTCCGTTGAGACCGACGTAGTTGCCATATACCGTCAACGCGTCACTCGTGCCGGACCCGCCATGGGTCAGATCGATCGTGCCGGCATTGCGGACAGTACCAAGCTGACCCGCGGTGGCCGGCATGATCGACACATTGCCGGGACTGCCCGCAAACAAAGTACTCGTCGCATCGATATTGAGCGTGCCGGTCAGCGTGCCACTGTCACCGAGCGTCAGGCCGTTGCTGTCCAGTGTGAGCTGGCTGCCGCTCGTGACATTGACGACCTCCCAGTCCACGAATCGACTCAGGCCGCTGGCCTGTGTGTTGTTGAAGGTAAGTACATCGATACCGAGGCCACCGACGAATGAGGGCACGCCGGCGAGATGCGTATCGGTCAGACCGACAAGCGTCGCGGTATCATTACCGGAGTAGAGATTGACGAAGCCGGTGATATTCCCGTCGCTCCAGTTGAACGTGTCGTCACCGGTGTCGGTATAGATGGCCCGGCCTCCGCCGCCCACGATGTCGCCGGTGTTGTTGATCAGGACGTTGTACGGGCCATTCATGGCAATGGCCTCGGTAGTATCGCTTTGCAGCGTACCGCTGTTGTTGATGGTCGCGCCGGCGTAGGCAAGTGAAATCGTGACGAGATGGCCCGTAATCGTGCCGGCGTTGTTGATGGTGCCGCCACCGTTCAAATCAATACCGTTGGCTTGCTGGCTCACGATGCTTGCGCCGGCCTCGTTGTTGAAGGTCGTCGCACCAGAGATGAATGCACCAAGACCCCCTGAACCAGCGGCATTGATCGATCCGGCATTCGTGATAACGCCCGACGACGGATCCTGCGAAAGAATTCCGTGGGCGCTGGTGCCCGATACGTTGATCATGCCGTTGTTCGTCAATACGTTTTCGCCGACATTACCGTGCACAAACAGGCCATCCGCCGCAGCCCCCGTCGTGATGATCGTGCCGTTGTTGATGAGCGTGTCGCGGTCGGCCAGTGAGGCCATGCCGGCCGCGCCGTCACCGGCCGTGGAAAGCATTCCGTTGTTCGTGAGCGAGCCGCCACCGGCGCTGGAAACATCGGACATCGCGTGGGAATTGCTGCCACTCGTCTGGATGCTGCCGGTCGTGTCATTGAGCATCGTGACGGCAGCTGCGCCATTTGATATTCCTGCAGACTGGTTTCCGGCCGTGACGATAGCCCCTTGGTTAATCAGCATGTCCAGGCCCGCACCACCCCCTTGGGCCGCGATGCCACTGAATGTGTCCCCGGAAATGCTGAGCGTGCCAACGTTGGTAACCCCGCTTTGATCGTAGACGAGGATCCCGTTGCTGCCGCTGACGTCGAGCTCGGCACCCTGTTGCACGTTGACCGTCACATTCGTGCTGCCGGCAACGGCGATGACCGGCGCCGTCGAGGGATTGGGAGCGGTTGTGCTGCAGGTGACTGTCTGCCCCGTAGCCGGCGCGAGATTGTCGCAGTCCGCCATGGCGGAGGTGGGCCGGAGCAGGCACAAGGTGCCTAGTGCCAGCGAGACGGCCTGCACCAGACGAGTGGGTACCAACGATGGACTTGGACGGCGCATATGCTGCCCCTGCGCATGGCGGCGATCTGGCGCGATGCATTGCTCACTGTGCCAGAAGGCTATGACCTCACTCGTGAAGATTGAGCGATTGGGAGTGAGTTCACTCTGGCAAAATCAGCGTGGCGACGAAACGAACGCCCCAGCCCTTCTGACTGATGTCCGTATGCTCGGCCCAGTAACGTGCACCCATCGTAAAACTCACTGGTACCTTTCCGATGCGAGTCAACTTTCCGGCTGAGATGTTGACGGGTACTACCCAGTCATTGTGCTTCCAGTCGTAGGTTGATTCAGCATTAAGACCGTACGTCCAGGCGGTGGGTGTCGTGTAACTCAAGAACGGTTGAAAAAAGGTACTGCTGATCCCCGGATGCGTAGGGTCATGACTGCCGTTTACTGAAGCGAATGACCAGATATGGTTTAGCAGGAAACCGTACGTCCATCCCGCGCCTTGCTTGAGCACGATGGCAGTGGGTCCGGCGCCCCACTTCTTGGAGCCCAATAAATCATCCGTTGCCGTAGGGATCAGAAAAGCGGGGCCGACACCCCAGACGATCCCACTGCTACTTGGCTGCTTCGGGGTGAAAAAAAGACTTTGCGTGATGTCGCCCAACCCGAACTGATGTCCGCGACCAGGAGCGATATTGGACTGATCAACAACGGGCAGGATTGTGCGGGAGAGCATGTTCCAGTTGCTGCTGATAGCAAACGGTATCACCGGCTGGATATTGAGGCCCGTTCGGTGGCCACGATCGAGCGGCCCGATATTTTCATCATAGTTGAACTGGAACGGCACGCTGATCATCGCGGCTACTGGATTACTCAATTTCTTGGCAAGTTCCGCATTGTCACTACCGGAGGCAACATCGCTTAGGGCCTCTTGGGAGAAGAGAAGAAGACCGAGCAAAGCGCAACCATAGATGTACTTCATATGAAGTCTTCCTTTGAATGTTGTTCATTCGATTGAAAGAGCAAAAGGTGGGCAGTGCATCAGTCAAGAGCATCCACTTTGAACGAACCGGATCAGTGGCAATGACCGCACCCACCCCTGGGCCACTACGCCACGAACTAAGCTCCCGCGAATACTCATAAGCCCGTCCCTCTCCAGAAGATGGACAACGTGTAGCGGGCGCAGACCGGTGTTTCGACGTTCAACATCGGCCGCGGTCGATCGCTTTTTGGGCCATTGCAATCGGCTGCCCGACCACGAAAACCCTTCAGCGCGACTACTCACGCATCTCCGCAAACCGGGCCGCCTTCTCGTCGGCGTCGTGTTACAGGGCTGCGATGTCGGTAGGTTGCGGCGTGAGGTCGATGGTCACGTCCTTGATCTCGCCGGTGAAACGGAACGGCACGTCGTATTTCAGGGTGACGGGCGTTCCGGTGTCCTCACCGATATCGAAGGTCTCCACGCTCATGGTGAAGCGGATCGCCACGGTGTGTTCGATGCGCCCCTGCGCGACCTGTTTGCCGTCCACATGGAGCGTGCCCATGCCGCCCTTGCCGAGTCCGCCGCCGTCGTACTTGAAGTCGAACACGATGGTGTGGCTGCCCGGTGAAAGCGCCTGTGGCGAGGCAATTTCATAGTGGCCGACGTTGGCGAAGTTGTAATGGAAAACCGGCTTGCCCTTGTCGACATAGAGTGCCCAGCCATCGAACAGTCCACCGAGCGTGGCGATGACGCCTTCGACGCCCTCTTTCGACACATCCACATGGGCGGTGATTTTCCATGACTTGTTCTTGATGTCCGGCGCCACGCCTTCGGGAATGCGCTTGCTGCCGGCGTAGTAGGTGAACGAGGTCTTGCCGGGTGCCAGGCTGGGGCGATTGATGGGGTTGAGGCGCATGACCCGGTCGTTGTCCAGCGGAAGCACGTGGTACTTCGCTGCCTCTTCATAGAACAGCTTCTGCATGTCCTTGAGCTTGTCGGGCATGGTGGCTGCCAGATTGTCTGCCTCGCTGAAGTCCTTGCTGATGTTGTAAAGCTCCCACTGGTAGCCGGTGATGACGTCGACGTTGGGGATGCTGGTGGACCATGGCGCCGCCGCTGGCGTGGTCGCGGCGATCCAGCCGTCATGGTAGATGGCACGGTTGCCGAACAATTCGAAGTACTGCGTGCGACGTGTCGACGGAGCATCCGGATGGTCGAAGGTGTAGACCATGCTGACGCCTTCCATCGGGCGCTGTTTCACGCCGTCGACCATGCTCGGTTGCGGCACATGCACCGCATCGAGGATGGTCGGAAGGATGTCGATGACGTGATGCCACTGGCTGCGGATGCCGCCGACATCCTTGATGTGACCCGGCCAGGAAATCACCATGCCGTTGCGCGTGCCACCGAAATGCGAGGCGATCTGCTTGGTCCACTGGAATGGCGTGTCCATCGCCAGGGCCCAACCCACCGGATAGTGGTTGTAGGTTTTCCAGGTGCCCAGCTCGTCCATGTGCGGAAGCATCTGCTCGGCGGTGGGAGCGACGCCGTTCATCGCGCCTTCGAGGTTGCTGGAGCCCTCGAGACCCGCTTCTGCACTCGCACCGTTGTCGCCCACGATGTAGATGACGAGGGTATTGTCCTTCTCGCCCATGTCGTCGATAGCCTTGAGCAGGCGGCCGACGTTGTAATCGGTCTGCTCGAGGTAGCCCGCATAGATTTCCATCATGTGGGCATACAGTTTCTTCTGATCGGACGTGAGCGAAGCCCAAGCGGGAATGCTGTCGGGACGCGGCGTCAGCCGGGTACCCCTGGGCACGATGCCCTGCTGTATCTGGTTCGCCAGAATCTGCTCGCGCAGCGCATCCCAGCCCTGGTCGAACTTGCCCTTGTACTTGTCGACCCATTCCTTGCGCGGATGATGCGGGGCATGCGTGGCCCCGGGCGCGTAGTAGACGAGGAACGGCTTGTTCGGCGCGACCGAATGCTGCATGTGGACATACTTGATGGCCTGGTCGGCCAGGTCGTAGTCGAGGTTGTAATCGGGGTGGCCCACATACGGCTCGATCGGCGTGGTGCCGTCGAATACCAGCGCGCGCCATTGATTCATGTCGCCGCCCACGAAGCCGTAGAACTTCTCGAAGCCCAGCCCGCTGGGCCAGCGGTCGAACGGACCGGCCTGGCTGGTCTCCCAGTCAGGTACGTTGTGATCCTTGCCGAACCACGCGGTGTTCCAGCCGTTGTCCTTGAGAATGGTGCCCATGCCGGCGGTGTCCTTGCCCACCAGCGAGTCGTAGCCCGGGTAACCCGTTGCCATCTCCATGATCTGGCCGGTATGCACCGAGTGGTGGTTGCGACCCGAGAGCAGCGCGGCGCGCGTTGGCGAACACATTGCCGTGGTGTGGAACTCGTTGTAGCGAAGACCCTGCCTGGCCACGCCGTCGAGTGTCGGCGTATGGATGACGCCACCGAACGTATCGGCCGCCGCAAAGCCGACGTCGTCAAGCAGGATCACCAGCACATTGGGCGCGCCGGGCGGCGGCGTCGGTTGCCTGGGGAACGCGGGCTTGGAGGAGTCCCTGGTGGTCAGGCCGAGCGTGCCGGTGTACGGTGCGGGCTGGATGGGAAGGGTCTGTTGAGCCGTCGCAACAGGGACCAGCATTGAGCCAGCGATGAGGACAACAACTGAGCGGATCCACGACCCAATGGGAGCCATAGGCTGGACGGTTGCACTCTTCATGGGCTGATCCCTTTCTCAAAGCAGCACCCCTTCGGCGGGCGCTCTATCTTCATCGGTGCAATAACAGTTTTCATCCGTATTTCTACCGATAACCCGGTGAAAGCCGATCGCAGACTTCAATCCCGAAAATCGCCGCGTTGTGCAAGGCCGCCAAACCAGCGGCACAGTCCGCCATGACCATCATCAGCCGAGAAGACGGCAAGTAGTTTTACCTACCGGCCTTGAGTGGATTTTCGGTTGTGACGGAATCTTCGGGATCCAGCCTCAGGAATTTCGCGATGCGCACTGCCCACCTGCCCCACGCTCTGCTTGTCATGAGCATCATCACCGCGCTTGCAGGCTATGGCTTCCATGGCTCGCAAGCATTTGCGGCATCCTCCATGGCGACCAGCGCTCCCGCACCGATCGATTACACGAGCAAGAGCGTATCCGGGCCCGTACCGGGTACGCACCTTACCGAAGGCTATGCCCGAGCGACTGCCCGCAGCGTCTATTTCTGGGCTTGGCCGATGGTCAACGTCTACAACCGTCGGCTGGGCTTTGCGAACCTCAAGGAACCGGGGCGGCTGGGTGGCGCCCTTCCCGCCGCACCGCTGAACCGGGTCAGCATGCTGACCGACTACATCAAGCCGACCGAGCGCGACGTGGCCTGCCCGAACCAGGACGTGGTCTATGGTGGTGGCCCGCTGGCGCTCGACATCGAACCGGTGGTGGTGCAGGTTCCCGACTTCGGCAGCCGCTTCTGGGTCTACCAGGTCGTCGATCTGCGCACCGACAGCTTTGCCGGGCTCGGCAAGATGTATGGCACCAAGCCGGGCTTCTACCTGCTGGTCGGGCCGGATTGGCACGGTGATGTCCCCAAAGGCATCAGCAAGGTCTTTCGCGCCAGCAGCAATACCGGCTTCATCGTGCCGCGCCTGTTCATGGACGATACCGCTGCGGATCGCGCGGCGATCCTGCCACTGGTCGCGCAGATGGACGTCTATCCGCTGTCGCAATTCGACGGCAAGATGAAGCTCACTGACTGGAGCAAGACGCCTTCGTTCCCGGCACCTCCACCGACCGTCGACGGTGGCGAGGCACCGAAGGTGGATCCGGCGAAGTTCTTCGATGAGCTGCCCATCGTGCTGAAGGATGCGAAACCGTTACCCGGCGAAGAAGCGATTTATGCCCAGGCCCTGGCCCTGGTCGCGGCAGCCAAGGGAGACCCGAAGATCAAGGCGGCCATCGACGATGAAGCTGCCAGGACCGAGAAGGAAGTCATTGCGCCGCTGCTGCAGTTCCGCAACTACGGCATCCCGCTGCCCCACCATTGGACCATGGTGCGCAACGGCGCCGAATTCGGCACCGACTATTACAGCCGTACCGCCGTGGCCCGCTCCAACATCTTCGTCAACAAGCCGAACGAGGCGACCTACTTCTACCAGGATCTCGACGAGACCGGCACCAGGCTCAACGGCACCAGGCGCTACACCGTGACCTTCGCCAAGGGCGAACCGCCAGTTCAGGGTTTCTGGTCGCTGACCATGTACGACGCGCAGCACTTCTTCGTGCCCAACGAGATCAAGCGCTTCTCGATTGGCACCAAGAACAAGGACCTCAAGCCCAATGCCGATGGTTCGGTGACCATTTACGTGCAGGCGACCGCACCCTCCGATCCAGCCCGGCGCGCCAACTGGCTGCCGGCGCCAGACAACAACGACTTTTCGCTGTTCATCCGTGCCTATTGGCCCGGCGAGTCCATCCTCAATGGCCAGTGGACTCCCCCGGCCATCAAGACAGCCGAATAACCCAAGGAGAATCCCATGTGGAAAGCGTGCCTGATTCTTGTGGTCGGCCTGTGTGCCGCCCTGCCCGCGCTCACCTTCGCGCAGGCCCCGTCACCGGATGATCTGGCGACCCGCGCGATCGAGCGCCGGGCGGTGGAAGCGGCAATCTGGGCCATGCCCGCAGTCAATGCCGACCTGATGCGCCAGGAAATGTTTGCCAAGACCAAGGGGCAGATCAACCAGATGCTCTACTGGTCACGCCCGGCAGATTCCCAGAACCAGACCCTCACACCGAATCCCGATGCGATCTACTTCATGACGTTCTACGACACGAAAAGCGTGGGGCCGATCGTCATCGACATTCCGCCAGCGGATACCGGATCGTTCGCCGGAAGCATCGTCAACATCTGGCAGATGCCGTTGGCGGATATCGGCCCGGAGGGTTCAGACCAGGGCAAGGGCGGCAAATACCTGATTCTTCCGCCCGGCTACAAGGGCGAGCAGCCGGCCGGCTATACCGTTTTGCAAAGCGACACCTATACCGGCTACGCACTCATGCGTTCCAACCTGATCAGCCACAGCAATGCCGACATCGCCAAGGCGGTGACCTATGGCAAGCGCATAAAGATCTACCCGCTCTCCAAGGCAGGCAATCCACCCGCCACGACCTTCGCTGATGCGGCCGGCGTGCTGTATGACGCAACGATCAAATACGACCTGCGCTTCTATCAATCACTCGATCGCATCGTGCAATACGAGCCATGGCTGGATCGCGATCGCGCGATGATCGACCCGCTGCGTACGCTGGGCATAGAAAAGGGCAAGCCGTTCAATCCGGATGTCCAGACCAAAAGTGCTCTGGACAATGGCATCAAGGAGGCCAAGGCCCTGCTCGCCAGGCGCTATGACGCCGGGTTTCCCCAATTCAATCCGGGTATCCATTGGACGCTGGTCGCCGATCCGGAAATGGTCGGCTCGCAGGAAAGCGGCTATGGCGATGCCAATGCCTATCCGATCGATGCGCGAGGCGTAATCTATACCTATGGCTTCATCGGCATCAAGCACCTGGGCCGGGCACAGTTCTATCTGATCACCATCAAGGACAAGGACGGACACGCTTACGACGGCTCCAAGACCTATCGTCTGACCGTCCCGGCCAATGCGCCGGTCAAGCAGTACTGGTCGGTCACTGCCTACGATCGCGAACTGCACACGATACTCGACACGTCGAGGCCAAGCCGCTCGTCGCAGGTTGCGGATCTGCAGCGCAATGCGGATGGTTCCGTGGACATCTATTTCGCCCCACAGGCACCGGCCGGCAAACAGGCGAACTGGGTTCCCACCGTTGCCGGCAAATCATTCGAACTGATGTTCCGCTTTTACGGCCCCCAGAAACCGCTGTTCGACAAGGTCTGGAAATTGCCGGATGTCCAGGCGGTGAACTGAGGCGACACTCCGATGCGCCTATCCCCTTGGGGTCGCGTTGCCGCGTCGCGGCTCGACGGCGCAAGAACTCGGTTCCTGTTATCGAAGGCCGGAAGGTGAATGCCGCCCTCCCCAGCCCTGGACGGACATGTGCCATCCACTTGCTCCAGCGGGTATTTGTACGTGATGGCCGGCATATGGGGCCCGCTGATTTACGGCCCAACCCATGCGGGCGAGGACATAGATCGCTCTTTCAGATCGATGCGGCAGATCAATGCTGCGGGACTCACCTGGGCGGCGGGAATGATGACGCGACGGTGGTGGCGAATACCAGGCCACTTCAGGTGCGCTCCTACAATTACATTCGCGTCTTCGGGTAAAGCCAGCGAGCGTGAGTTCGCGTGAGAAGCTCCGGCGTGCCGGAGCTTTCATTCCATAGGGCGCCACATTCCTTGCAACGCATCAGGAAACTCGGCACCTCGGGATTCGCCGCCAGGCGCTCGAAACGGTCGTAGGGCGCGTGGTAGCCGGATTGGCAATCGGTGCAGAGCATGCGGTCTCGGAATTTCCGGAGGGCGCGCTGGCCGCGAAGTGTTCGCCACCAACTTGTCGCCAAAAGCGCGTAGCTTACGCCGCCAATTTGATCCGGCAAACCCACTGTCTGGTCCTGCTGATCGAGCAGTCGCTGAGCGCTTGCGCTCTTGCGAAAGGGCAAGAGCTCCCCTCACCCCGGCCCACTCTCCACAGGGGGAGAGTGGGCAAAGAAATGAGCGCCGTGCGAAGTCGAATCCGATCGCTACGCCCGACCGATGCCATCCAACTCGGCAAGCACATCCGCGCTCAATTGCAGCTTCGCCGCCGCCAGATTCTCGTGCAAATGTCCGACCGACGAGGTCCCCGGAATCAGCAGGATGTTGGGCGACCGCGCCAGCAGCCACGCCAACGCCACCTGCATCGGCGTGATCTCCAGACGCGCGGCCACATCCGACAAAGTCTGCGACTGCAACGGGCTGAAACCACCGAGCGGGAAGAACGGCACGTAGGCGACGCCCTGCGTGGCTAGTGCGTCTACGAAGGCATCGTCTTCGCGGTGCGCGAGGTTGTACAGGTTCTGTACGCAGACTACCGGCGCGATGCGCTGCGCTTCGGCCACTTGGGTGGCAGTGGCGTTGCTCATGCCCAGATGGCGGATCAAGCCTTGCTGCTGCAACTCGGCGAGTGCGCTGAACTGCGGCTCGATACTGCCTTCGCTGGGCCCATGCGCTTCGCCCATCACGCGCAAGTTGACCGCGTCGAGCACATCCAGGCCCAGGTTTTGCAGATTGTCATGCACTGCCCGCACCAGTTCGGTCGGGCTCTGGGCCGGATTCCATGAGGCGTCGTCGCCACGCACCGCGCCAACCTTGGTCACGATCACCAGATCGTCGGCATACGGATGCAGCGCTTCGCGGATGATCCGGTTGGTGACGTGCGGACCGTAATAGTCGCAAGTGTCGATGTGGTTCACGCCTGCCTCGACGGCGGCGCGCAGCACCGCCAGCGCCGCAGCATGATCTTTGGGCGGACCGAACACACCCGGACCGGCCAGTTGCATGGCGCCGTAGCCCATGCGGTTGACGCTGTGGTCACCGAGCGAAAAAGTACCTGCCTGTGCGAGCTTGCTCATGGGGTTCTCCGGGGCTTTGATGAGGGGTTGCCATGAACTATAGGGCGTCGCAGCCGCCAGATAATCCGGCACAATTCATACAGGTTGTGCGGAGAACGGGACGATGGCGACAGAACTGCAGGACCTCTATGCGTTTCTTGCCGTAGTGCAGGCCGGCGGATTTCGGCAAGCGGCACGCAGCGGTGGCGACTCTGCTTCCAAGCTGAGCGAGGCGGTGCGCCGGCTGGAAACCCGGCTCGGCCTTCGGCTGCTCCATCGCACCACGCGCAATGTTTCGCCCACCGAAGCGGGCGCGCGGCTGGCCGAGCGGCTGGCGCCGGCGCTGGCCGAGGTGGAAGCATCGCTGGATGTGGTCAGTCACTTCCGCGATCGCCCGGCCGGCACGCTGCGACTCAACGTGCCGGCGAATGTAGCGCGCACGGTACTCCCGGGTATCGTCACGCCATTCCTCAAGCGCTACCCCGAGATCCGGCTGGAAGTGATCGTGGAGGACAGCCTCGTCGATCTGATAGCGAGCGGCTGCGATGCCGGCATCCGCTACGACGAACGACTGGAGCAGGACATGATCGCGCTGCCGATCGGCCCGAAGACACAGCGCCTGATCACCGCTGCCGCGCCGAGTTATCTGGCAGCGCGCGGCATTCCGCAACATCCGCGCGACCTGCTGCAGCATGCGTGCATGCGCGGGCAGTTCTCCGGTGGCGCGATTCCGGTATGGGAGTTCGAACGCGACGGCGAAGTCGTGCGCGTCGACCCACCAGGACCGTTGCAGGTGCGCCTGGGCGCGGCCTTCGACCTGGCGGTGCAGGCCGCGGTTGACGGCCTGGGCATCGTCCATCTGTTCGAAGACTGGCTGCGACCGCATCTGGACAGCGGCGCATTGGAGCCGGTGCTTGAATCATGGAGTCAGCGTTTCAATGGCCCTTATCTGTACTACTCCGGCCGCCGTCATCTGCCCTCGCCGCTGCGCGCGTTTGTCGATTTCGCGCGTGAAGGTTGAGGCCGCGACGGCAGGATGACGGCAATACCGCGAACAAGGTTTGCCGTTCGCGCCCTACCACTTGAACGAGACGCCCAGCGCCGGACCGTTGTAGCTCATGTCACTGATCGCGCTGTCGGGTTTGAACTCATAATCGAGCCAGCGGTAACTTGCGTTGATCGAACCCCAGTGGAATTGATAGCCAAGGCCGACCAGTGCTTGCCAGGTGCGTTCCGATTCACCGGCGCCTCCATCGAGGTAGTACGGGATGAACCATTTGCCCTGTGAGTCGAGTACTACCCGACCCTTTACTCCGATGATGGCGTCCCAGTTGTCGATCTTCGTTTCAGCGTGGCCGCTGGGCGGCACCGATAGCTGATCGACATCACCGGTGAAAGTCCAATCCAGCCGCTCCTTCTGGTAGAACAGGCGCGCGCCGCCAAGCACATCCATCGTGACCCTTGGCAGGGTAAACATGTTGTAGGTGATGCCCACTGCCCCAACGTTGCCCTTCACGTCGAGATGCAAATCACTGCCCACGCCCGGGGGCAATGCGGCACCTCCCGTAGTGACCGAACCCGGGTTCGATTTCGATCCACCCAGGTTCATGTAGATATAGTCGAGCAGAAAACCGACCCGGCCCTTCTTTGCCTCGAATTCTGCCTGGGTGGTGAAGTCGAGGTTGCGCACGATGGTCTTGGCGCTGATGCCGACGCCGACATTGCCCGCATCGGTCTGGAAAATCGTCTTGCCACCGATGTCCGGCAGCCAGCCGTAAATCGTGGCATGGAATTGCCATTCGTCAGCCGGTGCGACGCCCCATGGATCATTCGCCGGCAAGACCCGGGCAGGCACATCCTCAGCAGGCATTGCCTGATCGGACGGCATCGGAGGCGATGCGGATTGGGCAATGGATGCAAGCGGCATGGCTGAGCCAAGCAAGAGAATCATGCCTGTGGCGAACGGGCGGATCATGTCATCACCTCGCACGGAATCGAATGTCGATTGATCTCCGATGATTGCCGCTCAGCCAGGCACTGCGACTGACATCTGAGGAGCAAAGGCAACCCACGGAGGCACCTGTTGTCCTCAATATGGGGTGAAGAAAGCGTGGTGACCCCGGTTCACACGCCGCCCCGGCGGAAGAGACGTTGCCGGCGCGAAGGCTCGGGCCGGAGCTTTCCGGAAACCCACGCCGTGCAAATCGCTCGCGCGCACTCTGAAAACACTCATGGCATGCCTGTTGCTTATGTCTCCCACAAGCAGCGGTAAACACGGCGCCAGCCGCTGATTGTGGCGCCATGCTCGAGCAACAGAGGACCTTTAACACAAAACGCAATCACGAACCGTGCCAAATTGTGACTTTTTCCGACAAAAAGTGGCATACGTGTCCGATTTGTGATCTGATTACGCTTTTCGCGTGCCATGTACGTGAAAATAATGTTAAAAAAGCACAAATTTGACCGAATGATGCTCACGGGCCGGGGGACCCAAGGGACGGGAATCGCCAACAGGGACGGGGAAAACCAGAACGATGGCACGTATTTAACTGAGCCTTCGCCATGCGCGACGGCGATGACGAAGTCTGCAGGAGAGGAAATCGTTATGCATGTCGCAGGGGTGTGTCAGTTTTCAATCGGAAGCCGAGGGTGCACGCGATGATGGTTTCGGCGCACCCGAAAGCCGTCAGTCACCTCGATCTCGGGGTTGGCAACGTCTCGCCCTGCGGTGCAGGCAGGATGGAGTTTGGCCGCGTGTACGCGCTGAACACCTCATGCCCGACCATCCGCTTTCCGTTGCTCGGAAACCTGATGGGTAACGCCATCGATGCCGGTGTTCCGTGCTCGCTCGTCTTGAGATCCAGGGTCGAGGAGTACCTGGAGCGACTCAACACGCCGTCCAAAATCGACCTGCCGCAGGCATTCGCCCACCGGTCGCTCAACGTCTATCTCATGCAGGACGACTTCCAGAAGAAGCTGTTCCAGTCCGGCGTGCGCCGAATGCTTGACGAGATGTCGAAGTTCGGCATTTCCGAAGAAAGCCTGGTCGTGTTCGAACACGCCACCGACCTGCTCAACTTGCATGACATGTCGCTGGCGAGATCCCAGCTGGACGCCATTGCAGACTGGAGCCGGGAACAAAAGGTCGCCACCCTGATCGTGTTTGCGAACACGCAGGATCGCCGCGTGATATCGCCCAGGGCACTGCTGGACAGCATGTCAGGCCTGGCCGAGTTCGAAGATGAGCGGGACGGCTTGGCGCTGAGTTTTCCCTACTGGCGCAGCGGTGGTCAGGTTGCTACCGGCGAACGTTTTGTCCTGCAGTTGAACTCGGATGGCTGCTACTCGCCTGCGGCAAGTGCCGTGCCAACTGCCCCACGTGAGGCCTCGCCAGCCATCCAGCAATCCGTCATCAAGAGCTTCACGAAGCCGACGCAAACACACGTGACTGCGGCAGAACCTCAGCGCGCCGAGGCGGCGGACAACATGGCGGATTCGTCGTTTCGCACAGGATTGCGCGACTTCGAAGGCAGGCGTGAATTGGTCAACTCCCGACTACTCCGACCCCACGCGGCGGTCAGAGCAAGCCGGCGCACGCCTTCCTGACGCGCATGTCTGACGTGCAGACCAACCAGCCCGGGCATTCACCGGAAGATTTCGTATTGCCTCTCTCGCGGCAACACGGCCTTGGCCGCTTGCGTTATTTGAGCGCGGCGATCCTGTTGCTGCCGACGATGGCTGGCGCCCGCACGCTGCCTTCTCTGGCTTCACAAGCCCACGTGTTTGTCTCCTACCCGGACTACGCGCCGACGCAAGCCGACACTGCCTTGACCGGATCCCGGTACTGCACCGACACAGGCACTTGCAGAACGCTTCCGGTTGCCGCGCCAGTCACTGAAGCCGCGGCTTCAGTCACCCTGGTGCCGGACGCTGAACCGTCGCACGACACTCGCGCGGCCGCAGTCAAGCCGCGAACCGCAAAAGCAAAGCGTCGCCGAGTCGCAGAGCAGTCAACGGTATTCATTGCATATACCGAGGACGACGCGTCCAACGCTTCATCAGCGCCCGACACGATCGCAGCCAGGCATCCGGTTGCGAAAGCAAAGCGTCGCCAGGCGTTAGCGCAACCACGGGGCGTCGTTGCGCGTCGCGTGACTCATGCGCATATGGCCCCGGCAGAAATTGATGTGGCTACGACGGAACATCCGGTCACGAACAAGTCGGTGAATCAAGCGCGCGTCATCGCGGCATGTCCGGTGGTCGATTTACCCGACACCTCGCGTGTACCGGAGGCGGTCGCGGTCAAGCATTCGCCCCCGAAGGCAACCCGTCGATCAACCAAACCGAAGCCGCATACCGCGGTTGCGCAGCGCGTGGTCCATTCGCCAAAAAAATCTTCAGCCGCCGCCGTCAAGCATTCAACTCCGAAAGCACCAACGCAGCCGGCCGCAGTGCAGTCGGATGTCACGCTTGCGTACCACGCGGCGCAAGCGCCAGAAGAGTATCTGCATCAGCAGGTCGCGATCGTCGATCCGTCGAGCACAACCGACCGGACCATCGCGGCATATCAGGGTCAGAATGGATATGCGCATCGCGTATCCGGTGGCCCGAGTGCCAGCGATGCCTTTGTCGCTGCCGATCCGCAGCAACTGATGATCCCGCCGTCCACGCCCGAGCCGCAGGCGATGACTGCCCTGCATTCTTATCACTATGTTCCCGGCCAGAAGACGGTTGACGATGTGCCCCGCCCGCCTGCGCAGCAGGAGCTGATCCAGCTCAACCAGGATGGCGACTATGCCGCGCTGGCAAAGAAGGGCGACGCACTCCTGAAGAAGGAGAAGGTCGACGACCCGCTGAAGTTCCTCATCGCCAATGCGATGGCATGGACCGGAAAGTTGAATTCGGCCGAGACGTTGTACAAGACGCTGCTGAATGGCCCGATGGCGCTGGACACCAAGGTCGCACTGGCGAACATCCAGCGCTGGCGTGGCAAGAATTACGTGGCGATCCCGATGTATCGCGAGGTACTGGCCGCCGACCCCACGCATGAAGAAGCGGCCCATGGCCTGCAGCTCAGCGAGGAAGCATTGCGGCCGCGTACGCAGCTGGCGGTGAACCGCACACATGACTCCGACGATGTAGATACCAGCCTCGTCACCGTGAACCATCAGTGGCAGACCCATGACGGGCTGCGCACCTGGGGTGTGGAAGTGAATCGGATGAGCGCGTCGTCTCCGATCACCGATGCCCACCAGGCAACCATCGTGGTGCGCCACCAGGCACTCGACATCGCCATGGAACCGGCCGTCGAACTCGCCGTCGGCGACCGACTGTACGGCCGTGTCACGATCCGCCCGACCCCATTGCCCATCCACGTCACCGTGGGCCAGGTCAATTGGGGACAGATGTCATTGAATCCGATTGCGCTGGAAAAACGGCTCAGCGCCGTGGACCTTGGCGTGAATGCGAGTTTCGATGGGCGCTTCGGCAACCTGTCGATGGCTGCCGACAACTTTCATGTCAGCGACAGCAACAACGTCCAGACCGGAACCTTGCGTTTCGCCCCGGCCATCCATTTGCCGCTGCACATCAAGCCAGTGGTCGGCGTGGAATACCGGAAGTCGGATTTCAACACCACCAGCTACTGGTCACCGGACGTGGGTTACGGCACCGGCTACGTCGGCCTCGAAGGCGACTGGAGCGGCAAGAACGACCGCTGGACAATCAGCGCGTCGGCCCAGCGTGGCTGGGGATTCTACGGCGAGGCCAGGCCCAGCTGGGGCGGTACCTTGAGCGGCCGCTACAAGATCACCCGCGACTGGACTCTGGGCGCCAGCGCCTGGTCGATCATCAACAGCCGTAACGACAAGCCTTACCAGGCCCACTCCGGCATCATCTTTCTCGAACGCGCATGGTAAAGAGAAAGCACGTTGCCTTGTGGCTGATTATCGGCGCGCTGTTCGCGAGCCTTGGCGTCACTGCCTATCTCGCCTATCGATCGATCCACGCTCACGGCGGCTCGCTCTGGGTGCTTCTGCAGAACGGTGTGCTGACCGCGGTGTCCCTGTATCTGCTGCTCATCCTGATCTTGCTGGTGGTGCGCTACGGGGTGGTCATCCTGTGTTCGTTCATGGACCACCTCGAATCGATTCAGCGAGGCCCGGCCAAATATACCGAAGCGGAGCTCAACTCACTGCCGATGGTCTCGCTGGTGGTTCCGGCCTACAACGAGGGGCTGGTGATTCAGCCGGCGATACGCTCCCTGCTGCAAATGGACTACCCGAACTACGAGATCATCGTCATCGACGACGGGTCGACCGACGACACCTACGAGAAGGCACTCGTCGTTGCCGGCGAATCGGTGGACATCCCGATCCGCGTCATCACCAAGCGCAACGCCGGCAAAGCGGAAGCTTTGAATACGGGCATGTCCCTGGCCAAGGGCGAATTCATCCTCAACATGGATGGCGACAGCAAGCTGTCCAGCAATACGTTGAAGGAATGCGTGCGCCATTTCAGCGATCCGCGGGTCGCTGCAGTCGCGGGCAACGTGAAGGTCATCAACCGCAGCAACATCTGGTCGCGAATCCAGGCGCTGGAGTACGTCGAAGGCCTGGCAATGGCACGCAAGGCACAAAGCTACGCGCGCGTCGTCAACATCATTCCCGGGCCGCTGGGGATGTTTCGCAAGAGCGTGCTGCAGGAAGTCGGTGGCTACGATCACCGCACATTCGCCGAAGACTGCGACCTCACCCTCAAGCTGCTGGTGAATGGCTGGCACATCATCTATGAAGCACGAGCCGTTGCGTGGGTGGAAACCCCGACCTCGCTGCTCAATCTTCTCAAGCAACGCTATCGCTGGACGCGCGGGATTCTGCAGGCGACCGCCAAGCACAAGTGGGCGCTATGGCACCCGAGAAAAGGTGGCGTCAACTTCTACATCCTCTGGTACATGATCTTCGAAGGGATCATCTGGCCGTTCTCGAACCTGCTTTCAAACGTCTTCTTCATCTACGTCAGCCTGCAATACGGCCTGATCGTGCTGCTGTTTTACTGGTGGGTGCAACTGACCCTGCTGGATCTCATCGCGGCAACTTACTGCTGCATCATCGAGGACGAGGACCCCGCGATCATTCCGTATGCGGTGCTGTTCCGTCTCGTCTACATCAACATCATCGATATCGCCAAGGTGCTTGCCACCATCGAAGAATGGCGTGGCCTCTCCATGACCTGGGGCAAACTCGATCGCGAAGGAAGCCTCTAACGTGGACCTTATTTCCATTCTGGCGACGGTCATTCTGACCACGACAATCGCCACGGTGCTGACCGGCTTTGTTGCCTATTCGGCTTTCAAGCTGCGTGACAAACGTCGACCCAAGAAGCATGCGCAGCATGTGCATCAAGCCGATGGCGACCAGCCGATCTTCTTCAGCCGCTACGTTCCCGAGCAATCGGGCCGGCACGACACCACCAACATCAATACCCCCTGATCAGCATGTCCTCGAGTTCACTACAACTGCCGCATGCCGGACCGCGACGCCGTTGGTGGCGTGGCGTCACGCCGTTCATGCCGATGTTCGTGATTCTTGGCCTCTGCCTGCCCATCATGAGCTACATCCTGATGATGGTCAGTCTGGGCTGGCAGGATCCGCACCTGAGCCTGGGTGGCGTGACCAGCACGATTGGTGGCGAAGGTCCGATCTATCTCTACGAATCGCCGCAAACCACCCACTATCTGGCACAAGCGAGCGGCAACTACGAAGTGTTGTTGAAGCCGTGGCGCGACTACTTCAAGGATCGCGGACGCGCGTTCCACGAAATAAAGAACCTCGACAAGCTCTCGAACAAGCCGGGAAGCGTATTGATACTTCCCTCGGCGATTGCGCTGAACGATGCAGAACGCGCACAGATCGCGAACTTCCAGTCGCGCGGCGGCAGTGTGCTCGCCACCTGGGCCAGCGGCTCACGCGGCGGCAGCGGCGAGTGGCGTGGCTGGCAATTCATGGCGACCCTCGGCTTCCACGTTCTGGGCGAGAACACCTCTGCAACAGCGGACCGCCAGATGGTCATCCGGGGAGAAACTCCCTTGACCCTGAGCCAACCCGCCGGCCAACGCATGTGGATGACCCACAGCAGCGAACCTCTGCTGCGCGTGACCGGAGAGATGATCGCGGCGCAGTTCACTGACTGGTCGCGCGATGTGGCCGACGACCATAGCCGTAATGGTGCGGTGCTCTACACCGAAAGCAAAAGCAGCCGTACCGCTGCCTTCGCCTTTTCGGAATCTTCGTGGGAAGCGGCGCCGGTTCCCATCCATCAACTGATCGACTCCACGCTCAACTGGCTGCAACGCAGGCCCAGCCTGGCCTTGGGCAGCTGGCCGAATGGCAACCATGCAGCCCAGATCATCGAGATGGATACGGAGCAGGATTTCCGCAACGGCACGCTGTTCTCCGAGATGATGCAGAACGAGCAACTACCACCGACGTTTTTCATCCTGACCTCGGTCGCGCTGCAGAACCCGGATGCGTTGCGTGCCTATGCAGCTGCGGGCGAGATCGGCTACCACGGCGACGTACACGACAAGTTCAAGAGTCAGGCCGAGAGCGAGCAGGAACGCAGGCTGGCGAACATGCAGCAGCAGATGGCCAGCATTCTGCCCGGGCGCGCGCATACCAGCATCGGCTTTCGCGCACCCTACGAAAGCTATGACACCAACACCGAAAAGCTCATGCACCAAGCCGGGATCCGGTACCACGTTGTGGGCCCGAACCGCAGCGATGCGCAGCTTCCCTTGTTCGTCAAAATGAAAGGCGTGGCACCAGCCGATGAACTTCTGGTCATCCCGCGCACACAGCGTGACGACTTGAATCTGCTTGCTGCCTCGCAGACGCCTGCGGTGATGACGCAGAACCTGCTGGACGACCTCAGCTCCACGGTCAACAACGGTGGTCTTGGCTTGCTCAGCGTGCATTCGCAGAATTTCGCCGCCGGCTCTCCGTTGGCACAGGCGATGCCTGCCTACCTTTCCCAAGTGTCCAAATACTCTCGCGCCGGTCTGTTGTGGGCCGCTCCGGCTGCGGACATCAATGATTGGTGGCGGGAGCGCCAGCGTATCCAGGTCGCCGCCAGCGTGATGCGCGGGCAGCGACTGGAAATGAACATCACGGTCACCGGCAAGAAACCAGTCAAAGGCGCCACCATCGATGTCTTTCTGCCCAGTCGAGATGCCGTGCCAGTCGTGCACGGCAGCAAGGTTGGCGCGGTCGTCCCGCAGATCCGACGTGTCGATGATTTCCGCAGCCAGTTCGTCTTCGAATCGCTTGCCCCCGGCGACTACTCCTATCAAGTCAACTTCAGTGAACGCACGCCATGAACAACAACGACGAAAAAATGGAACCGATCAGCCGCTATTTGCAGGCCGTACCTCCGTGCTTTCCGGAGCCGTTGAGCCTGATGATCGCCGCGGGGTTGTCGGCCCAGATCGAGCCGGAAACCCTGCACGACTGGTTTACGCAATTTGGTCAGCAATGGGCCACTCAGCTCGAACCGCAACTGGCGCAGGTCGACAGTCTGGAAAAGCTGACCGATTGCATCAACGTCTACTGGTCGCAGCAGAAATGGGGCTGGATCGAGCTGGACGAACTGGCCGACCGGGTCCTGATTCGGCATCGGGCGTATCCGTTGGCGCGCCTGTTTGGCGAGGAACAGCTGCCCTGGAGCGTCGGCCTGCTGGAGGGTTTCTACCTGCAAGTGTTCCAGCAACTCGGTGCTGACAGTGGCATGCAACTGCGCGCCACTCACTATTCCGAGGATGGGTTCGATTTGCACTTGGAACTCACGAGCTGAGCCGGAGCAGACCCGATGACCACCAAAAAGATGAGCCGATTCTTCGGCCTGATTCCCTTGCGCACTGCACCCGAGCGCGCTGCTCCAGAGCGCCCGATTTCCGAGCAGATCAAGCCCTCGGTTTTCATGCCTGAGCAGCCAGCTTCCAGGCCGGCTGCGAAGCCGACGCAGATTCAAACGAATGACGCTGCAGGATCGCTGATGAGCGCTCTCCACCTGATGTCTCACGCGGACGAATCGCGACTGACGGAACAGGAAAAGCGCATGGCGTGGGAATTACCTGCGCGCAGCGCGGAACCGGATGAGCAACTCGTGCCCCGATCGACATCGAAGGCACGCTTGCTGGTGCCTGCACTTGAGCAGATGCGCCAGACGCAATCGACTTTGATGTCCGGGTTCGCAGCCGCGGCATCGACGGATGCAGCCGACACGGCAGAGTCCAAGCCGGCAACGAAACCGCGGCGCGCGGCACGCCCGAAACAGACACCGGAAGCAGCCCGGCAGGCAGCAACGCCGGAGCAGGCCGCTGCCCCGGCGTCCGTGCGACCGAAGTCGGTGCGCAAGCCGAAACAGGCGCCAGAAAATGTTCAGCCTGCGCAGGCCCAGCCAGCGCCAGCCACTTCGCATGGATGGCAATACTCGGTGACGCTGCAGCGCGATGAGGCATCCACGCCACCAGCCGCTGTCGAACCCGCGGCGACCAGCGATGCATCCAGCATCAGCTTGATGTTCCAGCGTCTGCGTTCGCATGCGGAAAAACCACCCGCACCACCCGCGCCACCCGCTGCTGCTGAGAAGGCTCCCGGCTTTCTCAACAAGCTTTGGGCGAAATAGGGGTTGTCGTCGATGAAGATTCTTGGAGTCGTTTCGATGAAAGGCGGGGTGGGCAAAACCACCTTGACTGCAAACCTGTCGGAGTCGTTCGCCGTGCATGCGCATGCGCGTGTCACGGTGCTCGACATGGATCCACAAAACGGACTGATCTGGCACTTCACCGGAAAGGGAGGCTGGCCATGGCTGTCGCAAGCCATGATGCACAACGGCACGCTTGGCGCCGGCTGGAAGGAACCTGCAAGCGATGTGACGGTATTTCCCTTCGGCGTGCCATCGGAAGCACAACGCGTCGAGATCGAGAACTTTCTCGAACAGCATCCCGACTGGCTGGGTCAACAACTGCGCTCCGGACAATTCGACGATCAAGACTTGATCGTGATCGATACGCCACCGGGACACTCCGTCTACCAGCGGCAAGTACTTGCGTGCGCTGATCAGATCCTGATGGTGCTGAATCCGGATCTGGCATCACTCGCCACCGTGGCCGAGATGGAGACGGCGCTGGAACTGGCGATGTCGCACCAACCGGATCTTGCCAACCATTACCTGCTGAATCATGTGGAAGGTGGTCAGCCGATCACTGACGACATCAGGCAGTTGATGGTGTCGCGTTTCGGTCCGCGCGTATTGCCGATGACCGTTCGCAGCGACGACTCGCTCGCCGAAGCGCTGGCTTTCCATCAACCACTGCGCCAGTACGATGCGCATGGCATCGCGCTGCAGGATATCGACAGCCTGTCTGCCCACCTGATCGAGTTGCTGGATCCATGACGCCGCTCGCGCTGCTTCGAATCTGGCGCCAGCGCTGGGGCATATTGGAAGGCGTGCCCGACGGGGCAACGGCACACGTTCCGCTTGACCAGGAAGACTGGGGCATCGCGCTGGCGGGCATGGGCGTGTGGTCCAACCGGCTGATGACCGCATGCGCCACGCTGCTTGGTGTGCTGCTTCTGGCTGCCGCCGGCTTGATGGTGTTCGGCATCGCAGGACAGCTCACTCTTGGCCTGCTGGTGATGGCGCTCGCCATCTATATTCGTTGCTACCGGGGACTGCTCGCGTTCCTGGTGCTGGGCGGGCTCGCACTGCTGTGCGGTACGCGTTACCTGTCGTGGCGTTGGCAATACACCTTGCCGGACGGCGCCTTGTATCCCTTCGGCCTCTGTCTGCTGCTGGTCGAAATACTCGCGTTCGTCGCGTTTGCGCTTTGGATGACGCGCATGGCATGGCCGTTGTACCAGGAGCCGGTCAGCATGCCGCGCGCGGAGCACAACTGGCCGTATGTCGATGTGGTGCTGGTCGCCCCGGCCTCGGGACTGGACAACATCGGCGAATTCGCCGCTGCGCTTGCCGCACAGAAATGGCCACTCGGACGCATGCACGTATTCGTGCAGGACGCCTCTGCCGATCCACGCCTGCGTGCTGCATGCCGCAGCCTTGGCTTCACCCATGTGGCCGGACAAGCTGATGCGACGCAAGTCGCTCGTCCGCGTTGCCTGGATGCCAGACTTCCACAAGGCAATGGCGAATACGTCCTCGTGTTCGAAGCCGATGCCTGTGCGGAACTGCGCAATGATCCGATGCTGCTGCAACGCTGGGCTGCCTGGCTGCGCAATGACCAGGCATTGGCGATGCTGTATACGCCCGGTCACCCGATGGCACCGGACCTGCGTGTCAGCATTGATGAACTGCAACTGCAGAGTTCTGGCACACACCTGGCACTGCTCCGCCGGGCAGCGTGGAAACATCAGCCCCCGGGTGGGCTGGACCATCTGGTGGAACGACTGGAGGCGACAAACTATTACACCGCGCTGGTCGGACATCCGCAGCGTGATGCCAGCGCTTCCAGTCCCGCAACGGATGTGGTCTGGGTGCGCATCGATGATGTCGGAGACGGTCGCTCCGTCCTCAAGCGCCAGCGCCTCAATCGTGCCTCGCAATTCCTGCGTGCGATGTTGCCGTGGACGCTTGCTGCGATGGTGCTCGGCACCCTGGCCATACCGCTGACCGGCGTGATGTTGATCCAGACACCGCTGCCCTGGTTCGCTGCTTACGTGGTCCCCTATGCAGTGATGATGTTCCTCGCGTGGAGCGATGCGCTGAACCTGCACCGTCTTGACGTTGGCTCCGAGATCCGTGAGTGGATGCTGGCCCTGGTGTTGCCGCTGATTGTCGCCGCGCGGGTGCTCTCCGTCGTCTTGCGCCGTGCTTTTTCGCGCACCGAAGTGGGCGGCAAGGCCACTTGGTCATTCAAGCTTTATTCGAGGCTGGCTGTTTGCGTGATCGCACTGGTTCTCGCCTTGCTGCGTCTTGCCATGACCGGCGATGCGATCTTGCTGCCATGGCTCGGCGCGGTGGCCTTGGTCACTATCTACGCCATCGCGCTGACGCTGTCGCGTTGGGCTGCGGGACAGGAAGCACGCAGCCTGCGCGATACGTTCGCGGTGCAGCCATGCACCTTGATTACGGCAAGTGGAAAGTCGATTGAATGCAGGACGCGCAACTTCCCGGCGCAACGATTGCAACTGGACTTCGACCACGACGTATCCGGTTACGACACCGATTTGAATGAAACGTCGGGACACAAAACCGCCGGTTCGCGCTTCACGTTGCTCATCGGATCAGAACGCCCGGCAAGGGTCTCCGGCCCGGCAACCTTCCTCGGCTCACGCGGGGCATTGATGGACATCGCGGCGATCTCGCAACCGGTGTATTTGCGCGCGACTCATCAAGCACGTCTTCAGTTGCTGCAGAAAAAATACTGGCTGCCAGGGCCGGATCTGGGATTCACGACCCTCAGGTCTTCCGAATTTCAGTGATCCGAATTTACTGCCTTCCACCCCATTAAACAGACGTATCGGTCCCACACCATGAAGAAAAAACCACCTACCCGCTACTCCCGGCTGCAGTCCATGCTGGGTGCCGCCATGTTCGTGGCTGCCATTGGTTTTCTCACACCCGCTTCAGGTGTGTATGCCGGCACCGCTTCGACCGGCCAGGCGAGTGCGCCGCCGGTAGTGGCGACCACGCCGGATGCGCTGGCTGCGAATGAGCAGGATCCATCCGCCATTCCCGGGGCTCGCACCTACTCCCTGTCCCTGCGGCAACTGGGCGCCTGGTCCGGACCCAGGCTGACCGGCGTGGACCAGAGCCAATACCTCAGCTTCAATCTGCGTCCCGATGAAACGGTGACCCGGGCCACGCTCAAGCTTGGCTACGATTATTCGCCCGCGCTGTTGCCCGACCTGAGCCATCTGGTGGTGGGACTCAACGGCAACAACGTCGCGCTGATTTCGCTGCCGCAGGATCATCCACTCGACAACGGTCATGAGCTGCCGATCGACCCGCAGCTGTTCAAGCAGAAAAACGAGTTGATGTTCCGCTTTATCGGTCATTACACGCGTGAGTGCGAGGATCCGTTCCATTCCTCGCTGTGGTTGTCGGTGCATGACGATACGCGGCTGGAACTGACGGTCGCGCCCAGGCGCGAAAGCGCAGTCGACCTCAGTCGCGTGCAGGACCTGTTCTTGAGCGCAGATTCTCCGGATGCGCAGGAAGTACCCGTGGTATTCGCGCCATCGGCATCCATGGGTACCTACAAATCCGCTGGTGTGGTGGCTTCGTGGCTGGCTTCGGTTGCCGGGACACGCAACCTGCGATTCAAGGCATACCAGGGTGATATTCCAGCCACCAACGCCATCGTCTTTCTCAACAACGGCGAAACCATTGCTGGCCTGCAGGGCTCGTCAAGCGCATCGCTGTCGATCATCCCGAACCCATCCAACCCGTATGCGCGCCTGCTGGTGGTTTCCGGCGCGAACGACGCCGGTATCGAACGCGCAGCGCTTGGCCTTGCGCTGACCCAGCGGTCGCTCAGTGGCATGCAGGCCGTTATCACTCACGCCGTCGCGCCGGCCGCACGCAAGCCTTACGACGCACCGGCATGGCTGCCGCTCGACCGACCGGTCCGCTTCGGCGAAATCGCCAAGCGTGCCGAGCTGAACGTCGCAGGCTATAACCCCGGCGTGATGCGACTGAACTATCGCGTTCCACCAGACCTGTTCACCGCGCGCTCCAAGGGTGCGCCGGTGCATCTGCGCTATCTCGCGACGGCATTGCCGAGCCAGTGGGATTCGACCTTGAACATCGCGCAGGATGGCCAGCAATTGGCGAGCATCGCGATCGATCGTGGCCAACAGACCAGCCTGGATCACGCCACGCCAGCCGACGGCAAATCGCCGCCCAAAGCCAGCGCAACGCAGCCGCTGGAAAAGGTTGCGGAATCGCCCTGGACTGCCACGTCGTTCAATCTGCCGCCTTACGTGAATGGCGGTCGCAACCAGCTGCAGATGCAGTTCAGCTTTGAAATCCTGCGTCGCAACCTGTGCCAGAACGTGCCACCCGACAACATGGTCGGTTCGATCGACAGCGATTCGACGATCGATTTCAGCTCGTTCCCGCACTACCAGGCGCTGCCCAATCTCGCCTCGTTTGCGTCGCTCGGCTTTCCGTTCACGCGCATGGCCGATCTCAGCCAGACCGCCGTCGTGCTCTCCAACCAGCCCGGCACACACGAGTTGGGCCTGTACCTCTCGGTCATGGGCCTGATGGGCGAGGCGACCGGCTATCCGGTGCTGAATCACGATGTGGTTGGTGCCGCAAACGTGGACTCGGTTGCCGATCGCGACCTGCTGGTAGTCGGTGTTGCCAATGGGCAACCCCTACTGTCCCGCTGGGCCGACGAACTGCCGATCAGCACCGTCGATGGCGTGCGCAAACTGCGCGAAACCGTGCACAGCTGGCGTCCGGTGTATCGATGGGAAGAGCGCGATGTCGATCCCGTCACTGCCCCGGCGGCCTCGATCAGCCTGGCCGCGGCCGGGGACCTGTCAGCCGTGATGGGACTGGAATCACCGCTGAAGGCTGGCCGCAGCGTGGTGTTCCTGTATGCGGACAAGGCAGCGGGCCTGGACCGGATCTCGCGCGCACTCACCGATCCGGATCGCTGGCACGACATCCACGGCGACTTCGCGCTGGTGCACGACACCTATATCGAGACGGCGAAAGTTGGCCCGACCTACTACCTCGGCAGCCTTCCGCTGACCAGCAAGCTGCGCTGGTTCCTGGCAGACCAGCCGGTGCTGGTGGGCCTGGCAGGACTGCTCGGCGTCTTGCTGCTGGCCGTGCTTGTTTTCAGGCTGCTGCGCCGTCGCAAGCGCGCCTGACCAGTCATCACTTTCAAGAGCAAGTTGAATCATGCGTGTCATCAGTTTTGTTTCAGGAAAGGGCGGCGTCGGCAAGACCAGCCTCACCGCCAATGTCGCCGCATCACTGCAGGCGCGTGGTCATCGCGTGCTTGCGGTCGACCTCGACCCGCAGAACAGCCTGCGCCTGCAGTTCGCGATGGAGCCCGGTGATCCGGCCGGCCTGATCCGCGAAGGCATGCAGCAGCAGGCCTTGTTCGACAGCCCCCAAGGTGTGAACTTCCTGCCGTTCGGTCAGGCGGAGCCTGCCGATCTGCAGGAGTTTGCGCATTTCTTGCGGAAAAATCCGCGCTGGGTCGCCGATAGTCTGGCCGCGCTGAAGCCGGTCGGTTACGACTTCGTCTGCATCGACACCCCGCCCGGCTCCAGCCCGTTTCTAGATCAGGCATTGCAGGCCGCCAACCAGGCCCTGATCGTGGTGGCGCCCGACGCCGCCTCGTATGCGACGCTGCCGCAATTTCGCCAGTTGATCGCGTCCGCCACGCAAGCGCGACAGGATTTCAATGGCATGCATATCCTGATCAACCGCATGCCGGTGAGTGGCATTCTGGGCCATCAGATCCGCAACGCGATTGCCAACGAAAGCCCCGGCGAATTGATACCGGTGACGATCCATCGTGACCCGCGCGTCGGGCAGGCGTTGGCACATCAGGAAACCGTGGTGCAGCATGCGCCGGGTGCGATGGTCTCGATGGATATCCAGTATCTGGTCGACTGGCTGCTGGAAAATCCTGCGTGAAAGAGCGCTCAGGGGGATTCACCATTCCGCGCGGCTGGCGGGCATGGACGTCGTGTTGCGTACGCATCGCGCCGGCCTTGTTCGCCATCGTGCTGGCCGGCTGTGTGGTGCACGAGCCGGCAAACAAACCACTGCAAAGCTGGGGCTACGCCAGTTGGTGGTATCCACCCACCGCCGCCCAGCTCGATCGTACCCACCTTGATCGCATCCTGTTTTTCAACGTCGAAATCGGGGTTGATGGCCGCGTCAAGGATGCTCACGGCTGGCCATCGAAATACCAACCACTGCGTGATGCAGCGAAGCAGCGGCAGCTGCCGCTCGATGTGACCATGTTGCTTGAGGGCAAGGCCAACATCGAGAAGCTGTTCGGCAATCCCGAATCCATCCGCCGTCTGCTTGAGGCATCCATCAAGTTGGCGCAAGACACCGATTCGGTGGCCGGCCTTCAGCTCGACTTCGAGACCTACGAGGACGTCTCACCTGCCAGCATCGCCGGTCTGCGCGATTTTGTACCGAAGCTGGCCGCCGCGCTGCATGCTGCCAGTCCCAAACGATCGCTTTCCGTCTTCATCCCCTCAAACGGCTGGATGCTGTACGACCGCGCCAGCCTGGCGGACATCGACTGGGGCGTGATGCAGAGTTACGACGCGCACTGGGCCACCAGCGAACAGGCCGGCCCGCTCGCACCGCTCAAGGGCACGTCGGAATTGAGCTGGGACAAGGCAGTGCAGGCAGCCGATGCACTCGGCCTGAGTCACGACCGTATTGTCATGACCTACCCGCTGTATGGATACGAGTGGCCCACCCAGGACCAGAGCCCGTATTCACGCACCACCGCTCCCGCCGCGACCACCACGCAGGAGCATGTGTCTGCGGAGATCCTTCCGCTGATCCAGACCAACGTGCGCGAGCGCGTCAGCCAATTCGGATGTCAGCACGACAGTCTTTCCGGATCGTCGTTCTATCGTTTCCGCGATCCGGCCAAGGGCTGGGTCGTGGGCTGGTACGAGGGCCCCTGGTCACTCCAGCTGAAGCGTCAGTTCGCGATCGATCACGAGTTGGCCGGCATCGCTTTCTTCGTGCTGGGCTACGACGGCGACCGACTGGTCGGCAACTTCAACAAATCACGCAGCACTGCGCACGGTCAGGCCGTCGCGCAGGGGTGCCTCTAGCAACAGGACGCCCGAGAACACCATGGTCTTCAGCTCAAACATCTTCCTGTTCTTTTTTCTGCCGCTGTTCCTGTTGTGCTATTACCTCACGCCACGACGCGGCAAGTCGGCGCTGATCCTGTTTTTCAGCTACGTGTTCTATGCGTGGTGGCGTCCGGACTTTCTGCTCTTGCTGGTCAGTGTGACGCTGGCTACCTACGCCATCGCGATTGCCATCGACAGCAAGGATGATCCGCGCTGGCGCAAGGGTCTGCTCACGCTCGGGGTCACCTTCAATCTGGCGACGCTGGGCTACTTCAAGTACGCCAACTTCGGCGTGCAGGCCTTCAACAGCCTGCTCGGTGAGCTTGGCTTCCATCAGGTTTCGTTTACCGAAATCCTGCTGCCGATCGGACTGTCGTTCTACAGCTTCCACGCCATCAGCTATCTGGTCGACATCTACCGCAAGGAAGCGCCGCCCGCACGCAACGTGATCGACTTCGCGGCGTTCATCTCGCTGTTCCCGCACCTCGTGGCGGGACCGGTGCTGCGTTATCACCTGCTGGCGCAGCAGTTTCGTGATCGCATCCATAGCCTTGATCGCATCAGCAAGGGCGCCATGCTGTTCATGGCCGGCTTCTGCGCCAAGGTGCTGGTCGCCGATCCGATCGCACCACTGGCCGATGCCGCGTTCGCATTGCCGTATCCGCATTTCGTCGATGCGTGGATCGGCGCCACTGCCTATACCTGCCAGCTGTTCTTCGATTTCAGCGGCTACTCGACCATGGCCATCGGCCTGGCGCTGATGATCGGTTTCATCTTCCCGCAGAATTTCGACGACCCGTACTGGTCGGTGTCGATCACCGAGTTCTGGAAACGCTGGCACATGTCGCTGTCGAACTGGCTGCGCGAATACCTCTACATTTCCATGGGCGGCAATCGCAAGGGACGCGTCCGTACCTACGTCAATTTGACGATGACGATGGTGCTCGGCGGCCTGTGGCATGGCTCCAACTGGACCTTCCTGGCCTGGGGCGCGTGGCACGGCGGCATCCTCGCCGTCGAACGCTATGGCACCGAACGGTTCGGACACTCGCGGCTGCCGCAGGTGCTGCGCATTGCACGCACGATGGTGCTGGTGATCCTTGGCTGGGTGTTGTTCCGAGCCACCACGTTGAGCGGCGCGATGACGATGTTCAGCGGCATGGCCGGGCTGAATGGCTGGGGCATGAGTCCGGAATTCGCGTGGCACTTCACCAGCGAGTACGTGCTGATGCTGGTGTTCGCGATCCTGCTGGTCTACGCGCTGCCACGGCTGCGGCGCATCGGCGCGACCAATGCAGGCTACCTGCTGATTCCGCTGTTCCTGTGGGCTGTGGCGACGCTGTCGGCACAGTCGTTCCGCCCCTTCCTCTACTTCCAATTCTGAGGCCGTCATGGATCTTCAAAGGGATCTGTCCCTGGCCAGCCGGTCGACCCGCATTCGCGAACGCGTGTTTGCACTGACACTGTTGCTGGTCATGCTCGCGGGCGCCACACAAGCCTTCATCGCCTGGCGCAAGCCGTCGGAGCTCGGCCTGACTGCCTCCTGGCACGACTTGGCCATCGGCAAGACCACGCACAAGCTGGATACCGATCTGGACGAGCGGATGCCGCAGCGCAACCATTTGATCGCCTTCGCCAACGGCCTGCGCTACCGCCTGCTGCATGGCGGCAATGACGATGTGGCGATTGGCCGTGATGGCTGGCTGTTCCTGACCGAGGAACTTCGCTACGACGGCCCGGCGGCGCAACCATTTGAGGTACGCATCCGACTCATCACGGATGCACAGCGCGCGTTGAGCGCACAAGGTGTCGAGCTGCTCATCGCGCTGGTTCCCGACAAGTCGCGCGTGTATTCGCAGTACCTGATGACGGGAGCCTACCCCGACTACCACGCATCGCGTTACGCGGATGCACTGCGCGAGCTGCGCCACAACCGCGTCAGCGTGGTGGATTTGCTGACCCCGCTCGAAGCCGGCCGTGCCGATGGCGCCACTTACTACCGTACGGATTCCCATTGGAACCAACGCGGCGCGCACATCGCGGCGGACGCTATTGCCCGCGTGGCCTTCGGCGGACAAGCCTGCGATCCCGCCACACTGTTCCAGACGAAGACGACCGGACCTGCAGTAACGCGCTCCGGCGATCTGGTCCGACTGCTCGGCCTGGATCATGCAAACAATCTGCTGCGCCCGCGTCCCGACCTTGAATACCCCGTGCTTACCGCCGAGCAGCCATCAGACGATGCCGGCGGCATGGGCTTGTTTGGTGACGCCGGTGTGCCGGTGGTACTCACCGGCACGTCATTCTCGATGCGCGCGAATTTCCATGGCGCGCTGCAGGAGGCCATGCAATGCCGCGTGCTGGATAGCGCGCAGGATGGCGGCGGGCTGCTGACTTCGACGGAGGCGTACCTCAAGGATGATGCATTCAAGGAATCCAAGCCCAAGCTGCTGATCTGGGAAGTGCCCGAGCGCTTCCTGACGCTGCCGTTGACCAAGGAGTCCAGCTGGCTGCAGGACACCGGACTCGCCCGTTGGCTGCCCTCGCTCGCAGGTGCGCAGCGATGATGATGCGGCGCCTCCCCCTGCTTCTGGTTGCCGTTCTTGCGGTAGTTGCAGTGCTGTCTGGTTGCAGCAACACCAAGGCGGGAACGAAGCAAAAAGCGCCGAGCCTGATGACGCCGATCGCTGCCGACTTCTTCATTCCGGCCGATGCCTTCGATGCCAAAGGCAATCGTCCTGCCGCGCCAGCACCAGCCAGCCAGCCCTGGCAGCAAGGCGCTACGCCGGTGCCGTTCCAGCCGGAAGTGCTGGTGTATTTCTCTCCCACCAGCCAGGCGTACTACCGCAAGGGCAATCTGGACGGCGGCCTCAACGTGGTGTTGTGGGAACGCTTCCTGAAAAAGTACCAGTTTCCCTATCGCGTGCTTGCCAGCATCGACGACTTGCAAAAGGCGCAGTCGGGCGTGCTGGTGCTGGCCTCCGATGTCGCATTGTCCCAGCGCGAGCAACAGCTCATCACCCAATTCCGCCAGCACGGCGGCAGCGTCTTCGTATCGTGGCTGACGGGTGTGCGCGACGAAAGCGGCGCGTGGCAGGGTTTCGGGTACATGGAATCCCTGCTCGGCATTCATGTCGCGGGTTTCACCGGTCCACAAGAAGACGATCGCTACATCAATCCCAGCGGTACCACGGCGGTCTCGCACTCACTGCCTGCCGGCCAACGCATCTGGACCGAACGAGCACCCGGCTGGTTTTCGCTGAAGGTGTCGGGCGGCCATCCTGCCGCACAAATGCTGACATGGTCACGCGAACTCGAGACCCCGCAAGTCACCACATCGATGGTGTTCGATGACACCGCGCTGGCGAACGGCCAATCCTCGCGCATGGTGTTTTTCGGCTGGCCGGAGCGCCTCTGGATGGCCGCCGATCCGCAGCAGCACGAAGCGCTTCTGTTCGACAGCATCACCTGGCTGCTGCGCCGACCCGACGCCTACCTGGCCACCTGGCCTTACCCATACAGCAGTGCCTACATGCCGGCCGTCTATATGGCCGATGTCTTCAACGACAACGATCTGCCGTTCGCCAAATTCCTGCAGGAAAACAAACTGCACGCAACGTATTTCATTCTCAGTCACGAGATCGACAAGTCGTTCGCCGCGCTCGAGAAGATCCAGGCACTCGGGCACGAGCTTGCCTATGAGGGAGACGTTTACGAAGGCTTCAAGGGCCAGCCGCTGAGTGAACAACGCAAGCGGCTGGACTCGATGCGCGCCGACATCCAGGCCAACAAGCTTGCCATGCCTGCAGAGGCTGGTTTCTATCCACCGATGGATGCGGTGGATGCCAACACGACGCAGGCCGTACTGCAGCAGCCGTTTCAGTACCAGATCGTGTCGATCACGGCCTCCGACCGTTCCACGCCAACGATCCAGAACGGCGCGCGTTCCGGGCAACAAGCGCCGCTGGTGCTGATCCCGCGGCTGGGTCGCGGTGCCGAAGAAATGCTGGATGATTTCGACGAACCCGAGGTGATCATCAGCCAGGCAGCGGAGCTCGATTCCGTCGACGAAGCTGGCGGCATCAGCGTGGCGCGTTTCGCCAACCAGTCCCTGCTCAGCAAGGAGACAGCCCACGCCTTGGTCAACGCGGCGCTGGCACGCAAGGATCACATGTGGATGACTTCCGGCAGTCAGGTCGCGCAGTGGTGGCTGGAACGGTCGCGCGTGTCCGAGGAAATTTCCGGCATCGCCGAAGCGCCGCAACTGACCATTACCGTGACTGGTCAATCGGCGCTCACGGAAGATGTCGCCGTCTGGCTGAACCTTCCCTACCGCGGCGCTGGCGTGCAACTGACTCCGATCGATGGCGCTCCACTGCTCAAGATCGCCAGCGGTGACCCTGACCGTGCCGCCCTGATCTTGCGCGGGCTGACTCCAGGCCACCACGCATGGTCGCTGCGCTTCATCCCGAAAACGGCTGCCCCATGAGACTCGATCAACCGCAAGAAACCCCCACTTCCGCTTCCATTCGCAATGGCCAAAAACCATGAAAAACACGCTTTTCATATCGTCAGTGATTGCGCTCCTCGCCATCGCGCCGCTTGCCCAGGCGCAGATGACCGGACGGCTATACGACCCGATGCCACCGGATAATTCCGCCTACCTGCGCGTGCTCGACAGCGCGCCGGGCAAACCGGTCAGCGTGCTGGTCGACGGCAAGGTGCACGTCAAGTCGCTTGCAGCCAGAACAGTAAGTGACTACCTCGTGCTGCCCTCGGGCAAGCATCAGATCCAGGTGCAGATTGCAGGCAAGTCGCAAGGAACGACCGAGGTCGATCTGGTGGAAAAGAACGCCTACACGGTGATCTTCCCGAACGCGAAGAACCCCGCCTGGACATTCACCGACCGCACCAGCACCAACAAGCTGAAATCCATGCTGGCCGTTTACAACGTCGCCCCGGCGATGGGCGCGGTTGACGTCAAGACCGCCGATGGCAAGACCAGCGTGTTCAAGGCACTGGAAACCGGCAAGCCCGCGATTCTCGAGGTCAACCCGATCAAGGTCGAGCTGGCGGTTTTCAAGAGTGGCGATGCCACCGCCAGTGTCGAGGCCAAGCTCGACATGGAGCGGGGTTCGGCCTACAGCCTGTTCCTTCTGCCGACAGCGGATGGAATCGAAGTCCTTTCCACCCAGAACCATCGCGAACGCTACACCGGTCAATAAGTCTCACTGGGATGCCACGACATCCCGCAAACCCACGCTCTCAGGAACTGTAAAAATGAAACCGATCCACAAGAAGCTATTAGCCCTCAGCGCAGCCCTCGTCATGTCGGCGCCGGCGCTTGCCTCGGACTACGATGTCGTCTTCGGCAAGAACAAGGACTGGCTGTTCACCGGCTACGAGTACGTCAAGCCTTCCTATGCAGCCGACAACCAGACCACGATCAATGACCTGATCGAGGCATCCAAATTGTTCCGTCAGAATGGTGTCGGCCTGGCCATCGTGCTCGTGCCATCCAAGATCCGTATTTACGCTGACGAATTGCCGGCCGATCGTCCGATCGATGACTACAACATGCAGCAGTACGGCAAGGCCGTCACCGCACTGCGCGCCGGTGGCGTCGACGTCGTGGATCTCAACACGGCTTACCTCGCGATGACCGATCGCACCGGCGACAACCTGCTGTACTTCAAGCAAGACACGCACTGGACGCCGAAGGGCGCCCTGGTCGCCGCCGAGACGATCAAGTCCACCGTGATGTCGACGCCGGAACTGCAGACCGCATGGGCTGCCGCGCCAGATGTGAAATACAACCTCACCTGGTCGCCGCGTGCACACCCAAGCCGCGCACGCGACCTCGTGCATTACCTGCCGCCAGGCACGGCCTCGTTCTCACCCGAGCGCGTGAAGACCTTCACCGTCGATCGTGACACCGCCTCCACCGCCAGCCTCACCGGCGCCGGTGACACCGTCGGCGTCACCGTGATCGGCAGCAGCTACACCGACGCCGGCACCGGCTACCCGGATGCCGTGCGCTACGAATTGCAGCGCGACGTACTGGTTCTGTCCCTGCCCGTCGACCAAGGCCCATGGTCCGGCATGGCGACCTACCTCAAGAACGAGTTCAAAGCCTCCAAGCCGAAACTCGTCATCTGGGAAATCCCCGAACGCGAACTGCACTCCCCACCCGCCGCCAAGTGGCGCGAAGCGCGCTACCAGATCGACAACGCCCAGTGGCTGCAGACGATCGAGCAGGAACTGAAGTAAGCGCCCGATTCGCCGAAAGCCAGACGAAGCCGCATCATGCGGCTTCGTTTTTTTGGGGTGTGATGCGCCGCTCGACCAGCCCGCTCGGCGGAACGAGAAACGGCCTGCCACGCTCAGCGAAAGATCCCGAGGCGTCGATCAGAAAACTCGGACTGCGGGGTTCTTTGCTGGGGCCGCCGAGAAAAAGGCTCGCAGGCGCGAGCAAATAGCTCGACACGCCCAGCAGATGAACTCGGCACGCCGAGAAAAAAGCTCGGGTGGCCGAGTTGATTGCTCAGGTGGTGGATAAAAAGCCCGGCAGCTTGAGAAAACAACTCGACATGCCGAACAGATGAACTCGGCACGCCGAGAAAAATGCTCGGGTGGCCGAGTTGATTGCTCGGACGGTGGATAAAAAAGCTCGGCGCCCCGAGAAAACAACTCGGTGCGTCGAGCAGATGGGCTCGGCACGTCGGGAAAAAGCTCGAGCGACCGAGAAGACAGCTCGGTGCGCCGGGATGGTTTCTCAGTCACTCGAACCGTACCGCTGGCAGACCGGGAATCGATTCGACCAGACGGCGCCGAAAGATCGCAGTATGGTGAGCCAGCCAGGGAACACTCAGGGGGAGTGATATGGGCAAGCGCAAAAACAGCGGTCTCGACGTCGTGGCCTCAATGCCATGGCCAGCAGGCATCGTGCTCGGTCTGATCGGATACATCGTGATACGCCACGGTGTCGGCTGGTACTTCAGCTCGATCAACAATCCAGTACTGTCCGGACTGGGCAAGCTGGCCACCAGCGGGATCTATGCTCCACTCGCATGGATGCTGCTAATCGGCTGCTGGATCGCCGCCCTCGCGTCCTTCATCGGTCGCGCCCGTCGCCGCAAGTTGCTCGACCGTCAGACCGGCATCGACAGCCTGCGCCAAATGAGCTGGCGCCAGTTCGAGCAACTGGCCGGCGAAGCCTTCCACCGCCAAGGCTATGCCATCGAAGAAACCGGCCTCGGCGGCGCCGACGGCGGCATCGACCTGATCCTACGCAAGAACGGCCAGACCACGCTAGTGCAGTGCAAGCAATGGCAGAACCGCCAAGTCGGTGTCAAAGTCGTGCGCGAAATGTACGGCCTGCTGATGCACCACCGAGCCGCCGCCGTAAAAATCGTCGCCCTCGGCGACTACACCCCCGATTCCCGAAGCTTCGCCAAAGGCAAACCTATCGAACTGATCCATGGTGGTGAACTAATCTCTACCGTGCGTTCGCTACAAACCACCAAAAGACGCGCCACTGGCCCGATGGATTCACCACTGGCATTGAGCGGAAGCATGGCGGCGACTCTGCTGGTAATCGGCGTGTTTTCTTCAACAACCGCGACCACCACACAACCTCCAATCATCCCATCGCCCATAGCAATCCAGACCACGGTGCGACCGACCCCGACGCCCATGCGTCGTCCCACTGCACCGCCGCCGTCACAGCCTCAAACCGTGATCTACGCAGGCGTCCCGCGGACCGATGCAGAGTTGCGCGAGTGGAAAAGGCGCAACGCCGAGTCGATGAAGATTCTTGAGAAGACCACGAAGGAAATGCCGATACGGTAAGTTCCCGATTGTAGATTCATGCAAACGGCTAGACCGTGGCAATGAGATCGTACAGCACCACTATCGCCAAAATACCAAGACACACCGACGTCTGGAGCCAAGGATCTTTCCATATCGTCGCTTCAATTGAGACAACATGGCGCCATGATTGATTGCGCTCTACCCATACGCCCACACGAAGGAAGCTTCCGTGACAACTACTTCTACGGCTCTAGCGAATGCCTTCCCAAGCAATGGCCGTTGGACGCCAGAGCAAACTAAGCTTGCATTCGAACTCTATTGCCAAACTCCCTTCGGAAGAATCGACAGCCGCAACAAACGGATTGTTGAATTGGCAACATTGCTAGGCCGTACTCCGAGCGCAGTTGCGATGAAGTGCCTGAATATCGCCAGCATTGACCCGCTTGTGGCAGCGAGCGGAAGAGCAGGCTTGGGAAACGCGTCTAGCCTTGATCAGGAAACTTGGGACGAATTCCATGCCGACTGGGAACGACTAACGAGCGAGTGCGAGCAGTTGCGGCAGCATTTACTTCTTGCAAGTGGGCAAAGCCAAGCTTTGCCCAGAGGAGTCGACGACAAGTTTGAGCTCACCGACTTCAGCGGGGAAACTCGTGATGCCATTGTCCAACAACGCGTCAAACAAGGTTTCTTCCGCCGCGCCGTTCTCAGCAGTTATCGCGATCGCTGCTGTATCTCCGGCTTGTCCGACAAGCGGCTACTCGTTGCCAGCCACATCGTGCCGTGGAGCGCCGACAAAGCTAACCGTCTGAATCCAAGCAACGGCCTGTGTCTATCCGTAATCCACGACAAAGCCTTCGATAGCCATCTATTCACTCTCAGTGACGACTGGCAAGTCGTGCTTTCCGAACGCATCAAAGCTAGCAAAGATACCTTTTTGCGAGAGGTGTTCTGGCCAATTGACGGTAAACAAATCGAAATGCCTGAGCGATTCGCGCCCGACCCAACGTTCATAGCGAAACATCGACACATCATGGTCAGCTCATACCTTGCCGACTGAGGCCATCCTATGAGCAACGAACACATTTCTGAAGATGAGTTCTGGGACGACTGGGGCGTCATACAAAAAGCCGATAGCGGCATGTTCGACTACGACGACGTTAAGGATCAGCCGCTCGAACGCGTATGGACCATCGTAGATACCGGCGCCTACGAAGATGAAAATTGGTACGCCATGCCGGGCTTCCACATCGTCAACAAGCTTGGCTACATCATGACCCGACGTGCATGGACTACGGATACTCCGGACGCCATCTACTTTTTGCATGAAGATGAAGACGATGGTGAGCGTAATGTTTTTATTTACCAGCACCGTGACGCCTCGAACTACAAGGCCGGCGGCATGTTGCTTCTTTACGGCGCGAGCCGAGATGTTGAAGAAGATCTAGTCCGCGAATGTTGTGACGGGAAGATGTGCTTCGTAGCCGAGCAAGTCGGGGTGCCCGCACTATGCAATCAGCTCTACGCCTTTGGTGGCGGTCCTACCGACGACGATCACGCCTTCCATGAATTTCAGGGTATTCGTCCGGCTACGGCAGAAGAAATTGCTTCGCTCCCATTGTGGGGTGGCTTACGAGATCTCACCTGCCGATTCATTCGCACGAATGGCCAATGGGATTGCTCGTTATCACCCAATTGCATCTAGCTCGATAAGGAGACGGACGTACTGTCTCGAGCTTGGCTCTTTCGCCCGCGCAGCGGGCGCATCGAATGCGGGCCAGGATGGCCCGCTGCTCTACCCGGGGCCCCTGTGCGGCGGTGAGTCGGGGACGACAGGCCCGCAGGGGAGTCGACATGGATGTCGGCTCCTTTTCGCCAGCACAGGATGTGCTGTCGAAAAGCCCGGCCCCGGCTCACGGACTTGCCGGGCAGGATGCCCGGCAAGCGCCAAGCGGGGGTGTCGTTTTCTCTTGGTTACTTCTATTTTGGACAAGCAAAAGAGAAGTGACTCGGGCCGCGTAGCGGCACGAAAGCTCTTGCTCTCGGTGACCACATGAAAGGGCTGAAGACGCTGGGCCCCAGCATTCGCTGGGGTGACGAGTAGATTCAAATATTCGGCAAGCGCCGGGCCGTCACTCAACGATCTCCGCCCTCCATGTCAGGCTAGTTGTCGCGCCGTTTGATTTCATAAATCACAATGGAAGGCGGCAGCGAGCGAGAGCATGAAATGGGTACGTTACACAGCCGAACAGCGGCAATGGGCGATCGAG
>Ga0164241_10001044_pt1 | contig 38452 bp, 34 predicted proteins | sample OricomyardsoilBY_FD_108780 | JGI IMG/M metagenome (GOLD analysis project Ga0164241, IMG submission 108780) | Backyard soil microbial communities from Emeryville, California, USA - Original compost - Back yard soil (BY) | ecosystem: Environmental > Terrestrial > Soil > Unclassified | place: USA... | reverse complement strand
CGGGCGCCCTTGCGAACTGTGGCGGAGTGGACGGGACTCGAACCCGCGACCTCCGGCGTGACAGGCCAGCATTCTAACCAACTGAACTACCACTCCGCATTTTTCTGGTGGGTGCTGTAGGGATCGAACCTACGACCACCGCCTTGTAAGGGCGACGCTCTACCGCTGAGCTAAGCACCCGAAACCAAGCGCAAGCCGCTTAGTTTAAGGCATCCTTGAGGGTCTTGCCAGCCTTGAATGCCGGAACCTTCGACGCCTTGATCTGGATCGCTTCGTTGGTGCGCGGGTTACGACCGGTACGAGCTGCACGCTGGCGCACGGTGAAGGTGCCGAAACCGACTACCGAGACATCGTTGCCTTCCTTCAACGACTGCTGCACGGTCTCGAAGAAAGCTTCGAGCGCACGGCCAGCGTCGGCCTTTGTCAGTTCGGCCTTGTCGGCGATAGCATTGATCAGATCGGTTTTATTCATTGAGAAAACTCCCTAATTCGAATTTGCCAAACGTTGTCGATTGCAAAAAAGAACAACGCCGGCCTGGATAGTCGGCTCTCGCCTGGTGCCGTAACGCAACCCCATATGACTGCGGTGAAGCAGTAATGCCGGGATTGCGGTATCGCCTTTATACCAGTGCCTTGCCGCGAACCGCAACACAAGCTGCAGCAAGGTTTTGGCGACACCTCCTTGCTGCAGAACTGCTTGCAAAACAAGCGCCATCGGGCTAGCGCCTTCCCCGAATCGACTGAATCCGGGAATGGAACCGCAAGCGCCCGACCAATCCGGGCCACTTGATGAATCAACTCTTCAATTTAATCGCTCAGTGCGTCCGTGAATGCACTTCGGCTGACTCTCCGGCAACCGCGGCCGGCGTTTCATCCTTGGCCGGACTGGGCTGCAGCGGCCGCTCCAGCGCAATATCCAGCACTTCATCGATCCAGCGAACCGGATGAATCTCCAATGACGAGGTGATGTTCTCCGGCATGTCGGCCAGATCTTTCTTGTTGTCCTCGGGGATGATCACCGTGGTGATGCCACCGCGATGTGCCGCCAGCAGCTTCTCCTTCAAGCCGCCGATGGGCAACACACGACCGCGCAAGGTGATTTCGCCAGTCATCGCCACTTCAGAACGAACCGGCACCTTGGTCAGCACTGATACCAGTGCAGTACACATGGCAATACCGGCGCTTGGACCATCCTTGGGTGTCGCGCCCTCGGGTACATGAATGTGAATGTCCAGTTTCTGATGGAACTCCGGATCGATGCCCAACTGATCGGCTCGTGCACGTACCACCGACAACGCCGCCTGAATCGACTCCTTCATTACGTCGCCGAGTTGGCCGGTATGTACCAGACGGCCCTTGCCGCCCACGACCGAGGCCTCAATGCTGAGCAGCTCGCCGCCAACCTGGGTCCAGGCCAAACCAGTCACCAGACCGACCTCGTTCTGCAACTCCTTGCGACCAAAATCGAAACGGCGCACGCCCAGGTAGTGCTCCAGATTGGATGACGTCACCTTGACCCGACCCACCGACGATTTAGGCGACGACTTCGAGGCAGACTTGACCGTCTTTTTCGCAGCCGTCGACTTGGCCTTCGTGCCTGCCTTGGTGCCGGCCTTTTTCACCTCCCCGAGGGTGAGCTCCTTGACCACCTTGCGGCAGATCTTGGAGATTTCGCGCTCAAGGTTACGTACACCGGATTCGCGCGTGTAATAGCGCACGATGTCGCGCAACGCCTCTTCGCTTACGCTCAGCTCTTCCGACTTCAGGCCATTCGCCTTGAGCTGCTTGGCCAGCAGGTATTTCTGCGCGATGCCAAGCTTTTCGTCCTCGGTATAACCGGGGATACGAATCACTTCCATGCGGTCCAGCAACGGGCCCGGAATGTTCAGTGAGTTGGCGGTGGCAATCCACATCACCTCAGACAAATCCAGATCGACCTCGAGATAGTGATCGTTGAACGCGTGGTTCTGCTCCGGATCCAGCACCTCCAGCAATGCGGAAGAGGGATCGCCGCGGAAATCCATCGACATCTTGTCGATCTCATCCAGCACGAACAGCGGATTCTTGGCGCCGACCTTGTTGAGGTTCTGCACTATGCGCCCAGGCATCGAGCCGATGTAGGTACGGCGATGACCACGAATCTCGGCCTCGTCCCGCACACCACCAAGGCTCATGCGGACGAATTTGCGATTGGTCGCCTTGGCAATCGACTGACCCAACGAGGTCTTGCCCACGCCAGGTGGCCCGACGAGGCACAGAATCGGGCCTTTCATGACCGACACACGTTGTTGCACGGCGAGATACTCGAGGATGCGCTCCTTGACCTTTTCCAGCCCGAAGTGATCGGCGTCGAGCACCTCTTGCGCGAGCTGCAGATCCTTGCGCACCTTGCTGCGCTTTTTCCAGGGCACCCCGACCAACCAATCAAGATAATTGCGCACGACTGTGGCTTCTGCAGACATCGGTGACATCTGCCTGAGTTTGCCAAACTCCTGCCGCGCCTTGGCCAGCACGGCCTTGGGCATACCGGATGCTTCGATCTTTTTCTGCAGATCCTCGATCTCGTTGGAGCCATCCTCGCTGTCACCGAGCTCCTTCTGGATCGCCTTCATCTGTTCGTTCAGGTAGTACTCGCGCTGGCTTTTTTCCATCTGTGACTTGACCCGGCCACGGATACGCTTTTCCACCTGCTGCAAATCCATCTCGCCGTCGACCAGGCCGATCAGCAATTCCAGGCGCTGACCGACATCAGCCATCTCAAGCACTTTCTGCTTGTCGGCCATGCGCACCGACAGATGCGCCGCGATCGAATCGGCGACCCGCGAAGGATCTTCGATGCCCGACAGGCTGGCTAATACTTCCGGCGGCAACTTGCGGCTCTGTTTGACCAATTGCTCAAACAATGAAATCAAGGTGCGCGAAACCACATCGAGCTCACGCTCTTTTGCGTTGTAGATCGGCTCAATCAGGCGTGAACTGGCACTGAGCATGCCGTCTTCTTCGACGTAATTCTCGACCGCAACACGCGACTGGCCCTCGACCAGCACCTTGACGGTGCCGTCGGGCAGTTTGAGCAGCTGCAGCACACTGGCCAGTGTTCCCACCTCATGCAGGTCAGCGATCTCCGGATCGTCGATATCCGGACTTTTCTGCGCGACCAGCAGAATTTGACGCTCTCCCTCCATGGCGCGCTCCAGCGCACGCATGGATTTGTCACGACCAACGAACAGCGGAATGACCATATGTGGATAAACCACCACGTCGCGCAGCGGCAATACCGGCAAAGTATCCAATGCGACAGGCTTAGGGGTGTTCTTGGCCATGTATGACAGGTTCCTCGGAATTGGATCACGTTGCCCCGACACTGCGCCGGGTCCATCTACCAGTCAAGTGGAGGCGATCAGGCGCCCCCTCAAGGCTTGCTGCGCCATAAAAAGCAACGGCCCCGGTGAGAACACCGGAGCCGTCGCGTATGCGAGCCTCGACCAGCAGTCAGGCCGCGTCGCCAGCCTCGCCAGCGATGCGCTGCTGCAGGTTGCCGCGATAGATCAGGTAAGGCTCGGCCTGCCCGTCGATCACTGCATCGTCGACCACGACCTTGCTGACGTGTTCCAGCGACGGCAATTCATACATCGTGTCGAGCAACACCTGCTCCAGAATCGTACGAAGTCCACGCGCGCCGGTCTTTCGCTTGAGTGCTTTTTTGGCGATTGCCATCAAGGCCTCGGGACGGAATTCCAGCTCAACCTCCTCCATCTCGAACAGCTTCTTGAACTGCTTGGTCACAGCATTTTTCGGCTCGGTCAAAATCTTGACCAGCGCAGCCTCGTCCAACTCATCCAGCGTGGCTACCACCGGCAAACGCCCGACAAACTCGGGGATCAGGCCAAAACGCACCAAATCTTCCGGCTCGACGTCAGCAAGCACCTTGCCCAGATTCTCGGTGCGCTCCTTGCTACGCACTTCTGCCGAAAAGCCGATGCCGGTAGTCTCCGACCGCTGCTGGATGACTTTTTCCAAGCCAGCAAATGCGCCGCCGCAAATGAACAGGATGTTCTTGGTATCAACCTGCAGGAATTCCTGCTGTGGATGCTTGCGTCCGCCCTGCGGCGGCACCGAGGCCAGCGTGCCCTCGATCAGCTTCAGCAATGCCTGCTGCACGCCCTCGCCTGACACGTCGCGGGTAATCGACGGGTTCTCGCTCTTGCGAGAAATCTTGTCGATTTCATCGATATACACGATGCCTGACTGCGCCTTGTCAACGTCGTAGTCGCATTTCTGCAGCAGCTTCTGAATGATGTTCTCGACATCCTCACCCACGTAACCCGCTTCGGTGAGCGTGGTGGCATCGGCGATCGTGAACGGTACATTCAACAGGCGAGCCAACGTTTCGGCCAGCAGTGTCTTGCCCGAACCGGTCGGACCGATCAACAGGATGTTGGATTTGCCCAGCTCGATGTCATCGCTCTTCTGACGCGACTCGATCCGCTTGTAATGATTGTAAACCGCCACCGCCAGGGCTTTCTTTGCCCGGGTCTGACCGACCACGTACTGGTCCAGCGATTCGCTGATTTCGCGAGGCTTGGGTAGCTGGGTGCGGCCGGATGCGGCCTTCTCCTCCAGCTCTTCGCGGATGATGTCGTTGCACAGCTCCACGCATTCATCGCAGATGAACACGGATGGGCCCGCGATCAGCTTGCGCACTTCGTGCTGGCTCTTGCCACAGAAGGAACAGTAAAGAATCTTGCCGCTGTCGCTTGAACGTCCCTGCCGGTCGTCGCTCATACTTTCGATCCCGCTGGTAAATCTGGATGCGCTGCGAGAATAACACAGGGCTCCGCTTCTGCATGCAGAAACGAAGCACGTTCGCGGCTACTTGTTGCGATGCAAAATCAGGCCGATTTGACCGACTCACCCGCGCGCTTGTCGAGCACTTCGTCGATCAGGCCGTAGGCCTTGGCATCGATGGCGTTCATGAAGCGGTCCCGCTCCATGTCCAGCTCGATCTTCTCAAGCGGCTGGCCGGTATGCTCGACGTACAGCTTGTTGAGCCGTTCGCGGATATACAGGATCTCACGCGCCTGGATTTCAATGTCGGTTGCCTGACCCTGCGCACCACCGGAAGGCTGGTGGATCATTATGCGAGAATTCGGCAACGCAAACCGCTTGCCCTTGGCGCCGGCCATCAGCAGGAACGAGCCCATGCTGCATGCCTGGCCAATGCACATCGTGCTGACATTCGGCTTGATGAACTGCATCGTGTCGTAGATCGCCAGCCCGGCGGTGACGGCACCACCGGGACTGTTGATATAGAACTGGATGTCCTTGTCCGGATTTTCCGACTCAAGGAACAACATCTGCGCTACCAGCAGGTTGGCGACCTGGTCGTTGACTTCACCGACCAGGAAGATCACCCGCTCTTTCAGCAGGCGCGAGTAGATGTCGTAGGAGCGCTCGCCGCGAGCCGTCTGTTCGACGACCATCGGTACCAAATTGAGGTTCTGGATCTGATCCATGGCCATTTGCAGCTCTCCGGTAAAGATGCCTGATTCTAGCCTCAAGCGTTGGCCGGCCGCATCACGTCGTCGAAGCTCAGATCCTGCTGGGTGGTCTTGGCGTTTTCAGCCACCCACTCAGCCACCTGATCTTCCATCACGCGATTCTGCAGCCCGGACATCAATTTGGGGTCGCCGTTGTACAGTTCAATGACCTGCTCCGGCTGCTCGTAGGTTGATGCAATCGCGGCGAGCTGCTCGGCCACGCGCTTGCGATCAATCTTGAGTTCCTGCTTGCGTGCGATCTCACCCATCAGCAGACCGGCAATGACGCGCTTGCGGGCGATCGGCATGGCCGCCTCGATCAACTGCGGCGGCGGCTGCTGACCCTGCTGAACACTACCGGCCGCCATATTGCGGGCTTCGGACTGCACCAGCAGCTTCGGCACATCCAGCTCACCGTGCTTTTCAGCCAGCTTCTCGGCCACTTCGGACTTCAGGCGACCCATAAGAGCAGCCTTCAGCTCACGCTCCAGATTGGCGCGCACTTCCTTGCGGAAAGTCTCCAGATCACCGTCCGCGATACCAAACAGCTTGGCGAACTCAGCGTCGATTTCCGGCAGCTGCGGCTCCTGCACCTTGATGACGTTGAAACTCAGCTGGGCCAGCTTGCCGGCCAGGTTTTCGTTGCGGAAATCTTCCGGGAAGGTGATCTCGGTTTCAAAATTCTCGCCAGCCTTGCGACCGACCAGGCAGTCATCCAGCGCCTTGAACAAGGTGCCCGAGCCGATCACGCTACCGGCGCGCTCCTGACCTTCGGTCGGGAAGCGGTAATCGCCGGCCACGGCGGAATATTCGAACATCACGAAGTCACCCTCGGCCGAGGCGCGCCCCACTTCATCGAAACTGCGGCGCTGCTGACGCAGGGTTTCAAGCATCTTGTCGATGTCGGCATCCGACACTTCCGCCACCGGACGATTGATTTCCAGCTCGGCGACATCGATAGCCGGGAACTCCGGCATGATCTCGAACGTGGCGGTGTAGGCAATCTCGCCGTCTTCCGGTTTGCCGGTGGTGTCGATGGCGGGGTTGGCGATCGGCTCCAGCTTTTCCTGCTGCACAGCTTCACGCAAGGTGCTGCCGATCAGGCCCGAAAGCACTTCGCCACGAACCTGTTCACCGAAGCGCTGTTTGATCACCGCAACCGGAACCTTGCCCGGACGGAAACCTTTCAAACGTACCGTGCGGCCCATTTCCGCAATCCGCTCGCTCACCTGCGTCTCGAACCGCTCCGCGGGAAATTTCACCGTGAGCTTGCGCTCGAGCGAACCGATGTTCTCAACCGAAACCTGCATGACGTCTCCTGGTACTACCTGATGTTGTGGGCCTGCGGCAGGCGCCATGGCGAACTGAATCGCCTGCAAAAATAAAAAAATAAGGCAGCTGGTGCGAAAGGGGGGACTCGAACCCCCACGGGATTAACCGCCAGTACCTAAAACTGGTGCGTCTACCAATTCCGCCACTCTCGCCTTGCCACCTTCGAGCAACTTGCAGCGTTTGCGAATTCCAATCTTCAATCCACAACCGAGGCAGGGTCACGCCGACTTAAGTCGATGATTCCCTTGTACGAAAGCGAACCATTTTACGGTTGCAAGCGCATCCAGCACAAGCATCCAGAGCACATTGGTCGTGTAGAAATCGTCCATCACAGCATCAGCGTGATCACCGCCGGCGCAGGCTCGACTGCTCAGATACGCAAAAACCAAAACGCCGATCGCGAGCGATCGGCGTTTTGGTTCGATTGGTGGGCCGTGAAAGATTCGAACTTTCGACCAATTGATTAAGAGTCAACTGCTCTACCAACTGAGCTAACGGCCCATGAACTGAATTGTTACCCGCTAGCGGGCTGAAACTGGGGTGGATGATGGGATTCGAACCCACGACAACCGGAATCACAATCCGGGACTCTAACCAGCTGAGCTACACCCACCATAAATCTTGAAACTGGTGCGCCAGACAGGACTCGAACCTGCAACCGTCGGCTTAGAAGGCCGATGCTCTATCCGGTTGAGCTACAAGCGCAGTCTTTACCAGTAGAACGTGTCGCTGGTCGGGGCAGAGGGATTCGAACCCCCGACTTTTGCGTCCCAAACGCAACGCTCTACCAGACTGAGCTATACCCCGTTGTTCGAGCCTTCGCAGCGCCGCCGAAGCCTTGAAATGTTACGGGTGACGCTTCGCTCAGTCAATCCGTATCGAAGCACACCTTACCCATTGTTCCCATCGTGTTCACTGCGAAGAAGCGTCCTGCTTCGGAGTAGACAAACGGGGCGCAAGCACCCCGCTTCACTTTATAAAATGGTGCGCCCGGAGAGATTCGAACTCCCGACCACCTAGTTCGTAGCCAGGTACTCTATCCAACTGAGCTACGGGCGCACTGAAACTTTTTTACGTCTGCCGCCTCGCGTCTGGGACTTGAGGCGGTGAAGCAAGAAGCGGAATTATTCAGATTCAGCAGCCTCGCGTCAACACTTTTCGACAACTTTTTTCCAATTCACGTTGGCGCGAACCACCAAAATCACTTCCAGACAGCAGACCTCAAACACGCAAGTCAACGCAAATAGCCGTCCAAACGGGATCAACTATCTACTGAAGATCGGCTCTGTGCCGCCGGATCTCCCACCTTTCCAACATTGGAGCCCGCATCGCCCTTCGGCGGCGGCGGAGGTGGCATCGAACTGGTCGACGCATCCTTGCTCCAGTCGCTCGGCGGACCCGGCAAACGTCCGGCCATGATGTCGTCAATCTGGTGTGCATCGATGGTTTCGTACTGCAAAAGCGCATCCGCCATCGCATGCAGCTTGTCGAGATTGGTCGTCAGCAACTCCCTGCTGCGAGCGTAGGCACGATCCAGAATGCCGCGAACCACTTCGTCGATTTTGCTCGCCGTCTCGTTGGAGATGCTCTTGTGCTGCGTGACCGAGCGGCCAAGGAACACTTCATCCTCGTCTTCGCCATAAGTAATCGGTCCGAGCTCGTCTGACAGACCCCACTTGGTTGCCATATTGCGTGCCATCTTGGTCGCACGCTCAATATCGTTCGAAGCACCGGTAGTGACCTTGTCGGCGCCGAAAATGAGCTCTTCGGCCACACGACCACCGTAGAGCGAGCACAACTGCGACTGGATGGCGACACGATTGATGCTGTACTTGTCGCCCTCCGGAAGGTACATCGTGACGCCCAACGCCCTTCCGCGCGGAATGATGGTCACCTTGTAGACCGGATCATGCTCCGGCACCAGGCGGCCAACGATGGCGTGACCCGCCTCGTGATACGCGGTGAGCTTTTTCTCGTCCTCGCTCATCGCCATCGAGCGTCGCTCGCTGCCCATCAGAATCTTGTCACGCGCCTTGTCCAGATGACTCATGCGGACTTCGCGCGCGTTCTCACGCGCGGCAAACAGCGCCGCCTCGTTGACCAGATTGGCCAGGTCTGCACCAGAGAAGCCCGGTGTTCCCCGTGCAATCGTCATCGCGTTGACATCGCTGGAGATCGGCACCTTGCGCATGTGAACCTTGAGGATCTGCTCGCGGCCGCGCACATCCGGCAGACCGACCACCACCTGACGGTCAAAGCGACCCGGACGCAACAACGCCGGATCCAGCACATCGGGACGGTTGGTTGCGGCAATCACGATGACGCCCTCAGTACCCTCGAAGCCATCCATCTCGACCAGCAACTGGTTGAGCGTCTGCTCGCGTTCGTCATGACCGCCGCCAAGGCCCGCGCCACGATGACGACCGACTGCATCGATTTCATCGATGAAGATGATGCACGGCGCATGCTTCTTGGCCTGCTCGAACATGTCGCGCACGCGGCTGGCACCGACGCCGACGAACATCTCGACGAAGTCAGAACCAGAAATTGCGAAGAACGGCACCTTGGCCTCGCCCGCAATAGCCTTCGCCAGCAGAGTCTTGCCGGTACCCGGCGGACCCACCATCAGCACACCACGCGGAATCTTGCCGCCAAGCTTCTGGAACCGGCCTGGATCGCGCAGGAACTCGACCAACTCGCCGACCTCTTCCTTCGCCTCATCGCAACCGGCCACATCACTGAAGTTGACCTTGATCTGGTCTTCGCCCTGCAGCTTTGCGCGCGAACGGCCAAAGCTCATGGCGCCGCGACCACCACCGCCGGACTGCATCTGGCGCATGAACCAGATGAATACGCCCACGATCAGCAGTACCGGCAGCCAGCTGATAAGCAGGCCGATCAGCGAGAAGCCCTCGGACGGGTCCTGCCGAACCTCGACACCCTTTTCCTGCATCTGCTTGACCACCTCATTGGTGGAAAAGCCCAGAATCGGCGCAACCGTACGGAACGAGCTGCCATCCTTCAGCTTGCCGCTGATGGTGGCCGGCTGATCCGCGCTGATCGTGGCTTTGGCCACGTTGCCGGTGTCGACACTCTGCACAAAACTGCTGTAAGGCAGATCCGAGGAGCCTGCACTGTGAGGATTGAAGTTCTGGAACACGGCAAACAAAACCACCGCGATAATTACCCAGAGCAACACGTTTTTTGCTGTTTCATTCATGCACGGTTCTCGCCCGGTGACACCGCGGAGGGCTTGAGCCCCATCGCAAGTGCGTACACCTCACGCGAACGCGCGCGGGAGGCCTTAGGTTTACGCATCGTTACGCGGGTAAAGTCTGCGCGCAAGTTGCGAAGGTAATCGTCAAAACCCACTCCCTGAAACAACTTGATCAGGAAGGAGCCGCCCGGTTTGAGCCATTGCCGACTGAAATCGAGCGCCAGTTCGGCCAGAGCCATGGCACGGATCTGATCGGCCAACGCCACACCAGACATATTGGGGGCCATATCGGACAGTACAAGATCCAGTTTTTGGCCATTCAGACGAGCTTCCAGCTCGCGCAATACCGACTCTTCGCGAAAGTCACCCTGCAGGAAGTCGACCCCGGCAATACTTTCCATCGGCAAGATATCCAGCGCAACCACATCTCCCTTGTCGCCCAGCTTGTTTCGCACCAGCTGCGACCAGCTTCCGGGCGCCGCGCCCAAATCAAGCACGCGAATACCCGGCTTCAGCAGGCGATCGCGATCGATCAATTCTTCCAGCTTGTAGACGGCACGCGAACGATGGCCCTCAGCCTGGGCCTTTTTGACGAATTCGTCCTTGAAATGTTCACGCAGCCAGACTGCGCTGCTTTTGCTGCGGGCCATGTTATTGGGTCGCCGATTGGGGAGCGGGGTTCTGCATGATACTCTTAGCAGTTCATTTACCGCGAATCGAGCATCACCGCCATGGCCCTCACATCCACGCAGACCCGTTACCTGCGCAGCCTTGCTCATGATCTGAGCCCGGTCGTCCTGCTTGGCAACAAGGGCGCCAGCGAAGCCGTGGTGAAAGAGCTGAACCAGGCGCTGGATATCCACGAACTGGTCAAGGTCAAGCTTTCCGGCGGGGACAAGGACGAGCGTCAGGCGCAGATCGACGTGTTGACCGAAGGCACCGGCGCGGAAAAAATCCATCAGATCGGCCATGTTGTGGTGCTGTTCCGCCGCAACAACGATGAACCGAAAATCGCCCTGCCGCGCTGATGGACTTGTCGCTCGATCGTCCCGATGGCTATCTGTTCGTGCGTCGTGTCGAGGCGCATGCCATCACCCTGATCGACCGTCCGTTACAGAATAGTTGCCTGCTCGCCCCCGATCAGGTCATCCAGGACTGGCCGATCACCGACGCCGCCTTGCTGAATGAGAGCCATGTCGAGGGCATCCTGGCGTTGCGGCCGGAGCTGGTGATCCTGGGCACGGGCCAGAAGCAGGTATTCCCCGCCGCAGCCTTTATGGCCGGATTTCTACGCAAGAACATTGGCATTGAAATCATGGACAACGCGGCGGCGGCGCGAACCTACAACTTGCTGGCCGGCGAAGGTCGACACGTGGTTGCCGGATTCATCCTGCCGGACTGAGAGGTTGTGGGAACCGTTCAGCGCTTGGGCAGATAATCCAGCGGATTGACCGGGTTGCCGTCCTTGCGAATCTGGAATTCGAGCTCGGTGCGACTTGCCCCGGTTGAACCCATCTCGGCGATCGCCTGCCCGCCGGTTACCCGCTGCCCCTCTTTCACCAGCCGCTTGCGATTGTGGCCGTAGGCCGACAGAAAACTGTCGTTGTGCTTGATGATCACCAGCTCGCCGTAGCCGACCAGGCCATTGCCGCTGTAAACCACCACGCCATCCGCCGCCGCGCGCACCGGGTCGCCCGGCTTGCCGGCGATCTCGATTCCGGGAATCGCGTCATTGCTGTTGAAGTGGCCGAACACACCGCCATCAGCCGGCCAGCGCCAGCTCACTCCAGCCATGTTCCTGGATGCACCACTGACCGGCGCTGCCACCGGCGGAGGCAACGCAGCCTGTGGTGTTGCAGGTACACCCGCCACAGGGATGTTGGTCGATGCTGCGGCAGCCGGCACCGGCGGCGAAACCGGGTTTGGCGAAACGGAGGCCGGGACTGAAGCCACCGAAGCGGAGCTCGCAGTGGCTTCTGGCACTTTCTCGAACACCGGCGCACCCGCCGTTGCAGGCGTTGGGCTGGTCGTTGCTGCCGACTGTGGTGCCGACGCAGAGGCGACCGTAGCCGGACTCACGTGCGGCTCTGGTCGGGGACCGTTCGGCGACAAGGTCAATTTCTGGCCAGGCCAAATTGTGTAAGGCGCGGCAATTCCATTCCATTGCGCCAGATCGCGAACATCGACAGCCTTGCGAAACGCAATCGAATACAGCGTATCGCCGCGCACCACCTGGTAACTCCCGCCGGGAACCAAGGTGCGCGGTGGCGTCGTGGCGGCGATTGGCGCCGGGTTATCGGCGTGGCCGGGGGCGGGTTCGACCACCACCGAGCTGCGCATGGTGCCGCAAGCGGTGAGCAGGATCGACATGACCAGGCCGATCAACAATGAAGGGAATTGATTCATATGCGTCAGCATAGCGAGGCGCGGCCGCATTTTCATGCCCGGCTTCTTTGTCGGGTTTTCATCAACGCAACCAGAGCCACCAACCCAGCAAGCCGGCAAGCAACACCAGAGCGGCCCAGCCTATCCATTCGATGTGTTTGTGCAGGACCTGTTCGGCACGCTCACCGAACACGCGAATCAGCAATGCCAGCAACCAAACCCGCTTGCCCCGACCCAGTGCCACGCAGCTCAGAAACGGCAGGATCGGCACGCCCACAATACCGGCAGCCCAAGTCACGAACTTCATCGGGATCACCGGCTGCAGCGCGGCCAGCAACAGGGCACCCAGCATCGCTAGCCAATGCTGGTTCATGTCGGTACGCAGGGTATCCACCCAGACAGTGATGACCTGCTGCATATGCGCACTGAACATCGGCTTGATGCCTTCGTAAGCCCAGTGTCCCAGCGCATAACCCACCAGTGCGCCAAGCAGCGAAAACAGCAGCGAGATATTGGCGAAGAAAAATGCCTTGTGCCGCTTGCCGAGCATCATCGGCGCCAGCATCACTTCCGGCATGACCGGAAAGATGAACGCCTCGACGAAGCTCAATGCACAAAGGTAATAAACCGCGCGCGGTGCGCGAGCCCAGACCAGTGCACGCGCGTAGAGATTTCCGAACAGGCGCATCAACCGATTCCGCTGAGCAAGGGCACGAAGCTGACCGCGCCCAGTTCTTCCTGAATGAAATCGCCCTGACCGTCACCACGCATGCGAATCAGGGTCTGCCGGCTCGGTGAGCCAACAGGTGCTACCAAGACGCCCGAGGGACTGAGCTGAGCAAGAATGCTGCTCGGGATGGTGTCACCCGCCGCGGTAAGAATAATCGCGTCGAACGGTGCTTCGTCGGCCCAACCCAGCTTGCCGTCGTCGTATTTGGAGCGCAGATTGGTCAAACCCAGCTGGCGGAAGCGACGACGCGCCTGACGCAGCAGCTCCTCGATCCGCTCCACCGTGAACAACTGCGGCACCAGTTGGGCAAGCACCGCAGCCTGGTAACCGGAGCCGGTACCGATCTCCAGCACTTTCTGAGGCATCGTGCCGATCTCATCAAAGTGCTCCAGCAAGGCCTCGGTCATCCTCGCCACTACCCATGGCTGGGAAATGGTCTGGCCGTGGCCGATCGGCAACGCGGTGTTTTCGTAGGCGCGCGAGTGCAGCGCCTGATCGATGAAGTGATGCCGCGGCGTGTTGCGGATCACCTCGATGACACGCGGATCACGGATACCATCGGCCTTGAGGTTTTCAGCAAGACGATCGCGCGCACGCTGCGATGTCATGCCTTCCCCTTTCAACGCCGAAGCCGGTAGTGGATACGTGTTCATGCGTCAGGCCGCCTCGTCGCTGTGGGTCGTGGCAGCCGACATGTCATCGCTCAGTCCCTGCATCCAGCTGCTGACTTTTTCCAGCGCCTGGAACCGGGTCAGGTCGACATGAATCGGCGTCACGGAAATGAAGCCACGCCTGACCGCATTGAAATCGGTACCGGGACCTGCATCATCCACTTCGCCCGCCGGTCCGATCCACCAGATCGGGCGTCCGCGCGGATCGGTTTGCGCGATGCACGGTTCGGCGCGGTGCCGACGGCCAAGCCGGGTAACCTCAAAGCCCTTGATCTCCTTCCACGGCAGATCCGGCACGTTGACGTTGAGGATCGTGTCGGCAGGCAGCGGATCAACCAGAAGCCGTTGCATCAAATGCAGTACCGCCTGCGCAGCCGCATCGTAGTTGACGCCCTTGTGATCCTTGCTGACCAGGGATACGGCAATCGCCGGCAAGCCGAGAAAACGCCCTTCCATCGCGGCGGAAACCGTGCCCGAATAGATCACGTCATCGCCGAGATTGGCCGAGTTGTTGATACCTGAAACGACAATATCGGGTTCTTCCTCCAGCAGTCCGGACAGCGCCAGATGCACGCAATCGGTCGGCGTACCCGCCACGCGGTAGAAACCGTTGCCCATCGGAAGTACACGCAAGGGAGAGTCGAGCGTGAGCGAATTGCTGGCACCGGAGCGATCCCGGTCGGGCGCTACTACCGTCACCTCGCCCACTGCGCCGAGACGCTCGGCAAGCACGTGGATACCTGGTGCATCCACGCCATCGTCATTACTTACCAGAACTCGCATGATGCTCCGTCAAAAGCTGATTCGAGGCACCACGTCGCCACCCACGGAAACGCCTGCCCAGATCCATCAGTCTACCGGAGCATGACGCCGGTTTCACACGCAAACGGGGCGATTTTGGCGGATTGGTTGAACCGCACTGGCTTTGGTTAGCATGTCGACATGAAACGTCGACCTGCTCCGCCCGTAAACGATGATGACCGCCAGCTGTTCCGCGACGCCATCGGCGAGATCCGTCGCTTCGACGAGGCTGCCCCGGCACCAGCCGCCAGCAAGCCGGCACCATATCCGCACATGTTCGACGCGGACGAGGCTGCCGTGCCAGGTGAATTGCTCGACCTGGCATTTGATCCGGCCGTGCTCGAGATTGGCGAGGAACTCAGCTTCCTGCGGGATGGCTATTCGCCGAAATTGCTACGCCAACTCAAGCGCGGCCAGTTCAGCATTCAGGACGATCTGGACCTGCATCAGATGAACGCCGCAGCAGCCCAGGTGGAAATCATCAACTTTCTGGCCGAAGTTCAACATGAGGGGCTGCGCTGCGTGCGCATCATTCATGGCAAGGGGCTGCGCTCACGCGCCGCTGGTCCGGTGCTGAAAGGAATCACCGACCGGATGCTGCGCCGACGCGACGACGTTATCGCCTTCGCATCTGCTCGCCCGGCGTTTGGCGGCACGGGAGCGGTAGTGGTTCTTCTCAGGCAGAAGTGAGTGTGGAGAAGTGAGAAAAGAGAGAAGGCAAAAGCCTGCGGAAATCCCGGCTCCTGGCTCTCTCTCACTTCTCACTTCTCCACACTCGCTTCTCGCTCTACGACGTCACTGCCAGTTCGCGTACCACGACCGTCGCATAGGCACCGGCAGGCAGTTCAAACACCAGTTCCAGCGAGGTTTCATCGAGCCAGTGCCACACGAGATCCTTGGGGATCAGGCGCAGTGCGCGGCGTTCCTGATCCATCCGCGCCGCCGTCAGGCCAGCAACCAGGCCTGCGTTCGCGGCAGCCACGCCCGATTCCAGCGATGCCACCTCGCCCTGGCTCGGTGGTTCACCCTGCCCCCACAGCGGGCCGGACGGATGGATATCGCCACTGGCCAGTCGCGCGGCCAGTGTTTCGGTAAATGGTTCGGGGCCGAACCACGAACGCGAGCCGGCCAAGGACCAGATTTCGCCATCCAGCGGTTCGTCCCAGCAGTCCTGTTCGACTCGGGCCGCCAAAACGTCGTTGAATATTTGCGAGCGGGCGGCGGAGAGCAGAAATGAACGTTTGCTCCGATCGACGCGCTGCCCGGCGAACATCGCGCGTGCCTGGGCCAGGTTTCCGCCTTCACGACCGAAGCGCTGCTCGCCGAAATAATTGGGTACTCCACGCACGGCGATCTGCTGCAACACCTGCTCAGCAACCGCGTGATCGCCATCCACATCCCGCAAAACCAGAACGAAACGATTTCCACGCAATGCACCACGTTTGAGTTTGCGTGAATGCCGGGTGGCTGCCAACACCTTGACCTCGGCATGCGGAAACGTCGACCAGTCCAGATCCGGCTTGCCCGCCAGTTGCACGGAGAAAGTCTGCCGGGTTACCGCATGACGATCCTTCAGGCCTGCGTAACCCACCGCTACCGGCGAAACGCCGGCGAACTTGGCCAGTTCGCGGGCCACCCAGTCGGTATTCGCACCGCGCTTTTCCACCCACAACATCATGTGCTCGCCAGCACCGTCGGCGTCGTAGCCGAGAATCTCCTCGACGATGAAATCATCCGGCGTACCACGCAGCCGTGCGCGCAATGGCGCGATACCACTGGCGCGTGGAAGCTCGGATGGCGCCATGGAAGCAGCGCCGGGTTGTTGTTCGAAATCCGACATCACACTCCACCGGTCATACCGGCTTGAACACCTTTCTGAAAACCTGATCCGGATTCAGACCAGAAACACGCTTGCCAGACCGAGGAAGATGAAAAAACCACCGCTGTCGGTCATGAAAGTCAGGAATACGCTCGAGCCCAACGCTGGATCACGCCCTGAGCGGATCATCATCATCGGAATGCCCACGCCCATGAAGGCCGCCAGCAACAGGTTCAGCGTCATCGCTGCCGTCATCACCACGCCCAACATCGGGCTGTCATACAGCAGCGCGGCGACGATACCGATCACACCACCCCAGATCACACCATTGAACAAGGCCACGCCCAGTTCCTTGGTCCAGAGCCGGCGGATCGCATTGGGATTGACCTGATCCAGCGCCGTTGCGCGCACGATCATGGTGATGGTCTGGTTGCCAGAGTTGCCGCCGATGCCTGCAACGATCGGCATCAGCGTCGCCAACGCCACCAACTTCTTGATCTCGCCCTCGAACAGGCCGATCACGCGAGAGGCGAGGAAGGCAGTGACCAGATTGATCGCCAGCCAGGCCCAGCGATTGCGGACCGAGGCCCAGATCGAGGCGAAGATGTCCTCCTCCTCGCGCAAACCGGCCCGACCCAGCATTTCGGCTTCGCTCTCCTCGCGAATCACGTCGACCATCGCGTCGATGGTGATGCGGCCAATCAGATGGCCACCACCATCGACCACTGGCGCCGTCACCAGATCGTAGCGTTCGAACGCTTGCGCAACTTCGTAGGCGTCGTCGGTCGGATGAAACGTATTGACGTCCGGTGCCATCACGTCGCGGACCATCTTGTCCGGCGAGTTGACCAGCATCCAGTGCAGCGGCAGTACACCGGTCAGCAGGTTCTCGTGATTGATCACGAACAGCTTGTCGGTCTGTGGTGGCAGTTCGTCCCACCGGCGCAGGTAGCGCAGCACGACTTCCAGGCTCACGTCCTCGCGGATCGTGACCATCTCGAAATCCATCAGCGCGCCGAGCTCATCCTCTTCGTAGGACAACGCCGACTGCACCTGTTCGCGCTGCTGCGAATCCAGGCTCGCCATCAGCTCCGGCAGCATCGCCGTCGGCAGATCCTCGACCAGATCGGCCAGCTCATCGGCATCCAGCGGCTCGACTGCCGCGAGGATCTCGTGCCGATCCATATCCGCGATCAGCGATTCGCGCACCGCGTCAGAGACTTCGAGCAGGATGTCGCCGTCGCGTTCGGCCTTGACCAGTTGCCAGACCGCGATGCGGTCATCCAGCGGCAAGGATTCGAGGATGAAAGCAATGTCAGCCGAATGCAGCTCGTCCAATTGCCCGCGTAGCGCGACCCGCGCCTCTGCGGTCAGCGGTGCATCGTCATCATCCCGATGCAACAGGCTGGCAATCGCCTCCAGCTGATCATGCAGGCGATGCGTCGAACTACGGGCCTCGACCTCGCTCATGCGCGCTCCAGCAGTACACAAGCTTGCGCCGCAATGCCTTCACCACGCCCGGTCAAACCAAGTTTTTCGGTCGTGGTGGCCTTGATGCTGATCCGGCCGATTTCACATTCGATATCGGTCGCCAGAATTTCGCGCATGGCCTGTGCATGCGGCCCGACCTTCGGCGCTTCGCAGATCACGGTGACATCCGCATTGCCCAGCGCATAGCCATGCTGCGCCATCAACATCACCGCATGACGGAGAAACTGACGACTGTCGGCACCACGCCAGCGTTCGTCGGATGGCGAAAAATGCTGACCGATATCGCCCAGCGCCAGCGCGCCGAAAATGGCGTCGCACAAGGCATGAATGACGACGTCGCCGTCCGAGTGCGCAGTCACGCCATGATGATGCGGCACGCGCACGCCGCCGAGCGTGACATGGTCACCCTCGACAAAGGCATGTACGTCAAAACCCTGACCTATGCGCATCACACCGTCCTCGTCAGCAGAAACTCGGCCAGCGCAAAATCTGCTGCCGTGGTCACCTTGATATTGTCTTCCGCGCCCTCGACCAGCAAGGCTGAGTGACCGGCCAACTCCATCGCCATCGCCTCGTCGCTGACATTCACGCCAATTCGTGACACTTCGCGCAATGCCATCGACAGCGGTCCACGTCGAAACATTTGCGGCGTGAATGCACGCCAGCGTCGCTCGCGTGGCTCGGTCTTCATGCTGCAACCACTCTCGTCAGCATACTTGAGCGTGTCGCGCAGCGGCGCACCGAGCAGACCACCATCCTTCGCCCCGGCCTGCTCGATCAGCCTGTCGATATCAGCCAGACGCACGCACGGCCGTGCCGCATCGTGAACCAGCACAAAGTCGTGCTCATCCACGGATTCCGGCAAGGCCCGCAACCCGGAAAGCACCGAATCACTGCGCTCGGCGCCACCGGTTGCCGTGAGTATCGGCTTGCCATTGAGCGACTCCATACCGGGCCAGTAGGCATCCGACGCACCCAGCGTCACCAGTAAACCGGCAATCTGCGGATGCGCGGCAAGTCGCTCCAGTGTGTGCTCGATCAACGTGCGCCCGGCCAATGGCAAATACTGCTTGGGGCAATCACCGCCAACCCGGGTGCCGCGACCAGCCGCCGGAACAACGCACCAAAGCGCCGCCGTCATGGCGAACCAGCAGGCTGGGTCGGTGTTGCTGCGCTGCCAGCCGGAGCGGGCTCAACCACCTGATAAAACACCTCGCCCTGCTTGATCAAACCCAGCTCGGTGCGAGCCCGCGCCTCGACTGCCTGATCACCATGTTTGAGGTCATGCACATCGGCTGCCAGCGACTGGTTGCGCTGATGCAAGCGGTTGTTTTCGTCAGCCTGCTTTTTCACCGACAGGCGTAACGTATCAACATCATGCATGCTGCCGCTGCCAGTCCACAGTTTGAACTGCAGACCGACAAGCAGAAGGATCAGAATCAGGGCGATCCAGCGCAGCATGGGTTGTCAATGCTTCCGTTCAGCCCGGCAAGCGGGTCAGGTTGGGGAACGCGTCGCGACCAGCATAACGTGCAGCGCTGCCGAGCTGCTCCTCGATCCGCAACAGCTGGTTGTACTTGGCCACGCGATCGCTGCGGCAAAGTGAGCCGGTCTTGATCTGGGTCGCGGTAGTCGCCACTGCAATGTCGGCAATCGTCGTGTCTTCGGTCTCACCTGAACGATGTGAAATCACCGCCGAATACTTCGCTGCATCCGCCATGGCGATGGCTTCCAGCGTCTCGGACAGCGTGCCGATCTGGTTGACCTTGATCAGGATAGAGTTGGCGATGTGCTTTTCGATGCCTTCGCGGAAGATCGCCGGGTTGGTCACGAACAGATCGTCCCCGACAATCTGGATGCGATCACCGATCTTGTCGGTCAGCAGCTTCCAGCCATCCCAGTCGCCCTCAGCCAAACCATCTTCAATACTCACGATCGGATACTGATCGGCCCAACTGGCCAGTACGTCAACAAACTCGGCCGAGGTGTACTTCTTGCCCTCACCAGCCAGATCGTACTTGCCGTCTTTGTAGAACTCGGAAGCGGCTGCATCCAGACCCAGAAGAATCTCGCTGCCGATCTTGTAGCCGGTCTTGGTGACGGCTTCCAGGATGGTGTCCATTGCCTCGATGTTGGAGCGCAGGTTGGGCGCAAAGCCACCCTCGTCACCTACCGAAGTGCTGAGACCCTTGCCCTTGAGCACGCTCTTCAGTGCATGGAAGATTTCGGCGCCGGCACGCAGTGCTTCGGCGAAGTTCGACAAGCCGACCGGCAGGATCATGAACTCCTGCACGTCGATGTTGTTGTCGGCATGCTCACCGCCATTGATGATGTTCATCATCGGCACCGGCAACGCACCCGGCTTGCCATTGGAGAGATAGCTCCACAGCGGCTCATCGCGCGAAGCGGCAACGGCGCGAGCCGCCGCCATCGAGACACCCAGCAGCGCGTTTGCACCGAGCTTGCCCTTGTTCGATGTGCCGTCCAGCGCGATCAGCTTCGCATCAAGGCCTTTCTGATCAGCCGCATCAAACCCGTTGAGCCCGTTGCTGATCGTCGAGTTGACGTTGCCGACCGCCTGCGTCACACCCTTGCCGCCGTAACGCGACTTGGCACCATCACGCAATTCAACCGCCTCACGCGAACCGGTCGAAGCACCGCTCGGAACTGCCGCGCGACCGAAGCCGCCATCGGCCAGGGTGACTTCGGCTTCGAGGGTCGGGTTACCGCGCGAGTCGAGAATTTCGCGAGCGTGAATGCGTGTGATGTTGGTCGTCATGTGGGTCCCGTACGAGGTGAGGTTCTACAAATGAATACCGCAATTTGTGTTGTAGGAGCGCACCCTGTGCGCGATGCTCTTTCGGATGTCCAGCAAAAGCATCGCGCACAGGGTGCGCTCCTAACAGGTTACAAGCTGTTCTCCAGAAAGCCGTGGCGCTTGGTTACCGCATCGAGTTCCAGAAGCGTTTCCAGCAACGCCTCCATCTTGTCCAGCGGCCAGGCGTTCGGTCCATCTGAAAGCGCCTTGCTCGGATCGGGATGGGTTTCGGCGAACAGGCCAGCCACACCCACCGCCACGGCAGCGCGCGCCAGCACCGGCACGAACTCGCGCTGGCCACCGGAACTGGCACCCTGGCCGCCCGGCAACTGCACCGAATGGGTGGCATCAAAGACTACCGGGCAACCGGTATCGCGCATCGCGCTGAGCGAGCGCATGTCCGATACCAGGTTGTTGTAGCCAAAGCTGGCGCCACGCTCGCAGACCATGATCTCGTCGTTACCGACGGCCTTGGCCTTGGCGACTACGTGCTTCATGTCCCACGGTGCCAGGAACTGGCCTTTCTTGATGTTCACCGGCTTGCCGGCGCGCGCCACTTTCTGGATGAAATCAGTCTGCCGGCACAGGAATGCCGGCGTCTGCAGCACGTCGACAACAGCTGCCACTTCATCCATCGGCGTGTATTCATGCACGTCGGTCAGAACGGGCACGCCGACCTGCCGGCGCACCTCGCCAAGAATGCGCAAACCTTCCTCCAGACCCGGTCCACGAAAGCTTTCGCCGGAGGAGCGATTCGCCTTGTCGAAGCTGGACTTGAAGATGAAGTTGATGCCCAGACGCGCCGTGATCTCCTTCAGCGTACCCGCGGTATCGATCTGCAACTGCTCGGACTCGACCACGCACGGGCCGGCGATCAGGAACAGCGGCTGGTTCAGACCAACGTCAAATCCACAGAGTTTCATGCGACATGCTCCGAAGCCAGGTGCTCGCCCTCGCGCACAACCTTGTACTCATGCGCCGCGCGTACGTAGTCACTGAATAGCGGGTGGCCGTCGCGCGGCGTGGAGGTGAACTCCGGATGAGCCTGGCACGCCAGGAACCACGGATGCTGCTGCTGCGACAACTCGACCACCTCGACCAGCAGATCGTCCATCGATTTGCCTGAAATCACCAGACCAAGATCTTCGAACGACTGCCGATAGCGATTATTGAATTCGTAGCGATGGCGATGGCGCTCACGCACCACATCCTGACCGTACAGCTTGTGCGCCAGCGTGCCAGCCTTGAGGCGGCATTCCTGCGCACCCAGGCGCATCGTGCCGCCGAGATCCGAGCGATCACTGCGCTGTTCTACATCGCCGCTGGCAGTTGTCCATTCGGTGATCAGACCGATTACTGGATCAGGCGTGTTGCGATCGTTTTCGCTGGAGTCGGCTTCCGGCAAATTGGCGATGTTGCGGGCGAAATCGACCACAGCCGCGTGCATGCCGTAGCAGATGCCGAAATACGGCACGCCCTTTTCACGCGCATATTTCGCGGCCAGCACCTTGCCCTCGAAGCCCCGCTTGCCGAAGCCACCGGGAACCAGAATCGCATCGGACGAACCCAGCACTTGCGCGGCGCCATCAGCCTCGACCTGCTCGGAATCGATCCAGTTGAGGTTGACCCTCACATGCTGCTTGATGCCGCCATGGCGCAAGGCCTCGCCCAGCGACTTGTACGCGTCCTTGTGTTCCACGTACTTGCCGACGATGGCGACGGTAATTTCGTCCTTCGGATGCTCGACCGCATCGACCGTGCGCTGCCAGCTGGACAAATCCGCCGGGCCGGCATCCAGGCCGAGTCGCTTCACCACGATCTCGTCCAGTCCCTGGCTGTTCAGCCACAGCGGCATCTTGTAGATCACGTCCACATCCGGCGCACTGATCACGGCCGATTCGGGCACGTTGGTGAACAGCGCGATCTTGCGGCGCTCAGCCTCCGGCAGTGCCTCCTCGCAACGGCACAGCAGGATATCCGGCTGAATACCGATCGAACGCAGTTCCTTCACTGAATGCTGGGTCGGCTTGGTCTTGATCTCGCCAGCGGCCTTGATGAACGGCACCAGGGTAAGGTGCATGAACACCACTTTCTCCGGACCTTGCTCGACACGCAGTTGCCGGATCGCCTCCAGAAACGGCAACGATTCGATATCGCCCACGGTGCCGCCAATTTCCACCAGCGCCACATCGTAGCCACGGGTGGCTTCGTGGATGCAGTGCTTGATTTCGTCGGTGATGTGCGGAATGACCTGTACGGTGGCGCCGAGATAGTCACCGCGGCGCTCCTTGCGAATGACCGACTCGTAGATCTTGCCGGTGGTGATCGAGTTCTTGCCGGTCAGGCGGGTATGCACGAAGCGCTCGTAATGACCAAGATCCAGATCGGTCTCGGCACCGTCATCGGTCACATAGACCTCGCCGTGCTGGAATGGACTCATGGTGCCCGGATCCACATTGATATAGGGATCGAGCTTCATCATGGTGACTGAAAGGCCCCGCGCTTCGAGAATGGAAGCGAGCGACGCCGCAGCAATGCCCTTGCCAAGCGAGGACACCACACCGCCGGTGACAAAAATCAGGGGGGTCATGGAAAGCAGCCGTGCTGGAAATTAGGCATTTTACCTGTTGAGGCGCATTACTGCGAGATGGTTGGCAATAATTCGTCGAATTAATTCAGCTGCGTGAGGGGATTGCGCAGGTGAAACAGCTACGGGCTGCCTGCTAGCATGCCCGGATGAACAACCCCATTCCCTCCCGCATCACCGCCTTGCGCACCGTCATGCAGCAGCATGGCGTGGCCGCCGTTTTGGTACCCAGTGCCGATCCGCATCTGTCCGAATATCTGCCTGAACACTGGCAGGCCCGCGCGTGGCTGTCCGGATTCACCGGCTCGGCCGGTACCTTGATCGTCACTGCCGAGCATGCCGGGTTGTGGACCGATTCGCGCTACTTTTCGCAGGCCGAGCATGAACTCGCTGGCACCGGCGTCAAGCTGATGAAGCTGCGGGTGCCGCATACGCCCGAACATCTGCTATGGCTGCAGCAGGAGCTGCAAGATGGTGATGTACTGGCGGTTGCCGGCGACAGTATTTCCATCACCTCTCAGCAAAGGATCGAGGAATACCTGGCCGAATGTGGAGCCAGCGTTCGCACCGACCTGGACCTCCCCGGCGAGGTCTGGCCTGACCGTCCGGCGTTGCCGGTAGCCTCTGTCGTTGAACATGACTCTGCCTACGCGCGCGTCACGCGCAGCGAAAAATTCGCGCGCCTGCGCCAGTCGATGGACAAGCTCGATGCCAGCCATCACCTGGTCTCAAGCCTGGACGACATTGCCTGGCTGACCAACCTGCGCGGCAGTGATGTGGAATGCAACCCGGTGTTTCTTTCGCACCTGCTGGTTCAGCCAAAGGGCCGCGCCACACTCTTCGTCAATCGCGCCAAACTGAGCGATGCCCTGGTCTCTGCCCTGAGTACCGACGGCATTGAAATTGTCAGCTATGGCTCGGTCAGCTCCACGCTGGGTGAGCTGGGCCCTACGGATCGCCTGCTGCTTGATCCCGCGCGGGTAGTCAGCTCAGTTGCGGCAGCTATTCCCGCAGCGATATCACGCGTCGAAGCGGCCAACCCCAGCACGGCATTCAAGGCAGTCAAGACAACCGACGAACTGGAACACATTCGCGAAGTCATGCGCCGCGATGGCGCAGCACTCGTGCGCGGCTTCCGTCGACTCGAACAGCGCCTTGCCGCCGGCATGACGGTGACCGAGTTGGACGTCGACGCCATTCTCTCCGAAGAGCGCTCGGCCCAGCCGGATCATGTTGGCGAAAGCTTTGCCACCATCGCCGGTTACCAGGCCAACGGTGCACTACCGCACTACCGCGCCCTGCCCGAATCGCACAGCACGCTGCAAGCCAAGGGGCTGCTGCTGATCGACTCCGGCGGCCAATATCTGGGCGGCACCACCGATATCACCCGCGTCCTGGCGCTCGGCGAAACCACCGCGGAACAGCGACGCGATGCCACCTTGGTCATGAAAGGCATGATCGGGCTGTCACGCGCACGCTTCCCCAAAGGCGCCAGCGGCCAGCAACTCGATGCGCTGGCACGCGCGCCGTTATGGGCTGCCGGCATGGATTACGGCCACGGCACTGGTCACGGCGTGGGCTATTTCCTCAACGTGCATGAGGGCCCGCAGGATATCCGTCCACCGTCGTCCGGAGGCAAGCTGGTGGCCTTGCAGCCGGGCATGATCAGTTCAATCGAGCCGGGCCTGTACAAACCCGGTCGATATGGCATCCGGCATGAGAATCTGGTCGCGGTGACCGAGGCCGAGCAGAGCGAGTTCGGTGAGTTCCTTGCGTTCGAGACGCTCACCATGTGCCCATTCGACCGCCGTGCGCTGGAGCCAAGCCTGCTCAATCCTGAAGAGCGTGCGTGGCTGGACGACTACCACGCCACCGTGCGCGCCGCCCTGAGCCCATTGCTGGAAGATGCCGATCTGGAATGGTTGAACCGGCACTGCGCACCGCTGTAACGCCGCCGAGCGAAATGCTTATCCGCGCTTTGGCGGTACCAGCCTGAGTCGGCCCGGCATCGGCGGCTGATTCGGGCGCAGCAACTGCTGGATTTGTTCAGCCCGAAGCGGATGGGAGTAAAGATAGCCCTGCCCTTCGACGCAACCGGCACGGAGCAGAAAGTCATGCTGGGCCTCGGTTTCAATGCCCTCGGCGATCGTACCCAGGCCGAGGCTGCGGGACATCGCCAGCATCGCCTCGGCGATCGCTGCATCGTTCGTATCACCGGGCAAGCCAGTCACGAAAGATCGGTCGATCTTGAGATAAGCCACTGCAGGCAGCTTGAGATAAGCCATCGACGAGTAGCCGGTACCAAAATCATCCACGGCCACATCGATATCCAGCGTATGCAGGGTTTGCATGGTGCGCTCAATGGCATCGCCAAGATGCAACATCGCGCTTTCGGTGATCTCCAGCAGCAGACGTTTGCCCGGCAACTGTCGAGCCTGCAGGTTGCGACTGACGCTCTCGACGAATGCCGGGTGACCGAGCCACCGCGCCGATACATTCACAGCAACCCGCACGGGTGGCATACCGGCCTGATCCCAAACCTGGATCTGCGCACAACAAGTCTGCATCACCCACTCGTCGATACGCCGGATCATGCCCAGGCTCTCGGCCATCGGCACAAAGTCAGCGGGCTGTATTTCGCCGCGCTCCGGATGCTGCCAACGCAACAAGGCCTCAACCGCCACTATCCGACCGGTACGTAACTCGACGCTGGGCTGGAAGACGAGATGAAATTCGTTTCGCGCCAGCGCATTCCGCAAATCACTGGCCATCTGCATGCGCCGACGCGCATCGGCATGCATCATTGGCGTGTAGAAACGGAACGCGTTTCGCTCCTCGGTCTTGGCCGCATACATCGCCGCATCGGCATTGGCGATCAGACTCACGGCATCACTGCCATCCAGCGGATAACCGGCAACGCCGATACTTGCGCTGAGCACGATCTCGTACTCATCCAGAATCAGCGGCTCGGACAACGACACCAGCAAGCGGCTGACCAGCGCCCGCACATCCTCACGCAGGCTCAGTCTGGGAACCAGCACGGTAAATTCATCACCACCGATGCGACCTGCAATGTCGGCATCGGAGAGTTGCCGGGAAATCCGCTCGGCCACCTTGGCCAGCAAGCGATCACCAATGGCATGGCTGTAACTGTCATTGACGATCTTGAACGCATCCAGATCGATGAACAGCACGACCGCCGCCAGTCGCTCGCGTTCGGCAACAGCTATCGCCTCGTTGCAACGCCGCTCGAATTCGCCGCGATTGACCAGGCCGGTAAGCGGATCGTGACGCGCCAGATGTTCGAGCCGATGCTGATCGGCCTTGGCCTCCTGGATATCGGTAAACACGGCCACGTAATAAAGCACCTGGTTTTCCGCATCGCGAATCGTGCTGATGCTCAGGTGCTCAGGGTAGGTACTGCCATCGGCGCGCTTGGTCAGCACCTCGCCCGTCCAGCCCTTGCCAGAGGCAATGCTTGACCAGACTGACTGCGGCAACGGCTTGCCGTCAGGCAGGCTCCGATTTTCATCGAAGCGCCGCCCCCGCATGCTGTTCTTGTCATGGCCGGTGAGCTCCAGATGAGCGGGATTGGTCGACAGCACATGCCGCTCCGCATCGGCAATGATCACGCCCTCGCTGATGCTCGCCACGGCCTCGGCAGCAACCCGGCGCTCCTGCTCCAGCGCCACGCGCTCGGAAATATCACGAATAATGGCCTGCGATACGGGTTGACCACCCAGGTCGGCAAGACTGGTCTGGGTCTCGACCGGACGCAGGCTGCCATCGGTACCCAACAGGACATTGCTGGCGGCACGCCCTGCGCGCTGTCCAGCCATCGACTGCTTGAACAAATGCACGAAACGATCACCGAGCAACTGATCCGGTTCGCGCCCAGTCCATTCGACGGCCGTACGATTCACGTCCAGAATCCTTCCGCTGGTTTCATCCACCAGCACGATTGCATCCGCTGCACTATCGAACAGCAGCCGGTAACGTTCCTCGGTACCACGCACGCTGGCCAGGATTCGCCGTGCCATGTACAGCCAGAGCAACATCGCAATCGTGGAAGCCGCCAGCACGCTGCCAAACAAGACCCCGCCCAACCACACAGCACCATCGGCGATCTTGCGCGAAAACAGAATGGTGCGCGGCTCGACATAATGGTTGATCTCGAGGATGCGTCCACGCTGCTGGCGGACCATGCCATCGGTCATTGCACCAGCGGCGTAAGCAGACTCCAGTGAAACCGCAATCTGGTTCATCTCGGCGATGGATGCATCAGTGGATCGCCACGCCTGCAGCGCATCTCGCAAGTACGGTGCCTTGGAAAAATGCTCGAGTACAAAAACCACACTGGGAATGGCAATGGCCACGGTGTCGCTTCTGCGCAGGGCGCGCGCGACCTCCTGGTAGTCGTAGTCGCCGGAAAGGATCTGATCCCGTGCCCAGTGATCGGCCATGAGCACGGCATAGTTGCGTTTGTAGTCCGCCAAATCGGCGGCATTACCGCCAGCAGCATAATTATCCAGCGCAATCACCGACTGCTTCTGCGCCTTGGACCAGAGGCTCTCGCCGTTGAGGAAACCGGCGAGAGCCACCTGCAGTCGCAACGCCCCCCAGGTCAGTGCCAGGATCAGCACCATCATGCCTACCAAGCCATAGGCAAGAGGCATCAGGCGCCGTGACAACGGCCTTTCTCTGGAGAATGTCGACTTACGCATTGCGTCCCTTGATTCAGCGGTTGGCGCATCACGCTCCTGCGATACATTACCCGATGTCGCCCGCGTAAGGCCGCCACTTCGCTCGGCATTTTCATGACCCTGCACGGCTCGACGCAGCGATCAGCAAGAATCCGCATGCTGGTATAGCTGCGTTTGATGCACTCGCTGACATGACTCACTTCGTCAGCCGAAGGCTTGTTGCCGAGCAGTGTACAGATTATCTCCAGCGCCTCCCAAGGATGCGTATCGTCGTATGCCGCATGCAATTGCAGCCAGCGCAACGAACCGGTCCTGACTGCCGCAGGAAAGCTCTCCGCGTACTGTTTGCTGTCGTACAGCAGCTGCGACCATTCGCCGGTCGCACCCTCGACCGCATAGTTGGTAGCAGCGATGCTCGCTGCCAGCGAGTCACATCGGCTGACATCCTCGCACCAGTTGGCCAGCGTTTCGGTACCTTGCGGCGGCGCACCGAGAAGTACCTGCTCACGCGCGAGGCCTGCACCTTCGGCCCAATTCAGCCAATACTCGGCATGATTCTGCTCGACACGGATATTGCGCACCAGCCAACGACGCGCCAGATTGTCGCCCTCGCTGCGGCCGAATTGCGTCTTCAGCAGACTCTGCGCCATATAAGCCGGGAAGCGCTCGATAACCGGCCAGATGCCGATCATGAATCGACCAGTACCCGATATTCCGAGACTGCCGTCGATCATGGCCTGCCACAGCGGGTGGTCAATCACACTTTGTTTGCTGCTCTGGCAATCAGCCACCATATCCTGGGCCCATTGCGGATAGCTGCCCAATGCGGTCAGCGGACCTTTACGTTCGAAGCTGGTATTCATTGCGGACTCTCCTGCAGAGTTCGGATACACGATTGAAATACGCTTGAAGCCAGCCCGAAACTTGCTGATACCGATGCACGTCCAACATGCATCCCGTGCAAGCAGAACCGACCCATGGAAGTGCTCCGGCAATGACCGGCACGCCAATTCCTGGTGATGCGATGGTCATTGCCGAGCGCACCCGTATCGCCGCCAAGGGCGGTCATCGGCAATACGGACGCAAGCGCAGCGTATCGCGGCATGCCTCATGCAACGTGAATACCCTGCGCTTGCCGGGATCAGCGTCTGGTCGCAGATGCAGAAAGGTGATTACCTGATGCCCGATTCCGGCGGATCGACAAGTTCGAACTGAGCTGACAGTCCGGCCCGGGAGTCGCCGCCGACGCTGATTTCGTAGGTTCCAGCTTCCAGCCGCGCGCTCCCTCATGCCAGAATGCCAAATCGCTGGAAGCCACCGTCAGATCAACCCAGGTCGACTCGCCCGGCTCCAGACTCACTCGCTGAAAGCCTTTCAGCAGGCGTTGCGGCCGAGTCACGCTGGCCAGCGTGTCATGCACATACAACTCCACCACTTCGGCGCCTCGTCGCGTGCCTGTATTGGTGAGGTGCGCACGAACACGCAAAAAGCAGGCACATGATCACCCGCAAAAGTCGGCTGCCGGCCATTGCCAACCTCACCCTCGTCCCTCAAGCCTAAGGCGTCACATCAAAATCGACATGCTCGGTGGCCAGTGAACTGCCACCAACCCACACCGTGTAATGCGTGGACTCGATCACCTGCCGGCTATGACTGTTGTAGAACGACAACTCGGGAATGCCCAGTTCGAATGACACCTGCCTCGACTCGCCGGGCTTCAGCGTCACGCGCTGGAAGCCTTTCAAGCTGCGCACGGGCTGCTCGACGCTGGCTCCGAGGTTGCGCACATACGCCTGCACTACCTCGGTACCTTCGCGTTTGCCGGTGTTCTTTACCGTGGCAGTCACCTTGACGAGTTGATTTGCACCCGACTGATTGGCTTCGGACAAGGGCAGTTTGGCGCGTGACAAGCTCACACCCGAATAAGCGAACGTGGTGTAACTGAGGCCATGGCCGAAGGGGTACAACGCATCGTTGGGTACATCGATATAACGCGAGATGAAACGAGTGCTTCCCTCGGGCGGCTTGCCTAGATCCGCATCGCCTGCCGGTCGGCCGGTAGGGAACTGGTTGTAATAAAGCGGCTCCTGACCGACTGCCCGCGGAAAACTCATGGTCAACTTGCCACTGGGCGAAACGTCGCCGAACAAGGTGGCTGCTATCGCCGAACCCGCCTCGGTACCCGGGAACCACACCTCCATGATCGCCGGCACATGCTGACTGGCCCAATCCAGTACCAGCGGGCGGCCGGAAAACACCAGCAACACCACCGGCTTGCCGGTGGCAGTGATCTCCTGCAGCAATTGCTGTTGATTACCGGGCAAATCCAGATGCGCGCGCGAACCGGCTTCGCCACTCATGCTGGCGGACTCACCCAGCGCCATCACCACCACATCAGCCTGCGCCGCCATACGTTTTGCCTCGGCGAAGCCATCGGTGGACGAGCCATCAATGTCGGTGCCCTTGGCGTAGAGCAATTCGCCACCGTTTTTTTCCAGGCGCGCGGCAAGGCCATTGCGTACCGTCACGACATCGGGCTGGTGCTGCGCACCGCCCCATGCCCCCTGCATCTCGCCGGCGCTGTCCGCCAGCGGACCGATCAACGCAACCTTCTTCACGCTGGACGCAAATGGCAATAGCGCAGCGCCGTCGTCACCGCCGTTTTTCAGCAGGACGAACGACTCCTCTGCCGCGCGACGTACCAGCGGTCGATGCGCGTCAACGGCACGAACCACTTCATCGCCGCGCGCATACGGATGCTCGAACAGACCCAGCGCAAACTTGACCCGCAATACCCGGCGCACGGCCTCATCCACCACGCTCATCGGCATCTGATGGTTATCGAGCAGCTTGGGAATCTGGGTATCGTAGTAATGCGACATCATGTCCACCTCGACTCCAGCTTCCAATGCCTTGCGGGTGGCCGTGGCAGCATCCAGTGCGATGCCGTGGTGAGTCAGTTCCATGACGGCGGTGTAGTCACTCACCACAAAACCATTGAAGCCCCATTCCCTGCGCAGGATCTCATCCATCAGATAAGGGTCGGCCGTAGCCGGCACGCCATTGAGCGCATTGAACGAACTCATCATGGTCGCCGCACCCGCCTCCACCGCCGCCTTGTACGGAGGCAGATAGACTTGGCGCAGGCGGATATCGGACATGTCCGTGGTGTTGTATTCGCGACCGGCTTCGGCCGCACCGTATGCAGCAAAGTGCTTTACCGATGCGGCTACGCTGTCCGGACGGGAGAGATCATCGCCCTGATAGCCATGGATATAGGCGCGGGCCATCGCGGAACCCAGATATGCATCCTCGCCCGCACCTTCGGTGGAGCGCCCCCAGCGCGCATCCCGAGAAATGTCGACCATGGGCGAATAGAACCATTTGACGCCCGCCGTGGTGGCTTCGGTTGCCGACATGCGTGACAGCTCCTGTACCAGCTGCGGATCCCACGAGGCAGACAGGCCCAGCGGTACTGGATAGATGGTGCGATAGCCGTGAATGACATCGGCGCCAAACAGGATCGGAATACCCAGGCGGCTGTGCATCGCTGCCTCCTGGAACCGGCGGGTCTTCTCCGCCCCGATCACGTTGAGCATCGAACCGAGCTCACCCTTTTTGGCCAGCTCATAGGCATCAACGTGGTCACGGGTTTCCGGGTTCACCGCGATCGCCGAATCGGCGTCGGCGGCGGTCGGTGCCGATGAACCTTGGTCGTTGTATTGCATCAGCTGGCCGATTTTTTCGGCCAACGTCATTTTTTCGAGCAGCGCCTGAACGCGGCGCTCAATTTCCGGCGATGCCAGTTGAGTGTTCGAGGGGTGTGCCGCACGCGGGAATGAAGCTTGAACAGCCGTCGATTCGTCAGTCTGTCCATTCCCCGGACTCGCCACCGCACCCGTGACTGAGCCACAAATCAGCAAGACGAAGAACAGCAGCGCACCAAGGCGCAAACCAGATCTTGATGGGTATCTCATTCCTTCCTCCTGACGTGATCCCGGCCTGAGGCTTTAAGGCACTCAACACAATGCACCCAGCTCCTGTCCTTATGTGACTAACCATCGGACACAAGCCATGTAAACGTTTACATGACTGAATGTACCTCCTGACAAACCCAAAAAACAGGGCACGACCGACGTTTTCACCACTTGGCGTGGCATTTGACTCAAACGACGGCTGGCGCAGGAATGTCCACGGCAATTTCATCCTGAAAGGCGTGTGATGACACGGCTCGACAGATCCCACCACTTACCCCCGGAGAAAATCATGCGCACACGCTATTTCCTGATGGCCGCCGTCATGCTCGGGCTGCCTCTGATGGCCAATGCAACCTGCGACCAAGTGAAGTCGGATATCGACGCCAAGATCCAGGCCAACGGTGTGGGGCATTACACGCTGGAAGTAGTGCCCGACGACCAGGCTGACAATGCGTCAGGCAAGGTCGTCGGCAACTGCGAAGGCAACAAGAAGATCATCTACACACGTGGCGCCAGCGACTCAGGCTCAATGGACCAGGGCATGGATCATTCGTCATCCGGCAGTACATCACCTGCATCGGCCAGCAGCAGCTGAGCGGCGCTGCACATACGTGCAGCTGTGCCCAGGGGGAGTTGCCGATCCTCTGGGCAATTTCGAAAGTTCCTGCGACGACTCACGCGAAAACAGGGCTGCGCGTGTCTGCAGCGAATCCTCCAATCGGGAGGGCATCGATCCAACACAAGTCTTCGTCCGCGCCTTACACTCGGATCGTGAGTGACGCATCCGCTTTCACTTGCCTGACCGAAATCCACAACCCAAGGACAATGACGATGAATCGAAGCTCGCTCTTGCTTGGCCTGATCACCACGTTGGCTCTCGCCGGCTGCGCCAGCACACCCACAGTCCAGACCGATCACGATCCTGGGGTGGATTTCAGCAAATATCACACCTATAGCTGGCTGACCACACCAGACGGCGCCTCACCACTGGGGGCCCAGCGCATCACTGAATACGTGGACGCTGCCATGCAGGCGAAGGGTCTGCAAAAGGCCGAGCATGGTGATGTAACCATTGCTGCGCATGTCGCGACCCAGCAGCGCCAAAGTATCGACACCTTCTACAACGGCCCGATGTATGCAGGCTGGGGCGGTTATGGATGGGGTGGTCGCGGCTATGGCATGAGCATGTCCTCCTCCAGTACCAGCGTGCACTACTACAACGTAGGCACCCTGATCGTCGACATGTTCGACACGTCCACCAAGAAGGGCATCTGGCGGGGCTCCGCCTCGGGCACGATACCCAGCGATCCGCAGAAGACAGCCACCATGGCGCAGGCTGGCGTGCAGAAGATGTTCGCCGAATTTCCGCCCGGTTCTACCGCGCAGTAGCCAAACGGCCTGAACCCAAGGCCCCGAAACCGCTGTGCCGGTTTCGGGGTCTTGTCGTTTTGTCGATCACGATTTCCTGAGTGACCACTGGATCAGAGCACCGCCCCGAACAGCTTCATGATGACCTGCAACAGCGGCACCTTCAGCAGCACCAGCACCAGCATCGGTATCGCCAGCGGCAGCAGGATAAAGGCCAGCCCGCGTGGACCGATTGGTGCCAGTCGCATTTTTTTGACGGTTTCGAATATGGCCCCGGCATCGGCTACCACCCCGAGCCCCGGCGCCTCGATCAATTCTTCATCACCTTCCACTGGCACCCTGTCAATCCAGCGCTGATGCACCATCCGCCCCTGCTGACCCATCAGGTCACCGTAGCTAAGCAAGGCCTTCTGCTTGGTTTTTGCCATTGCTGGAACCAGCGTAAACAGCGGCAACAGCAGCAGCAATACCCAGATCAATGCAAACGCCGCTGCCTGCCATTTCAACGAGATAAGCGATTGGCCGTGGTAGAGCACCATGTGCGCCCAGTGTGAAGTGATCACCAGCGACAGGGTCAGCGTCAACAGCATCCACGCCTTGGGCAACAAGTCGAGGAAATACAGCCCGCCCATGTGATCCGGATGCGAGGGTATCAGTTGCAAATCCAGGCGACCGATACGCGCAAACAACACGGTAACCAGCAACAGACGCCAACACCAGACCAGCAGCAACAGCAGGAAAATGGGACGCGCCACATAAGCACCCCACCACCCGCCAAAACCCAGTTGGCCATCGCCAAGCACTGCCCACGAAGTGCCATCATCCGACGGATGAGGTGTACTCAATACCGTCCACACGATCACCGCAACCACGATCACCAGCGGTGGCCATGCCGCATCGCGCCAACGCTTCATCGAGTCCAATATCCGCCGGTAATCTGCGCGTTGCGCATCAGCGATGAAACCGCCACTGACAAGCTGGCGCGTCATCTGCAGGATCGTGCCATGCAGCAGCACCTCACCGATCACCAGCAAGGGAATCGCCAGCAGAAACCGGCTGTTCACCGCAAAATGCTGCAGCAACGACTCACCGGAAGACTCATGCCAGAACCGGCCAACAAACAACGCCCATAGCGCCAGCGGTAACCAGGCCAGCAACGTGAGGATGATCGCCCGGCGCACAACGCCGAGACCTTGACGTGGTGCAAGCCCGATCTTCCGCTGCCAACGCAGCAGCGGCTCGTTGTTCACGGGCGAAAATTCTGTTGAACCCTCTTCCGGCTGGGCTCCAGACGGAAGCAAACTGCTCGTATCAACGTGAGTTTCAGACATGCGCCGCTCCGAGTATCAAAAAGTCATTGCACACGATGCTTCCTTCCCCAGAGTCGCGACTGAGTCCGAACTCCTGATCAGACACCAACACGAATACCTGGCCTGACCACCGGCTGCCCTTGCGACCAGCGCCCTAGAGACGCCAATACTTGATCGACGCGCGTTCAACGTCCACCGAAAAACCACTTAGTCAGGCCGAGCAAAATTACGGTGTACTGAATCCCATCGCAGGAGCAGGCGACCGCCCCGGATTGGCCGGCGGCTCAGACAACCAACGGCCTCGTTGCTCTGGCAATCACAGGCTGCACTTCAGCGTAGCTGGCTATCCTTGCTACCTCGACGGTTATAAAGGCCAGCACTGCGCTCGGCATCTTCGGCTTCCTGGCAGACCACGCACAGGCGCACGCCGGGAACGGCCTTGCGCCGCGCTTCGGGAATCAGCGCATCGCATTCTTCGCAATGCGTCAGGCCAGGACCTTTGCGCAATTGCCCACGTGCGCGCTGAACCGCATCGTTGACGGTCGCGTCGATCTGGTCCTGAACGGCACCATCACCTGCCCAACCGGTTGCCATGAGAGCCTCCGAAAACCCGTGTCATCCTTCAGTTAATGGGGATGAAAAGCATAACGCCAAGCTTGCAGCCGCACCCCGGTAGTAGCGGAAACTCACAAATCAGGCGATAGCAGGCGCGCGATACCCTCGGCTTGCATGCGTGCGACTGCCGCCGCGAGTTCTGCAGCTGACGTGTCGCCGGGCAGCCCCAGGCGAAAGCGCAGCTCACCATTGCTGACTCGGGAAGAATGGATCGAATCAAAGCTCACCCCGTGTGCCTCGAACACCGATAGCAGCGCGCGCAAGGAACCGGGGCTGTCTTGCGGCAGCACGACATCGAGACTGTCGGCACTGCCCAGGTCAGCCAGCAAATGGGCCATGCGTTCAAAACGGCGGCTGCCGCGGTCAAGGCTTTCGTCGCCAAAAAAGGTAGCGCTGTCGCCCAACCAATCTTCGCGCATCCGCGTGCGCGCATCGTCATCGCCTGTCGTCACCAGATCGCGCAGCCTCGTTACGTGTTCCACCAGCCGATCCAGCATCGGCGACACATGCGGGTTCTCGAACTGGATGTCCTGATAGATCGCCGGGTTGCCCGCCAGCATGCGCTGGGTCACCGTCAGATCCAGTTCGTAACCCACGGTGTGGAACGGCTCGATCGCGGCCAATCCACCCACGGCCGGCGCCAGCTCACGCCACAGTGCACCCTGCGCCATATGACTGGCGTGCACCATGCCCTGCACCAGCGCCATCGCCTGATCATGCTGTTCCGGACTGGCTTGGACACAGTCCGCCTGGGTTGCGCTGAGAAACGCCTGCAACCATGAACGCCAGCGATCAAGCCGCGCCTCGCACACCACCATCGCGCGACCCTTCAAGGTTGGGCCGCGCGGCGGTGCGCTCATCGGATGCAACCCCACTACTTCGGCCTGCGACTTGAGCAACGCCGCCATCGGGGTGGATTTGATCGACGTGATATCCAGCCATAACCGATCCCCCTCAATACCGTCGGCGATGTGCACGTACTCGGCGATCAGATCCGGCGTGATGCGAATCGGCGCGCTGAAAATCAGCACTTCGGACCGCTCGATCAACTCACGTTCGGACAGCGCCGTATCGCATGTCACATCGCGTCCGATCACGTCCAGTCCCATACGCTCACGGAAAAACTGTGCCAGCCAGCGACCATAGGCACCCCCGCTACCCACGATGCCGATCACTGGGCCGTCTGTCATCACGTGAGCTCCCGTTCAAAGCTGGCATTGTAGGCTTTGCCGCCTCTTCCGCTGGAGTATGCCGTTGAACAACGACGAATTGCGCCTGAATCAGCAGCTCGATCGCATCGAACAGCAATTGCCACGCTGGTGCGCTCGTTCGCTGCACTGGATGCGCGAGCCGTCGATGATCTGGGTGCGCCTGCCGCTTGGCCTGCTGCTGATAGTGGGCGGCATTTTCAGCTTTTTGCCTATCCTCGGGTTCTGGATGCTGCCGCTTGGCATACTTTTGCTCGCGCAGGATATTCCCCTTTTGCGGCGCCCCACGCGACGGGCGCTGATCTGGCTGGAACGGCGCTGGTTGCGCTGGAAAAAACAGCGGCAAAAAAGGCCTGCGAAAGACTGACATCGTTACACCGCTTGCCCGATCCGAACGCAATGCTCGCAGCACAAAAGCAAATCTCCGGCATATTTCACAGCCGTGTCGAAATCGACCATGCCCGCTCGTCGCTTGAGGGAAGCACAGTCAAAACGGCACACGGGAGACTCAATGCCAACCGAACCCCTCAAGCTATACGCCCATCCGTTTTCCTCATACAGCCAGAAAGTACTGATCGCGCTGTATGAAAACGACACGCCATTCGAATGGCGCCTGTTGAGCCACGACGGTGGCGCCGTGATGCGGGAGTTTGCCGAGTTATGGCCACTGCAGCGCTTTCCCGTGTTGGTCGATGACGAACGCTGCATCGTCGAGGCCAGCATCATCATCGAGTATCTGGGCCTGCATCATCCTGGCCCGGTGCAGCTATTGCCGGACAATCCGGATACCGCGCTCGAAGTACGCATGCTGGATCGCTTCTTCGACAACTACATCTCCACGCCACAGCAGAAGATTGTCTTCGACAGCCTGCATCCCGAAGCACAACGAGATCCGACCGGCGTCGCCGAGGCACGCCGCAGGCTCGATACCGCCTATGCCTGGCTCGACCAGCGCATGGCCGGCCGCGAATGGGCCACCGGCAAACACTTCAGCCTCGCCGACTGCGCTGCCGCGCCCTTTCTGTTCTATGCCGACTGGGCCCATCGCATCGACACCGCCTTCAGCCACGTCATCGCCTACCGCCAGCGCCTGCTGGCGCGGCCATCGTTCGCCCGCGCCGTCGACGAGGCCCGCCCGTACCGGCCACTGTTTCCACTCGGCGCACCCGATCGCGACTGATTCCATACCATCGGAGCACACCCATGAGTCAAACCGTCCCGCTTGTTCCTGCCACTGAACTGGCCAGCCGTAGCCACATGCGCTTTCCCAACGAAAGCCTCGCCTACCGCGAGGCGCGCAATGCGCTGCTGGCCGAGGAGATCGAACTGCGCCGGCAGATCGAACGGGTTGCCGAACAGCGCCGGACGTTACCTCCCGGCGGTGCAGTCGACGGTGATTACCGCTTCGAAGGCGAGCACGGCCCGCTCGATTTCACCGGCCTGTTCGGCGACCACCAAACCTTGATGGTTTATAGCTACATGTTCGGTCCGCAACGCGAACGACCCTGTCCGATGTGCACCTCGTTGCTGAGTGCCTGGGACGGCGAAGCCCGCGACATCGGGCAACGGGTTGCGCTGGCCGTAGTGGCACGATCGCCGATCGAACGCCTGCTCGCTTTCCGGCAGGAACGCGGCTGGCATGCACTGCAGCTCTACTCGGACCTCAACGGCAACTACAGCACCGACTACTTTGGCATCGGCCGCGATGGCGGCGATGATGCGGCGTTCGCCGTATTCACTCGCCGGGATGGGGTCATCCTGAGGTGGCCCGGCTTTTACGGACACGTTAATTAAGCACTCATTGCTTCGTGATCCACAACCTCAGGTATTCGATAGCCGAGTGTTTGATGCAACCGTTGCCGGTTATAAAAGCCTTCGAT
>Ga0164241_10001043_pt1 | contig 38457 bp, 36 predicted proteins | sample OricomyardsoilBY_FD_108780 | JGI IMG/M metagenome (GOLD analysis project Ga0164241, IMG submission 108780) | Backyard soil microbial communities from Emeryville, California, USA - Original compost - Back yard soil (BY) | ecosystem: Environmental > Terrestrial > Soil > Unclassified | place: USA... | reverse complement strand
GCCCGAGCCATAGCAGTAGCCGAGGTCGACGTTGACGTCCTTGGCGAAGGGCGAGATGCCGTTCGGCGCGAGGTAGTGCGCGCCGCGCAGCACGTAGCGGGCGTAGGCCTGCTCGACGGTGAAGTGGGCGACGGGGTGGCGCTCCGTGGCGTAGCTGTCGAGCAGCGCGTCGTCGGCCGCTCCGCTCAGCACCTGGGCGAGCTTCCAGGCGAGGTTGTGCGCGTCCTGGATGCCGCCGTTCATGCCCTGCCCGCCGACGGGTCCGAACAGGTGTGCCGCGTCGCCCGCGATGACGCACCGGCCGGCCCGGAACGTGTTCGCCAGGCGGGTCCGGACCTGTGTGGTGGCCACTCCCCAGCCGGCGTCGCGGAGCTGCCGGATCCGGATTCCCGTGTCGATCCGGCGTTCGAACAGGTCCTGCACGTCGGCGAGGGTCAGCCCGCCGACGTCGGTGCCCGCGGCGGTGGTCGCGGCCAGCCGGTACGAACCGTCCGGGAGTCCCGCGACCAGCGACAGACCGTCCGGGTGGAAGTAGTAGCGGCCTTCGCCGGCCGGCGGTCCGCCGTCGGCCACCACGTCCACGATGATGAACGTGTCCTTGGCCGCCGCGCCCTCGAACCCGATTCCGGAGCGCTTGCGGACCACGCTGTGCGCGCCGTCGGCGCCGACCACCCAGGACGCGACGGTGTTCCCCGTGGTGCCGTCGGCGTGTTCGAGCACCACGGACACCGACTCGCCACCGGCGTCGGGTGTCAGGTCCCGCACCGTGACCGGACGTTCGACCTCGCCGCCGAGGCTGTTCAGCCGTTGTTCGAGAACGCGGACGGTGTCCGGTTGCGGGACGGTGAGCATGAAGGGGAACCGGGTGTCGCGCACCGCAGCGGCGGACACGTCGGCCAGCTTCGACCGGCCCGAGTAGAAGGCCGCCTTGGTGGCACACACGCCGAGCTCGACGAGTTGGTCGGCGGCGCCGAACCCGTCGAGGATCTCCAGCGAGCGTGCGGAGACCCCGATGGCCCGCGAGCCGGTGCCGGTGGGCGGGGACGCGTCGACGATGCGGCAGCCGACGCCGAGCCGGAACAGCTCGCAGGCCAGCGTCAGCCCGGTCGGCCCCGCGCCGACGACCAGGATCTGGTGGGTGGAGACCATCGGGTTCGTCCTCCGTCTGTCCGGGAGTTGTCAGCCAGAGTGGGGTGTCGCGGCCAGCTCGACCTCGACGTCGCCGACCTTCGCGTCGAGCTGCCACACGCCCAGCTGCGCGCGCACGGTCCCGTCGCCGGGTGCGCCCAGCAGGTGGGCCCGGGAGTCACAGCCGGCGTCGAGCTCGGCGAAGTCGTCGAACGAGGCCCGGAACGCGGTCACCAGGCAGTCGGGTCCCGGCAGCCGTTGCTCGCGCACCGCGGTCACGATCGCGTTCTGCCGGCAGGACTCCATCAGGAGCTGGCCGGGCACGTGGTCGAGTGGATGGTCGAAGAAGACCGGGCTGTGGACGTCCACGACGACCGGGCGGGTGGCCGGCGCGCCCTCCGGGCTCGCGCCGATCGCCACGTTGCCGCGGCGTTCCCGGTCGACCAGCGCCGGGTCGACCGGCGCGGGCGCCGGGCTCTTCGCCGCCGTGGCGACGCCCTTGCGGGCCCGCGAGTGCGCGCGCAGCAGCTCGTAGTCCGTCCGCGGCGTGAAGATGATCGTGCCGGTCATGCTCATGGCCCGGGTGTCGCCGACAAACAGGTCGCCCTCGAAGGACAGTCCGGTCGGGACTCCGTTGTGGACCTGGCGGTCCACGAGGCTCATCAGGAACACGCCTTCCAGCGGTGTGACGCCGTCGTTGCGGAAGGCCTCCGGGTCGCGCACCCGCATCTCGCAGGAGCGGGCGACCATCATGAGCTCGCGGCCGAGCCCGGCGTGCGCGTGGGCCAGCATGATCGTCGCCTGCCTGCCGGCTTCCACCGCCATCAGCGGATCGTGGAAGCTCGCGCCGCGGTCCGACCAGAGCGCGTGGGCCCTCGGCATCTGGGTGGACACCGCGAACCGGTCCGGACCTAGCGCCACCGAGTCGCAGACGAAGACCTCCGATGCCGACCGGCGATGCGTCATCCACCGCGGTGCGGTCCGCTCGACGTCGAGCAGACCGGTCGCGCGGGCGAGTTCGGCTTCGACGCCGGCACCCGCCCGCGGCACCGGGGTGGTGACGCGATCACCCATCACACCGGGACGTGTCACGAATCGCCCTTGGCCGCACCCGCGTTGGTCAGCGACGCCTCCGACCAGCTGTCGACCACGTCGGTGATGACCTTGGCGACCAGGTCCGGCCGCTCGAGGTGCGCGAAGTGGTTGGTCGGCACCTCGTGGACCGCGTTGGTCCGGGCGGCGTGGGCGCGCTGTGCGGCGACGGGCACGTCGGCGTCGTACAGGCAGACGATGTAGGACGACGTGATGTCGCGCCAGGCGGCACCGGTCGGCGCGTCGGTGAACGAGGCCACCGACTGCCGGGTCAGCCGGCTGACGGCCTCCTCGGTCATGTCCGCGTTCGGCAGGCTCTCCAGCACGCGGCTCTTGAAGTGCTGCGGGCCCTCGCCCACGGTTCCGTCGTCCTGGATGTCGAGCTCGGGCACGTTGTCGGCGGGGATGAAGCCGCAGTCGACGACCGAGGTGCCGTCCGGCACGACCGCGCTGATGTACACCAGGTGGGCGACGTTGGAGCGGCCGACCGCCGCGCCGGAGATCACGGCGCCGCCGTAGGAGTGGCCGACCAGGATCACCTTGCCCGGCAGGCTGTCCACGAGCTCGGCGACCGCCTTGGTGTCGTCGCCGAGGTCGCCCAGGGGCCCGGCGGGCCCGCAGCTCGGCAGGTCGATCGCGCGGCTGTCGATGCCCCGCTCGTCCAGGATCTTGGCGACCTGCCCCCACCACCACTCACTGTCGCTGATGAAAGCGCCATGAACGTAGACCACAGTGCACGACATTCGGAACTCCTTAGGCCATCGAGGTGGTACGTCAAGAAATCCGCACTTGTCCCGGGCGGACGCCTCGGGAAACCTCTCCGAGAGTAGCCACGAGTCATCATGGAAAGCAACGGAGCTCGACCAGTATTCCGGCGCAAAGAGAATCCGACTCAGGTTTCGCTGGAATATGGCTTTTGTTTGATGGAGTGGCGATCGTGCCGGTGTTACGCTACCACGCGAAGATCATCTGGGACTTCTCGTCGCAAATTCAGACTTTGGGGAACAATGCTGACACAAACGAACGGGCCCGCGCCCGCGGATGTCGGATTACTGTACGACAAGTTCGACGACACGGAGACATTGCATTTCGGTTACTGGGAGACCCCCGAGCCCGACGACTCGATCGAGGAGGCCGCGCCCCGGCTCACCGACCAGGTCATCAACCGGCTCGGCCTGCGTCCGGGGCAGCGCGTGCTCGACGCCGGATGCGGCATCGGCGAGCCGGCGATCCGGGTCGCGAAGGTGACCGGCGCCGAGGTCGTCGGCGTGACCGTCAGCGCGGAGCAGGTCAGGCGGGCCACCGCGCTCGCGGAGCGGGAAGGTGTCGCCGGCCAGGTCACCTTCCGGCACGCCAACGCCATGGAGCTGCCGTTCGAGGCGAACTCGTTCGACGCGGCGTACGCGCTGGAGTCGATCATCCACATGGATCGTGTCTCCGCGCTGCGGGAGTTCGGCCGGGTCGTCCGCCCGGGCGGCAACGTCGTGTTCACCGACCTGTTCCAGCGGGCGCCGAAGCCGGTCGACCGGCACTCGGTCATCGACCAGCTCGTCGCACTGTGGCTGCTCACCGAGCCGATCGAAATGTACGACTACGGCCAGGTGGTGCGTGATTCCGGCCTCCAGCTGTCAGAGGTCAAGGACATCACCCCGCAGGTCTTCGACCGCGCCCTGGTCAAGTTCGCCGAGCGAATTCGGAACCAGGATCTCACCTCCATTCCGGAGGAAATCGTCAGCCGGCTCGAGGCGGAGCAGCAGCTGCAGCTCGCGCAGTTCATCGACGCCCTGGTCGCCTCGGACGAGCTGGGCTACATGATCGCCGCCGCCAGCGTGAAGTAGTCAGCCTGTCGATACGACAATGGGAGGCCGGAATTGCCGGCCTCCCATTGTCGTATCGGTGCCGTCGCTCAGTGCCGGGGCGCCACCACGCAATGGAGGTCGCCGGGCGTGCTGAGCGCTATTCCGGCGACGACCGGGACGTCGGTCTGCACCGCTTTCAGCTCGAATTGGCGGAGAATTCCGGCGAGCGCGACGGTGAGCTCCAGCATCGACAGGTGCTCACCGATGCACGACCGGGGACCGGCGCCGAACGGGAACCATGCGAACCGGTGCCGGGCGGCCTCGGCTTCCGGCCGGAAACGATCGGGGTCGAAGCGCTCCGGGTCGGACCAGAACTCCGGGTGCCGGTGGGTGACCCACGGGATCGTCCAGACGGCGGAGGCCGGCGGGATGGCGTGGCCCCCGACCTCGTCGCCGGTCTGCGTGTACCGGCTCACCAGCGGGATCGACGGGTAGAGCCGCATGGTCTCCTTGAGCACCATCTTCAGGAACGGCATGGCCGCGAGGTCGTCCGCGGTGGCATCGCGTCCGCCGAGCACCGAGTCCACCTCTGCGTAGGCACGCTCCTGGTGATCTCGGTGCGTCGCGAGCAGGTGCACGGCGAACATCAGCGCGCTGGCCGTCGTGTCGTGGCCGGCCAGCATGAACAGCAGCACCTGGTCGCGAATCTGCTCGTCGTCGAACGAGGCGCTGCCGTCGGTGCGGCTCTGCATCATCAACCCGACGAAGTCGGTGTTCGTGCCGCCGTCGGTCTCGGCCGCGGCCCGGTGTCCGGAGATGATGCGGTCGCACATCGCGTAGAGGTTGCGCCGGGCCGCGAGCATCCGCCGGTTGGCCGGCGTCGGCCAGCTCTGCGGAACCCGGACCGGCGACAGGCCCCGGGACAGCACGTACCGGTTGATGACCGGGAAGTTCTTCTGGACGATGTCGACCGCCGACCCGAGGTCGTCGCCGAACAGGATGCGGCCGATGACCTGCAGCGTGAGCGCGCCGATGTCGCGGGCGACGTCGACGACGCCGTCCTCGGCCGCTCGCCAGCGCGCCATCAGCCGGTTGGTCTCCCCCGCCATGATCTCCGCGTAGCTGTTGACCTTCTGCGGGGTGAACAGGGGCTGCAGGGCGCGGCGCTGCGTGCGCCAGTCCTCGTCCTGGGCAACGACGATGCCGTTGCCGAGCACGTCGCGCATCTCCTGCCAGTGCGGGTTGTCCTTGCGGTAGCCGGCCTCCCGGTTGGCCAGCACCCGTCGCACACCATCGGGATGGAAGACGCCGTAGAACTCGGTGCGCAGCCCGGGCGGCCCGGCGGTGACGAAGACGACGTCGCCGTGGTCGCGCCGGGCGGCGAGCAGCGTGCCGAGCGCATCCCTGCGCAACGCCGTCGCGGATCCCATGAACAGTGAGCCGGGCAGCCTGGGCGGCCGGGTCGCGGCCTGCGTGAGCGTCATGTCTGGGCCCCCTACACAGTGCGTCAGCTTGGCTGCGAAGCTACCTCGCGAAGCGGTGACGCTCCGCGACACACGACGGATCCTCGAGCCCGCTCCGATCGACGCTTCGGCCGTTCAAGGCCTCCTCGACGGCAGATCTCGGTGCGCTCGAAGGGCATCGGTGGGCCGGGCCCGGGCTCGTTATGGTGAGCAGACGCTCCAGTATGGGAGGGAACGCTGTGCCACGAGTCGAGCTCTCGGCCGGCAGTATCGACTACCAGGACACCGGCGGCGACGGGCCGGTCCTGGTCTTCACGCACGGCTTTCCGATGAACGGGACCCAGTGGCGCAAGGTTCTCCCCCACCTCGCGGGTTACCGGTGCGTGCTGCCCACGCTGCCACTGGGCGCGCACCGCACGCCGATGAAGCCGGACGCCGACCTGACCCATCGCGGCATCGCCCTGCTGCTCGGGGAGTTCCTCGCCGCGCTGGACCTCACCGACGTCACCCTGGTCATGAACGACTGGGGTGGCGCGCAGTTCCTGGTGACCGAGGGCAAGGCGGAGCGGGTCGGCCGGCTGGTCATGGTGGCCTGCGAGGCGTTCGACAACTTCCCGCCCAAGCCCGCCCGCCCACTCGTGGGGGTGACCCGGCTGCCGGGTGGCGCGCGGCTGATGATGGGGATGTTGCGGACGAAGTTCTTCCGGCACAACAAGAAGGCCTTCGGCGGGCTGACGGCGCACGGCTTCCCCGACGACGTGCTCGACGACTGGTTCGCGCCTGCGACCGCCAGCAAGGAGATCCGCCGCGACCTCGCCAAGTTCGCCACGTCCACGCCGCCCAGGAAGGTGCTGCTGGAGTGGAGTGAACGGTTGCGCGACTTCGACCGGCCCGCCCTGGTCGTGTGGGCGGCCGACGACGTGATGATGCCGCGCGAGCACGGCGCGCGGCTCGCCGAGCTGCTGCCCAACGCCCGGCTGGTGGAGATCGAGGACTCGGCCACGTTGATTCCGGAGGACCAGCCGGAGGAGCTGGCCACGGCGCTGGCGGACTTCCTGGTCCGCAACGGCGCACAACCGGTGTAACCGAAAGAAACCGATTTCCCCGTTCGGCGTGCCGAACCGGGCGCATACAGGCGCGACCAAAACGTCCACATTCGGCGAAAACAGACTCTCGCATTGACGCACATTGTGCTGAGGAGGCGGACAGGGTGACCGAGACGGCGAACACGGTGGCCGACGGGCAGGACGGCGCCCTCGTCAAGCACGAGATCTACTGGCGGGAGACCGAGCGGGTGACGCCCGGCCCGCCGCTGCGCGAGGACGTGCGCTGCGACGTGGCGATCGTCGGCGGCGGGTACACCGGCATGTGGACGGCGATGTTTCTCAAGAAGGCCGACCCCTCCCTGGAGATCCACATCCTGGAGGCGGAGTACGCCGGAGCGGGCGCGTCGGGCCATAACGACGGCTTCATGACCCCCACCATCGGGCACAGCCTCGGCGCGCTGATCCACCGGTTCGGCGCGGAGCGGGCCAAGCTGGCCTACACCGTGGTCGGCAAGTCCATGCTCGAGCTGCGCCGGTTCTGCGACAAGCACGACGTGGACGCCGAGTTGGAGCCCACCGGCTACCTGCAGGTCGCGTCCAACCGCCAGCAGATGCGGTTGCTGGAGCGCGACCTCGACCTGATCGAGCAGATGGGCGGGGGCCAGAGCTCGATCGAGCTGCTCGGCACGGCCGCTGCCCGGGAGCGTGTGGACTCCCCCGCGATCGTCGGCGCGTTCAAGGTCGGCGGGGCGCTGATCAACCCGCACAAGCTCGCCCGCGGCCTGCTGCGGGTCGTGCGCGACCTGGGCGTGCACATCCACGAGTCCACCCGGGTCACCGCGATGCGGCGCACCTCGTCCGGGCACGAGCTGACCACCCCGCAGGCACGCGTGACCGCGCCCAAGGTGCTCCTGGCCACCAACGCCTACCAGCACCAGTTCGCCGGCTTCGGCCGCAAGGTCGTTCCCGTGTGGAGCTACGCGGCGGTCACCCGGCCGCTGTCCGAGGACGAGCTGAAGTCGGTGCACTGGCCCGACCGCGAGGGCTTCGTGGAGGCAGGCAACTTCATCGTGTTCGGCAGGCTCACCGCGGAGAACCGCCTGCTGTTCGGCGGCGGCAAGGCCGACTACCAGTTCGGCCGGAACATGGACGAGAGCAGGTACATCGACAGCCCGCGGGCGACGGCCGCCCTGCGCGGGGTGCTCGCGCGCTACTTCCCGCAGTGGCGGGACATCCCGTTCAGCCACACCTACGGCGGCTGCGTCGCCATCACCCGCGAGATGGTGCCGCACGTCGGCGGCACCGGCGACGGCGTCTTCTACGCGCACGGGTACTGCGGCAACGGGATCTCGGTGACGCACACGGCGGGCAAGTCGCTGCGCGACCTGATCCTGGGGCGCGACAGCGTCTACAGCAACCTGCTGTTCGTCGACGGCGCGGAGAAGACCTTCCCGCCCGAGCCGATCGCCTACCTCGGCAGCAAGGTCGTCACCAGGGCCCTGGCCGTCCAGGACCGGTACCCGAACCTGATTCGCGCGCAGATCTTCTGAGGCGTCCGCACGAGGAAGGGAACCTCCCATGGCCGACCACGAGGGCTCGCGGTTCTCGGCTCGTCTCGACGGGTTGACGGCGGCCGACCGGCTCGCCGCGGCCCTCGATCTCGTCCGCGCCGAGACCGCGGCGCTGATCGGCCAGGACGCGGCGTCGATCGACCCCGACCGGGCCTATCAGGAGTACGGCTACAACTCGATGGCGGCCGTGCTGCTGACCGAGATGCTGTCCCAGGCGACCGGTCTGGAGCTGCCGCTGACGCTGCTGTTCGACCACCCGAGCCCGGCGGCGGTGGCCCGCTACCTGGTGGACCGGGTCGCGCCGGCAGCCGACGCGCCGACCGCGCAGACCACGACGTCCGAAGTGCCCGAGGGGTCCGATGTGGACGGTGCGGACGGTGCGGACGGTGCGGACGGTGCGGACGACCCCGTCGTCGTGGTGGGGATCGGCTGCCGGTACCCGGGTGGCGTGTCCAGCGCGGAGGACCTGTGGGACCTGGTCGAGTCGGGCCGCGACGCGGTGTCGGGGTTCCCGACCGACCGGGGCTGGGACCTGGAGGCGTTGTCCGACCCGGATCCGGACGCGGCCGGGTCGAGCCACTCGCGGTCGGGCGGGTTCGTGGACGTGACGGGTTTCGACGCGTCCTTCTTCGGGATCAACCCGCGTGAGGCCATGGCGATGGACCCGCAGCAGCGGCTGCTGCTGGAAGCGGTGTGGCAGGCGGTCGAACACGCCCGCATCGACCCGAGGTCGCTGCGCGGCAGCGACACCGCGGTGTTCGTCGGGGCGTGCGGCTCGGACTACGGCCACCTGTCGCGGGCCGAGCACGCCGGACTGGCCGGCTACTGGGGGATCAACTCCACCGGCAGCGTGGTGTCCGGGCGGGTGGCGTATTCGTTCGGGTTCGAGGGTCCGGCGTTGACGGTGGACACGGCGTGCTCGTCGTCGTTGGTGGCGGTGCACCTGGCCGTGCAGTCGTTGGTGCGGAGCGAGTGTTCGCTGGCGGTCGCCGGCGGGGTCGCGGTGAACTCGACGCCGAGCGTGTTCGTGGAGTTCTCCCGGCAGAAGGCGATGTCGCCCGACGGCCGGTGCCGGTCGTTCGCGGCCGGGGCCGATGGCACCGGGTGGGCCGAGGGTGTCGGCGTGCTGGTGCTGGAGCGGTTGTCGCGGGCGCGGCGCAAGGGTCACCGGGTCCTGGCGGTGGTGCGCGGGTCGGCGGTGAACCAGGACGGTGCGTCGAACGGGCTGACCGCGCCGAACGGCCCGTCGCAGGAGCGGGTGATCCGCGCCGCGCTGGCCGACGCCGGTCTGTCCACAGCGGACGTCGATGCGGTGGAGGCGCATGGCACGGCGACCGTCCTGGGTGACCCGATCGAGGCCCAGGCCTTGCTGGCGACCTACGGGCACGGCCGGTCCGCGGACCGGCCGCTGTGGCTGGGGTCGATCAAGTCCAACATCGGCCACGCCCAGGCCGCCGCGGGCGCGGCCGGCCTGATCAAGATGATCATGGCGATGCGGCGGGGCCAGCTGCCTGCCACGCTGCACGTGGACGAGCCCACCCCCAAGGTGGACTGGACGACCGGCCAGGTCGGCCTGCTCACCGAGCAGCGGGCCTGGCCCGAGGTCGACCGGCGACGCCGCGCCGGTGTCTCCTCCTTCGGGGCCAGCGGCACCAACGCCCACGTCATCCTCGAGCAGGCCCCCGCCGACGAGGCGGCCGCGGACGGGGACGACGCGCAGGCCGGGCCCGCGGTGTGGGTGCTGTCCGCCCGTTCGGAGACGGCGCTGGCCGCGCAGGCACGCAGGCTGCACGCCTGGCTGGCGGCCCACCCCGACGCGGACCCGGCCACAGTGGGGCGGTCCCTGCTGGGGCGCACGCGGTTCGACCACCGCGCCGTGCTGGCGGGACACACCCGGGACGAGCTGTCGGCGGGCCTGGCTGCCGTCGCCGGCGGCCGGGCCGTCGAGGCGGGGGCGGTCGTCGGCAGGGCGCGGACCGCCGGCCGCGTGGCCTTCGTGTTCCCCGGCCAGGGCGCGCAGTGGGCCGGAATGGCGGTGGAGCTGCTGGACACCGCACCGGTGTTCGCGCAGCGGATGAGCGAGTGTGCCGAGGCCCTCGCCCCGCACGCCGACTGGTCGCTGCTGGACGTGGTCCGCGGCGAGGAGACGGCGCCGTCGCTGGAGCGGGTGGACGTCGTGCAGCCCGTGCTGTTCGCGGTGATGGTGTCGCTCGCGGCGTTGTGGGAGTCGTTCGGCGTCGTCCCGGACGGCGTGGTCGGCCACTCCCAGGGCGAGATCGCCGCCGCCTGCGTCTCGGGGGCGCTGTCGCTCGAGGACGCCGCGCGGATCGTGGCGCGCCGTGCCCGGCTGCTGCTCGAGCACACGACCGGTCGCGGTGGCGGCATGCTCTCCATCGCCGAGCCGATCGACCGGACCAGGCAGCGGCTGACCCGGTGGCCGGACCGGATCTGGATCGCCGCCGTCAACGGACCCGCCGCCACCACCCTGTCCGGCGACGCCGCGGCGCTCGACGAGCTTACCCGCCAGTGCGAGGCCGAGGACGTGTGGGCCCGCCGGATCGCGGTGGACTACGCCTCCCACTCCCCCCATGTCGAGCCCCTCCGCGAAGCCCTGCTGGCCGAGCTGGCGTCGATCGCGCCGCAGCCGGGCACCGCGCGGTTCCACTCGACGGTCGGCTCGCGCACCGGCGCCGGACCCGACGCCGACGCGTCGCTCGACGCCGGGTACTGGTACCGCAACCTCCGCGAGCCCGTGCTGCTGCACCAGACCGTCCGCTCGATGATCGATTCCGGCTACACCACCTTCGTCGAGATCAGCTCGCACCCGGTGCTCAACCTTCCCCTCACACAGACCAGCGACGACATCACGATCGTGCCGACCCTGCACCGCGGCGAGGGCTCGCTGCGCGCCTTCCTCACCAGCACCGCCACCGCGCACGCCGCCGGCGCCGCGGTCGACTGGTCCCCGCTGTACGCGGACGGCATCCCGAACCAGGTCGACCTGCCCGGCTACGCGTTCCAGCACGAGCGCTTCTGGGTCGACTCGCGCCGCGAGCTCGGGGATCTGAGCTCGGCGGGTATGGCCGAAGGGAACCACCCGCTGCTGGCCGGCTCGACGCCCGTGGCGGACGGCGGACGGCTGTTCACGGGGCGCTGGTCGGTCGCGGACCACCCGTGGCTGGCGGATCACGCGGTGTTCGGGGACGTCGTGCTGGCCGGCGCGGCGCTGGTCGAGCTGGCCGCCGCCACCGGCACGCGAGCCGGGATGCCGGCGCTGCGCGAGCTGACCCTGGAGGCGCCGCTCGTGCTGGTCGACGGCTCGCCGACCACCGTCCAGGTACGCGTGAGCGCGCCGGACGACGAGGGCCGGTGCGGCGTTACGATCCACTCGACGACCGACGACGCGGATGCCGAGCCCGCGTGGGTGCGGCACGCCTCGGGCACCCTGACCACCGACGACACCGCTCCCGAAGGGCTGGCCGGCCGGTGGCCGCCCGAGGGTTCGGCCGCGGTGCCGGTGGACCAGGTGTACGAGGCGCTCGCGGGGCGGGGTCTCGGCTACGGGCCGGTGTTCCAGGGGCTGCGGGCCGCCTGGCGGCTCGGCGACGACCTGTACGCCGAGGTCGCGGCCATAGAGGGCGGCGGCTACCTGGTCCACCCGGCGACCGTCGACGCCGCCTTCCACGCCGCGCTGACCGACCCCGCCGACGACGTGCTGCTGCCGTTCACCTGGTCGGGCGTGCGGTTCCACGGTCCGGCGCCCGAGGAGCTGCGGGTGCGGCTGACCCGGGTCGGCGCGGACAGGATCGGGATGCTCGCCGCGGACACCGACGGCAACCCGGTCATGTCCGTGGAGTCCGTGGCCGCCCGGCCGGTGTCGAGGGAGCAGCTGGCGGCCGCGCGCACGACCGGTGAGCCGGTCTACCAGGTCGACTGGGTCGAGGCCGGCGTGCCGGGTGCCTCGGCCGGCACGCTCGCCGTCCTCGGCGGTGCGCTGCCCGGCGTTCGCGCCTACCCCGATGTCGCGGCCCTGCTGTCCGATGTGGACGCGGGGGCGCCGCTGCCAGACTGCGTGGTCCACCCGGTCGCGCCCGCGACGGCGGGAACCGTGCCCGACCGGGTCCGGGACGTGACCGCCAGGGTCCTGGGGGTGCTGCAGGACTGGCTGGCCGACGACCGGCTGGCCCACCGCAGGCTCGCGATCCTCACCCAGGGCGCGATCGACACCGACGACCCCGACCTCACCGTCGCTGCGGTGTGGGGCCTGGTCCGCAGTGCCCAGTCCGAACAACCCGGCCGCTTCGTCCTCGTCGACGCCGCGCCCGACCCGGGCGCGCTGAGCACCGCGCTCGCCGTCGACGAACCCCAGGTCACCATCCGCGACGGCCGCGCGCGCGTCCCGCGGCTGGCCCGCACCATCCTGCCCGCCCCTGCCTCCCCGGTGTTCAGCGGCGAGGGCACCGTCCTGATCACCGGCGGCACCACCGGGCTGGGCGCCCTCTGCGCCCGGCACCTGGTCCACCGGCACGGCGTGCGGCACCTGGTGCTGACCAGCCGGCGCGGGGCCGCCACCCCCGGCATCGACGACCTCACCGAGGAGCTCACCCAGGCAGGCGCCACCGTCCGGGTCGAGGCCTGCGACGTGTCCGACCGGGGCGCGCTGGCCGCGCTCCTGGACACCGTGACCCCGCCGCTGCGGGCCGTCGTCCACAGCGCGGGCGCGCTCGACGACACCGTCCTCACCTCGCTGGACCGCAGCCGCCTCGAGCGCGTCCTGGCGCCCAAGGTCGACGCCGCCTGGCACCTGCACGAGCTCACCGGCGACCTCGACGCGTTCGTCCTGTTCTCCTCCGTCGCCGGGGTGCTCGGCGGACCGGGGCAGGCCAACTACGCCGCCGCCAACACCTTCCTCGACGCGCTCGCCCACCACCGGCACCGCCACGACCGGCCGGGCACCTCACTGAGCTGGGGCTACTGGGCGGAGGGCACCGGCCTCACCGGCCACCTCACCGCGGCCGACCAGAATCGCCTGGCCGGCAACGGCATCCAGCCCATGAGTACGGAGACGGTGTTGCGGCACCTCGACACCATGCTCGCGGGCGGCGCGCACCACTGCCCGGTGCGGCTCGACGTCGCCAGGCTCACCCGCGACACCGCGGCGCCGATCCTGCACCGGCTCCTCCCGAACGCCGCGCGGCGCACCGGCACCAGGAAGCCGGGCAAGGACGAGCTGCTCCAGCGACTCAGCGCCGTGCCACCAGAGGAGCACCACGAGCACCTGCAGCAGGCTGTCCTCACCACGACGGCCGCCGTGCTCGGCCACTCCGGCACGCGTGCCGTCCAGGCCACCGCCACGTTCAAGGAGCTCGGCTTCGACTCGCTCACCGCGGTCCAGCTGCGCAACCAGCTGGTCCAGGCGACCGGGCTGACCCTGCCGCCCACCCTGGTCTTCGACTACCCGACGCCGAGCGCGCTCACCGAGCACCTGCTCACCCTCCTGCGGCCGCAGCAACCACCGAACCAGGTCGACGCCATGCTCGACGAGCTGACCGCGCTGTCGAAGACGGTGAGCGACGCCGAGCGCGCCCACCTCCTGGACCGGCTGCGCTCGCTGCGTCAGCTGCTGGACGACGACAGCGGACCGGCGATGACCGCCGACCAGATCGGTTCGGCGACAGCCGGCGAGATCTTCGACCTCATCGACAACGAACTCGGCATCGACTGACCCGGCGCACCGCGGCGCCACGCGGCTCAATTCGGCCAAGCGCGGCCTGGCTTGGTTGTGCCGAAGCCCGGCGCACCGGACGTGGCGCGCCGGGCCGAGGCCTCAGGCCGAATGCCAGCGCATCGCAGCGGCGGCCGCGAAGTCTCCCGCGTGGGCGAAGCCGGCCATCACGACCAGCGCGCCCTCGCGCAGCCGTCCCTCGGCGGCCGCGGTCGCCAGCGTCACCGGCACGCCGGCGGCGTACAGGTTGCCGTACCTGTCGAACGTGTCGAAATGCCGATCCGGCGACAGGCCGAGCGCATTCCGCCATTTCATCAGAAATATCCGGTTGGGCTGGTTGGTGACCAGGAGATCGATCTCGCCGACGCCGACCCCGATCTTGTTGCACAGGTCCTGGACGACCTCGGGAACGAGCCGGTTGCCGCGTTCGATGATCTCGGTCTGCCGTTCCTCGGTGAACGCGATCTCGACCTCGCCGGCACCCGCCTCCCAGTACCGGCGGCTCGACCCGGTCGCCAGTGCCATGTCGCGGGCGTAGTCGGGTGTGCTGCGGACGTGCACGCCCAGCACCGGCGACGCGCCGTCCGCGGTCACGTAGGCGACCCCGCAGCCGTCGCCCGCGGTCAGGGCGCTGTTCTTCGTGCTCAGCTCCGGTTGCGCGTACACCTGGCCGGCCGTGTTCTGCACGTTGGCGACCAGCACCCGGCGCGCCTCGCCGCTGACGATCATCGAGCGCGCCAGCTTCAGCATGTACGGGAACGAGGCGCATCCGGCGTTGTGCACGTCGAGGATGAGGTCGGGGTCGCAGCCGAGCAGCCGCGCGGCGTCGGCGCCGCTGCCGGTGATGAAGTTGTCCGGCAGCAACGTGTTGGTGAGCAACAGGTCCACGTTGCCCGCCGGATCCATGCCCAGCCGTTCGAACAGCGGCCGCGCCGCGCGCTCGATCATCTCCCCCGCGCGCTCACCGGGGGCGACCCGGTGCCGGGTCCGGGGCGGGCGCAGGAACGGGTTGGCGCCCAGCGGGTCCACGGCCGGGTCGACCGGGGCCGCCTCGACCACCTCGGCGGGAAGGTAGCGGCCGAACGCGGCGATCCCGAGCGGTGCCACGGTCACGTCCGCTCGAAGACGATGCGCATGAGGCCGAGGTGGCGGTTGCGGAACCCGCTCACCGACGCCCGCAGATACCGCACGTAGTCCGCGACCCGTGCCTCGCCGACCAGCTCGGTGGCCGCGGCCTCGTTCGCCACGAGGTTGTCGCGCCACTCCTGGCAGGTCCGCGCGTAGTGGTCGGCGTCGTTGCGTGCCGACACCACGTCGAACCTCCGCTCGGCGGCCTCGATGATCTCCGAGGTCCACGGCAGCTCGGACTCGGGGAAGATCTGGTCGCAGATGAACAGCAGGTCCTTCACCGTCTTCCGGTCCAGCTTGACGTTGTTGCCCTTGACGTTGGTCTGCAGCGCGAGCCGCCCGCCCGGGGGCAGCCATTCCGCGCAGCTGGCGAAGAACCGGCGGTAGGCCTCCACCCGGCCACCGCGGTTGAGCCCGAAGTCGGCGAAGTGCTCGAACGCGCCGATCGAGACGATCGCGTCGTAGGGCGCGTCGCCGTCGCGTGACGCGGGCGCGTGGTCGATCCAGTTCTGCACCCGCACGTCGTAGCGGTCGTCGGCGAACGTGCCGATGTAGGCGGCCTGCTCGTTGGCCAGCGTCAGACCGACCACTTCGGACACGTCATGCCGGTCGACGAGGCGGCGCATCATGCCGCCCCAGCCGCAGCCCACGTCGAGCACGCGGCCCGCGCCCTGCACGCGGGCGCCGGTGGCGAGGTGGTCGAGCTTGCGTTCCTGCGCGGCCTGCAGCGTGTCGTCCGGGCCCTCCCACAGCGCGCACGAGTAGCTGCGCGTCGGGTCCAGCCACAGCGCGTAGAAGTCGTTGCCGCGGTCGTAGTGGCTCTGGATCGCCTCCGCGGAGGCGCCCTGGTAGTCCACACTGGTCACTTGTTCGCTCCCGCCGCCGCGCCTGCCGTTGCCACGACCCGGTTGAGCCGCTCCATCCGGGCCGCGAGCGTCATCCGGCCCTCCAGCTTGAACGCCGGCGGCCGGCGGCCGTCGACGTCGGTGAACCCGTAGCGCGCGGCGAGGTCGCCGACCGCGAGCCGCTGCCCGGTCACGTCCATCAGCTCGGGGTCGACGGCGAGCGAGGCGATCGCCCGGCCGACGTACTCCGGCGAGTGCACGACCTGCGCGGGTCCGGAGCCGAGCAGGTCCCACGCGGCCTCGACGCGCTCGGTGCGCACGAACCCGGGGTGCAGCGCCACCGCGGCCACGCCGTGCTTGCGCAGCTCGTGGCCCATGCCCAGCGCCAGCCGGTCCGACGCGGTCTTGCACATGTCGTAGGCGGCCTGCCCGAGGTAGACCTCGCCGTCGGTGAACGAGATGTTCACGATCAGCCCGCGCTTGTCCGGCAGCATCAGCGGCACCGCCAGCCCCGAGGCGACGAACTGACCGCGCAGCGACGCGGCGAACAGGTCGTAGCGCCACTGCGGCTGCTTCCAGAACGGCGCGTCGAACCGCGACTCGTCGCTGCGCTCGTAGCCGGCCCACGCGTTGTTGACCAGCAGGTCGAGCCGGCCGTCCTCGGCGGTGATCCGCTCGAACAACGCCTCGACGTCCGCGTCGGACGTGTGGTCGCAGCGCACCGCCACACCCGTGCCGCCGCGCGCGGTGACCTCGTCGGCGGTGTCGTCGACGGTGCCGGGCAGGCCCTCGGTGGTGGCGGCGCCGCGCGTGCTGCGCCCGGTGACGTACACCTTCGCGCCCGCGTCGCCCAGCGCCAGCGCGACCCCACGGCCCACGCCGCGGCTCGCGCCGGTCACCAGCGCGACCGTGCCACGCAAGTCAGGTGCTTTCCAGTCGGCGTTCATGCCGCCTCCTTCAGTGCGTTCTCGCGCTCGGTGGCGCGCAGGTTGGTCCAGTACGCGAGGCTGCGCCGGTAGGCGTCGCGGTCCGACGGCATCGGGACGTCGAACCGCTCGGCCAACTCGGGCATCGAGCTGGGCAGCACGCCGCCGGAGGCGTGGGTGACCTCGCTGACGTCGATGAGGACCTTGAGGAAGGTCCGCGACGTCGCGGGCACGGCGGCCAGCGGCACCGGCAGCGGCAGCCGCGGGTCGACGACCGGCACCCGCGCGATCTGCCGGCCGGTGGTGGCGGCGTGGTCGATGAGGATCTCCTGCGCCTGCGTGACCGTCATGGCCGCGTCGCCGTAGGTGAGCCAACGAACGTGGCCGAGGTCGCCGGCCAGCGCGGCGCGGGCGATCGCGATCGCGGTGACGTCCAGCGGGATGACGTCGACGCGGTTTCCCCGGTGGGCGGGGAAGAACGGCGCCTTGCCCCGGCAGAACCAGTCCGACATCGCCTGCACGATCTGCGGCTGGCTGCTCGCGCCGGTGGCCGAGTCGCCGACCAGGTTGGTGGGGCGGTAGATGTTCCAGGCCACCCCGCTGTCCCGCAGCAGTTGCTCGGCGTCCAGTTTGGACCGGATGTAGGGGCGGACGACGTTGTCCGCGCCCAGCTCGTCGAGCCTGCCGGTCTCGATGGCGTTGACGAAGCACGTGCTGACGTAGTGCACCGGCGCGTCCGCCGCACGCGCCAGCTGGACGAGCCTGCGGGTGCCGCCGATGTTGATCGCCTGGTAGCGCGGCCACGGCTGACCCCACTCGGTCAGCGCGCCGGAGTGGACGACCAGGTCGACCTCGTCGGCGAGCCGGTCCCAGTCCCATTGGGACAGTCCGAGTCGCGGCTCGGCGAGGTCGCCGGGCAGCACCTCGGCCAGGCCGGGGACGTCGGTGTCGGAGTGCACCAGGCCGATGACCCGGTGCGGGCGCAGCTGCTCGGCGACGGCCCGGCCGATCACACCGGACGCGCCGGTGAGCAGGATCGTGCGTGTGGGTTGCAAGGCTGGCACCTTCCCGGTCATCCGAGCCGAACCGTGGCCAGCGGCTCGAACCGGCCGGCGTCGAGCATCTGCCGGCAGCGGTGCCGCTGGATCTTGCCGCTGGGTGTCTTGGGCAGGCTGTTGCGCGTGAGGAACACGCACTCGTCGAGCGCCACCGCGGCCTTGGCCATCGCGACCGACGCGACCGCCTCGGCGAGCGGCCGGTAGTCGTCCATCCGCCGCGTCACCTCGACGAACAGCGTGAGCTCCTTGCCGCTGCCATCCGCCGAGATCAGCGTGGTGCAGCCGCGGCGGACCTGTTCGAGCGCGTCCACGGCGTGCTCGATCTCGCGGGCGTAGACCTTGCGCCCGGCCACCGAGATCACGTCGTCGATGCGGCCGACCGGATACAGGTGACCGTCCCGGACGAACCCGAGGTCGGCGGTGCGCACGGCCTCACCGGTGAACCGCTCGGCCGTGCGCGCGGGATCGGCGAAGTAGCCGGACGCCAGCGAGGGCGACCGCACGCTGATCTCCCCGAGCCGGTCCCCCGGCGCGCCGAGCACCTCCACGCCCAGGCACGGCACGCCCGCGCCGACCACCGCCGTCGCCGACTCGGCCCCCGGGTCGACCTCGTGCAGCTCACCGTCCGCCAGGGCGATCGAGTCGACCACCAGGTGGCGCGGTGCCTCGTGCACCGGGGTGGCGGTGACCGCGAGAGTCGCCTCGGCCAGCCCGTAGGCCGGCATCAGCGACTCGGGCCGGAACCCGTACGGGCCCAGCGCGTCGACCACCCGCGCCAGCGTGGCCGCCTCGACCCGCTCGGCACCGATGATGCAGGCCCGCACGTCCAGCCCGCCGGCCAGCCGGGTGGACCGGCCGATCCGGGAACCCAGGTGCAGCGCGGTGTTCGTGCCCGCGGTCATCGTGCCGCCGAACTCGGCCATGTCGCCGAACCACGTCCGGGGCGCGAACGTGAACCGCTCCGGAGTGGACAGGTAAAGCGTCCAGTCGTTGACCCACGGCGTGAGCAGCGTGCCGAAGATGCCCATGTCGTGCGACAGCGGCAGCCACGACACCGTCGTCTCGCCACCCGGCCGCCCGTCGAGCATCGTCGTGATCAGGTCGAGCTGGTGGGCGATCGCCCGGGTGGTGAGCATGCAGCCCTTGGGGGCGCTGGTGCTGCCCGACGAGTACTGCACGAACGCCAGGTCGTCGTCGCCCGGCGGGCTCGCGTCGACCTTCCCGCTGCCGGCCAGCGACTCCCACGTCCGGACGTTCAGCGCCGTGCGCAGATCGTCGTCCAGCAGGCCGGCCATGCGCTCCTCGAGCAGGAACACCTCCGGCTGCAGCTGCGCGCAGATCGTGCGCAGCTGCGCGGTGTACTCCTCGCCCGCCATGCCACGCGCCGGGACCGGCAGCGACGCGACCGCGCCGCCGGCCAGCCACACGGCGAGCAGCCCGCGCACCGCGTGCGGCCCGTTCGTGAGCACGGTCGCGACCCGGGTGCCCGGCCGCACGCCGCAGCGGCGCAGCCCGGCGGTCATGGCCTCGGCGTCGGCGACGACGTCGCGCCACGTGGCCGCCTCCCACCCGTCGGCGACCCAGCAGTGCAGGCTCGCCCGGCCCGGACCACGCCGACCCGCACGGGTCAGCGCGGTCCACAGGTCACCCGGCACGTCATTCGACATCGACGATCCCGACCGACGAGGTGCGGGCCCGCAACGCGAGCGGCTTGTCCGGGTTGGACCGGGCGTGCCGGCCACCGCCGAGCTTGGCCCAGGCGATCGCCTTGGCCTCCTGGCGGTCGCGATCGATGCGGATGACGTTGCTCGCGAGCCCGATCTTCTCCAGCCCCCGGATGATCATCGCGCTGATGTCCAGCTCGTACCAGCGCATGCCGTGGCTCGCCGAGCGCGGGAAGGCGTGGTGGTTGTTGTGCCACGCCTCGCCGAAGGAGAACAGCGCGAGCCAGCCGACGTTGCGCGACTCGTCGGGCGTGGCGAAACGGCGCCTGCCGAAGTAGTGGCCGATCGAGTTGACCGCGTAGGTGATGTGGTTGGCGACGAAGAACCGCACCAGCCCGCCCCACAGCGCGCCGGTCAGCGCACCGAACCAGGTGCCGGTCATCGCGAGGCCCAGCGCGCCCGGCAGCACCACGCCGCCGGCGACGAACCACACGAAGTACTTCGAGATGAAACGCATGTCCTTGTCGCGCAGGACGTCCGGGCAGTACCGCATCGGGTCGGACGACAGTCCCTTGTCGAACAGCCACCCCATGTGCGCGTGCCACAGACCCTTCAGCGCACCCCGGATGCCCGGCTCCTCGTCGTGATACGGGCTGTGCGGGTCACCCGGCTTGTCCGCCACACGGTGGTGGCGGCGGTGGTGGGCGACCCAGATGACCGGCGGGCCCTGTCCGGCCAGCGCCCCGGCCGCGGCGAAGAAGATCCGCAGCGGGCGCGTGGTCCGGAACGCGCGATGCGCCAGCAACCGGTGGTAGCCGGTGGACACACCCAGACCCGCGACCACGTACATGATCCCGAACACGACGAGGTCGGCCGGACCGACCAGCTGGTTCCACAACAGAGCGATCGCGGCCACGACGCCGAACAGCGGCAGCAGGGCCGAGATCAGAATGAAGGCATAGTGTTCGCGCCCATCCATGGGCTGACTCCTAGCTTTCGCTCGACGATCACGGGACCCGGGTCAGCTGACTTCCAGCACCTCGTTGCTCAGGGCGAGCAGATCGCCCAGCGTCTGCGCGTCCGCGGCCTTGGCGGGGTCGAACTCGACGCCGTGCTCGTCCTCCAGGGTGAACACGATCTCCGAGACCTGCAGGCTCGACAGACCCAGCTCGTCGAGCCGGGTCGACTCGTCGATCTGCACGTCCTTGGGCAGCTTGCCCCGCATCTCCTGGCGGATCAGCTGGGCCAGATCGTTGATGGTGATCATTTTCGCACCTCGCGAAATAGGGTGAGAATTCGACGTAACAGCAGTGAAGATACCGCCGCGAATACCGACTGCCGCGCATTCTCGAACCACATTCAACCCGCTGCCGATTTCGCTGACACGAGAATTTACTTTCGCTCGAACCGCCTGGCCCGACACGACAAAACGCCGGCAGCCATGACAGCTACCGGCGTTTGCCATAAATCGGACTTAATGCAATTAGCGAGAAGAACACCCCAGAATTCTTATCAGAAACTCAGGCGGCGGAGACGACCTCGACGAGCACCCGCTCCACGCGGGCGATCAAGGATGCCCGGCGCAGGCACCAGACCCGGAACGCACGCCGGTCGTTCGCGTCGAGGGCGGCGTCGATCTGCGCGTCCGTGTTCTGGATGCAGATCTGCAGGCCACTGATCTCCGCGCTGTTGTCGGACTTCGCAATCGACTGGGACATCGCGCACCGCCGCTGGCTCGGTGGGTAAACGGTTCGCACCCAATTCTGACCAGCCGGCCTCGTGCGCCGGTTGAGCCTCGCTAACCACGCCCGATCAGCTGTGGTTCTCCGACAGCCGTTCGCCGGTCACCGGCGGGATCACCCGCGGCCTGCGCACCCACGCGGCGTGCGGGCGCTCGAGCAGGTCCTTGAGCGGCTCCGGCTTGCCGAGGTGGAAGCCCTGCGCGACCCGCACGCCCAGCCGGGCCAGCGCGTCGACCTGGCTCGAACGCTCCACCCACTCCGCGACGACCGAGATGCCCAGGCCGCGCGCGATGTCGACGATGCCCTGCACGAGCACGGTGTCGCGGGTGCCGTAGTCGATGCCGCGCACGAACTCCCCGTCGATCTTGACGCCCGTGATCGGCAGCTGCTTGAGGTGGACGAACGAGCCGAAACCCGCGCCGAAGTCGTCCAGGGAGATCCGGCAGCCGCTCGCCCGCAGCCGCTGGGCGAGCGAGCGGGCGGCGTTGAGGTTGGTGACGGCCGCGGTCTCGGTGATCTCGAACCCGAGCCGGCCCGGCGCGACCCCCGCGGCCGCGATGCGGCTGAGCACGAAGTCGCCGAAGTCCTCGTCCTCGAGCGTGCGTCCGGAGACGTTCACGTTGAACCGCAGCCCGGGGTACGGATGCGCGACGAGGGTGTCGATGGCCGTGCCGATCACCCAGCGGTCGATGTCGAAGACCAGGTCCCCGCGCTCGACGGCGGGCAGGAAGTCGCCCGGCCCGAGGTAGGGCTCGCGGCCGTCCTCCAGGCGCAGCAGCAGTTCGTGGCCGACGACGCGGTTGCTGCCCAGCTTCACCATGGGCATCGCGTGCAGCGCGAGCCCGCCGTTGGCCAGCGCGTCGCGGACCCGGTCGAGCACGGTGACGCGCAGCGCGGTGTCGGTGTAGTGGCCGTGCTCGTACACGGTGACCCGGTTGCGGCCCGCGGACTTCGAGGCGTGCAGCGCGAGGTCGGCGTTGGCGAGGATGGCCTGCCAGCTGTCGCCGGAGCGGAACTGCGCGACGCCGGCACTGACCGTGGTGCGGGTGGTGCCCCCGCTGCCGGTGAGCGGGATCGAGGCGACGGCGTTGCGCAGGCGGTCGGCGATCTCGACCGCGCCGTCCTCGTCGGTGTCGGCGAGCACGATGGCGAACTCGTCGCCACCGAGCCTGCCCAGCGCGTGGCCGCCGCCGAGGCGGTCGCGCAGCACGTCGGCGAGCATGCACATGACCCGGTCCCCCGCCGGGTGGCCGCGCAGGTCGTTGATGTCCTTGAAGTTGTCCAGGTCCAGGACGAGCAGGGCGCCGCTGCCGCCGAGCGCGAGGCGGCGTTCCAGCTCGCGGGTCAGCGCGCGGCGGTTGAGCAAGCCGGTGAGCGGGTCCTCGTCGGCGAGGCGGACGAGCTCGGTCTGCCACTTGCCCCGCTGCTGCGGGTCGACCGACAGCTCGCGCCAGCGGCTGACGTCGGCCACGCGGTAGAGCAGCCGGTCACCGGGCAGCGCGGTACAGCGGGCCTCGAGCCAGCGGTGCTCCCCCGCGCCGGTGGCCAGCGACAGGAGCACGCCTTCCGGCGTCGGCTCGATCGGGATGCCGGCGATGAGAGCCGGCAGGGAGCGGTTGGCTGCCTGCTCCGCGGTGAGGTCGAGCAGCTTGGCCATCGGCTGGTTGACCCAGCGGACCCGGCCGCGCGGATCGGTGACCGCGAACGCGGTGTCGGCCGCGTCGAGCACAGCCGCCAGCACCTCGGCACCTACGGTGCTCTCGGTGCTCATACGGGCGCCTCATTTGTTGACTCGGCAATCGTGCGCGAAAGAGTAGACGACGATGCCCCTCAGCGCAGCCGCTCGAGCCCATGAGCGCTGCGCACCACCTGCGCCGCCAGATCCTTCAGCTCCCCGGGCGCGGCCCCGTCATCCGCTGCCGTGACCACGTCCTCGGCTGCGCAGCGTAGCTGGAACAGTCGATCCTGCAAATCCGTGAGCTCGGCCGACGAGAGCACCACGGCGTCCTCCGGCAGCCCACCACGCTGAACGGCCGAGCGACGCTCGTAAGCCCGCTGCCTGCAAGATTGCGAACAGTAGCGGCGGGGACGGCCGACCCGGCCGTCGTCCGGCAGGCGCAGCCCACACCATCCGCAATGTCTTGAATCGGTCCGAAATTTGAGCCGTTCCGGTGTGGGCGTCATGGGCCGTACGGAGTAGTCGATCGCTGCGCCATGTGCCTGACGCTATCTCGCCACGACCTGTGCACCCGCCCGCCACGCCGCTGCGGCAGACTCTGGGCGTGCACGACCACGCGTTCTTCTCGGGGCCGTACCCGCGGGCGTTCGTCCATCGCGGCTGGCACTACGACGAGCTGGCCGGGTTGGAGAACTCGCTGCCGGCGTTCCGCCGTGCCGTGGCCGAGGGTTACCACTATCTGGAGACCGACGTGCACGCCACGAGCGACGGCGTGGTCGTCGTGCACCACGACCCCGTGCTGGACCGCACGACCGACGCGCACGGCCCGGTGGCGCGGCTGCCGTGGTCGGTGGTCGCCAGGGCGAAGATAGGCGGCAAGGAGCCGGTGAGCCGGCTGGAGGACCTGCTGGAGGAGGTGCCGGACGCGATGCTGAACATCGACGTGAAGGCCGAGGCGGCGATCCAGCCGCTGGTCGAGACGTTGCGGCGGGCGAACGCGTTCGGGCGGGTGTGCGTGGCGTCGTTCTCCGAGGCGCGCCTGGCCAAGGTGCGGCAGGGCGCGGGCGACGGCGTGCTGACGTCGATGGGGACGCGGGCCATCGCCCGGCTGTGGGCGGCGGGCAGGCTGCCGTCGTGGCTGCCGGGTGGCCGGGGAAAGCAGTGGATCGCGCAGGTTCCGGTGCGCCACGGCAGGCTGACGGTCGTGGACAAGCGGCTGATCGCGGCCGCGCGGCGGCTGGGCATCGAGGTGCACGTCTGGACCGTCGACGAGCCCGCCGAGATGAACGAGCTGATCGACCTCGGTGTGGACGGCCTGATGACCGACCGGCCCGCGGTGCTGCGCGACGTGCTGCGCGAGCGCGGCACGTGGACCACGTAGCTAGCTCATCGACTCGGCGACCGCGATCGCCTGTTCCTGGGTGAAATCACCCTCGATGCGGTAGGTCAGGCCGTTCTCCTCCCAGATCAGCGTCTTCGCGGCGAGCCGGGCCGCCTCCTCGCGGATCTCGCCGTGCACGTCGACGTAGAGGACCGGGTGCGGCCGCGGGATCCACAGCGCGTCGGCCCCGCGCACGTCCGTGCGGACGACGTCGTCCACGTGGAGGAACTTCTCGAAGACCGGGGAGATGCGGCCGTCGATCTCGTCCACGCGGGCGTTGTCGTAGCGCAGGGAGACCACGCGAGTGTTCTCGGCGAGCCGCACGGACTTCGGGTCGCCGAGCAGACCGGGCACGCGGATGTCGAAGACGACCTCGTCGCGGGCCTGTGCGAGCGAGACGTCCTTCTCGTCGGGCAGTGGGGTGTCGGTGGTCGTCGGGGTGACCTGGGGCGGCGCGAAGTTGATGTCCACGCTGCCGAACCGGAAGAAGTCGAGCACCGCGGCGCGCACGGTGGGCGAGACGGCCATGGCGACCCCGAGCGCGACGAGCAGCGCCAGCGCCGCGGCGGCCAGCCGCGGCAGGACACGAGACCGGTGGCGGACCGGCTCGTCCAGGCGGACGAGCACGGCGGTGGCGAGGCCGTCGGGCAGCTCCGGCACGGCGAGGCGGGCACCGACGTCGCGCAGGGCGGCCTCGACGCGGTCAGTCTCGACGCGGTCACTGTCGCTGGTCACGGGCCACCTCCTCGGCGAACGGGGCCGGCAGCGTCCGGCGGAGCTTCTCGATCGCCCGGGACAGCCGCGACTTCACCGAGCCGCGGGGCCAGGCGAGCACCTCGGCGGTCTCGGCCTCGGTGAGGTCGAGGAAGTAGCGGCAGGTCAGCACCTGACGATCCCGGGCGGGCATGGCGTTCACGGCGGCCAGCAGGCGGGCTCTGGCGTCCGCCGCGACGACCTCGCGTTCCGGCTCGGTGGGCGCGGTGTCCGGTTCGGCCAGCCGCAGCTCGAGCGTGCGGCGGCGGCGCGAGCCGCGGCGCAGGTTGCTGGTCTCGTTGGCGACGATCCGCAGCAGCCACGGGCGGAACGGCGCGCCCGCACGGAACGAGCCGAGCCCGCGGTAGGCCTTCACGAACGCCTCCTGCACGACGTCCTCCGCGTCGTCGCCGGCTCCGAGGAGGTAGGCGGTCCGGTGTGCGAGCGCGCCGTAGCGCGCGACCAGGAGCGCGTACGCGTCCCGGTCGCCTGCGCGGGCCCGGTCCACCGCCACTGCGTCAGGAGTGGCGTCGGTCGTGTCGTCGTTCGTGTGTGTCCTCCTCGACCACCCGCTGATACACCGCCGGACGCCGGCAGGTTCCACGGAACCTCGCACGTTCCGGCGGTGTAGTCACGGCATGCGAAGAATCCTCGTAGTGCTGGTGATCGTGCTGACCGGTGGGCTGCTCGCGACCCCGTCCGCGCAGGCGGGGAACTGGGAGGAGACACTGCTCGACCCGCCGCCCGCGCGGATCGAGCCGGGCGTGACCTACACTTTCGGGTACTGGATCCTCCAGCACGGCTCCTACCCGTACATGGGCGGCGACCTCGGGCCGACCGCGCTCGTGGCGACCGAGGCGAACGGCGAGCGGGTCGAGTTCCCCGGGACGGCGTCGAAGACCGACGGCCACTACTCGGCCGAGGTCCTCTTCCCCCGCAAGGGCACCTGGACCATCAGCTCGCAGCACCAGGTGATCATGACCGACCAGCTCGTCGCCACCGTGACGGTGCCGGGCGCGGTGAAGATCGCGCCGAGCGAGATGACGGCGCGGGCCCCGTACAGGTGGGGAGCCGTGCGCCCGTCGTTCCCGCCCTCCGCACCCGGCGCGCAGGAGGCGGCGCCCGGCGGGGTGCCCGCGGTGAGCGAGCCGTCGACGACGGCACAGGATGTGGCGCCGAAGTCCCAGGCCAGCGTGGACAAGCCGGCGAAAACCCTGCCGTGGACGCTGATCGTCCTGGGCGGCCTGGCGACCATCGGGCTCGCGGTCTGGCTCGGCCGCCGGTACGCACGAGCGAACCGATGAGGAAACCGGGCGGCCCGCGGTCGTGGCGCGGGCCGCCCGGTGCCTGTCAGCCGGCCTGCGGCTTGCCCTTCCACGCGGCCCGCCAGGTCTTCGGGCCGAGCAGGCCGGAGGTCTTGATGCCGTTGGCCCGCTGGAGGGCGATCACCGCCGAGCGGGTCTCCGCGTAGTAGCAGCCGGTGCCCTGGAAGTCGTAGCCGAACTTGTTCATCCGCAACTGGAAGGCCCGCAGCGGCGCGGCGCAGTCGCCGTAGGCGTAGACGACCCCGGGCCACGCCGGCATCCCGCCGGCCGGTGTCGGCGCGGGCGCCGGGCCGCCACCGCCGATGTAGGCGGACTCGGCCCAGCTCGGTACCCGCCTGCTGCGGGCGCTGGCGTCCTCGCGCAGGCCGAGGCGCCGCGCGCAGGTCCACGGCTGCCAGCCGCGCATCCGGTACAGGTACAGCGCGCGGTAGTCCTGTTCGCGCGGGCTGGCGCGGTGGGGGTAGCCGGACCCGCCGACGCTGCGCCACGTCGAGAGGTCGAACTGGTAGGCGCCGTAGTGGCCGTTCGAGGCGACGATGTCGTAGCGACCGCTGGCCTCGCACATGCGCAGCCGTGCCCACGAGCTGGCGGGTGGGTCGGCGACGGCTGAGCCGGTCAGCGTGAACTGGACGCCGAATGCGGCGACGGCGATCAGCAGGAAACGGACAGGCATGCGTCTTCCGCTCATGCCTGCCGACGGTAAACACCTTTCACAGAAGTCACAACCGCAACTCCTGACACTTCAGCATCCCATACCCCTTTGGTCGCACACGGTAGCGACACGCCGAACATTTCCCGTCCGGCAGAGCACCGTTTGGCATCAGGGTGGGCAGAGTCGATCACCGCGGGTCGGCCGACCGCTAAGGTCCCGTGCCAGTTCCGGACGGAGGATGCCGATGAGTGTCGTGGGTGACGAGGCGGAGGCGGACGGCAGCGCGCCGGACCGGCGCCGTGAACAGCGTGGCTGGGTGTTCTACGACTGGGCCAACTCGGTCTTCCCCACGTCGGTCATCACGGTGTTCGGTGCGCTCTACCTGACCGCCGTGGCGGCCGACGCGGCCATCGCGGACAAGGCCACCAACGGCGCGAACCCGTGCCCGGCCGACGCGGACGGCAACGCCAACAAGCTCGTCGACTGCCAGATCGGCATCCTCGGCTGGCACTTCCAGGCCGGCTCGCTGTGGGGCTACCTGCTCGCCGTGGCCACGGTGGTCCAGGTGCTGGTCGTGCCGCTGATGGGCGCGATCGCCGACCGCACCCAGAACAAGAAGCGCATGCTCGCGATCTTCGCGTTCGGCGGCGCCACGGCGACCGCGCTGATGTCGCTGGTCAGCGGCACCAACTGGCAGCTGGGCGTCGTGCTGTTCATCCTCGGCAACATCGGCTTCGGCACGTCGGTGGTCATCTACTACTCGTTCATCCCCGACATCGCGACCGCCGACGAGCGCGACGCGCTGTCCACCCGAGGCTGGGCGTTCGGCTACCTCGGCAGCGGCTGCGCGCTGCTGCTGCAGCTCGGCATCTACCTCGCGCACGACTCGCTCGGCCTGTCCGAGGGCAACGCCGCGCAGATCGCGTTCCTCATGTCGGGTCTGTGGTGGGCCGGGTTCACGCTGATCCCGCTGCGGCGGCTGCGCAACCACCAGCGCCCGCACGGCGGCGAGCACGGCGCCGGCGTGGTCACCGGCGGCTTCCGCGAGCTCGCGTCCACGGTGAAGCTCGCCAGGTCCTACCCGCTGACGCTGGCGTTCCTCGGCACGTACCTGATCTACACCGACGGCATCGCCACCGTGGCGAACGTGTCCGCCCAGTACGGCAGCGAGGAGCTGCACTTCTCCGACACCGTGCTGATCAGCACCATCCTCATCGTGCAGTTCGTGGCGTTCTTCGGCGGCATGCTGCACGGCCTGGTCGCCCGCAGGCTCGGCGCCAAACGCACGATCATGATCAGTCTGAGCGTGTGGGTGGTCGTCATCGCGTTCGCGTACTTCGTGCAGGCCGGCCAGGCGATCCAGTTCTACCTGCTGGCCGTGGGCATCGGCCTGGTGCTCGGCGGCACGAACGCGCTGTCCCGGTCGCTGTTCAGCCAGATGGTGCCGCCCGGCAAGGAGGCGCAGTACTTCTCGATCTACGAGATCGGCGAGCGGGCCACGTCGTGGATGGGCCCGGCGCTGTTCGCGTTCATGGCCGGGGCGACCGGCTCGTACCGGCCCGCGATCATCTCGCTGGTGATCTTCTTCTTCATCGGCCTGGTGCTCATGTTCTTCGTGCCGGTGCGCCGGGCCATCCAGGCGGTCGGCAACCCGGAGCCCGCGGTGCTCTGACCGGTCGGATCGATAGGGTGGCCGCTCGTGGAACCGATGCCGCCTCATCTCGACATGATCGCCCCTGCCGACGACCCCACCGACGCGCTCTCCGCGGTGCCCGCCGCCGGGTCGCGGCGAGGTGTGCCGGTGATCGGGCACCTGCGGTTCTACTACGGGCCGATGGACTGCGGGAAGTCGACGCTGGCGCTGCAGGTCGACCACAACCAGGCGCGCCAGGGCCGCAGAGGGCTGCTGCTGGTGCACCACGACCGGTCCGGCCGCGCACAGATCACGAGCCGGATCGGTATCACCCGCAATGCGATCGAGGTGCACGCCGGCGTCGACCTCCGCGACCTCGTCCGCGCCCGCTGGGCGGAGGGCACCCGCGTCGACTACCTGATCGTCGACGAGGCCCAGTTCCTCGCGCCGGTGCAGGTCGACCAGCTGGCCGAGCTCGCCGACGACGTCCAAGTCGACGTGTACTGCTTCGGCATCGCCACCGACTTCCGCAGCGAGCTGTTCCCCGGCTCGCGGCGCCTGTTCGAGCTGGCCGACGATCTGCAGCCGGTCCAGGTCGACGTGCTGTGCTGGTGCGGGCTGCCGGCGCGCTTCAACGCCCGCGTCGTCGACGGCGAGGTGATCCGCGCCGGCGACACGGTACTGGTGGCCGATACGGAACGTGAATCACCACATCTCGACAAAGCGGCTACGGTCCGTTACCAAGTGCTGTGCCGCAGGCACTTCCGTCTCGGCGATCTCGGACCCACCGTGGCTGCACAGGGACAGCTCAGTCTCGCCTAAGGGCCATCAGGCGCATCTTTCTCGCCCAGATGGGTGACGCTTAGACCAATCCTGAGACAGGTGCGTCACGAACATGTTTAAGGACCGTCTCCTCGGTGGAAACTAAAGGAGCGGGGAGACCGGAGATCACCCTGAGCAACCGCATGTGGCAGGCGGGAACGAAACGACCCACCGCGGCGTTGCTCTTGGTGAGCACCACTTGGTTCGAGCCGGGAGCCTCGAACCGAACGAAAGGACGTCGCGATGGCCGACCGTGTACTCCGTGGAAGCCGACTTGGCGCGGTCAGCTACGAGACCGATCGTAACCACGATCTCGCGCCACGACGAACCATCCGCTACGCATGCCCGAAGGACCACGAGTTCGAGGTCCCCTTCTCCGACGACGCCGAAGTGCCCGCAATGTGGGAGTGCCGACTGCACGGCACCGCCTCGAAGCTGATCGACGGCACCGAGCCGGAGGCCAAGAAGGTCAAGCCCCCGCGCACGCACTGGGACATGCTGCTGGAGCGGCGGAGCATTCCTGAGCTGGAGGACCTGCTGGACGAGCGCCTGCAGGAGCTGAAGGTACGCCGCAGCCGAACCGCGTAAGCCCTCCCGCGGCTTACTACGCCCGAGAGCCACATCCAGGGATTCGCCCCCCGAGGTGTGGCTTTCGGCATGTCAGGGCACGCAGCGAGGCATCGCGGCTCAGCGAGTCGCCAGCACGACCGCAGGGCGCTAGCCCGAGGAACAAGAGGCGGGGCCTCGGCGGGCCACCTGGAGGGCAGGGGCTGGCGCCCCTGCCCTCCAATGCCCTGCCCTCAGGGCGACGGAGGCGCGTGAGTCGGAGCCCGTAAATCCGCCGACGGCCCCGCCCCTCCCAGCACGCACGAGACAATCCACTGGCCCGGGGCTAGAGCGACTTGAACTCGACCCGAAGAGCATGCATGCGCACCGTGTCGATGTTCTCCACCGAGTGCGGCCCCTCCGGAGGCGTCCACGACCCCGTCAGCTCCGCCCGTGGCGGCAGCGGGTCCGGCGACTCGAACGACAGCCGCTCACCGATGTAGTACCGGATCCGGGCCCGCTGGTCGGTCATCATCACGCTCGGCCAGCGGTGCGTGTGCTCCGGCTCGTGCGTGCCCGGGTCCAGCGTCACCTCGAGCACCCGCACGTGCTCGTTCTCGAACACCACGCGATGCGAGTTCGGCGCCGCGACGACGGCATCCAGCTCGTCGCCCCAGCGCCACTCCCCCTCGACCGCGTGTGTCATCCGCGGCCCTTGAAAAGCTGGCGGACCTGGGTGCCACGACGGCGCAGGCCCCACTTCGTCACCCGGAGCAGCGCCTCGCGGATGATGTCGCCGGACATCTTCGACTGGCCGTGCACCCGCTCGGTGAACGTGATCGGCACCTCGACCACGGTGAAGCCGGCCTCGATCGTGCGCCAGCCGAGGTCGATCTGGAAGCAGTACCCCTGCGAGGCCACGTTGTCGACGCGGATCTTCTCCAGCGCCGCCCGCCGGTACGCGCGGAACCCGCCGGTGATGTCCTTGACCTTCGCCCCGAGCGCGACCCGCGAGTACACGTTGGCGCCCCAGGACAGGAAGTACCGGTGCTTCGGCCAGTTCACGACCTTGCCGCCGGGCACGTACCGGGAGCCGATCGCGAGGTCGGCGTCGGTGAGCGCGTCGAGGATCCGCGGCAGGTCCTCCGGCGCGTGCGAGCCGTCGGCGTCCATCTCCACCAGCACCGCGTAGTCGCGGTCCAGGCCCCAGCGGAACCCGGCGACGTAGGCCGCGCCGAGCCCGTTCTTCTCCGTGCGGTGCATGACGTGAATGCGCCCGTCGGCGTCGTTCTTCGCCAGCTCGTCGGCGATGTCACCGGTGCCGTCCGGGCTGCCGTCGTCGACGACGAGAGCGTGCGCCTTCGGCAGCGCCGCGTGCAGCCGGGCGATGATCGACTCGATGTTGTCCCGCTCGTTGTAGGTCGGGATCACCACCAGCACCGGCTCGAGCTGGTCCGCCATACGTCGTTCTCCTCCTCGTCGACGCCCCTGCGCGCCGGCTGTTTCTTCGCTTACGTGCTGACCCGCCTGCGCCGCCGCACGACGATCCCCGCGGCCAGCGCGCCGAGTCCGAGGATCGTGAGGACCCACACCGGGCTCGAACCGAGTCGATCGGACAGAGTAGTCGTTGACCGCAGCGGCACCCGTTCGACCAGGGCCGCCGGGACGAACATGCCCGTCTGCTTGCTCACCGAGCCGTCCGGGCGCACGAACGCGCTGACACCGCTGGTCGCCGAGACCGCCACCTCCCGGCCGTGCTCGACGGCCCGCACCCGGTCCATGGCGAGCTGCTGGTAGGTCATCTCCGTGTGGCCGAACGTGGCGTTGTTCGTCGGCACCGCGAGCAGGTTCGACCCCTTCGCCGACTCACGCACCACGTCGTCGAACGCCACCTCGTAACAGGTCGCGAGGCCCACCCGGGCCTTACCCATGGCGAAGATCGTCGCCTTGTCACCGGGGACGAACTGGCCCGCCCGGTCCACCGCGGAGGTGAACAGGCGGAAGAACGGCCGCCACGGCATGGTCTCGCCGAAGGGCTGCAGCTGGCGCTTGGTGTACTGGCTCACCGGCCCGCGGTCGGGCTCCCACAGCAGCATCGTGTTGCGCGGCAGGTCGTCGTCGCCGACCAGCACCGAGCCGACGGCGATCGGGGCGCCGATCGCGCGGGCGGCGCGCTGGATGCCGTCCCACGCGTCCGGGTTGCGGTACGGGTCGATGTCCGACGAGTTCTCCGGCCAGATCACCAGGTCCGGCTTGGGTTCGCGCCCGGCGTCGACGTCGTCGGCCAGCTTGATGGTGCGCGCGACGTGGTTGTCGAGCACGGCCCGGCGCTGCGCGTTGAAGTCGAGGCCTTCGCGCGGCACGTTGCCCTGCACGACGGCGACCGTCGCCTCGCCCGCGTTGGCGTCCGTGCCGACCAGCGGCAGCGCGCCGAAGGCCGCGGCGATCGGCAGCACGACGGCGAGCACCGGCGCGAGCAGCCCGCGCACCCCTGTCTCGCGGCGCATCAGCCGGCGAGCCAGTGCGGTGAGGCCGAACCCGGTCATCGTCACGGCGAGCGCGATCAGCGGCGTGCCGGCGACGGTGGCCAGCGGCAGGTAGATCCCCTCCGGCTGGGTGAAAGCGATGTCGCCCCAGGGGAAACCGCCGAACGGGAAGACCGATCGCAGCGCCTCGCCGGCCACCCACAGCAGCGCCGCCCATACCGGCCACGCGGGCAGCACGGTCACCACCGCGATCGCCGCGCCGGACAGTCCGACCAGCAGCGCCTCGGCCAGCGCCAGCGGGAGCCAGGCGACCAGGCCGACGAACTCGCCGGTCCACGCGAGCAGCGGCACGAAGTAGCCGAGCCCGAAGAGCAGTGCGTAGCCGAACCCGACGCGCGCGCGGCGGTCCTGGACCAGCCAGCCCAGGACGGCGAACGCGATCGGCGCGAAGAACCAGAGCGTGCGTGGCGGTCCGCTGAGGTAGAGCAGCACGCCGGCCGCCGCTGCGACCAGCAGTCGGATCAGGACGTGCCAGCGCGGCGGCCGTTCGTCCGTTTCGTTCTGCGCCGCCGGTGAATCCGATGAGGACTCCGGCGAGACGGCGGGTGCGACCACCAGGTCAGCGTACGGTGCGCCCTGTTCACTGCCCGTAGGCCGTCCACCAGACGAACGAAGGGTGGACTGAAGGTTCTGGCGGGATGACGAAACGCCATACTGCGGTGCCAAGATCGGAAGGAGCGTCGATGCGCCTGCGTCTCAAGCCCCGTGACAACCGGTTCTTCGACTTGTTCAGCGCTGCGGGCAACAACATCGTCGACGCCGTCGACCTGTTGCGGGAGTTCGTGGCGGCGCCGGAGGACCAGCGTTCCGACCTGGCCAAACGGATGCACGACGCGGAGCACGCCGGCGACGACGCCACCCACGCGATCATGGAGCAGGTGGATCGGTCGTTCATCACGCCGTTCGACCGCGAGGACATCTACCGGCTGGCGGTCCGGCTCGACGACGTCGTCGACTTCATCGACGCGGCCGTCGACTTCACCACGCTGTACAACCCCGGCGCCCTGCCGCCCGGTGTCGGCAAGCAGGTCGAGATCCTGCACCGGATGGCCGTGCTCACCGCGAGCGCGATGCCCCGCCTGTCGACACTGCGCGACCTCACCGACTACTGGGTCACGATCAACGAGCTGGAGAACGACGCCGACCGGGTCTACCGGCGCCTGCTGTCGTACCTGTTCAGCGGTGAGCTCGAGACCCTGACCGTGATGAAGCTCAAGGACATCATCGACCAGCTCGAACAGGCGGCCGACGCGTTCGAGCACGTCGCGGACGTCGTGCACACCATCGCGGTGAAAGAGTCCTGACCGGTGGACCTGCTCGGGCTCATCCTCATCGTCGTGCTCGTCACGGGCTTCGACTTCACCAACGGCTTCCACGACGCGGCCAACGCGGTCGCGAGCGCGGTGTCGACCGGTGCGTTGCCATTGCGCAGTGCGCTCGCGCTGGCCGCGGTGATGAACCTCATCGGCGCGCTGGCCGGCACGGGGGTGGCGGTCACGGTGGCGAAGGGCGTGATCGCCACGCCGCACTCCACCGGCGGGCTCACCGTCGTCGGCGCCGCGCTCATCGGGGCGATCGTGTGGAACATCACCACCTGGTACTTCGGGCTGCCGTCGTCGTCCTCGCACGCACTGATCGGCGGGCTGGTGGGCGCGGCTCTGGCGTCGGCGACGCCGGTGGTGTGGTCGGGAGTGATCACCAAGGTGGCGATCCCGATGGTGCTCTCGCCGCTCGTCGGGCTGACGCTGGGCTACCTGGTGATGATCGGCCTGATGTGGGCGTTCCGCCGGGCCAATGCCCACCGGGCGAAGCGCCTGCTCAAGCGCGCGCAGCTGGTCTCGGCGTCGTCGCTGGCGCTCGGGCACGGGCTGCAGGACGCGCAGAAGAGCATGGGGGTCATCGTGCTCGCGCTGGTCGTCACCGGGCACCAAACCGACTACACGGTGCCGTTCTGGGTGATCCTGCTGTGCGCCACCGCGCTCGCGGCCGGCACCTGGTCGGGTGGCCTGCGGATCATGCGCACGCTCGGCAGGCGGATCTTCCACCTCACGCCGCCGCACGGGTTCGCCGCCGAGGTCTCGGCGTCCTCCGTGCTGTACCTGACCGCATTCGTGTTCGCCGCGCCGGTATCGACCACGCACGTGGTGACCTCGGCGGTGATGGGCGTCGGCGCGACCACGCGACGCTCCGCGGTGCGCTGGTCGGTAGCGGGTGACATCGCGGTCGGCTGGGTCCTCACCGCACCGGCGGCCGCGACGATCGCCGCGGCCGCGTACTTCGTGATCGGGCTGGTCTAGCGGTAGTTCGCGTCGTACACGGCCTGGATGCGGGCCTCGACGGCGCCGTCGCGCGAGTCACGGATCGCCTTCGCCGTGCCCGGGGCGTGGCCGTGTTTGACTGCCCGCATGTCGCAGCTCTCCTCCACGTACGACAGGGAGAAGTACGCGCCCACGATCACCAGCAGCAGCGCCATGGCGGCGCGCAGCCCCAACGGCCCGGGCACCAGCAGGCACGCGATCGCGAGCGGTGCGACCACCACGCTCATCCGGGCCATGTGGCGCAGCACCCATGTCCGCGCGGTCACGTCTCGTAGGACCCAGCCGTGCAGCGACTCGGGCAGCCGGCCACCCACCGCGTACCGCAGCCACTGGATCGGGTTCGGTCGTTCCGTCATGGCCGTACACTAACACTTAGTACACTAACTATTAGGGTGATAAGCATCATGGACCTCGGCCCCGACCCGCTCGCCCTCGACCGGCAGGTCTGCTTCGCGCTGTCGGTCGCCTCGCGCAGCGTGATCGCGATCTACCGGCCGCTGCTCGAGCCGCACGGGCTGACCCACCCGCAGTACCTGGTGCTGCTGGCGTTGTGGGAGTCCGCGCCCCGGTCGGTGCGCGACATCGGCGAGACGCTGCGCCACGAGCCGGCCACCCTCTCCCCCATGCTCAAACGGCTCGAGGCGCTCGGCTACGTCACCCGCCACCGCGCCCGCTCCGACGAGCGCCAGCTCGAGGTCGACCTGACCGACGCGGGCCGCGCGCTGCGTGCCGAGGCGGAGAAGATCCCGTACCGGGTGGTCGAGACGCTCGGCATGTCGATCGAGGAGCTGGAGGCGCTGCACAAGGCGCTGTCGCGGGTGATCGCCGCGACCGCGCGCTGAGTGCTAGACAGGCTGCATGCGGGTTGGCTCGGTGGTGATGGGTGCGTCGGACGTGCGGCGCGCGATGGAGTTCTGGACGCGCGCGCTGGACTACGTGCCCCGCGACGAGCCGGAGGACACCTGGGTCGTGCTGGCGCCGTCGTCCGGTGGTGGGCCGAACATCTCGCTCGGCCTGTCGGAGACGCCGGTGCAGGACAAGCCGCGGGTGCACCTGGACCTGTACACCGACCGGCAGGCCGACGAGGTCGAGCGCCTCGTAGGGCTCGGCGCGTCCCGGGTGGACTGGCCGGACTACCCGCCCGACGCCGACTTCGTCGTGCTCGCCGACCCCGAGGGCAACCGGTTCTGCGTGATCCAGCATGGCTGACCAGGCGGTCGTGAGACGTATCGCGCTGGCGCTCCCGGAGGTCGAGGAGTCGGCCGAGCACTTCGCGTTCTCCGTGCGGGGCAAGGGTTTCGCGTGGGTGTGGCTCGAGCGCCCGGCGCCCAAGCAGCCGCGGGTGCCGCAACCGTCGGTGCTGGCCGTGCGGGTGGCGAGCGAGGAGGAGAAGCAGGCCCTCGTCGCGGCCGACCCGGAGAAGTTCTTCACCGAGCCGCACTACAACGGCTTCCCGGCCGTGCTGGTCCGCCTCGCCAACGTGGACGAGCAGGAGCTGACGGAGTTGCTGACCGACGCGTGGCGCTGCCGAGCCCCGAAACGCCTGGTCAAAGAGAGCGGCTACTAGCCACGGCGATGTCCCCGTCGAACTCCTGACGCGCGACCGCGATCGCGGCGGCCGGATCCGTGCCGGGCTGCAGGTGGGTGAGCAGCAGCCGCCCGGCGCCGGCGAGCGCACACTGCCGGCCGGCGTCCCGCGCGCTGGACAGCACATCCCGCGCGCCTTCGGGCACGACGTCGAGAAAGGTCGCCTCGGCGATGAAGAGGTCGGCGTCCCGGGCGAGCTCGACGACGTCGGCACACGGCCCGGAGTCGCCGGTGTAGGCGATCACCTCCCCGCCCGCGGCCAGCCGGATCCCCGCGTTCGGGAGCGAGTGCGGCAACATCCGCGCCTCGGCCAGGAACGGCCCGATGCGCATGCGGTCGGCGACCGGCCGGACCTCGCAGGCGAGCAGCCCCGGCCGGTCGAGCGCGAGCACCGCGTCGAGGGCCCCGTCCGGCGCGTAGACCGGCAGGGCCGGAGCGCGCCGCCCATCCATGGCTCGGGCACGGAGCAGCGGGTTGAGGTCGGCGCAGTGGTCCGGGTGCCCGTGCGTCACGTAGACCGCGTCGACCTCCCCCGCGCCCACCACCTGCAACAGCCGAGGCACGACAGCGAAGCCAGGATCGATCAGCAGCCGGAACCCGTCGTGCTCGACGAGGAACCCGCCGCAAGCCCCGCCGGCCTCGGGCCACACCCCACCACCGCCGAGCACCGTGACCTGCATGTGTCGGAGCCTGCCCTGCTGGCGGGGCCTTTCCCAACGGGTCGTTATCTGTTCGTGAACTCTTGTCCAGCTACGTACGTATGGGGATGTGACAACGACAGAACGGACGTGATCGCGTGGGCCATAGCGTGGACGCGGGGCTGTTCCAGCAGACCGCGCACAGCCCCTCCTACTTCGAGCTTTCCCGGCGGATGGGCGACGGCCAGCAGCTGGTGGACTTCTGCATCCCCTGCAACCCGTACTTCCCCACGCCCGAGATGTTCGACACGCTGGCCGCCAACCTCGAGTCCGTTCTGAAGTTCTACCCCAGCGACGCGGACACGATCTCCGGGCAGCTCGCCCGCGTGCTGGGCCTCAACCCCGCCACGATCGCCATGTCGAACGGGTCCACCGAGCTCATCACGTGGATGGACCACCTCTGGGTGCACGAGAGCGTCGCGATCCCGATCCCCACCTTCGGCCGCTGGACCGACCAGCCGCTGGAGACCGGCAAGCGGGTCGACATGTTCCCGCTGCGTGAGGCCGACTGCTTCCAGCTCAACATCGACGAGTACATCCGCTTCATCCGGGCCAGACGCTCGCGCGTCGCCGTGCTCTGCAACCCCAACAACCCCGACGGCGGCTACGTAGCCCGCCGGGACGTCATCCGCTTCATGGACGAGCTCGCCGACCTCGACCTGGTCGTCATCGACGAGTCGTTCATCGACTTCGTCGAGGCCGAGCGTGATCCGTCCGTTGCGATGGAGGCGGCGATCCGGCCCAACGTCGTCGTCCTCAAGAGCCTCGGCAAGAACTTCGGCCTGCACGGCATCCGGTTCGGCTACCTCGTCGCCAACCCCGGGCTCGCCGGCAAGATGCGCAAGACGCTGCCGAAGTGGAACCTCAACTCCCTCGCCGAGACGATCGTGTTCATGCTGCGCGACCACGGCCCGGAGTACCACCGCAGCCTGCAGCTGCTCGCCCGCGACCGGTACAGCATGGCCATGCAGCTCGCCCAGCTGCCGGAGCTGACGGTGTTCACCTCCCAGGCCAACTTCCTGCTCGTGAAGCTCGCGCCCGGCATCGACGGCACCGATCTGCGCGACTACCTCATCAACACCCACCAGGTCTTCATCCGCGAGTGCGGCAACAAGCTCGGCATGAGCAAGCAGTACCTGCGCCTGGTCGTGCGCCCGCAACAGGACGTCGCGCGGCTGGTGACCGGTATCCACGAGTACACCCGCCCCCAGGCGCACTGGGAGGACGAGCTGTCCCGCCGCCGCAACGCCGACCGCTCCGCCTGACACGGCCGCGCCGCACGGAATAAGCCGCCGGCGGCGGCTCTTTGCCATGTCATGAGCGTTCGCGAG
>Ga0164241_10001042_pt1 | contig 38488 bp, 43 predicted proteins | sample OricomyardsoilBY_FD_108780 | JGI IMG/M metagenome (GOLD analysis project Ga0164241, IMG submission 108780) | Backyard soil microbial communities from Emeryville, California, USA - Original compost - Back yard soil (BY) | ecosystem: Environmental > Terrestrial > Soil > Unclassified | place: USA... | reverse complement strand
TTGGCGTTGATCTTGACCAGGAAATTGCGGCCGATCGCCATCGGCTCGGATTCGGGGTGGTTGATGTTGTTGGGGATGATCGCGCGGCCCCGGGCGACTTCGTCGCGGACGAATTCGGGGGTGCCGTAATCGGGGATGCTGGCGCCGTAGGATTCGCCGTCCCGCGTGTATTCGGCGAGGCGTTCGCGGCCGAGATTCTCGCGGGTGGCGACATATTCCATCTCGGGGGTGATGATGCCGCGGCGGGCGTAGTACATCTGGCTGACGTTGTGGCCGGGCTTGGCGCGGAGGGGCCGCTTCACCACGTTGGGGAAGGGAGCGACGCCGCCGCTTCTGTCGGGGCCGAGCTGGCCGTTATCCTCTGGGCGGACCTGGCGGGCCTCGACCTGGTCCACGTCTCCGCGCGCCATGATCCAGTCGCGGCGGAGTGGCGGCAAGCCCGCCATAATGTCGATGCGGGCGGCGGGATCGGTGTACGGGCCCGAGGTGTCGTAGACGCGCAGCGGAGGCTCGCCGGATGTGGGCTCGAGATAGATCTCGCGCATCGCGACGCCGAGCGGGCCGACATGGATTTTCTTCGAGCCGCGAATGGGGCCGGTGGTGACGCCGATTTCGGTCTGGGCGGGCCGCTGGCTTCCACCGGAAGCCAGTTCTTTCACATCAACATCGGCCATTGAGTCTTCTCCAATCATCGCGGGAGAAAACGGACCTCTGGTGAAGTCGCGCCCACTCCCTACGCCGGTGTCAGCCGGATCAGGTTCAGCGGGTCGAGGGCTCCTGCCCTCCTCTCAAGCGCGGCGCGGCGCTCCCCCGGGGATGGCGTGGTTCTAGGCGCGTGTGCGGCGCGGCGCCAGCGTGAAGTGCTTTGGGGCTGGTGCCGCGCGCGCTCTCTTCCTAGAAGCACGGACCAGCGCACCATCCCCACAGAAAGCTTCCCCCGATGTCGTTGACTCACAAGGCCATTGACGCGCTCCCGCGCGGGTTTCGCCGGTATCTGCGCCACGCCTATACCGTCACCACGGGCAAGCTGCACCGCAACCATCACGAAATGTCCGAACGCGACGACTTTTTCCGCAAGGCGATGAAGATGCTCGCCTATAACGGGATCAGCGGCGACTATGCCGAGTTCGGCTGCCACGGCGGCATGACGATGCGGATGGCGCACAAATATATGCGCGCGAACGGAGTCTCCCGGCATTTATGGGCATTCGATTCGTTCAGTGGCTTTCCCCCGCCCGAAGGCGAGGAGGACGAGCATCCGCTATGGATCCAGGGCGAGATGGCGACCTCGCAGGCGAATTTCGTCAACGAATGCCGCCGCAACGGGATCGGCCCCGACGCGCTGACCACGGTGCCAGGCTATTATTCGGATACGCTCGACAAGGGGAAGCACAAGGGACCGCTGCCCCAGGACGTGGCGCTCGCCTATGTCGATTGCGATATGTTCAGCTCGACGATGAGCGTGCTGCGCTTCCTCGGGCCGCGGCTGAAGCAGGGCATGATCGTCGCATTCGACGATTATTTCTGCATTTCATCGACCGCGCTGGCTGGCGAGCGCGCGGCGATGATCGAATATCTGGCGGGGCAGGACCGGTTCGCCTTCTCCCCCTATCAGCCCTATGGCTGGCACGGGATGGCGTTCATCGTCGAGGACAAGGTTCAGCTCGACCGCCACCGCGCTGGCGGCGCTCAGAAGGTATAACCGAGCCCCAATAACCCGGTCCATTGATGGCGCGATCCGGCGATGCGGGTGACGGGAGAATCCGCCGCGTCGTTCAGCATCCGGCGATACGAAAAGCCCGCCATCATCTGGAGCCCGCCGGTCAGGTCGCCGGTGAGCGAGAGCACCCCGACCGAGCTGATCGTCCAGTCTTTCCACCCCTTGCGCGCGGTGAAGGCCGGTAGCCCGCTGGCGATCGCGCCGGGTGCGTCGATGCTGAAATAGGTGTCGGCATAGCCATCGCCCATGTACGTGCCCGACAGGTTGAGTCCGACATAGGCCTTGGTGCTCAGGGGCGTTCCGTAATCGAGCGAGGGCGTGATGACATAGCTGTCATGCACCCCCGCGACATCGTGCGCGTAGGAAATCGTGAGGCTGAGCTTGTCGTAATCGCTTGTGATCACGCCTTGCTTGCCGATGCCGACATAGCCGCCGAGTTCGACCGCGGTCTTGACCTTGGGCAGGTTCCGGACCTGCGGATCGCGGATCGCCGCCGAGCGGTTGAAATTGACCTGTGCGACGGGTCCCAACTGAATGTCCCAGCCGGGCCCGCCCTTGGTCGGGACCAGATCGGCCCAGAAGCGATTGCCCCTGAGCGTGAAATTGATCCGCGATACCCGCCCGCGCACGCCGGGGACGACGGTGAGCACATAATCGTTCGAGCCCTCATAACTGGGCGTGTACCCCGCCGCCGCGCCGATCGAGATCGAATCGCCGTCGAGCGCGGCGGGATCGATCAGGGGGGCGGGGGCGGGAGAGTCGGTTTCCTGCGCCATGGCGGGAGCTGCGAGCAGCAACGGCATCAGGCAGAGGCTTCGGGTCAGACGAAACGCCACAGGCAGACTCCGGATCGTGGTGCGAACGCGAAACGACAGAAAAGCCTGTTTCGCGCGGCTTGTCAGCGAGAGAAGCCGCCAAGACCACCATCGGTTCCGCACAGCCTGTCCCAGAACCGGAAATAAAGGCCGTAATTGCAGGCGTATCGCGCGTGATGGCGCTGGTGATGGCTCGCGGTGATCAGCCAGCGGCTGTGCGCGAGGCGGCGCGGGAAGGCCTCCCAGCCCATATGATTGGTGACTCCCATCACGGTCATGACCGCGAGCACCACGCCCAGCGCGGCGGCATGGATCGGGATCAGAAAGACCAGCGCGGGGATGACGACGGCGCCGGTGACGGCCTCGATGGGATGGAAGCTCATCGCCGCCCAGGCGGTCGGGGGACGGCTGGCATGGTGGACGGCGTGCGCGCGGCGGAACAGCCAAGGGCGATGCATGAGGCGGTGGGTCCAGTAGAACCAGGCGTCGTGCGCGATCAGGTAAAGCAGCGGCGCGACCGGCAGATACCAGAGCGGCAAGACGGCGGGATCGGTGTAGATCCGCGTCCAGCCGCGATTCTGCCACCCCCAGGCGATGATCCCCGCGGGCACGCCATAGATGGCGGCAGAGGCGAGGCTCCGCGCGATCTCGTGGCGGATTTGCGGCGCCTGGCCGGTATAGAGCCCGGGATGGCACAGGCGCGTGGCGAAGGCGAAGGCGCCGCTGGCGATGAGGTAACGCATGCCGACGATGAGAGTCATGGCGAGAGCGGAGAGGAGAACGGCGAGGAGCATTGGCGCCACCCTACGCCGTTCGGGCTGAGCTTGTCGAAGCCCGCCTTGCCGCGTGCGATTCGCCGGTGGGGGGCGGCCCATGCCTTGAGGCCTTCGACAAGCCAGCCCCTCAGGCCATCCCTGCCGCGCCCGGCGTGGCGGCTTCGCGCGCCGCTGCGTCGAGGATGCGCTCGACCGGGCGCTTGACCGCCAGCAGCAGCACCAGGCCAGTCACCGGCAGCATCGCGACCAGCGCCCAATAGAGCGCGGGACCCAATGGCTCGTAGAAACGCCCCATCCAGCCGAGCAGGAAATAGGAGAAGGTGCTGGAAAGCTTGAACACCGCCATCATCGTCGCGTTCACCGATTGCGGCGCGCTGCGCGAAATGATCGCCTGGGGCGGCGCCTCCATCCAGACGGTCGCGAGATCGACGATCAGGTAAAAGCCCAGCCAGAGCAGGATCGGCGCCACCGGAAGCAGCGACACCGCCGAGATATAGAGATAGCCCGCCGCCATCCCGGCGCAGCTGATGCCGAGCTTGGCCAGATCGCTCATCTCGCGCCCGCGTGTCGCCAGCCGCTTCCACAGCGCATTGGCGATCAGCACGCCGACAATGGTCATCGCGCCGTCGAAGATGCCGACCCAGGTGACCGGCATTTCCCAGCCAAGGATGTTGCGGTCGACCGCGGTATCCGCCCAGACATACATGATGCCATAGGCCTGAAACAGCGCGGAGGAGGCGAGCAGATAGGGGACGAGGATCAGCGTCAGCACGGCGAGCACGCCCCATTGGCGGCGCGTGAGCCGGGCATGATCGCCGCGCTTGCTGATCGTGTCGGGCGGCAAATGCCGCCGCCCGGCGAGATAGATGACCAGCCCGATCAGCATGCCGATGCCGGCCGCGCCGAAGCCCCAATGCCAGCCGACTTTCTCCCCCAATGTCCCGACGATCAGCGGCGAGACCAAAGCCCCAACATTGAGCGCAAGCAGATAGAGGCCGAAGGCGCGGGTGCGGCGATGATCGCCGGGAGCGTAAAGCTGGCCGACCTGCGCGGCCATGTTGCCGATCACGCAGCCCGCGCCGAGAATGATCAGCGACAGCGCGACGAGGAAGAAATGCTCTGACGCCATCGCCAGATGCCCGCCCGCCATCAGGACGCAACCGATCGAGACGGTGCGCGTCTTGCCGAGCACCCGATCGCCCAGCCACGCCCCGGCCAGCGGCGTCGCGTAGAGCAGCCCGGCATAGATGCCATAGGTCTGCGCGGCGAAGGCGAGATCGCTCAGCGGCCCGAACATCCCCACCAGCGCGGCGCGGAATCCGGCAAGGCCGAGCACATGCCCCGCATGTTGGGGCAGCAGCAGATATTTGGTCATGTAGAGCATGAGCAGCCCCTGCATCCCGTAGAACGAGAAGCGCTCCCACACTTCGGTGCCGGCGAGGACCGACAGGCCGATCGGGTGGCCGAACAGAGTGCGCGGTTCGGCCTGGTTCACGATGCTGATCCCCCGGGATATCCGGCGGGAAGCTAGGGCGCGCCGCGGGCGGCGTCCAGCCTGGCCCGGCGCGTCAGATCCGGTTCGCCTTCGCCAGCGCGCCGAAATGCCAGGCGCTGGGGCGCGGGGTGCGCTTGAAGGTCTCGCGATCGACTGCCGCCAAGCCGAAGGGGACGCCGTATCCCGAGGTCCATTCGAAATTGTCGAGCAGCGTCCAATAGAGGTAGCTGTGGACCGGGATGCCTTCGTCGAGGCACTCGCGCACGCCATCGAGCGCCTGGTCGATAAAGGCGATCCGGCGGGTGTCGTCGTTGGTCGCGATGCCGCTTTCGGTCACGTAGATCGGCTTGCCCACCGCGGCGTGCGCCCAGCGGATTGTGGCGGCGAGCGCCTGGGGGTAATATTCATAGCCCGCCAGCGTCATCTCCGCGCCCGGAGGCGAAGGCGCGAGGCCACCCTGAGCATCGACGCGGAAGCGGGTATAGGTCTGCACTCCGAAGAAATCGGCATGGCTGCGCGCGACCTTCACCCAATCGCCATAGAGCCGGTCGCGGACCTGCACCGCCATCGCGGCGGCATCGGGAGTCGCGGGCTGGATATCCTGCGTGGTGAGCGTGAGGCCGACGGGGAGATCAGGCCGCGCCGCCTTGATCGCGGCATAGCCCTGGCGATGCGCCTCCTGCATGATCGGCGTGACGACCGCCGGATCGGCGAAGGCGAGGCGCGAGAAGCGGGGGGAATCGACTGCCTTGGCGGCAGCGGCGATCGCCGCGCGCGCTTTCGGTGCGCCCGCGGTGAATTGCGGGAAAAGGTTCACCAGCAACTGGATATTGGCTTCGTTGAAGGTGGTGGCGAGGTGCATCAGGCCGCCGAGGCGCTGCGCCACCTTGCCGCAATAGCGCGCGAAGATGCCGGGCGAGTCCGCCGCCTCGAAGCCGCCACGCGCCGCGAACCAGAGCGGCACGGTGAAGTGATTGAAAGTGACCACCGGGCGCAGTCCCGCGGCGCGGCACGCCTCCAGCATACGGGCATAATGATCGAGTTCGGCGTTGGAGAAATGGCCTTCGCTGGGCTCGATCCGCGCCCATTCGATCCCCATCCGGTAGCAGTTGAAGCCGAGCCGCGCGGCGAGCGCGATATCCTCGGCGTAGCGATGATAGCTGTCGCAGGCGTCGCCCGAACGCTCCTTGAACATGCTCGGCTGGAGGTTTTCCATGAGCCAGGCGTCGGCGTTGGTGTTGCCGCCCTCGCTTTGATAGGCCGAGGTGGCGCTGCCCCAGAGGAAGCCGGCGGGCGCTGGGCGGCGGCGCGCGGCGAGGCTGGCGGTGGCGGGCGCGGCGGCTCCGGCACTCAGCGCGGCGGCAGTGGCGATCAGCGCGCGGCGGGAGACCGGGGTCAGGGAATGGTCTTCGGACATCGCGCGCTCCAGCCGGTCCGCTCGTTGCGGCGGGGTGCGCCTGTGTCGCCCGATCGCGGGCGAGGGTCAATCCTCACTCGCGTGTGAATGTATTTCCGCTCAACCGCCCTGCCACGCCTTGATCGCGTCGATCGGCCAGGCGAGCATCAGGATGTTGAGCGTCAGATTGTCGCGGATCAGCGCGAGCGTCATCAGCTCGAAGCCGATGGCGAGCGCGATGGTGACCTTGGCGGGCAGGCGCGAGGCGAGCCAGAAGCCGACGCTCATCCAGCCGACATCGGACAGCGAATTGACGATCGAATCGCCCGAATAGCCGAGCGCCATCGTCGCCTCGCGGTAGCGGTTGATGATGATGGGTGAGTTTTCGAGGATTTCCCATGCGCTCTCGACCGTGACTGCGACCGGCAGCGCCCAGTCTCGTGCGCGCCCCTTCAGCCAGTAATGCGCGGCGGCATAGAAGAGGAAGCCATGGATGACGTGGCTGAAACTGTACCAGTCGGCGATATGCTGGCTGTTGTCGCTCGATTGCACCGCGCCCGTCCATAGCTTGATCGTGCCGCAGGTGCAGATCGGCGGCCGGTGCATCGCGAGCAGGATGAGCAGCAGCAGTCCCGCCAGCGCGAGCGCGGCGAGGATGGCGGGGCGAGCGATGCGGAGCGGGGGGCGAGTCAGCTTGCGGGCCCGGCGATCAGTTCGACGCAGCTGGCCGCGACGGCTTCCAGTTCCTCGCGCGGGCGGCCGGCGCGGGCGCGGATGCTGAGCGCCTGGAGGACCGACACCACGACGTGCATATGCGCCTGCGGCATCGGGCTGTCCGCCTGGAGCAGCAATTGGAGGATCGCGCGATCCTCCAGCGCGAGGATGCGGAGCAACGTGGCGCGGATCTCGGGATCGGTAACGGCTTCGGCGACCGCGGTGTTGAGCGCGATGCAGCCCTCCGGGCCATCAGTGCCACTGAGATAGACGCTGATCGTGAAGCGGAACATCCGTTCGAGCATCGGACGCAGCGGCAGCCGAGCGTCGATCAACTGGCCGAAACTCTGCTCCAGCCAGCCCCGGTTGCGTTCGAGCGCGGCGAGATACAGCGCGCGCTTGTCCCCGAACGCGGCATTGAGGCTCGGGCGATTGACTCCGGTGACCGAGGCCAGATCGTCGAGCGAGGTTCCGGCAAAGCCCTGCGTGCGGAACCGGGCGCTGACCGATTGCAACACAGTGTCGCGATCGAAGGCGCGGGGGCGGCCGCGCGGACGGCTGGGGCTTTGTGTGCGATCTTGCATAAAATTCCTTGACGCCTCTATTTCTATGCGGGATTGTATAAAAATCAAGCGCGGAGGGAGTCGCTGCCATGAAGCTCTATTTCAGGCCGTTCGCCTGCTCGCTGGCGGCGCGGATCGCGCTGGCGGAAGGCGAGCTGGACGCCGAGTTCATCCGGGTCGAACCCGGACAGAGGCTGCCCGACGGGCGCGAGTTCACCGTGATCAGCCCGATGGGATACGTCCCCGCGATCGAGACCCGCGCGGGCTTCGTGCTGAGCGAGGGGCCCGCGGTGCTGACCTATATCGCCGAGCTGGCGCCGGAGGGCGTGCTCGCCCCGCCCGCTTTTTCCGATGCGCATTACCGGATGCTGGCCTGGCTCAACTTTATCGCGACCGAGCTGCACAAGGGCGTGTTCGCGCCGCTGATGGGCCCTGCGAGCGAGGCCGAGCGCGAGGCGGCCCGGGCGCGGGTGGCGAAGCCGTTCGACTATCTGGCCACGGTTCTTGAGGGCCAGGATTTCCTCGAAGGCGGCTTCACTGTCGCCGATGCCTATCTGCTCGCGATCCTCAACTGGTGCGGACATGCCGGGATCGCGCTGGCCGAATGGCCCGTGCTGCGGTCGTATCGCGGGCGGCTGCGCGCGCGGCCGGCAATCGCGCGGGCGATGGCCGAGGAATTTCCGCTGCTCGAGGCGGCCTGACGGTCCGCACTCCTGCGAAAGCAGGAGCACGAAGAGATTAGCTCCGGGATCCGCTCGCATCACGGCGGCTCCCACCATACTGCCCGCCCCCGCTTCGGCTGGGGCGGGCATTTTTTGTGGAGGGGCGAGGGGGCATCAACAACCTTCCGTCATCCTGAACTTGTTTCAGGATCCATTTCTCCACGGGCGAAGACGCCGCTTGTTGCCCGATGGATGCTGAAACAAGTTCAGCATGACGGAATTGAGGGACGGCCTCTTCCACACAGGATTCCCAAGCGTCATCCGTTCGGCTAGTCGCCAACCATGCCCACGACCCACCATTGCGATGTAGCGATCGTCGGCGGGGGACTTGCGGGCGGGCTGATCGCGCTGGCGCTGGCGAGGAAGCGGCCCGATTGCAGCATCCGCCTGATCGAAGGATCGCGGGCGATCGGGGGCAATCACCTTTGGTCCTTCTTCTCCACCGATGTCGCGCCCGCCGACCGCTGGCTGGTCGCGCCTTTGATCTCGTACGGCTGGAGCCGCTACGACGTCGCGTTTCCGGCGCACCGGCGGACGATCCGCGCACCCTATTATTCGATCGAATCCGGGCGGTTCGACCAGATCGTCCGCGCGGCGCTTCCCGAGGATGCGCTGATGATGCGGCGCAAGGTGCTGGCGGCGAGCAGCAAGGCCGTAGTGCTGGCCGATGGCGACCGCGTCGAGGCCAGCGGCGTGATCGATTGCCGAGGCCCGGGCGAGCTGGGGCTGCTCGATCTGGGGTGGCAGAAATTCCATGGCCGCGAGCTGGCGCTGGGCGACGCGCATGATTTGCCCAACCCGATGATCATGGACGCGACCGTGGCGCAGATCGACGGCTATCGCTTCCTCTACGCCTTGCCCTTCGCGGCGACGCGGGTGTTCGTCGAGGACACTTATTACAGCGACACCGCCGATTTCGACGTCGATGCTTCCGCCGCGCGGATCGACGAATGGGTCGCGGCGCGCGGCTGGGATGTCGAGCGCGTCACACGCGAGGAGGCGGGATCGCTGCCGGTGGTGATGGGGGGCGATTTCGAGGGCTATTGGGCGTCGGGGGGCAACAAGGTCGCCAAGGCGGGGACGCGGGGCGGCATGTTCCATCCGCTGACCAGCTATTCGCTGCCCGATGCCCTGCGCACCGCCGCGCTGGTGGCGAAGGCGAGCGACCTGAGCGGCGCGGGGCTGCATGACTTGCTCCACGGGCTTGCCCGGAAGGCGTGGCGGCGGCGCGGCTATTACCGGATGCTGGCGGCGATGCTGTTCCGCGCGGCCGAGCCGCAGGAGCGCTATCGCATCCTCGAGCGATTCTACCGGCTGGACGCGGGGCTGATCGCGCGCTTCTATGCCGGGCAATCGTCGATGTTCGATCGCGCGCGCATCCTCGCCGGCAAGCCGCCGGTGCCGATCAAGCGCGCGATGTCAGTGGTCAGTGGGGCGGCAGTAAGAGGCAAGAGATGAGGCGCGCGGTCGTCATTGGTGCGGGGATTGGCGGGCTGGGGCTCGCGATCCGGCTGCAATCGGCGGGGATCGATACCACGATCGTCGAGGCGCGCGACAAGCCGGGCGGGCGGGCCTATTTCTGGGAGAAGGAAGGTTTTACCTTCGATGGCGGGCCGACCGTCATCACTGCGCCCGACGCACTGCGCGAGCTGTGGCGGCTCTCCGGGCGCGATATCGGCGAGGATGTGAAGCTCGTCCCCGTCTCGCCCTTTTACCGGCTGAGCTGGCCCGACGGGACGCGCTTCGATTATTCGAACGACGACCGGCAGCTGCGGGGCGAGCTGGCGCGGCTGAGCCCCGAGGATGTCGAGGGGTATCGCCGCTTCCTCGCTTATTCGGCGGGCGTCTATGAGGATGGCTATCTCAAGCTCGGCCATGTCGCGTTCCTCGATTTCATGTCGATGGTACGCGCGGCGCCCGCGCTGGTGAAGCATCAGGCGTGGCGATCGGTCTATTCGGTGGTCGCTGCTCATGTGAAGAACGAGAAGCTGCGCCAGGCGCTGAGCTTTCACACGCTGCTGGTGGGCGGCAATCCGATGACTGCCTCCGCCATCTATGCGCTGATCCACAAGCTCGAACGCGACGGCGGGGTGTGGTGGGCCGAGGGCGGGACCAACCGGCTGGTGAGCGGGATGGTGGCGCTGTTCGAGCGGCTGGGCGGCGTGATGCGACTGAGTGATCCGGTGGTGTCGATCGACACGCTCGGCGACCGGGTTACGGGCGTGCGCACCCGCAGCGGCGCGGAGTTCGCCGCCGATGCGGTGGCGAGCAACGCCGATGTGGTCCACAGCTATCGCGACTTGCTCAAGGGCTCGCGCTCGGCGCAGCGCACTGCGAGCCGGCTGGAGCGCAAGCGCTTCTCGCCCTCGCTGTTCCTCGTCCATTTCGGGGTACGCGGGACTTTCCCCGAGATTCCGCACCACAATATCCTGTTCGGCCCGCGCTATCAGGGGCTGCTCGACGATATTTACGAGCATGGCGTGCTTGCCGAGGATTTCTCGCTCTATCTCCACCATCCCAGCGCGACCGACGCGCGCATGGCGCCCGAGGGGCATTCGACTTTCTATGCGCTGGTCCCCGTGCCGCATCTGGGCAAGTTCCCGGCGGATTGGAGCGAAGTGGGTCCGGTGCTGGAGGCGCGAATCCTGGCCGAAGTGAAGAAAAGGCTGATCCCCGACCTCGACACCCGGATCGTCACCAAGTTCAGCTATGCCCCGCCCGATTTCGCGAGCGACCTGGCCGCGCATCTGGGCAGTGCGTTCAGCCTGGAGCCGCTGCTGACCCAGAGCGCCTGGTTCCGCACGCATAATCGCGACGACGACATATCGAACCTGTACTTCGTCGGCGCGGGGACGCATCCGGGCGCCGGAATCCCCGGCGTGCTGGGCAGCGCAAAGGCGACTGCCGCGTTGATGATCGGAGAAGCGAAGTGAGCGCCGAGCTGATCGAGGCGATCCGCACCGACTGGGCGTGGGTGGCCATCAACCCCGAGGCAGTGGGGGCAATCAGCCCGTTCGGGCATTTGATCGTCCGCGATACCGAGGGCGCGTTCTGGTATCTCGACCCGGAGCTTCGGACGCTCGAACGCATCGCGGATAACGAAGCCGGGCTGTTCGCGCACATGAACGATCCCGAGGTGCGCGAAATCTGGGAAGCACATGCGCTGGTCGAGCGGGCACATGCCGCGATCGGCGCGCCGGGACCCGGGCGCTGCTATTCGCTTTCGATTGCCGCGCTGCTCGCAGGCAATTACGCGGTCGATGATTTCTGGCATCCGCCGGTTACCGAATTGATCGGGGTGATGGGATCGGTCGAGCGGCAATTGCGCGATCAGGGCGTTGCCGAGGGCGGCGCCGTCCGCCTGACAGTCAAGGATTGAGCAAGTGAAACGTATCGCAGTCTATTGCGGATCGGCCACTCCGGCCGACCCCGTCTATATCGAAGCCGCGCGGATGGTGGGGCATGGGCTCGCCAAGCGCGGGATCGGCGTCGTCTATGGCGGCGGCAAACTCGGGCTGATGGGCGCGGTGGCGGATGCGGCGCTGGCGGCCGGGGGCGAAGTGATCGGGATCATCCCGACCGCGCTCGTCAACGCCGAAGTGGCGCATCGCGGACTGACCAGCCTCGAAGTCGTCGAGACGATGCACGAGCGCAAGGCGCGCTTCGTCGATCTGGGGGACGGGTTCATCAACCTGCCCGGCGGCACCGGCACGATGGACGAATTGTGGGAGGCGCTGAGCTGGGCGCAGCTCGGCTATCACAGCGATCCGATCGGGCTGCTCAACATCGCGGGCTATTACGACAAATTGGTCGAGTTCTGGGAGCATATGGGGAGCGTCGGCTTCGTCCGGCCCCAGCATCAGGGCTTGCTGCTGGTCGATGACAATCTCGACGGACTGCTCGACAAGATGGCAAGCGCGCAACCTACGATCCCCATCATCCACATGAAGCGCGACGATCTGTGACACCGTCCCGCGCCGCACTGGTGGCGACCGCGGGTGAGAGTATCGCGCGCGGATCGCGGAGCTTTGCCGCCGCGAGCCGGCTGTTCGACCGGACCACGCGGGAAAGGGCGTGGCTGCTCTATGGCTGGTGCCGCCGCGCCGACGATCTGGCCGATGGACAGGATCATGGGGCTGGAGCCCATGCCGTAACCGATGCCGAGGCACGGCTGGAGGCGATCCGGGTGCGCACCGAAGCTGCGCTGGCGGGCCAGTGGATCGGCGACGCCGGGTTCGACGGCCTGCGCATCTTCATGGCCGAGACCGGCGCGCCCGAGTCGCTCATCCATGACGTGATGGCGGGGTTTGCGCTCGACGCGCGCGGGTGGCGGCCCGAAAGCGAGGCGGACCTGTACCGTTATTGCTACCATGTCGCGGGCGCGGTCGGATGCCTGATGGCGGTGGCGATGGGGATTTCCCCCGAGGACGAAGCGGTGCTCGACCGCGCCTGCGACCTCGGCATCGCTTTCCAGCTCGCCAATATCGCGCGCGACATCGCCGAGGATGAGGCGGCGGGGCGCTGCTATCTGCCGCCCGAATGGCTCGCCGGGGGCCGAGCGGCGGCGGCGGCGAAGCTGGCCGCGCGCGCCGAAGCCCATGCGGCAAGCGGGCGGGCGGGGACGCCTGCGCTCCCCTTTCGCTCGGCATGGGCAGTGCTCGCGGCGGCGGGCATCTATGGCGACATCGCCCGCAAGGTCGCCGAACGCGGCGATGGGGCATGGGATGGCCGCGTCCGCACCACCGGGTTGGAGAAGCTGCGATGGATCGCGATCAGCCTTGGCCAGGCGTGGAACCGCAAGCGCGTTTTCCCGCTGGTTTCGCGCGAAAATCTATGGACGCGCCCGCGTTAACCAGGGTCCGCAATGTCTCGCTAAGTGCCGTGGTTCCATGGCTTTTTCCATGACCAAGCTCTCGCTCCAACTCTCGCGCGCGCTCGCACGGGGCCGCGCCGAGCCCCTGCCCCCGCCGACTCGCGCCGACTTGCTCGTGACGCTGCTGCGCAAGCGCGCCGCCGCCCACAATATCGGCGCGGACGATCTCGAGAAATTGCTGCGCGACCAGATCCGCTGGGCGCTGCCGATGATGCGCGAACCCGCTCCCGAAACCGCCCTGGAACCCGCGAACGACTGAGAGCCGGACTAAGCGGCTTTAGCGTTTCGCGGGAAAGTCAGGAACGCGGGCTGGCCGGCGCGGGGACGCGGTCGGCGAAGCGCTCGCCGTGGCGCATGCAGGATGCGCCGACCACCGGATAGTCGAGATCGGTGTTGCGTTCGAGCACGCCGGAGATCGCGGCCTGGCATTGCGCGGCGGTTTCATATTTCACCGGCTCCACGCGCTCCTGCCGGCACGCCATGCCGCCATCGTCGCAGCCCATGATCGCCATCACGAAAAACACCGGACCCATCGGACGTTCCTTCCAATGGTTTCAACCCACGGCCGCGCGCACAGTTCCGGCGAAGCGTTGCATCCCCGCGCCGGGCGCCCCAAATCTGGCTTGATGACTCCGCTTGAACCCGCCGCCGCGCCCGAGCGCCCGATGCTCGCGACGCTCAAGCGTTTCCTCCCCTATCTGTGGCCCGCCGATGCCCCGGCGCTGCGCATGCGGATCGTCGCGGCGCTCAGCCTCGTCGTCCTGTCGAAGATCGTGCAGGTCTATGGCGTTTCCTATTCGCTGAAATATGCCGTGGATGCGATGGCGGCGGGGCGGCGCGAGGCGGTGTGGCTCGTCGCGGCATTGGTCGGCGGCTATGCGGCGGCGCGCTTTTCGACCACCCTGTTCGACAATCTGCGCAACGTCGTGTTCGAGCGCGTCGGGCAGGAAGCGACCCGGCGGCTGGCGGCCAATGTCTTCCGCCATCTCCACCAATTGAGCCTGCGCTTCCATCTGGAACGGCGCACCGGCGCGGTGACCAAGGTGGTCGAGCGCGGGACCAAGAGCATCGATACGATGCTCTATTTCCTGTTGTTCAACATCGCCCCGACGGTGCTCGAACTGGCGATGGTGGTGCAGATCTTCTCGACCAGCTTCGACTGGTGGCTGGTCGCGGCGACGCTGGCGATGGTGGCGATCTATATCGCCTTCACCCGCTGGGTGACCGATTGGCGATCCAAGCTGCGCGCCCAGATGAACGACCTCGATACCGGCGCGGTGGCGCATGCGGTGGATTCGCTGCTGAATTTCGAGACCGTCAAATATTTCAACGCCGAGGAGCGCGAATCGCGGCGCTATGAAAAGGCAGTCGCGGCCTATGCGCGCGCGGCGACCAAATCGGAGAATTCGCTGGCCTGGCTCAATATCGGGCAGGCGCTGATCACCGGCACGATGCTGGGCGGGGGCATGGCGCTGGTCGTGTTCGGCTGGGCGAGTGGGCGCTTTTCGGCGGGCGATGTGATCCTTGTCTCGACGCTCCTGTCGCAGCTGTTCCGCCCGCTCGACTTGCTCGGCATGGTCTATCGCACCGTCAGGCAAGGCGTGATCGACATGGGCGCGATGTTCGACCTGATCGATACGCCGAGCGAAGTGATGGACGCGCCCGGCGCCCCGGCGCTGGAGGTGAGCAAGGGCCATGTCCGGTTCGAGCACGTCCATTTCGCCTATGACCCCGAGCGCGAGATCCTGAAGGGCATCGACCTCGACGTCCCCCCGGGGACGACTTTGGCGGTGGTGGGCCCGTCGGGCGCGGGCAAGTCCACCCTCGCGCGGATCCTCTACCGTTTCTACGACCTGACCGGCGGGCGGGTGACGATCGACGGGCAGGATATCGCGCAAGTTACGCAGGCGAGCCTGCGCGCCGCGATCGGGATCGTCCCGCAGGATACCGTGCTGTTCAACGACACGATCGGCTACAACATCGCCTATGGCCGCGAAGGCGCCGGGCCGGGCGAGATCGCCGACGCGGCGCGCGGGGCGGCGATCGCGGGGTTCATCCAGTCGCTGCCCGCCGGATTCGAGACGCGCGTGGGCGAGCGCGGGCTCAAGCTTTCGGGCGGCGAGAAGCAGCGCGTCGCGATCGCGCGGACATTGGTCAAGAACCCGCCGATCCTGATCCTCGACGAAGCCACCAGCGCGCTCGACAGCCGGACCGAGGCCGATATCCAGGCGACGCTGGAGGCGATCGGGCGCGGCCGCACCACCATCGTCATCGCGCACCGGCTCTCGACCGTGGTGCATGCCAACCAGATCGTCGTGCTGGAGGCCGGGCGCGTCGCCGAGCGCGGCACCCATGCCCAGCTCTTGCGCAAGCGCGGCCTCTATGCCGAAATGTGGGCGCGGCAGGCGCAGGAGCGCGAAGCGGGCGAAACCGCCGCCGCGGGGGAGAGCGCATGACGGCTTTGATCTGGATCGTGGGATTGGTGCTGGGCGCCGGGCTGCTTGCGGCGGCATGGACCTGGTATCTCGTCCGCAAGATCGACGCCGCGCTGCCGCCGATGGGCCAATGGGTCGATGTCGCGGGCGGGCGAATTCACTATGTCGAGATGGGGCCGAAGGACGCGAGCGGCCCGGTGATCGTGATGATCCACGGGATCATGGCCCAGCTGCGCCATTTCTCCTACGGGTTCGCCGAGCGCATGGCGGTGGATCACCGCGTCATCCTGCTCGACCGGCCGGGCTGGGGGCATTCGACGATCAGCGGCAAGCGCCCCGCGATCGGCGCCCAGGCCGACATGATCGCCGAGGCGCTGGCCCAGCTCGGCATCGAGAAGCCGCTGGTGGTGGGGCATTCGATGGGCGGCGCGGTGAGCCTCGCGCTCGCGATCCGGCATCCGGAGGCGGCGCGCGGCCTCGCGCTGATCGCGCCGCTGACTCAGCCGATCGACAAGATCGTCGACACCTTCGCCTCGCTGCTGGTGCCCCAGCGGCTCGCCCCTATCATCGCCTGGACACTGAGCCTGCCGATCGGGATCAGGACCGGTACGACCAAGGCCGCGCAGGCCTTCTCGCCCGATCCGGTGCCCGCCGATTTCGGATTGAAGGGCGGCGGCATGCTCGCGCTCAAGCCCGCCAGCTTCCAGTCCGGCGTGTTCGAGATCGCATCGGGCCCGGCCGAGATGACCGCACAGGCGAAACGCTATGGCGAGATCGCGATTCCGGTGGCGATCCTCTATGGCGATGGCGATTATCTGCTCGAGCCCGACCTGCATGGGAACAAGACCGCCGAAGCGATCCCCGGCGCGCGGCTGACCCGGATCGAAGGCGGGCATATGCTCCAGGTCTGCCATGCCGACGCGACCGAGGCGTGGCTGCGCGGCGTGCTGAATCATGTCTGATTCGTTTCCGGTCGCGATCACAATTGAAATCCGCTAAACGGCGCGCCGTGCGGCCATTCGCACTGTGTGAGGGAATCTCATATGACCATGATTACCAAGCGCATCGCGCTGGGCACCGCCGCTGCGATCGGGTTCGTGCTGGCGTCCGCGCCGGCCTGGGCGCAGGCGACGCGCACCTGGATTTCGGGCGTCGGCGACGACGTCAATCCGTGCAGCCGCACCGCCCCGTGCAAGACCTTCCAGGGCGCGATCTCGAAGACCGCCGCGGGCGGCGAGATCAACTGCCTCGATCCGGGCGGCTTTGGCGCGGTGACCATCACCAAGTCGATCAGCCTGATCTGCGACAATACCCAGACCGGCGTTCTGGTGGCGGCGACCAACGCGATCATCATCAATTCGTCGACGGCAGTGGTGCTGATCAGCGGCTTCGACTTCGAGGGCCTGGGCCAGACCGGTTCGCCGGGCACCAACGGCATCAACATCATCAATGCCGCCACCGTGCAGATTCGCAATTCGAAGATCCGCGGCTTCCGCAACGGCTTCGGGATCTTCGCGCAGCCGCAGCTCGGCTCGCTGAAGCTGTTCATCGACAACGTCACGGTCAGCGAGAGCGGCGGCACCGGCAACCTGACGACCGGCGGCATCGGCTTCTTCCCCGCGACCGGGATGAGCATCACCGCGACGATCCGCAACTCGGTGGTCTTCAACAATACCAACACCGGCATCCGGATCGACACGGTCGGCACGACCGGCAACTCGGTCTCGCTCAAGATCGACGACAGCCAGATCGACAACAACGGCAACGGCATCCTGGTCAAGACCCCGGTCAACACCGGCACCGCGCGCGTGATGATCAATAATTCGAGCGTGTCGCTGAACACCGGCACCGGCATCGCCCTGAACGGCGCCGGCGCGGTTACGCGAGTGAGCAACACCGGCATCACCGGCAACGCCACCGGCGTGTCGGCCGGCAATGGCGCCGTGCTGAGCAGCTATGGCAACAACCAACTCGACGGCAACACCAATGACGGGGCCTTCAGCGGGACGATCCCGCCCAAGTGACTCGTTGACGATGGCGCCGGGGAACGGGCTTCCCCGGCGCCATCACCCCATTGAAATTCGGGCTATCGCGGCCGTCGCGGCTGTGCTGAGCTCAGCCCGGGCAAAGGGAGCGGGCGATGCGATACTGGCTGGCGGCAGCGGTGATGATGGCGGCGGCGCCGGCGAGCGCCCAGGTGACACTGGAGGCGAACCAGGCGACGAGCATCAAGCTGACCGCCAATGGCGGCGCGATCGTCGCGGCGCCGCGCCCCGCCGAGCTGGGCGAGCACGACCGCAGTTTCGTCGAGGAGATGCGCGACAGCGTCGCCAACAGCGACAATATCGTCATGGGGAGCGCCGCGCCCGGCATCGATCCGCCCCCGGTCGCGCTGGGGCAGATCGAGATCATCTTCGTCGTGCTCGACGGCAAGGAAACCGTGCTGGTGATGGTCAATGGCTATGACCAGGCCGTCACTTATCGCGCGCGGATCTGGGCCGAGGGGCGGGATGCGCCCACCGATGTCTGCCTACTGCTCCCGGGCAAGCGCGGCTATGAGCAATGGCCGTTCGCGATCGACAGGATCGAGCTGAGCGCGTTTCGGACGGAGCCCTGGAAGGACGGCGACCCGATTCCCTGCCGCTAAGGGTCGACTTCGCCTCCGGTCACCCCCTAAGGCCCCTCCATGCCTTCGCCGCTCGACATTCTCCATTCGACCTTCGGCTTTCCGGCCTTCCGGGGCGTGCAGCCGCAAGTGATCGACCGGGTGATGGCGGGGGAGAACACGCTGGCGGTGATGCCGACCGGCGCCGGCAAGTCGCTCTGCTACCAGATTCCCGCGCTCGCGCTGGAGGGGACGTGCATCGTCCTGTCGCCGCTGATCGCGCTGATGCACGACCAGCTGCGCGCCGCCGAGGCGGTGGGCATTCGCGCCGCGACGCTGACCAGCGCCGACGAGAATCGCGAGGAGACAGTCTCGCGGTTTCGCGCGGGCGAACTGGACTTGCTCTACGCCGCGCCCGAGCGGGCTTCGGGCGAGGGCTTCCGCAACCTGCTGCGGCAGACCAAGATCGCGCTGTTCGCGATCGACGAGGCGCATTGCGTTTCCGAATGGGGGCATGATTTTCGCCCCGATTACCGGCTGCTGCGGCCTTTGCTCGACTCGTTTCCGGAGGTGCCAAGGCTCGCGCTGACCGCGACCGCCGACGCGCATACTCGTGCGGACATCCTCGAACAGCTCGGCATTCCCCGCGACGGGCTGATCATCGCCGGGTTCGACCGGCCCAATATCCGCTACGTCATCTCCCCGCGCGAAAACACCGCCGCGCAAGTCGCCGATCTGGTGGCCGAGCAGCCGGGGCCGGGGATCGTCTATGCCCAGACTCGCGCCGGCGTGGAGAAGCTCGCCGAAAAACTGGGCGCGGGCGGACGGCCAGTGCTGCCTTATCATGCCGGGCTCGATCCTTCGGTGCGCAAGCGCAATCAGGCCGCGTTCGTCGCGAGCGAAGAGATGGTGATCGTCGCCACGGTCGCGTTCGGGATGGGGATCGACAAGCCCGATGTGCGCTTCGTCGCGCATGCCGGGCTGCCCAAATCGATCGAGGCCTATTATCAGGAGACCGGACGCGCGGGCCGCGACGGCGATCCGGCGGTGGCGCATCTCTTCTGGGGCGCGGAGGATTTCGCCAAGGCGCGCCAGCGGATGGGCGAAGTCGAGCCCGCCCGCCAGCCTGGCGAGCGGGCCCGGCTCAATGCGCTGGGGGCGCTGGTCGAAACCTCGGGATGCCGCCGCGCGATCCTGCTGCGCCATTTCGGCGAGGAACCGGGCGAGACCTGCGGCAATTGCGACAATTGCCTCAACCCGCCCCGCGCGGTGGACGCCACGCTCGTCGCACAGAAATTCCTCTCGGGCGTGTTCCGCACCGGGCAGATGTTCGGCGTCGGCTATGTCGAGAGCATCCTGCTCGGCCAGTCGAGCGAACGCAGCCTGATGAACGGGCATGAGAAACTCTCGGTCTTCGGAATCGTCGAGGGCGAGGAAGCGGCATTGATCAAGCCGGTGGCGCGCGCGCTGCTGCTCAAGGATGCGCTGCGCGCCAATCATCATGGTGGGCTCGAGTTCGGGCCCGGGGCGAAGGCGATATTGAAGGGCGAGGCCGAACTGGCGCTGGTGCTCACGCCGAAGCGCGAGCGGCGGCGCAAGGGCAAGACGGCTGGCGCTGCCAATCCGGTCGGCGATCAGCTGTTCGAGGCACTGCGGGCGAAGCGGCGCGAGCTGGCGATGGAGGCGCAAGTGCCGCCCTATGTGATCTTCCACGATTCGGTGCTGCGCGACATGGCGGCGGCGAAACCGGGCAGCCTGAGCGCGCTCGGCACCATCTCGGGCGTTGGCGCGCGCAAGCTCGAAGCCTATGGTGACGCTTTCCTGCAAGTGATCCGGGAGGCGGCGTGAAACTGGCACTGGGATTCGTCGCGATGGTGGCCGCCGCCGCGCCGCAGCAGCTGCGCGAACCCGCGCCGCGGCTCGAACGGATCGAGATGACGACGACGACGTGGGGCCGGCCTCTGGTCAATTGGTCGATCGACGCGCGCGGCAATTTCACGCTGACCCAGGCCGAGCCCGATGCCTTCGAACCCAGGCAATTCGTCACGCGCAGCTATGCCGCCGGGACCGCGGGCTTTCGCCAGATGCGGGTGCTGCTAGGAGTGCCCGAGACGCGCGCGGGGCACCGGATGCCATGCACCATCACCATGACCGATCAGGTTTCGGGCACAGTCAAATGGGTGCCAGCGAGCGGGCGGACGTATGCGCTGGATTTCTACACCGCCTGCAAGGAATATGCGACGCGGCAGGCGCTTACCCAGATCGGCAAGGCCGGCCAGCTCGCGAGCGAATGGGCCAAGCTGGGCACTGTCACCGAAACGCGGGCAGTGGAGCAGAAGCAATGAAGGGATTTGCGAGCGCGCTTTTGCTGATCGCATGTGCGGGCTGCGCGCCCGAGGCTTCGGACAATTCCGCCAACGCGGTTGAAAATACGGTCGTCAATTCGACAGTCGAGCCGAAGAAGGTAGAGCCGACCCCGGCTCCCGTCGCCAATGTAACGCTGCCCGATAATGTCACCACCGAAGCGGCGGCCGGGGCGAACGGGGTGCCCGCCGATGTCCAGAGCTTCATCGAGCGGCGCGAAGGCTGCGAGCATTGGGCGGGCGAGCCCGACTACGATGCCGATCGCCGCAAGCAGATCGAGGATGCGGTAAAGGAGCTCTGCCCCGGGATCGACTCTCAACTGGCGGCGCTGCGCAAACGCTACACCGACGATCCCAAAGTGATCGCGGCGCTCGCCGAATTCGAACCCCTTGGCATGGAAGACTGACGCGCATGACCGATATCCGCCGCATCGACGACCGCATCTCCGTGGCGCCGCAGATCTTGCCTGACGAGGTGAGCGACATCGCGGCGCTTGGCTTCGTCATCATCGTCAACAACCGCCCCGATAACGAGGAAGGCGCCCAGCCGGGCGGCGACGAGATCCGCGCGGCGGCGGAGGCGGCGGGGCTGTCCTATCTCGCGATTCCGGTGAGCCCGGGCGGGCTTTCGCGCGAACAGGTCGATGCGATGGCCGAAGCGCTGGCGGCGGCGCACGGCCCGGTGCTGGCCTATTGCCGCTCGGGAACGCGATCGTGCAATCTCTGGGCGCTGGCATCGGCAAGCACGGGCGGCGATCCCGAGACACTGGTCGGCAAGGGCGCGAGCGCGGGCTATGATCTGAGCGGGCTGCGCGGCACGCTAGAGGCGCTGTCGCGGGGATGAGCGCGCAGCTGATCCAGATCGGCGGATCGATCGTCGCGATCCTGTTTCTCGCCGCCGTGGCATGGGCGCTGGGGCTGGGCGGCGGAACGATCGCCGACGAGGCGCAGGCGATGACCGACGCCGAGGCGATCCTGTCGGGCTTCGACGCCGAACGCGCGGTGCTGGCGGCGGACCACAAGGCCGCCATCGTCCATGGCCGCGACGGCAGCGTGGCGTTGCTCAAGATCCACGGCTCGCAGGTGGCAGGGCGAAGGCTGAGCGCGCCGCTCGATGCGCGGCCCTCCGCCGATGGGCTGATCGTATCCAGCGGGGAGCGGCGGTTCGGCAGCGTTCTTTTGAAGGGCGTCACTGCGCTCTGATCCCCCTCTTCCGGAAGGTTCGATCAGGCCGGCACCCGGCCCGGCAAATCGAAATATTGCCGCCAACTGACACCAGTGTAAAAAGGGGCCATGCATCTGCCCAACCCCGTTACCTATGCGATTCCCGCCTTCGTCCTGCTCGTGCTGGCCGAGATGATCGCCGCATGGGCGCGCGACCGGAAGCGTTATTGCCCGAAGGACACGCTGACCTCGCTCGCTTTGGGCACGGGGAGCACCGTGGCCGGCATATTGGTCGGCGGGATGGCGCTGGCGATTTCCTATGGAGTCGCGAAGTTCGCGATCTTCGACATCGGCTTCAAATGGTATTGGTTCGTCGTCTGCTTCGTGCTCGACGACCTCAGCTATTACGCTTTCCACCGATCGGCGCACCGCGTGCGCTGGTTCTGGGCCAGCCATGTCATCCACCATTCGAGCCAGCATTATAACCTGTCGACGGCGCTGCGGCAGACCTGGACCGGCTTCTTCAGCCTCAACCTGCTGTTCCGCCTGCCGCTGCTGCTGATCGGCTTCCCGGTCGAAATGGTGCTGTTCGTCGGCGGCATCAACCTGATCTACCAGTTCTGGATCCACACCGAGATGATCGGCCGGATGCCGCGCTGGTTCGAGGCCGTGATGAACACGCCGTCGCACCACCGCGTCCATCACGCGACCAATGCGCGTTATCTCGACAAGAATTATGCGGGCGTCTTCATCGTCTGGGACAAGATGTTCGGCAGCTTCATCGAGGAGCGCGCCGACGACCGGCCGCGATATGGCATCGTCAAGGATCTGGGCAGCTTCAACCTGTTCTGGGCGGCGTTCCACGAATGGATCGGGATCGCCAAGGATGTGTGGGCCGCGCCGACGCTGAAGGCCAAATGGAATTACATGGTGAAGCCCCCGGGCTGGAGCCATGACGGCAGCCGCGACACCAGCGAGACGATCAAGGCGCGCTACGAAGCCAGGGAAGCGGCCCCCGCCGAATGAGCGAGCCCGAGCCGACCTACGGCGCGGGCGAGGATATTCCCGGCACGCCGGCGCCGTTTCCATTCGTGCTGGCTTCGCTTGCATCGGCGGTGGCCTCCGCAATGCTCTCCACAGTCGCTTTGTTCGGCGGGTTCGGCGTGCCGCTGGTCCTCGCGCTCATCCCGGCGGTGGCCTGGCTGTTGCTCGGCGCGACCAGGCTTATGGACGGCGCGTGGAAGGGTTTCGTGCTCGGCCTGCCGCTCGTGCTTGCGCCGTGGCTATTAGCCGTCATGCTGGCGCACGCATCGTTCTGATCGAAGCCTGGGGGTAAGCGTGGAAGAAGCCGATATCGTCGTCATCGGGTGCGGATCTGGCGGAAGCGCCGCGGCGGGGCGGCTGAGCGAGGACGGGAAATGCAGCGTCGCGGTGCTCGAGGCCGGCGGGCGCAACACCAGCATCAAGACGATCATGCCCGGCATGATGCCGTTCCAGCCCGAAGCCACCAATTGGCGGTTCGAGACAGTGCCGCAAAAGGGTCTGAACGGACGGCGCGGATATCAGCCGCGCGGACGCGGGCTGGGCGGCTCCAGCGCGATCAACGCGATGCTCTATCTGCGCGGGCATCCCCAGGATTATGACGAGTGGGCAGCGCTGGGTTGCGACGGCTGGAGCTGGGACGAAGTCCTCCCCGTCTTCAAGCGCGCCGAGCATAATGTGCGCGGCGGCGATGCTTACCATGGCGATGCGGGTCCGCTCTGGGTGAGCGACCAGGATTATGCGCATGTCGGCGGCCATGCCTTTGTCGAGGCAGGCGCGGCGCTCCAGATGCCGGTCAATCCCGACTTCAACGGCGCGCGACAGGACGGCGTCGGCATCTATCAGGTGACTCAGCGGGGCGGCGAGCGCTGGACCGCGGCGCGCGCCTATCTGGGCGATGCGGGGCGGCGCGAGAATCTGTCGATCATCACAGAGGCGTTGGTCGAGCGGGTGCTGTTCGAGGACGGGCGCGTCTGGGGCGTCGCCTATCAGCAGGACGGGCAGGCCAAGGTGATCCGGGCGAAGCGCGCGGTCGTCATGGCGGGCGGGGCGTTCCAGACGCCGCAATTGCTGATGCTGTCGGGGATCGGGCCGGCCGAGCATCTGAAGGAGATGGGCGTCGCGGTGAAGGTCGATCGCCCGGCCGTCGGCGAAGGCCTGCAGGACCATATCGATTATGTCGCGGCGTTCGAGACCAGGGGCAGCCTGTTCCTCGGCCAGTCGCTCGCCGGGACCTTCAAGTCGTTGGGCAACATCATCCGCTGGCTGGCGACGCGCAAGGGGCCGATGACCACGCCTTATGCCGAGGCGGGCGGCTTCCTCGCCACGGATCCGGCGAGCGACGTGCCCGATATCCAGTTCCATTTCGTGGTCGCGATCGTCGAGGATCATGGGCGGACCAGCGTGAAGGGCCATGGCTATAGCTGCCACGCCTGCGTGCTGCGCCCCGAGAGCCGGGGGACGGTGCGCCTCCAGTCGCTCGACCCCAATGCGCCGCCGCTGATCGATCCGAACTTCCTGGGCGACCAGCGCGATGTCGAGACCCTCAAGCGCGGCGTGCGGGCAATGTACCGCATCCTCGAGACCCCGCCGATGACCGGCTTCAAGGGCAAGGATCGCTATCCGATCGACCTGAACGACGATGACGCACTCGAGCGGCTGATCCGGGCGCGAGCCGACACGGTGTACCACCCGGTGGGCACCGCGCGGATGGGTTCGGATGCCGATGCGGTGTGCGATCCGCGGCTGCGGGTGCGCGGAGTGGAGGGGCTCTACATCGCCGACGCCTCGGTCATGCCGCGGCTGGTGGGCGGGAATACCAATGCGCCGAGCATCATGATCGGCGAGCGCTGTGCGGATTTCGTGCGGGCGGATCTGGGATAGGCGCCCGTTCCCCTGGGAACGCCGGGCTATTGCAGCAAGCGCGTCATCTTCGCCTCACGCAAAAAAAGGACCGGTGGGGGTACCACCGGCCCAGTTCATTCCGCAGGAGGAACCTGGTTTGGGCGCCGCACCCTTTCGGAGAGTGCGGGTACGGCGCCCAATCTCGTCAGCTGTTATAGGCGCGCTCGCCATGCTCGCCGAGATCGAGCCCTTCGAGCTCGACTTCAGGCGTCACGCGGCCGCCGGTCAGTGCCTTGGCGATCACGATGGCGATGGTAGTGCCGATCGCCGCGATCACGATCGTCGCGCCGACAGCCTTGGACTGGATGATCACCTGAGCGATCATGTCGAAGTCCGGTTTGCCCGGTCCGCCGAGCGCTGGCGAACAGACCACGCCGGTGCCGATCGCCCCGACGATGCCGCCAATGCCATGCACGCCGAACGCATCGAGCGAGTCGTCATAGCCGAGCCTGGGCTTCACCACCGTCACGAAGAAGAAGCAGACGATCGAAGCCACCGCGCCGAGGACAATCGCGCCGAACGGCCCCGAATTGCCCGCCGCCGGAGTGACCGCGACCAGACCGGCGATGACGCCCGAGCAGAAGCCCAGCGCCGATGCCTTGTGCCCGGCGACTCGCTCCGCGAGCATCCAGAACAGCGCGGCCGATGCCGTGGCGACGAAGGTGTTGATCATCGCGAGGCCCGCCGAGCCATTGGCTTCGAGCGCCGAGCCGGCGTTGAAGCCGAACCAGCCCACCCACAGCAGCCCGGTGCCGACCATGGTCAGCGTCAGGCTGTGCGGCGCCATCCGCTCCTGTGGATAGCCGATGCGCTTGCCGATGATCAAAGCCGCGACCAATGCCGAGACGCCGGCATTGATATGGACCACGGTGCCGCCCGCGAAATCGAGCGCGCCGAGCTTGAAGAAATAGCCGCTGGCCGCCCACACCATGTGCGCTACGGGAAAATAGACGATGGTCAGCCAGACCAAAGCGAAGATCATCACCGCCGAGAATTTGATGCGCTCGACGACCGATCCCAGCACCAGCGCGACCGTGATCGCCGCGAAGGTCATCTGGAAGCAGATGAAGACATATTCGGGGATCTCGACGCCGGCAGTGAAGGTCGCGGCCTGCGATGCGGGAGTGACCCCGGCGAGGAACGCCTTGCCGAACGTCGAAACGAAATTGCTGGCGAAGCCTTCATAATCGGGGCCGAACGCCATCGAATAGCCGTAGATCACCCAGATCAGCATGGTGAACGCGGCGACCGCGCCAATCTGCGTCATCACCGACAGCATGTTCTTGGTGCGGGCCAGGCCGCCATAGAACAGCGCCAGGCCGGGAAGGATCATCATCAGGACGAGGATCGTCGAGGTCATCATCCAGGCGGTGTCGCCCTTGTCGACCGTGGCGGCGGGGGCCGCCGCGGCGGCGTCCTGCGCCCAGGCGGGCATGGCCGCGAACAGGGCCCCGAGCGTTACTGCGCCCGCTCCAGCCGCGAATTTAAGTGCGTGCTTCATGGTGCTCCCCCTGCTCACAGCGCGGTTTCGTTGGTTTCGCCGGTGCGGATCCGCACGGCCTGGCCCAGATCGAGGACGAAGATCTTGCCGTCGCCGATCGCGCCGGTGCTGGCCGCCGCCTGGATCGCCTCGACCGCGCGATCGACCAGGTCGGCCTGACACGCGATCTCCAGCTTGATCTTGGGCACCATGTTGGTGCTGTACTCGGCGCCGCGATAAATCTCGGTCTGGCCCTTTTGCCGGCCGAACCCCTTCACCTCGGTCACGGTCATGCCGGTGACGCCGACTCCCGTTAGCGCTTCGCGGACATCGTCGAGCTTGAATGGCTTGATGATGGCGATGATCAGTTTCATGTCGCCCCCTCTGTGCTGCTGAACCCGAGGCAGAGGAGCAAGGCGCGTGCCAGAGGCAATAATCGCGCGATTTCTGGCGCTTAGACTGAAATCAAATATCAGCCTCAGGACGATTTTTGTGCAGTTGCGAAGTGGTGCCTAAAAATCGGGCAGTAATTGGCGTGCCGCGGCCAGGTCCTCGTCGTCGACCAGCACGCGCACCGGAATGAGCAGGAAGCTCCCATCGGCGAGGCTCGCCCCGGTATCGAAGGCGAAGGCCATGATTCCTTCATTCTCCAGCCGCGCGACGACCATGTGCGCCACCGGTCCGTCGAAGCGGCCAAGCTCGACCAATGCCATCAGGCCGGGACCACGCTGGGATTGCGCACCGGCAGCCCGTCGATGCTCTTCGTCCGGACCGCATATTTGCCGAAGCGGACCTCGTCGCCATGCTTCGCGTGATATTTGCTCAGCGTCTCGCGCTCGCGCTCGAAGCTCATGTGCGGGACGCCCCAGCCGCACGAGGTCTGCACTGTGTCGAGCGCGACGACGAAGATCTGGCGCGTGCCCGGGAGCAGCGTGAAATGCGGCGCGAGCCCGGCCCAGCGCGCATCCTGCGGCAGCACCGGCGTGCCCCGGCCATAGATGCGCAGGATCAGCGCCGGGCTTTCGAAAGCGCAGAACATGATGGTGATGCGGCCATTGGCGAGCAGATGCGCGTTGGTCTCGTTGCCCGATCCGGCGACATCGAGATACGCGACGGTCCTGTCGCCCAGCACGCGGAAGCAATCCATGCCCTTGGGGCTGAGATTGATCCGCGCATCCTCCGCGGCAGTGGCGACGAAGAAGACGGGCTGGCGCGCAATGAATGCGCGATGGTCTTCGGTGAGCGCTTCGAAGAATTCGGCCATGCTGTCCCCGCATGATTGACGCGCAAATTCAATGCGCATAGTTTCTGCGTATGAAACACGACTCTATCGGCTCCGGCAGGCGCAAGCCAGTCAATCTCTCGCTCGATACGGGCGTGGTGGAGGCGGCGCGGTCGTTGGGGATCAATCTTTCCCAGACCTGCGAGGCAGCGCTGCGGGAGGCGACCGCGATCGAGCGCAGCCGCAAGTGGCAGGAAGATCATCGCGAGGCGATCGAGGCGAACAACGCCTGGGTTGAAAACCACGGTCTTCCCTTGGCCAAGTACCGCATGTTCTGATGGCGAAGTTCGACGTTTACCGGACAGCCGGCGGGACGATGCTGCTCGATTGCCAAAGCGATGTGCTGACGCATCTCAACACGCGCTTCGTTGTGCCGCTCGCCTCGCCCGACGATGCCGTCCAGGTCGATCACCGGCTGACCCCGCTGCTGGATATCGCCGGGCAGGAAATGCTGATGCTTACACATTTCGCGGCAGCGGTTCCGGTGAGCGCGTTGGGGCGGCCCAGCGCATCGGTGTCTGATCAAATGTTCATCGTGTCGAACGCGCTCGACATGCTGATCTCCGGCTACTGAACCGTGCGTGGCTTGCCCGGTACACCGGGTGCGCAATCGAGCGCGGCGCGGTCCCACCCGGCGAGATCGGCGGCGGCTTCGTAGGCCGATTGGAGGAAGGCGGCGAGTGCGGCCTTGGGATCGGCGGCGGTGCGGACATCGTCGTAGTCGAGGATGAATTCGCCGAGGCTGGCTTCGAAGCGGGCGGTTTCGGGCCTTATCGGCGCATCGGCGAAGCCATCGGGCGTGGGGTAGGCGTAGGAATAGAAGGCGGCCCTGGGATAGGCGTCGCTGCCCGGCCAGAAGCCTGCGCTGGAGACTTCGTGGCTATACGCCTCGCGCGTGACGGCGTCGGGCAGGCCGGGGACGCCGCCGGGATGACGTGGGGCCGGGCGGCCCGAGAACCGCGTGACTGCCAAATCGAAGCTGCCCCAGAAGAAATGGACCGGGCTCGCCTTGCCGAGGAAGCCGGTGCGGAAGGTCTTGAAGGCGTGATCCACCCGGCAGAGCGCGGCGTGGAAGGCCTCGACCGATGCGCGGTCATAGGGGCGTTCGGCGTGATCCTCGGGGAAGCGGACCGGATCGGGCATCTCGTTGGGCATGGTCGAAAGCTTCGCCGCGATGCCGAGCTCGTCGAGGACATCGGTCACTGCCGCGAAGAAATCGGCGATGCTGCCGGGCGCAAGCGCCAGCGTGCGCGTCTCGCCGCGCGCCGTGGCGACGCGGAGCCGGTGATCGACGAAATCGAAATCGATCTCGAACGGCCCCGCCTCCGATGGGATCGGCGAACTACCCAGCCCGCGCGGGGTGACATAGAGCGGCACGTGCCAGCCATGGTTGAGCCACGGCGTCAGCGCGACGCGGACCTTGCCGACGATCTGCGTCATCAGCTGGAGATGGACTGCGGTTTCGCGCCATTGCGGCCAGTCGAGGACCGGCCAGCCGCTCACGCCGCCGTGCCCCCGACCGTCAGCCCCGCAATCAGCAAGGTCGGCTGTCCCACGCCAGCAGGCACGCTTTGCCCGCCCTTGCCGCACATGCCGATCCCCTCGTCGAGCGCGAAGTCGTTGCCGATGCCAGCGACCTTGGTGAGCACGGTCGGGCCGTCGCCGATCAGCGTCGCGCCCTTGATCGGGTGGCCGAGCTTGCCGTTCTCGATCGTGTACGCCTCGGTGCACGAGAAGACGAACTTGCCCGAGACGATATCGACCTGCCCGCCGCCGAACGACTTGGCGAAAACGCCCTTCTTCACGCGGCTGAGCAGCTCGGCGGGATCGTCATTGCCGCCCTTCATGAAGGTGTTGGTCATCCGCGGCATCGGGGCGTGCTGGAAGCTCTCACGACGTCCGTTGCCGGTAGGGGCGACGCCCATCAGCCGCGCGTTGAGCCGGTCCTGGATATAGCCCTTCAATATGCCGTCCTCGATCAGGATCGTCTCCTGCGTCGGGGTGCCCTCGTCGTCGATCGACAGCGAGCCGCGCCGCGATTCGAGCGATCCGTCATCGACCACCGTGACGCCCGGGGCCGCCACGCGCTCGCCGACGCGGCCGGAAAAGGCACTGGTGCCCTTGCGGTTGAAATCGCCTTCGAGCCCGTGGCCGACGGCTTCGTGGAGCAGCACGCCGGGCCAGCCGGGGCCGCACAGCACCGTCATCTCGCCTGCAGGTGCGTCGCGGGCATCCAGATTGACCAAAGCCTGCGCCAGCGCCTCGTCGATCGCGCGGTTCCAGGTCCGCTCCTCGAACAGCCGGTCATAAAGCGCGCGGCCGCCGGTGCCGAAGCTGCCGGTTTCGCGCCGCCCATGCTGCTCGACCACGATCGAGACGTTGAGGCGGACCAAAGGCCGCACATCGGTGGCGATGAAGCCGTCCGCCCGCACCACTTCGATCACGCTCCACTGGCCGGTGAGGCTGACGCTGACCTGCACCACGCGAGGATCGCGGGCGCGAGCGGCGGCGTCGATCGTCTGGCAGAGGTTCACCTTGTCGGCGAAGGGCACCAGATCGAGCGGATCCTGATCGGTGTAGAGATGGCGGTTATTCTTGCGCGGGGGCGCGGCGCGGGGACCCTTGGCGGGATCGATCAGCGCCATCGTCTCCGCCGCGCGGCGGATCGCCTCGGGCGTGATCTCGTTGGCATGGGCGAAGGCGGTGGTCTCGCCCGAGACCGCGCGCAGGCCGAAGCCCGATTGGGTGTCGTAGCTCGCGGTCTTCAGCCGGCCATCGTCGAAGCCGAACGCCTCGGTCTTGCGGTATTGGAGGTAAAGCTCGCCATCCTCGGCGCTGCCCAGCGCTTCCGCCGTGAGTTTCTGCGCGGTGTCGGGGTCAAGCGTGTCGCGATAAATGAAACCGCGCGGATCGGTGAACTGGCTCATGCCCACCGATATAGGGTCACTGAGGGCTGGCGCCAGCCGCGTATTTGTTGCGCTTACAGGCTAGAGCCTGACGCGATATCCGGAAGCGAACCCTGATCCGCGCCATCGGCGGGGCCGCCGATTAGCACGAAGCGCCGGTCGCAATAGCCGCAATCGACATAGCCATGCTCGTCGATCTGGAGGAACACGCGCGGATGGCCGAGCGCGGCGCCACCGGGAATGTCCGACGCGCCATCGCAGGCGACGCGGGGCTGGGAGACGCGAACGGTTTCGGGCGGGGCGATCATCGCCGCCCGATAGCAAGAGGCGGGCACGGCTTCAATTCCCCCTGCCGTCATCCGGACTTTTGTTTCAGGATCCGACCGCTACCTGCGCCACCGTCGATTGTTGCGCCATGGATGCTGAAACAAGTTCAGCATGACGGTTGAGGTGGGAAGGGGAAACGCCTAATTCCGCAGGCATGACCAATGCGGCAATCGCGATCGACGGGCTGTGCAAGACCTATCAGGGCGGCAAGCGCGCGCTCGACGGCGTCAGCTTCGATGTGCCTCAGGGATCGGTGTTCGGGCTGCTGGGCCCCAATGGCGCCGGCAAATCGACGCTGATCAATATCCTGGCGGGCCTCGTCAACAAGACCGAGGGCAGCGCCAGCGTGTGGGGATTCGACATCGACGCCCATCCGCGCAACGCCAAGGCGAGCATCGGCATCGTCAATCAGGAAATCCTGTTCGATCCCTTCTTCACGCCGCTGGAGACGCTGGAGATCCAGGCCGGGCTGTACGGCGTGCCGAAGGGCAAGCGCCGGTCGAAGGAACTGCTCCGCGCCGTCCATCTGGAGGACAAGGCGCACGCCTATTCGCGCACGCTGTCGGGGGGCATGAAGCGCCGTCTGATGGTGGCCAAGGCGATGGTGCATTCGCCGCCGGTGCTGGTGCTCGACGAGCCGACGGCCGGGGTCGACGTCCAGCTTCGCCAGCAGCTCTGGGCCTATGTCCGCGAGCTCAACCAGCGCGGAGTGACGGTGGTGCTGACCACCCATTATCTTGAGGAAGCCGAGCAGCTTTGCGACCGGATCGCGATCATCAACCATGGCAAGCTGATCGCCAACAAGCCGACGCGCGAGCTGGTCGGAATGGCGCAGGAGAAAGTGGTCGAAGTCACGGTCGACCGCGACGTGCCCGCGCCGCCTGCGAACATCTGCTTCCAGAAGATCGAGCTGAAGGGCGAGCGCACCCTCGTCATCACCTATCGCAAGGATCAGGCGAATGCCGGCCAAGTGCTCGATGCGGTGCAGAAGGATGGCTACGGCATCGTCGATGTGAGCACCCGCGAGGCCGATCTGGAGGATGTGTTCCTGAACCTCACGAATGCCGTGAATGGCTGAGCATCATGGCGATCTTGCCGGCATGACCGTGAACGAAAGGCTCTTTACGCTAGGATTGCTCGACGCTTGGGATGATGCAGTCCGGCGGCGCGATCGGCCCGCGATGATGGTGATGATGCAGACCGCCGAAGTCGAGAATGGCGACTGGACGGTTGACACGGTTCTCGCGGGCCCCTCCTTTTACGGTTTCCAGGCATGAGCCATAGCTCCGACATCCTCATCATCGGCTCGGGCGCGGCGGGGCTGACGGCGGCGCTGCACCTTGCCGATCGCTTCAAGGTGACCGTGCTCGCCAAAGGCGCGATGAACGAAGGCGCGACGGCATGGGCGCAGGGCGGGATCGCGGCGGTGCTGGAGCCGGGCGACACGTTCGAGAGCCATATCGAGGATACGATGATCGCGGGCGCGGGGCTCAACGATCGCGCGGTGGTAGAGTATGTGGTTGAGAGTGCCCCGGCCGCGATCGCGGAGTTGGAAAAGCTGGGCGTACCGTTCAACCATGAGCAGGACACGCTCCACCTGACGCGCGAGGGCGGGCACAGCCATCGCCGGATCGTCCATGTCAACGACGCGACCGGATGGGCGGTGCAGGAGGCATTGCTCAACGCCGCGCGCGCCAATCCCAACATCACCCTCGTCCCCGACATGGTGGTAGTCGATCTCGCCACCAGCAGGCACGAGGCGCGCTATTCGGGGGCGGGCAATGTCTGGGGCGTCTATGCCTTCAATCGCGCGACCAACGCGGTCGAGCTGTTCACCGCGCGCGCAACGATCCTCGCGACCGGCGGTGCGGGGCGGACCTATCTCTTCTCGACCGCCCCGCGCGGCGCGACCGGCGACGGGATCGCGATGGCGTGGCGGGCGGGCGCGCGCATCTCCAACATGGAGTTCATGCAGTTCCACCCGACCTGTCTGTACAATCTGGAGGTCAAGAACTTCCTGATCACCGAGGCGGTGCGCGGCGAGGGCGGGCATCTGATCAACCCGGCGACCGGCAAGCGCTTCATGGAATATTATGACGCGAAGCGGATGGAGCTGGCCCCGCGCGACGTGGTGGCGCGCGCGATCGACGCCGAGATCAAGCGCTACGGCCTCGACTATGTCCATCTCGACATCAGCCATCAGCCCCCCGAATTCGTGAAGGGGCATTTCCCCAATATCTACGAAAAGCTGCTCGGGCTGGGCATCGACATGACGAAGGAGCCGATCCCGGTCGTCCCCGCCCAGCACTACACGTGCGGCGGGATCGTGATCGACCGCGACGGGCGCACCGATTTGCCCGGGCTCTACGCGGCGGGTGAATGCACCCAATCGGGGCTCCATGGCGCGAACCGGCTGGCGAGCAATTCGCTGCTCGAATGCTTCGTATTCGGTGAGAGCGCGGCGAACCATATCCTGAAATGCTGGGACGAGTTGAAGCCGCCACCCGCGATCAAGCCATGGGACGAAAGCCGCGTCACCGATTCGGACGAGGAAGTGGTGATCAAGCAGAACTGGACCGAAATCCGCCGCTTCATGTGGAATTATGTCGGCATCGTGCGCTCGACCAAGCGGCTCGAGCGCGCGGCGCACCGAATCAAGATGCTGCGCGACGAGGTCAATGACTATTACGGCCATTTCCGCGTGACCGCCGACCTGATCGAGCTGCGCAATCTGCTCGAAAGCGCCGACCTGATCGTCCGCTCGGCGCTCCACCGCAAGGAGAGCCGGGGATTGCACTATACGATCGACTATCCCGAAACGCTGCCCGAGGCGGTGGATACGGTGCTGGTGCCGTGATTGGGCTGGTGCCCTGAACGGCCAAAAACGGGACGAGCGTTAACGCTATCTCCCGCTGGATTGGGCGCGGCGATTTCCATAGCCTTCACGCTTCGTCGCTACGAAGGCCGTGTTCGTCGCAACTGCGCCAAATACGGGCTTTTGCGCGAGCGAGGATCGGCCCATGATTCATTCGGGGCAAGGGGCAGTAAAGTGACGATATTTCAGCGGCTCGCGTCGCTCGGACAATCGAACGGCTGGCAAACCAGAATCGCGGCCCTCGGGCAGGCCGCCGCGACGCTGCGCGCCAATGCCGCCCCCTACCGCGATTCCTCCATCGAATGGCTGTCGACGATTCGTACTTTTACCACTGCACAACGCGCACTGACCGTCGCCGGGCTGGGCCCCGCTTTCCTGCTTGGCTGCGCAGTGCATGAAGGCAGCGCGCGGACCTGGCTGCCCGTTCCCGCCGCGCTTGCGACCGAACTGCAATTCCCCGCGCCCGCCAAGGCGCCGGCGCCCAAGCCGGCCGCGCAGGCGCCCCAGGCTCTGGTCAACCAGATCGATACGCTGCGCGAGAATTTCGGCGGCGTGGTCGGCGTGGCGGTGACCAGCATCGACGATAACTGGACCGCGTCCTCGGGTGGCGAGCGCAAGCTGCCGCAGCAGAGCGTGAGCAAATTGTGGGTGGCGATGACCGTGCTCGCCGCGCGCGACGCCGGCCGGCTGACGCTCGACGACCAGATCACCATCGATGAAAGCGACTTCACCGTCTTCCACCAGCCGGTGGCGTCGCTGGTGAAGGATGGAGTTGGCTATACCGCCAGCGTCGGCGAAATCCTGCGCCGCGCGCTGACGATGAGCGACAATACCTGCAACGACAAGCTGCTGCGCCTCGTCGGCGGGCCGGAGGCGGTGCGCGCCTTCATCACGGCGCGCGGGCTGGGCGAGATCCGCTTCGGCCCAGGCGAGCGGCTGTTGCAGGCGGGGACGGCGGGGCTTGAATGGAAGCCCGAATTCTCGCGCGGCAATGCCTTTGCGGTGGCGCGTTCGCGGCTGCCGGCGGCAGTGCGGCTGGCATCGTTCGAATCCTATATCGCCGATCCGCCCGATGGCGCCGCTCCGTTCGCGATCGCCAATGCGCTTGCCCGGCTCCAGCGCGGCGAACTGCTCTCGCCCAGCTCGACCGCCTGGCTGCTCCAGACGATGCAAAGTTCGCACACCGGCAAGCAGCGGCTGCGCGGCGCGGTCCCTGCGGGCTGGAAGTTCGGGCACAAGACCGGCACCGGACAGGATCTGGGCGGGCGCACCGCGGGCTATAACGATGTCGGCATCCTGATCGCCCCCGATGGCCGCGCCTATGCGCTGGCGGTGATGATCGGCGACACGCGCCATTCGATCCCGCAGCGCCAGGCGCTGATGCAGGCCGTCGTCACTGCGATCGTCGCGCAGCACGGCTGAGTTCGGGCGCAAGCGGCGGAGTGCGAGGCGGCGGGCCAGAAGCTAACCGCACGGCATGACCACGTTAGACCAGGACTGGACCGCCGCCACCGAGTCGCTCGATACGCGGGGCTGGGCGGTGCTGCCCGGGCTGCTCGCGCCCGCCGAATGCGATGCCATTGCCGCGCTCTACGACCAGCGCGGCCTGTTTCGCAGCGAGATCGTGATGGCCCGGCACGGGTTCGGACGCGGCGACTATCGCTATTTCGCCTATCCGCTGCCCGATCCGGTCCGGGCGCTGCGCACCGCGCTGTATCCGCGCCTCGCCCCGATCGCGAATCGTTGGCACGAACGCATGGGGTTCGCGCGACGCTTTCCCGATATTCACGCCGACTATATCGCGCAATGCCACGCCGCCGGGCAGACGCGCCCGACACCCCTGCTGCTCCGCTATGGCCCCGGCGACCATAATTGCCTGCACCAGGACCTGTACGGCGAGCACGTCTTTCCGATCCAGGCGGCGGTGCTGCTGTCGCGCGAGTTCACCGGCGGCGAATTCGTGCTGACCGAGCAGCGCCCGCGGATGCAGTCGCGCGTGACGGTGGCGCCGCTCGCGCAGGGCGATGCCGTGGTCTTCGCGGTCAGCCAGCGTCCGGTGATGGGCAGCCGCGGCGACTATCGCGTCACCATGCGCCACGGCGTCAGTCCGCTGCGCTCAGGGCAGCGGCACACGCTGGGCATCATCTTTCACGACGCCGCCTGATCCCCTTTGCCCAGCCGTTTCGCGAGCTCGACCAGCGTCCGGTTGCGCCGACGGTTGCGGCGCGGGGGGATCGGCGTAAAATCCTCGATGACGCAGGGCATTTCGCGCGGCCGCTCGGGCAAGGGCTCGGCGACCGCGAGCGCGACCGGCGGGCGCGCGGGAGGACCGTCGGGGCGGCGTTCGAACAGCTTGATCCGCGGGCTCGGCGGCGGCAGCACGTCGCGCGCCGAGTCGTGGAAGGGATTGGTGTCGAACATGCCCTTGAACGCCGGATCGTTCAGATAATCGGGCTTGCGCGCGACCACGACTTCCTCGCCCGCGATCTGGAGCAGCATCTCGTCCACGGTCAGGTCGAGCACGTCGCGCTCCTCGCGATAGCCGGTGATCTCCGCCATCGTCGCCGCCGCGCGCATGTTGAGCGCGCCGAAGCATTGCACGACTTCGCAATTGTTGAGCATCGATTCCCAGTCGCGCTCGTAGAGCAGCCGCAACTGGCTGACATCCTGCCAGAAGCTCCACGTCTGGACGCCATAGCCGCGCAGCAGCGTCACTGCCTGGCGGAGTTGGGGCAGCGTGCCGAGCTGTGCGGCTTCATCGAGCAGGAACAGAGTCGATTGCGCCGGGCGGGCGCGGCGGCGAGTGATCAGCGAGATCAGCGCGGTCACCCAGAGCCGCAGCAAGCGGCCATGGCTCTCCATCATATGCGGCGGCAGCACGAGATAGATGGACAGCGGATCGCCGCGCGTGACCGCGTCGATATCGAAATCGCTGCCGCTCGTCGCCGCCGCGACCTGGGGCCCGCGCAGGAAATCGATTCCGTCCTGCGCCATCGACAGCATCGAGCCGACGCCCTGCTGCGCGCCGATGCGCAGGACCGTCGCCGCCATCCGCGCCTCGGGATGCGGCGAATTCTCCAGTTCGTCGCGCGCCGAACCGGGCACCGGGGGCAGGTCCGAAATCTCGCCGATCACCCGCGCGAGCAATTCGCGTACCCTGGCGAAGGTTCGCTCCTCGCGCGGCGCGGTGCAGACGACATGGAGGATCAGCCCGATCAGCACCTGCTGGCCGCGCTGGTACCAATAGGTGTTCTCGGGATTCGCGCGCCCGTCGATCAGCGCCGAGGCGAACATCGCCGCCAGATCGACGCCATCGACGCTCTCGCCGTCGATCAGGTCGAGCGGATTGAAGCGGCCACTCCCCTCCGACGCAATGCACATCGGATCGAGCACCACCACCTGCTGTCCCATCTCGCGCCGCCGCCGCGCGGTGACCAGCACATTCTCGCCCTTGGGATCGATGACGATCACCGGGCCCGCATGGCGGAGCAAGGCGGGGATGATGCAGCTGCGCCCCTTGCCCTGCCCGGTCGGCGCGAAGCTGATGAGGTGGCCCTCGCCATTCTGGAGGATCGGATCGAGATAGCCGTTCTGCGGCCGGTTCGACGGATCGCCATAGCCGAAGCCCAGCTTGGGCTCGCGATGCTCGCGCTCGAGCGACCAGGCGACGAGCAGCCCCGGCGCGTCGACCGCATCGGGCAGCCGGACCGCGCGATCGGCGTTGGCGCTGTCGCGGAAAGGACGTTTGACGGTCATTCGCGGTCCTCCCGGGGCGGAATCCGGAACTGCACGGCCCAGCTCTCGCGGGCAATGCGCAGGTCGTCCTCGACCGGCTGGTCGTCGACCATCTCGATCAGCCCGCCCCGGGTCAGTTCGAAGCGCGAGACGAACATCGTTCCGGCATAGGCGATCGGCGATTCGATCTCCCAGCCCGAAGCGGTCTTGCGGACTTCGATGCCGATCGTGATCGCGGCGAACACCGCGTCGTCGGGCGCGGCCGTCCACACCAGGTCCGCAGTGCTCGCGACGGTCTGAAACCGTCCGTCGTCGCCGCGCACCGTGTTGCAGAACAGCGCATGATAGGCGCGCGCCTCTTCCTCGGTGCGGAGCGACAATGCGCCTTCGATCTCGTTGATGTCGTGGATGGGCGCACTGCTGCCGTCGAGCGTCACCAGTCCCCAAGGGCCATAGAGATGGTTGGAGAGTCCGGTCTGCTCGCCGAGCCGCGCCTGCATCTCGACCAGGATCGCGCCAGGATAGCAGGCCAGCGGCAACACCCGCAGCCGTTCGACCTTGACGTCGTTGACCAGCTCGCTGCGCTGATCGAGCGCGGCGCCGATCTCATAGGCCATGGTCAGCGCCTCGGCGCCTTCGAGCTCGGCCCAGTCGCCGGCGATGATCGGCGGCCCGCACCAGCCAGGCGTATCGACGGTCATAGTACCCTCCCCGCAATCACTTGGAGGGCAAAGTTAGGAAGACCGGACCGGATGCGCAATGGATGCGCGGCGATGCAGCTGCGCCCTCTCGCCCCCGCCCTCGCGTGCTGCTATCCCCGCGCCGATGCCTCATCTCTATCTCGTCGACGGCTCGGGCTATATCTTCCGCGCCTATCACCAGCTCCCGCCGCTGACCAACCGGCACGGCACGCCGGCGGGCGCGGTCTATGGCTATACCGCGATGCTATGGAAGCTCGCCGACGCGCTCGACAAGGCGGAGGGGCCGACGCATCTCGCGGTGGTGCTCGACAAGGGCAGCCACACCTTCCGCAACGAGCTGTACGACAAGTACAAGGCGCAGCGTCCTCCGCCGCCCGAAGACCTGATCCCGCAATTCCCGCTGATCCGCGAAGCGACTCGCGCCTTCTCGCTGCCGTGCATCGAGGAGGAAGGGTTCGAGGCCGACGACATCATCGCCACCTATACCTGCCGCGCGGTGGAGGCCGGATGGGACGTGACGATCGTCAGCTCCGACAAGGACCTCGCGCAGCTGATCCAGCCCGGCGTCGACATGCTCGACACGATGAAGAACGAG
>Ga0164241_10001041_pt1 | contig 38528 bp, 28 predicted proteins | sample OricomyardsoilBY_FD_108780 | JGI IMG/M metagenome (GOLD analysis project Ga0164241, IMG submission 108780) | Backyard soil microbial communities from Emeryville, California, USA - Original compost - Back yard soil (BY) | ecosystem: Environmental > Terrestrial > Soil > Unclassified | place: USA... | reverse complement strand
GCCGCCGTCGCCGTCGCTCGATGCGCTGTCGCCGCAAGCGATGAGCACGACGGGGAGAGACACCAAAGAAAGGAGAGTGAGAAGAGTGCGCTTATGGGTCATGAGAGTCCTCCTCGGATCGCGTCCGCCACTCGGCGTCGTGATCTGAATCAGGCCCACCTCGCGGCGTCGCGGACGCTTCGAGATGCGCGATTCGATGCGGCGAACTTTCGACCCTTTCGGTGACGATTCGATTGTGGGGTCGCAACACGTACGGCACGTTTGCGCGTCACTTCTCGATGCCGAGACCGATCGAAAACGTCTGTCCGACTCGGTATTCCCCAACGACCGCGTCGCCTTGCGTCTGACGTGTCGGCCAATCCAAGAGGTTCTGAGCCGACGCGCGGACCTCGACGTGGCGACCGATCTTCTGTGCCAATGTGATGTCGAGTTGGTGCTTCGGCTCCTCGTAGATGTCCGGCAGGCCGTTCGTTCCGACCGTGGACAGTCGCGGGCCGACGACGTTGTACAGGGCACGTGCGCGAAACCCCCAATCGTCTTCGTCGAAGTCGAGCGCGATGTTGAAGACGTAGGGCGCTTGGAGCGAGAGCGGGCGCTCCTTCGACGTCACGAGGGCGCTCGTCGCGGGGTCCAGCCCGACGCTCGAGTGGGCGAACGTGACGTTGCCGATGACCGAGAAGGGCCGCAGGACGTCCGCGATGACATCGAGGTTCTTTCGCGCCTCGAGCTCGATGCCGAACAAGCTCGCGCTCGGGGCGTTGACGAAGCTCGTGATGCCGCGCGCGCCGGCAGGCAGAATGATCTGCTCGATCGGATCCTCGAAGCGCTTGTAGAACGCGCTGACCGCGACGACCTCGCGTGACGAGGGGAAGTACTCGAAGCGAGTGTCCGCGTTGATGATGGCCGTCTCCTCGAGATCCGGGTTCCCGCGGACCTCGCGACCACCGAAGTAGTCCGTGAACCCGAACGGCGCGAGCTCGCGGAGCTGCGGTCGCGCGACGGTCTTCGTGAGCGACGCGCGGACGTTCGCCTTCGAAATCGGCGTCCAGACGAGCGACGCCGACGGAAGGAGCGCCGGCGCCCCGCTGTCGGTCGTGACGCGCTCCCCGTCGGGGCTGACCGGGTTGAAGGGGGTGATGTCCTGGCTCGAGACCTCGAGGCGTGGTCCTGCGACGACGCGCCAGCCCTTCGCGACGTCGGCGTCGACCATGGCGTACGCGGCATACACGCCGAGGCCGGCGTCGTATCCATCGTTGTCGCGCGTCCCCTCTTCGAGCTCGAGCGCGCCCGAGGCGATGTTCTCGTCCGTGAAGAGCGCGCCTGGGCAGTTTCGATCGTACGTGGCGCCGGGGCAAAGATCGAAGCCAGGGGTCGCGCCCTTGCGATTGGGCCTGAAGCGGAAGCGTCGCGCTTCGAACGAGCGCGCACGCACGCTGACCGCCCCGCCGACCTTCATGTCGACGCGATGCTCCGAAGAGCCCAGCGGCTGCTTCACGTCGAGCGTGCCCGAGTACGTCGTCTCGCCCTGCGTCGCGTAGAAGTGCGAGCCGCTCGTGCTGTCGTCCTCGAAGGCCCAGACGTCTAGGGTCCCGTCGTACTGATAGACCGACGCGCGCGTGTCCGGCTCGTCCCGCGTCGCCCGCGCGATCCCGAGCCCCCAAGAGACGACCATGTCGTTCAAGGGGTGAATCGTGTGCTCTCCCGAGAGCTGTCCGAAGGTGAGTGAGCGCGACACGAACGACAGGCGGCTCTCGTGGATCCGCGCGGCGCGCTCTTCGTGATAGCCCTCGAGCTCGGAGGCCTCGATGTCGGCGGCGCGGGTGTGCAGCCCCGTGAGCGAGAAGCGATGTTCCTTTCCCAGCTCGAGGGTCACCCCGGCGAGGCCGCCCCAGCTGACGTGATCGATACCGCGGAGGACGCGGAGATCGTTCGCCCGCGTGAGCTCGGAGCCCCCGTCGGGCGTCGGCGCGAGCGTGTAGTTTGCGATGATCTCGTCGACCCGTCGTTCGAACTTTCGGTCGTAGACGAGCGCGGCCATCGTCCCGATGCGGACGTCGGAGCTCGGGGCCCAAGCGTTCGAGAACACGAAGCTCCCGGAGTGCGCCGGCGGACCGACCGTCGTCTTCGTCACCATCGGCGAGTTGATCGACTTTCCGATCGTGGCGACGTCGTCGCGGGTCTGCAGACTCCCGTCCGACTTGGGGATGCCACGGCCGACCTTGTAGGCGGGAATCGCGTCCGGGATGGAGCGCGTGCCGTCATCGATGCCGAGCCAATCAAGGCTGCCGCCCTCGTAGGTGGGCAGATCCGCGAACGTGGCATTCGTGTTGAAGCCGAGCGAGATGGACCCTGCGAGGACGAGATCGTTCGGGATGCGGCGCGTACGAATGCGCACGGACCCACCGGCGAAGTCCCCGGGCACGTCGGGCGTGAACGTCTTGACGACCTCGAGGCTGTCCAAGATTTGCGCCGGAAAGAGATCGAGCGGGACCGCCTGTCGGTCGGGCTCGGGGCTCGGCAATGCGAACCCGTCGAGGAGGGCGTTCGTGTACCGCTCGCCGAGCCCGCGAACGAAGAGGAAGCGCGAGCCCTCGATGTTCGCGCCGACGACGCGCTTCGCCGCCTCGGCCGCGTTCTTGTCGTTCGACTTCGCGATCTCGGCGCGGCCTATCGAGTCTCCGGCGTTCGCGGAGCGTTGTCGCTCGAGCAAGAGGCCCTCCACGCTCTCGTGGGGGATCTCGACGACCGTCTCGACGACGTCTTCTTCACTCGATGCGTCGAGCTCGAGGGCGGCGTCGACCCGGACGATCTTCCCAGCCGTCACGACGACCCCCGCGACGCGCACCGGCCGATGTTGTTCGTAGGCGATTCGTAGCTCGTACGTGCCGGGCGGGAGCTCGATGCGAAAGAGGAGCTTCTCGGGTCGGCGCCTCGACGACATCTTCGGCGGCGCCGTCCTCTGTCTCGTCGGCGTCAGGCTCCGGATCTCCCGCGAAGGCCGGCGCCACTGTCGTGAGAACGAAGATGGACCCCGCCCCGACGAGCCCGTATCGAAACGCTCGTGTCATGGTGTCTTCCTCGAAGCGGTCAGTGCGTGTCGAGCTTCTTCGTGACCATCGCGATGGAGCGCGCGCCTGCAGATCTCGACGCGTCGACCGCATCTACGACTTGGCCGTAGGGCAGGTCGTCCGCCGCATCGACGTGTAGCGTCTTGTGCTTCGTTGCCGCGAGCATCCTGGGCAATACCCGCCCGAGATCCTCTTTCGCGACGACCTCGCGATTGATGCGGATGACCCCAGTCTCGTCGAGGGTCATGACGAGGGGTTCGTCCTTCGTGTCGGCCGCCGGCGCGTCGTCCGTCGGCGGCGGCGGAAGCGCGAGCGAGAGGGTCTTCTCGAGCATCGGCGCGACGACCATGAAGATGATGAGCACGACGAGCGCGACGTCGACGAGCGGCGTGATGTTGATCGTCGGGAAGGGTCGACCTTTCTTGCCCGACGGTGCAGCGGTCATTCCCATGTCACGTGTCTCCCTGTCGCCGGGTCGAGACCTTCAGGCTGACGCCCTTCATTCCCGACTTGGAGAGCGAGGCGAAGACCTCGCGGACCCGCGCATAGGGCAGGGACGCGTCTGCCTTCAAGACGACGGCGGCGTCGGCTTGCCTCTCGTGGGCAGCGCGGACGGCCTCGAGCAGCGCCTCTTCCTCGAGCTCGTTCTCCTCGAAATGTAGCTTTCCGTCCGCGGTCATGACCACCTCGATCTTGTGATCGGGCTTCTTCGTGTCGACGGCGGTGGCCTCTGGGAGGAGGACCGGCAGCCCCTCTTGGAGGCTCGGCGCGATCACCATGAAGATGATGAGCAGCACCAAGACGACGTCGACCAGCGGCGTGACGTTGATCTCCGGCTCAGGCTGCGTCCGAGTACTCGTGAACGCCACTCGTGCGGGACGCTTCTTCGTCTTCTTCGCGCTTGCCATGGTGATACTCCATTTCGTCGAGCAGCTGACCGGCCGAGCGACCGAGCGCGGACTCGATGCCCGAGATTCGATTGCTCAGGTAGTTGAACGCCATGACACTCGGGATCGCGACCGACAGACCGAGCGCGGTTTCGATGAGCGCCTCGGCGATACCGACGCTCACGGTGCCGAGCCCGCCGGCGCCGGACGCGCCGATCGCCTGGAACGCGGCGATGATGCCGACGACGGTGCCGAGGAGACCCACGAACGGGGTAATCGACCCGACCGTGGCGAGGGCGCCCATGCCGCGCCGAAGCTCCGCGCCGAGCGCCTCTGTCGAACGGGCGGCTTCGTTGCGCGCGGCCTCGACCGGGGTCATCCCGCCCTCGGGCCGGCTCGCCGCGAGCTCGAAGCGCGTCAGCGTCTGCTCGAACAAGCGCGCCAAGAGCGAGCTTCGGAAGTTGCTGGCGAGCGCGAGCAACGCCTGCGTGTTCCAGTTGCGCATCGCAGGCTCGGCCTGTTTGGCAAACCGACGCGAGGCGCTCGCGCTCCTCGAGAGCGCGACCAGGCGCTCGACCGTGACGGCGACTGCGGTGAGCGCCATCACCATCAGGGCCATGGCGATGGCCTTGTTCACCGAGCTCATCGAGCGGAAGATGTGGGCGAGATCGAACGTCATCGGCGGACTCCTCAGTTGGAGCTGAAGCGGATCGGGTAGCGAACGGTTCGGGTCACGGTGACCGGTGAACCATCGGACTTGAGGCGAGCGGGCTCGCAGCGCGACGCAGAGATGGCGGCGAGCGCCAAGCCCGAGAGCTCGGGCGGACCCTTCACGACGCGTGGATTCGTGATCGCCCCGCTCTCGGTGACTGTGTATTTGACGACTACGGTCCCCTCGACTCCGATGCTCTTCGCTTGCGCCGCGTTGGGCGCGGACAGCTTGCACTTCGGGGGCTCGTAGTCCTCTGGCGAGAGCTTCGGGCGGGGCGGGGGAGGCGGCGGAGGCGGGGGCGGCGCAGCCTTCGGAGCGTGGCCATGTCCGCCTGCCGAACCGCCACTGCCATAGGTTCCCACCTCGGGTGGCGGCGCGTTCCCGTAGAGATCATCGCCAGGGTCTGATTGCTTCGCGCCGTCTGGAACCTGCGTCGGCGTCTGGCTCGGCGCGGGCCTTCGGGGACCGGGTGCGGCCGGCGCGGGATCGTCGGAGGGTGGCGGCTCGTCGACCTTCTCCTCTGGCGTCTCCACCAACGCCACGGGGATCTCCTGCTCGTCCTCTTCGACGGGCGGGGGAGGCGGCGCGGCCGTGACGCGCGTCGCGGCATAGCCGAGGACGCCGAGCATCGCAGCGCCGCAGCACACCCCGAGCACGAGGCGACGGAGCCTCGGCATATCCATCGCGGGTGCATTCCAGACCTCGAGCATCGCGAGGCCCTTTTAAGCCTTCGGCTGTGACAGTCTCGCGTCGATGCGCAAAACTCCTCGCACCGCTTCGTGACAAATGTGTGGGCGACGTGACGAAGACCGTCGTGCGTCCTCGTCGCCCTTGTGCTGACATGCGCGCCGATGCCCGAGCTCCCTTTCACGACCGAAGAGGTCGAAGCTGCCGACGGACCCCTGCTTTGCGTCCGGCGGGGCGCCGATGGCCGCCCGAGCGGCGCGACGGCGGCGCTCCCCGTGCAGGCGTCGGTGTCGAACCTGTGGTCGATCGTGAGTGATCTCGACGCCTACGCCGACCGCGTGCCGATGATGGATAAGATCGAGCGCGAGGGGGACCGTGTGACGGTTCGCCTGAGGTTTCGTGTCGCGATCGTGTCGGTCACGTTCTCGTTCACGGCGCTCGCCACGACCGAGGCAGAGAAGTCGCTCGAGCTGCGCTACGTCTCGGGCGAGCCCGCAAACCTGAATCTGCGATTTCAGCTGGCCCCCGGCAGCGAGGGGGTGACCGTCCTCTACTCGACGATCGGCTTCGACATCGAGTCGCTCGGGTGGCTCGTGAAGTACTTCCTGCGCCACCACCCGGAGATCCGCTACGGGGTCTTCACGGGCAGCGCCTTCGCGCTCGCCGACAAGATGCGAGAGGCCGCAGAGGCGCGGTGACCTTCGGCGTCGTCGCTCTCGTCGCCACGCTCTCCGTCGCCGGCGTGTTCGTCGCGGGCACGCTCATCTACGTGGTCGTCTCGTACGTCTCCATGGTGGGTCACGTGCCGGCGCGAGGCCTCGGCGCGACGTTGCGCGAGATGGGAAGGGAGCTCGCGACCGCGCTCCTCTATCAGCCACTCATGCCGCTCTACTACTTCGTCGGTGCACGCTTCGGGGGCCCGGCGCGTGGTGTCCCGGTCATTTTGGTGCACGGATACTTTCAGAATCGCGTGGACTTCATCGTGATCGCACGCGGCCTCCGCAGAGCGGGGCTCGGTCCCCTGTACGGCTTCAACTACCCATGGATGGCGCCGGTCAGCGAGAACGCCGCGCGCCTTGCGGTGTTCGCCGAGCGCGTGCGGACAGAGAGCGGCGCGGCGGCGGTCGATCTCGTCTGTCACAGCATGGGGGGCCTCGTCGCGGTCGAGGCGATGCGGAGCCATGCGCTCCCGGTGCGTCGTTGCGTCACGGTGGCGTCCCCGCACGCCGGCGTCCTTTGGCGAGGTCCGATCTTGGGTCGCAGCGGAATCGATCTGCGCAGCGGCTCGACCCTCGTGAAGAGTCACGGCGAGTATCGTGCCGCCGCGAAGGTCTTGAGTCTGGCCTCGACCCACGACAACGTCGTCCACCCGAACACCTCGAGTCAGCTGAAGGCCCGAGGCGGCGAGGACGTCATCGTCGGAGAGATGGGCCACCTCTCGATCCTGTTCGCGCGGTCCACCGTCGACGCGGTCGTGGGCTTCTTGGCCGGCTGAGCTCAGTCTCCGCCCGCGGCGGTGCGCGGGATGGTGCACTTTCCGGTGATCGAGATCCCGCAGACGCCGATGCAGGTCTCGCCGAAGGGGCACTCGTCGTTCGTCTTGCACGGTCGCGAGCAAAACGGCGCCGGACCGTTCGGCGCGTCGTATTTGCCGTTGCCATCGACGTCGAAATAGATCGGGTTCGTGATCGCGTACGGGACGATGGGCGACCAATCGGGGACGCTCGGCGTCATCGTGAGGAGTTGGTTTACGACGGGAACGTCGGCGAACGCCCCGCTCGCGGTCTGGGACAGCTGAATTTCTCCAAAGGGAATGTCGAAGACGACGGGGCGCATCTGGTTGTCGTCGCGAAGACCGAGGGCGACGACGACGACCCAAGAGTCGCGATCTGGCACCGTGATCGGGACCTTCTTCCGGAAGTCGTAGATGACCTCTGGGCCGTGATCATCGGTGAGGACGCGGTCGATGTGGCCGTTGACGTAGATCTCGACGCGGTCCGCCCCGAACCAACTGGGCGTCTCGACCGTGAGGAGCATCTCCTTCTTGGCGCCGGCCTTCGTCTTCACGACGTCGCCGAACGTCGCGTCATCGATCGTGGCTGCGACGAACGGCCCGTAGCTGGCGACCGCGTGGCCGGCCCGCAGGCTCTCGGTGACCTCTGTGGCGCCCACGCCGAGCGGTCGATCGGTCGAGGCCTTGAAGTAGGTGCGGGGGAAGCCCGGCTCCTTCAGGCCGTCGTGGCTGTCGCTGCTCCCAATCTGTGTCGGTGTCAGGCCGTATTCCAAATAGCGGAAGAAGTCGTCGAGCTGCCCCGCGCGGTACGCGCACGGCGAATCTCGAACGTCGTCCGGGACCGGATCGTCCAGGTATTGCTCCGGCGCACAGAGTGCTTGGCTTGCGGCCTCGTCTCCGGCGAAGTCGAACGCACGCTGTTGCTCGCTCGGTGTCCGCTCGAGCATTCGCTTCGTGAAGTAATAGGCGAGGCGGCTTCGATTGGTGCGTTTGCAGTCGAGGAACGATTGGCTGTCACAGCTCCGGACCGTGCCCTCGGGCATCTCGGGACACGAGGCGAGCAGCGCCGCCTCGTCGTCAGAGGCGTTGAGGCGATTCTTGCAACGCGTCCAATCGACCATCTCGCCCACGGTCGGGGTCCGAATCAAGTCGAGGCGTTTTGCGCCGAGCGCCTCCATCCCGTCGAAGTTGCAGCTCACCGTGCTGAGGACGGGATTGCCCTGGTTCAGGGTGTCGAGCTTGCGCAGAAGCGTGAACGTGTCGACGCCGCTCTGGTCGATGTAACCGAAGAAACCGTCGCGCGGATGCGCGACGACGGTGAACGGCTGTACGTCGCCCTCTCCGCTCTTTCGGATGGCGTCGAGGATCTCTCCGCCGGACAAGCACGACCAATCGGGCGAGCCGTGGCGCGGCACGTCGAGGTTGTCGTACTGCAGGGGAAAGCCGATGAAGTGGCCGTACTCGAGCGTCGTTACCTCGGCCGAGACGAACGTCTTCAGCTCTCCCTCGAGGCCAAGCGAGCGAACGACGGGCCCGTAGTCGGTGGACACGTCGTGGTCCGTCGCGACGGCGACATCGAGACCCTCTGCGACCACGGACGCCACTCGCCGCGGGACGGCCATGCCGCTGTCGAAGCTCGGCGCGGAGTGCAGGTGCATGTCGAGCGCCATCCAGCCGGTCGTGTCGACCTCGTGTGCGAGCGCCGCCGTGATGCGCTCGGATTGGCCTGGCGCGACGTCGATCTCGAGGCGCTTCGCCGCGTACTCTGGCCCGCGCGAGACATATACGTGGTACCGGCCCGGCTCGATCGCGATCTTGCCCAGGCCGGATGTGCTGAGCTCGACCTGTCGTACGCCGTTCGCGAGGCGGCCCTCTCCTGCGTAGACGCGCCGCTTTCCGTCGCCTTCGACCTCTTTGCCGTCCTCGTCCAGGGTGACGAAGGTGAGTTTCCCTGGCATCGCGCCGCCGGTCGCGTTCTCGATTCGATATTCGACATACGCGAGCGGGGGCAGGGCGAAGCCGAGCTCGGTCGCGCTACCCGGGGCGACCCGCACGCGCTGCGGCGCTGCGATGGCTTGGCGGGTCGAGTCCATCGCGACGAGGAGATAGTCCCCAGGCGGGAGCGAACCGTGGAAGTCACCGTCCTCGTTCTTGTCGAGGCCGAGGTCTGCGTCGATGGCGTTCACTACGCCGACGTCTCCGCGCACCTTCTCGTTGGCGCGCGCGACCTCGTCGATGGTCGCAAAGTCCGTGTCCGGATCCGGATCGAGGAGCACGACGACGCTGGCGTTCGCGGCGGGCTCACCTGTGCTCGCCCACGAGACGAAGCCGTCGACCGTGCCGTCCTTCGTTCCTTTGATGCGGTCCATCTCCGAAGTGACGGAGTCGATGTCGCCGTCGCCGACGACGAGGTACCGGTCGTACTCGAATGCACGATTGCGGTCGCAGGCCTGATCGTCCGCCGTGTCGAACGCACATTGCTTGCCGCCGACCAAGAACGCGGTCGCCGCGCTCGCGAAGATCGGAACGTTGACGAGCGCGCGGTCCTGTCCCTCTGGTGGAACCGAGAGATAGCCGTAGCTCACGTCCTTGCCGGCGGCGGCGACGAAGTCGTAGGTGAGCGGTGTGGTGAACGTGTTCTGCCCGCGATTTGCGGCAGCCTGGACGGCCTCGTCCTCGTCGAAGCCGACGCCGGGCGCGAATACGTCGTTTTGATTGCCAAAGAAGACGAAGTCTCCGGCGACCACGCCCGCTCGATTCACGGCAGGCGGATCGGTGATCGTCGGCGTGTCGCCGAGGATGCCACCGAAGACGCTGTGCGAGCCGTCGTAGACCTCGAGGGGCAACAGATCACTGCACTCGCAGGTGGAGCAGGCGTTCGCGTCTTGGGCGAAGCCGTGGTCGCACTTCTTGTCGCAGGTCGTGCCGAGCCCCGGGCAGGTCGGCGCGTCCTTCGCGATGACACGCAGCTCGGTGTGGATCTTGATGAAGCGGTCTCCCGGCGCCAGCGAATAGTCCGTGATGAAATGAATCTCGGTCCGGACGTGGGGGAAGATCCCCTCGAGGAGGGGCGCCTGATTGCGAAGGATCGCCAAGGCCTCGTAGAGGAACTCGCCGTCGCCCTCGACGCGGACGATCGCTTCCTTTCCATCGCTGCCGTCCTTCAACACGCGGACCTCGGACGCGTTCGGATCGGGGACCAGGAGGTTCGCGATGGGGAACGTCTCGCTGAACCGATCGTGTCCGTTTCCGCCCTCGAAGCCCTGTTGCGAGCGACGACGATCGAGATCGACCAGGCTGCCCCCGTACACGCCCGGCGCCGGAGAGGAACGCGCCGCCAAGATCGCCGCGCGGATTTGGTCGTTCTCGAGCAGAAAGTCGCCGATCTCTGCGGCCGATACCGGCCCACCGACGAGCTCGCTGCGATCTTCGATCACCTTCGCGCGGAGGAGCGCTTCGGGGCCTGGGTTGCACCCTATCGGCGGAGCGACGAAGGCGGAGCCGACTGTGAAGAGCGCGAGCGCGAGAGCGGCTCGGCGGCGCTTCACGGTACCGCCAGCTGCGCCTGGAAGATGAGCGCGTCGTTTGCGAGCGACAGGCCGAACATCTCTTCGCGATGTTCGAACTCGACCGTGGAGCGGACCATGCCGTCGAAGAACATGACCGTCGCGCCGCCGCCGAAGACCCAGTTGTCGCCCTCGTCGTCGACGCCCATCGCGCTGTCGATGTACTCGAACCGCGCGGTCAGCCCGAGGAGGTCCACGAAGATCATGTATCCGGCCTCGGCGACGATGCCGAGGCTCTTGACGTCCGCGACTGCGTACGTCGGCTCCGTCGGATCCGCCTTTGGGACGACATTGGCAAAGAGCGCCTCTGCGAGGAGATGAAAGCCCTCTGCGTGCAGCAACGCGTCGCCCTCGACCGAGTGGACGCCGCGTGAGCCGCCGTCGCTGTAGTAGTAGCTGGCGCCCAAGCCGAAGCGTGGGCTCTGGTGCGTCTCGTCGGCGATCGGATCGGAGAGCGCGCCGACCGGCTCGGTCGCGACGCGGGCGACGTACGCCAGGCCCTCGAAGCGGTTGCCGAGCGGCGCGTAGTTCTGCAGGTAGCCCGAGTAGAACTGATCGGTGCGCGAGAAGCCGTTGAAGACGCCCGCGTCGTACGTGAAGACGTGATCTCCGACGTCGCCGCGCGCGACCAGGCCGACCTGTTGGCCGGGCGCCATCGAGCGCACGGCGAGCGGTCGCTCGGTCAACGCTTGGGACTCCGAGCCGGCGATCTCGGAGCGACTGAACGGCACCGTCATCGCGCCGCCCCAGGCTTGGAGATACGGGAAGCCGACGTATGCGAGATACGCATCGTGGATCCGCGCCTCGCCGTCCTCTCGCGAGCCGAGCTCGAACGACACGCGTGCCCGCGCCTGATCCGTGATGTCGATCTCGGCGCCGAAGCGCCCTCTTCGAAGGCGAAAGCCCTCACTGTCAGCGGGGTCGCCCTGGGCTGCGAATGCGTCGTCACCGACATACGGCAGCACCTGCGCCTGGATGAGGACGACCGGAATGAACGTCAGCGGTCCGACGCTGAGCTTCAGCGAGTCACGGAGCGGTCGGTCGCTCTTCTCGACGTCAGCCACGCCCTCTTTTTTCGGGGGCGTCTTCGTGTCGGCGGCCACGCGCGGCGCGGGGGGAACAGGCTTCGGCGGAGGCGTCGTCGGCTCGGCGTCGTCCGGCTCAGGCTCGCCCTTCGCTGGCGCCTCGTCCCCGGGCGTAGGCGCCACGGGCTCGTCCTGCGCGAGCGCGGTGCGGCTACAAAGAAGAAGAATCGCGACGAGGCCGAGCGTTCGTGAAGGGCGGATCACGCGGCGCCATAGTGTCACCTTCGACCGGCGCTGTAGAGGGTCTCGGTGTCCGCGGGACGTGACGACTTGGTGACGGCCGGCTCTGCCGCGCCATCGTCGCCCTGCCGCATGGTCAGCTCGTTGGCCATCCTCGCCTTCACGGGAGGATCATTCCGCTGTCGGGGCCCCGACGCTGAGCCCTCGACGCGTCAGGTACGTCGTGAGCGCGGCGTCCTCGAGGCGAGTCGGTTGGAGGTAGGGCGCCGCGAAGTCGCGATCCCAGACGCGATTGGGATCGCTCGAGAACCGGTAGACGTAGAGGTCGGCGCGGATGAAGCGCGGCGGTCGCTCCGGAAACGGATCGCGCACGAAGAGCGCTCGCGCCTCTTTCGTGCCAGCCAAGAGCTCTGCGACGAGGTGGATGAACCAGGGATTGTCTTCGGCCGTTCCGAAAGGAAGAAACCACATCTGCCAATCGAGCCGTCGGTGATAGGGCGTGATCCACGTGAGCGGTTTGTCTAACGCGCCCGGCTTGCTCGAGAGCTCGTAGGGGCGCCATTCCGCGCCGGGATCGTCTGGATCTTCGGACAGGGTGCCTTCCAGGATGACCTCGTAGCGGACCTCGTTCACGCCGCCGAAGGCGCCATACGTATTGACCAAATGGAGTGGCTCGTAAGAGGCATTCATCTCTTGCCGCGCCGACACGAGGTTCGAGATCGGCGCGATCGACAGGACGACGACGACGAGCGCGTAGCCTCCGCTCGCCCAGAGCGACGCGCGCGTCGGTTCGTCTTCGATGGTTTCCCGCTTTGCCCACTGGACGATTCTTCGCGGCAGGATGCGCGCGAGCGCCCGATCGTCGAGACACGCGAGCGCCGGGACCAGCGTCAGCCAATTGAGGAATGCCAGGTTGCCACTCGAGATCAGGACGATCTGAAACCCGATCATCACGACGGCTGCCGCGAGCCGTGCGCGGCGCGGACCGAACGCGAAGAACGGGGCGACGAGCTCCGCGACGAAGTTGAATAGGACGCCCGCCGCGTGCACGACGTGCGGCAGATGATGAAACATGGGCGACAGCGGTCCGGGGATGGGCTGCGTCTCGAAGTGGTGATCGAGACACGTGAGGTCCCGCCAGCACGCGTCGCCGCGCAGCTTGATGAGCCCTGAGCCCAACATCACGCGGACGACGAGCCAGCGGAACAGGCCTATCGCGATCGGTGACGGAGGTGCCTTCGGGAATGGCCGCCACGTCTTCACGGGACAGAGGAACGCCGCGAGGAGACCGGTTTCCAGGATCTGTATCTCCCAGCCAAAAGCGAAGAACGTCTGCCCGACGTGCTCGAGCGACATGTAGAGACCCCAGAGCACGACCATCACGACGGCGTTCGTCGCGCCGAGCATCACGGCCAGCGAGAGCAGAACACCGAGCCAGCTCGCCACGAGGAGCGCCGTGTCCGAGACGCCCGTGAAGACGAAGAGCGACGGAAGCTGGCGAAACGCGCCGAGGCGTCCGCTCGTCTGGACGAGATGGTCGACTGCGGGCGCGGCGGGGAGCAGGCCGTGCGCGCCCACGAGCGGCACGATCTGAAGCGCATTGGAGAGGAACGCCGCGAAGTAGACGAGCCCGAGCGTGCGCAGGACGACGAACCGGACGAGGACGAGATCCCGGCCGGCGGCGAGCGCTCTCCGAAGCGGTCCTCTCTCGGTGCCGAGCTCGTCGGAGGACATCGCCTTCGGGGTCTCAGTCGCGCGGCGCGGTCGTCTTCGCCTTCGCCGCGTCCAGCGTGGCGCGTCCCCACGGCATCGCCCGATCCATGTCGTCGCCGTAGTCGAAGCCGTGCAGTCGAAGCGGGCCGCCCGGCATGTCCTTCAGCGTGAGACAGAGATCGAACGGGTCGACGTCATCGCAGGTCTCAATCTCGAACTTCGTCGTGATCTTCTTCTTCGTCTGCAAGTAAGTGATGTCGACCTCCGAGCCGCGGCGTTCGAGCTCGAAGATCTCGTAGCGGCCGTCCCAACGTGAGCCGGTCTCGTGGACGCCGATGCCGCCGCCGAAGAAGATCCAGAGGTCGACCTTGTCCGTCGGTCGACGCGGCATCTTGTCGAGCCACAGGCGGCCGAGGAGGAGGCGCGGGTTCTTACCGGCGACGTCGTGGGAGAGGTCGTCGCTACCGCGAGGCTCGGCTTCCGGAGAGAAAGCGTGTACGCCGAGAGTCACGCTGCCGGTGAGCGCCACGATGGCGAGCCCCGCGGCGACGAGCGGGTGGCGGTACGCGGCACGAAGGAGCGCGAGCTTCATGGCGCCCAGCGTACCGAGCACCTCGGGCAGCTCCATGGGGGCTGTTCGATCCGGGCTCGCCGGGATCCAATGGCGCGCTCCGACGCGAAATTGCCCGCAATTGCGGCCCAAATTCTCTGGCACTGATCTTGGAATGCTGGCTCCTCCGACCTCTGGTGACCCTATGAAAACCTCGCTTCCGCTTCTCCTCTCGTTTTCGCTTCTCGGTCTCGCGCTCTCCGCGTGCGCCCAGAGCGACCCTCTCGACGGCACGACTGGCGGCGACGGTGGGGCGACCACCTCGGGCTCGCGTCCGCCCGAGAACGGCGGCGGGGGGGGCGGCATCATCGCCGGGACCGGCGGCGACACCGGCTGCACCCCGACGGCAGAGGTTTGCGACGGCGTCGACAACGACTGCAACGGTCAGATTGACGAGGGCTGCGATTGCACGCCCGGCGCCACCGAGCCCTGCTTCACCGCCGACGTGGCGCTCGTCGGCGTGGGCACGTGCGCCGAGGGCACTGCGACCTGCGACGCCACCGGAAAGTGGGGCGTCGACTGCGTCGGCGAGGTGCTTCCGGTCACCGAGACCTGCGACGGCACGGACGAAGACTGCGACGGCGTGATCGACAACGGCTTCGAGACGATCACCTGCGGCAAGGGCGTCTGTCAGGTCACCGTGGACGAGTGCGCGAACGGCGTGCTCCAGACCTGCACGCCACTCATGCCTCCCGATCCGACAGAGGACTGCGACGGCGTCGACGACGACTGCGACGGCATGATCGACGAGGGCTGCCTCTGTACGAACGGCCAGACACAGCCTTGTTACACCGGCCCGATGGGGACGACGGGCATCGGCCCCTGCAAGGGCGGCACACAGACGTGCGTCGGCGGTCAGTGGGGTGCGTGCACCGGTGAGGTGACGCCCGTCGCCGAGACGTGCGACTCGATCGATCAGGACTGCGACGGCAACGTCGCGGAAGGGACCTGCAACCTCGCAAACGCGAGCTCGACCTGCTCGAGCGGCGGCTGCTCCATCACGAGCTGCGCGAGCGGGTACGACAACTGTGATTCGAACATGGCCAACGGCTGTGAGAAGCAGCACACCGGCGCCACGAACAGCGCGCCCGGCGAGTATCTCGGCTCCTTCGACGCCGACTCGGTCTACGGCTTCGGCTGCACGAGCGGCGGCTCTTGCGAGGGCCCGATCGCCACGCGGACCGGCACGCAGGGGCGCTTCTTCAACATCGATGGCCTCGAGTCGAGCTCGTGTTGCGCGTACTCGGCCCTTCGCTTCGAGCTCGTGGTGCCTGCGGGCGCCGACTACGATCTCTATCTCGGCGGCACGGGCTGCTTCGCCGATCCGGACTGGTCGAGCACGAAGGGCACGGGCCAGACCGAGACGATCACGATCTTCTGTGACGACGACTGCGGCGGCGCGGACAACAGCTTCACGGTGAATGGAGAGGTCCGCTTCTACGGTGGCAGCTCTTGTCAGCCGTGGACGCTCAACGTGTATCGCCGCAACTGCTGAGGACGGCCGGCTCGGGGCGCTGCTTCACTCGAGCGGCGCTTCGAGCAGCTCGCGATCGAGCATGGCGTCGCCTTCGAAGACGAAGCGTCCTCGGAACGTGCCGCCGGCGAGCATGATCGGCAGCCACAAGCGATCGTCGGCCCACATCTCATCGAACGGCAGCGCGTCGAGCGAGGTCCACATCGGCAGGGCCTCTTCCGTCTCGTAGGGCTCGCCGACGCACGAGTCGGACGTGAGCACCCAGCACTCGAGCGCGTAGCCATCGACGAACTGGAAGCGAAGGTGTCCGCGCCGACGGGGCGCGCTCGGCGTGACGCCGACCTCTTCTTGCGTCTCTCGAATCGCGGCCTGCTCGGGGGTCTCGCCGGCCTCGATGCGGCCGCCAGGAGCGTTGATCTTCCCGGCGCCGAGGCCGCGTTTCTTGCGGATGAGGAGGGCTCGTCCTCCCTCGATCACGAAGAGGAGCACAGCGACGTCGGTTGGGACCCACGTCGCCCAGTCGATGTCCGACAGCGCGCGCACGGCGCTTCATATCACCGAAGCGATCGTCCCTGCGCGCCCGACATCCGACCGTGTGGATGGTCGTTTGCAATCGTTGAAACGAGGCGTGTAGTCTCCCGGCGTCTGCTTTCCGCCGAAGGAGGCGCCCTTGGCGATAGAAACCCCTGCGATCCGGATCCTGGTCTGCGACGACGACAAAGCGATCTGCGACTACGTCGAGACGCTGCTGACGAAGGACGGGCACGAGGTCGTCACGGTGAGCGACCCGGCGAAGGTCGAAGAAGAGGTCAAGAACGGCCACTATCAGATCCTGATCCTCGATCGGATGATGCCGAAGATGGACGGCATCGAGGTGCTCAAGCGCGTCCGCAAGATTGACGACGACATCTCGGTGATCCTGTTCACCGGCTTTCCAAGCCTGGATTCAGCGGTCGCGGCGATGAAGCTTCAGGCCGACGACTACATCAAGAAGCCGTTCAACGCCGAAGAGCTGCGAGAGGTCATCGATCGCATCGCGAAGCGAAAAGGGATCGTTCGGTCGGCGGAAGAGCACCTGCACAAGGTCATCGGCGACACCATTCGCCGCCTACGGAAAGACAAGGACCTGACGCTCAAGCAGATGTCGCACCGCACTGGGCTCAGCGTGTCGCTGCTCAGTCAGATAGAGCGCGCTGAATCGAGCGCGTCCATCTCGAGCCTCTACAAGATCGCCGCGGCCCTGAACGCGAAGGTTCAGGACCTGTTCGGCGGCTACTGACCGAGGCGGCTCTCCGATCGGCCGAGGCTTCTCACGGAAGGACCGTGAGAGGCCTCGCTCTGTCGTAGCCGACCTCTGCTGCTTGGTCGCGTAGGCGCGCGGTCGCTTCTGGAGCGGTGAACGTTCCCGCGAGCGTGAAGCGGATCGGCACCTCTAGTTCGTTCACGCCGACGCTCGAGAGCGTGATGTGCAGGATGCCTTGTACCTCTTTCACCTCGGGGAGGTTGTCGCCCAGCGTGACGCCAGGGGGCAGCGGGATCTTCACGTGAACGGGGCCGTGCGCGTCAGAGCCGCCGGTGACCTTCACGCTCAGCGTCCCGATGCGTCCAGCGTGCACGTCGATCGGCCAGGTCACGTGGACGAGCACCGGCGAGGCCCACGTGGAGGGCGCGACGTCGAACGGGCGAAGGAAGTCGCGCTCCATGCGCGCGAGGACACCGGTCCCGCCCGAGGTGACGATGACGCTCGACGCGCCCGGCGGGACCATCAGGGCGCGTCGGTCGCCCGCGGCCAAGGTGATCTCTTGCTTGCCGGCCTTGCCGAAGTCGACGACGACCGTCTCTGGCGCGGCGTTCTTGCTTCGATACGACGCGTCGCGAACCAGGGCCTCGATCGCTGCGTGCGTCGCGGCGGCGCTGCCGAAGCTTCCCTGCGCGTCGCGCTGGACCATGAGCCAGCGGAACAACGACACGCGCCACGCCGGCTCTTTGTTGGGATCCGTCACGACCAGCAGCGCCGCGTAGACGAGCGCGCGAGACGCGCGCGTCGAGCGCGACGGCATCGTGATGGTGCCGTCCTTCGTCGGGTTCACCAGGGCGATGAGCTTGTTCGACATGCGCTGCGACTCGGCTCGACGATGGGGACGCGTCGAGAGGGCGAGCACGGCGCGCGCGATGGCGGCGGGATCGTCGCTCTCGCGGATGCGGTTGAGCGCGCCGACGACGTATTTCGCCCAGCAGTCCTTCGTCGCGCCGCCGACAGGCGCCGGCTCTGCGTCGAGGCCTGCGGCGACCGACATGACAGGCAGGATCGTCTCTGCAGAGTCGAACGGACACTCCGGGTAACCCGGGACCGCGTCTTCGTCGGTGAGCACGCCCGAAATTTGGGCGCGACCCATGAGCGAGAAGGCGAGACGGTGATCCTTGTTCGACAAGGCGAAGAGCTTCGCGGCTGCGGCACGACCGACCTCGAGGCCTCTCGCTGCGAGCTTCGACCCATCGCCGTCGGTGTTGATCGCGTGCGCGCGGACGATGCTGGCAGCGTCCAGCGCCTCTGCGAGGCTCTCGAGATCGCCGAGCTTCTCTGGCGCGAGCGCGTCGAGCGCCCCTTCGAGCATCGTCCGCTCGCCCCTCTCGAGGACCAGCGCGGCGACGCCGGCCGGCACCATCGGCGCGTGCTTCAGATACGGCGTGAAGTCGAACGTGCTGGTGACGTAGGTCGCCCTCGCGATGCGCAAGAGCTCGCCCTTTCGACGGATCTCGATCTCGTGGACTAGATCGTCGTCCGGGAGCCCGGGCGCCGAAGTCAGCACGTGAAGCGTCCCCATTCCGGACGCGGTGGCGCGGAGCTTGACGCGTGCGTTCGCGGCGCCCTGCGCTTTGACCTTCACCGTCTTGTGCTGCTCGCCGTCGACGAGCGACAGTCCCCCGCCGGCGCTCAGCGTGAGCGTGACGTCTTGATCTTTGTCGCTACGATTTCGCACGACGACGACGGCCTCTGCCGAGTCGCCTTCGGTCCACACGCTGCCGGCGTTGACCTTGGACGAGAGCGGCACGGTGACCGGGACGTCGACGACGCTCATCGCAGGGCGCGCTGCGTCGGGGATCGCGACGAGCGCGACCGACCAGGTCGTCTCGATGTCGCCGAGCGGGATGTCGAGGACGACGCGACCGTTCTCGTCGGTGCGGACTGGAGGCGACGCGAACTCGATGCCGGCCGCGACGGAGCGCGTCACGCGCGAGCCGCCCAGTCGACCCAAGCCCGAGCCGAAGCCGGAGCCGCCTCCGCCACCAGAGCCGATGCCCGAGAGTCCGATGCCGCCCTCGTCGCCGAGCGCCGTCCCCGTGGCGCGAGTCAGCGTCTCGCCCCATGCGGCGATGGTCGAGTCGGCGACGCGAAGATCGACCTTTGCGTCGACGACAGTGTCCTCTTCGACCGCCTCGGCGTACGGCGTGCCCGACTTGAGCACCCGCTCGAACGGGCTCTTCACGTCGTCTGCGCTCCCGAGCTTTCCGTCGGGACCTGGAGAATGAAGCTCCCACCCGGGCGTGATTTGGAAAAACGGAAACGACGACGTCCCGCCGATCTTCGTGAAGCTGATGTGCCCGCCCCATGGATCGAGGAGGTTCGCGTCGGAGAGCGTGCTGTCTCGCAGCAACTTACGAAGGAGCGCGTTGGGATCCTTGTTCGCGGGCTCGTCCGGATCGGGAGTCGATTGCATCTTCAGATCGCGGACCGCCGACAGAACCTGAAATAGCTTCAGCCGCGTCACGCGCCGCGCGACGTTGTCGTAGGTGACCTGGGAATCCATCGCGATGATGTCGGAGAGCACGAGCGGCTCGCCGCCGGGCGTCTCGGGTGTGCCGCTCATCGCCTCGGTCACGAGCGTCATCATCTCTGGGTTGAAGCGACTCTTGCCGCCCTCGACGCGACGCACGTCAGGCAGCGTTTCGGGGGCCTGAGACGACTGGTACACCGCGCCCTCGAGCGAGCGGACGACGGTGCGGAACGTATCGCGCATGCCCGAGTCGATGGCGCCGCCCGGATCGTGCAAAGGCGCGAGCGCCTGGGGAGCTCGCGCGCGGAGCGACATGCGTCGCAAGACCTCGCTGTCGTCGCCGCCCGACAGGATCGACGCGCATCGCTCCGGCTCGACATAGGCGACGGAGCGGCAAAGCGAGCCGCGCGTGTCCATCTTCTCGAGGTTGCCGAAGCTGCCGCCGCCGAACTTGTCGATGACGACGGCCGCGACGCTTCCGACGACCGGCGCGCCCTTCTCGTCCGTGACGCGCGCTTCCACCTTCACCACCCCATGCGGGACGGCGCGGCCTCCGAGGACGCGGCCATCGACCTTCGGCAGCGTCTTCGGCACCGTGAGGATCGAGGTGCTCGCGACGGTCGAGGCGAGCTTGCCGCCAGGCATCGCGGCGTGAAGCGTGAAAATGCCCGACGCGGATTCCGGAATGGTGAGCGTGGCCTTCGGCCCGGTCGTCCACACCGCGAGCGAACGCGCGCCGTCGTCGCGATCCATGATGATGCTGACAGGGCGAGCGTCCGAGCCGACGACGTCGACATCGAGCTTCTCGCCGGCTCGAATGACGCTCACCTTCGGACGGATGAGCACCGTGGCGTCGCGATCGACCGCGACACAAAGCGGGAGACCGTCGGTGCCGGTGAGCGCGCCGTCGAACGCCTTCACCTCTTTCGGAGACGACTTCAGCTTGAGCGAGACGGCTGTCGCGATCGAGCCCGGGCACGGTCCACTATTGCGCATCGCGCCGACGCCCTTCGGGACCTTCCACGTCGTCGCGCCTTCGCCGAACGCGTTCGTCACGACGTCGCTGTCGAGACCGTCACCCTTCACGTGGAACGTACCGGTCACCGGCTCGCCCGCGTCGTCGTAGACCGAGAGGTAGAGCTTCTGCTCGAGGCCCGGCACAAGCTCGCCTGCCTCTGCCGTCAGATCGACCGTGCCATGGGGGCGGCCCACCTCGATGCTCGACGACGACTCGAGCTTCTGGCCCTCGAGCTCCGTGCGCGCGGCGAACGCGAGCGTCGTCCCTCGAAGCGGCACGGTGGTCGGAGCCGCGATCGCGAGACGAACGTAGCCCGCGCCGTCGGTCACGAGCTTCTGCGCCGCCGCCTTGAACTCCTTGTCGTCCTTGGGAGCCTCGGTGCCGCGAGGACCGGTCCAGACCCAGATCGGCTGAGAGACCACCGCTTCACCCGACGGATCCTCGAGACGCGCGCGCGCGTGGACCTTGCCGCCCGCGGTCACGCTGCCTTCCTCGAACTGAGCCGTGATGTGCGCCTTGCCGGGGCGCTCCTCGCGGCCGGTCAAGGTCAGGCTCGCGTGCGGAGCCGAACCGGCGTCGGACGCGAACGCCGGTCGCTGAACGGTTGCGGTGAGCGACCACGCGATCGCGGGATCCGGGTCTCTCGGGATCGGCACCTTCACGACGGCCGACCCGGAAGCGTCCGTCGTCAGCGTGCGACGGAACCGCGCGATCCCGCCCTGCGTGAGCTTGATCTCGATGGGCGTGCCGGCGATCGGCTTGGACCGATCACGCGTCGAGAACAACACCCACGCAGGCAAGTTGTCGCCGGGGACGACGCGCGGGTCCGAGACGAACAGCTCGACGACCTCTGCGGCGACGCGCTGCACGGTGATCTCGCGTACGCGTTGCTTGTCGCCGACGCGCACCGATACGAGCAGCGTGAGCTCCTTGGCGCGTCCGTCGGGGACGGGGATCTCCAGCGTCGCGCGGCCCTGGGCATCCGAGAGCGCGCTGACGGCAGGCGGCGCCGTCGCGGGCTTCGTCTTCGCGGTCGGATCGACCAGCGTCTCCGGATCCCAGGCGGCTTCGACGGTCGCGCCGTCGAGCGGCGTCGTCGAGGTCGCGGTAGGAAATCCGACGGCCTGAACGTCGAGCGCGAAGACGTCGCGCGCGATCCCCTCTGTCGACGCGTGGATCCAGATGTCGAGGCCGCGCTCCGTCGGTGATGGCGTCGCGCTCACGCCCGTCGTGGGGCTGCCGAACAGGATGATTGTCAGCGCGAGAGTTGCGAGCGCTGCGCGAAGGATCGGAGACCAGACCTTGGAAAACATCTTTGACTCCCGACACTACGCGGGAGCGTGAGTTCCTTGGGATCACTTCGGCGGCGGCGAACTGGCCAAAGAGCACGTCCTCGGCTCGCGCAGCTCGGCGCCTTCGGCGACCATGACGTGGCCCGCGGAAGCATCTTTCGTGAACTTCGCAGCCACGTAGCTCTCTACTGTCAGGCCCTCCGGAAGATCGTGCGTCACCGCAGAGGTCTCGATGGCCTCGACGCACACGCGATCCCGTCCCCAACGGACCTTTGCAATCGTGATGTGCTGCTGGCCATCCGTTGGTGGGGCGCCGAACCGAAACCATGGCTCGCGCGTGGTGACGACGGCGTGGAAGCCGCCGCTCGTCGCGCACTCCGGTGCGCGCGCATCGGTGGCCGTCGACCACGGCGCGAGCGCGACGGGGGACGCGCCGGCCGTCAGGAGCAGCGCGGGGGCGGCGACGGTCGGCGCCGTCGAGCTGAGCACGCGAATGATTCCGATTTTGCCGTCGTCGTCGACGGCGATCGTGTCGGGCGTCAGCGCCGCCAGCGTCGAGTCGGGGGGCGCGGGGATCGTGAAGAGCTCGTCCGTTCGGCCGGGACCGAGCGTGCGAACGTGGGAGCCGCCAGAGTCCTCGGCGAACAGGACGGTGATCGCGTCTGGTCCCGTGCGAACTGCCGACTGGGCGGTGAGGTCGGGCGCGTCGGTGCCTGCGGACAGCACCAACGGCTTCTCTGCGCCTCGCGCCCAAATCAAAGGGAGCGAAGTGCTCGTCACGAGAACGGTCGCGTCGTCGCCCCTCGAGCCCACGACGATCGCGCTGCCGCGATCGTCGGTCGCGCTCGGGTCGGGCAGCGTGCCGCCCGAGCGGCGCGCTGCGTCGAAGAGATCGCTCAAGCGCAGGGACGTTTCACGGATCGTGCCCTTGCCGTCGAACGGTTCGACGTAGCGCAGGCGGCGCGACTCCGTGAACGCGGCGCTCGGCTTCTCGATGGAGTCGCCGCGTGGGACTTTGCCGGTGAGCGCCGCGCGCAGATTGAGCGCCTCGAACGCTCCGCCGCCCGCGCTCACACCTCCGCGCGGATAGAGCCCGAGGAACGACGTGTCGTCCCGGACGGCCTCGGCGCCGAAGCCCATGCGCGCGCCACCTGGGGTGACCGCCTTTCGCGCCATCGCGCCCGTCGAGCTGCATGAGAGGAGCGGCAACACGTCCGACGCGGCGCGTGTCGGTGCCACAGCCGACCGAGGTGGAGGAGGCGCTGACGGAGCGCCGAGCTCCCAACCAATGCGCAGCCACGTCGAAAATGCGCACCCGACGGCGGAGCAAGTCGAAGGGCTCTCGTTGGCGAGCGGCGTTCCCGCGATCTCGGTGAAGGTGAAGCCGTAGTCGCTCGAGAGCCAGAGCGTCGACGGCGCAGAGCTGGCGCGCGCGAGCGCGTGCTCGCCCGAGCTTGCGACGTTCACCATGCGAAATGGGGAGCGCTCGATCTTGTTTCCCTGGTCGGAGACGCGAAAGCTCACGCGATCGCGTCCCATGCCGACGATCGAGCCATCGTCGAGCACGCCGTAGTCGTCGATGAGGCGACCGTTCGCTTGGAAAAGCGCCTCGAGCGCGTTCGCCTTTTCGTCCGAGAGCTTCGCGCGCGCGCCCGTGGTGGCGTCCATCAGACCGCCGTCCTTTCCACCGAGCACGACGACGGCGCCGTCGGCCTTCGGGATCCACGCCGCGATGCGGAGCGGCTGCCCGGGTGGCGTGTCCGAGACCTCGCCGGAGCGATCGAGCTCGACCCACCCCTTCTTCGGGTCGCGGACGCACGCGATGGCATCCACGCGCGAGACGGTCTTGGCGAACCATCCGCACATCCCGCGGAAGAGGAGGGCGTCGCCCGCGCCGCGAACGAACGCGCCGTCGGTCAGGAAGGTGTGCTCGTTTTGAGTCTTCGCGTCGGCGGTGAACGAGCGCGAGTACGCGGTCGCGATCCCCGCCGCGTGGCACAGGAACACGACCCGGTCGGAGAGGCGCGTGGCTTCGCAGTTCGCGTCGGGCGGGACCACGCCGTCTTCGACGTCGACGACGGCGCCGTTCGTGGTCGAGATCACGTACACGCTGCCCGCGCGAGCCGCGATCGCGAGGTCGTCCTTCCAGGGTGCGCCCGTGGTCACGGCGACCTCGAGCGGCGTGCCCGCGACGCGCCATCGCGGATCGATCTGCGGGGCCGGCGCCTCCCCGATCGGCAGCGACGCGAGCGTCGGGCCGCTCGCGTCGAGCCGCGCCGCGCCGAACCCCCCGCCGTGGAAATAGACGGCGCCGCCTCGCTCGAGGACGTCGCTGATGGGTAGCGGGATCTTCGCCGTGACGTCGACCCAGCCAGGCCCGTCGGCGACGAAGGCGCGGCCGCCCTCTGCGAGCAACCCGACGCGTCCCGACGCATCGGCGGCGAGCTTCGCGGCGCCGAGCGGGAGACCCATCGTGGGGCGACCGGTCTCGAGCTCGATGGCCTCACGCGTCCCGTCGTCGCGCACGAAGAGCGCGATCCCGCGAGCCGCGCTGACCGACGTGACGCCCCCACTCGCGAGCGCGCGTGTCGGGCCGTCGAAGGTGTCGGCGACGTAGAGCCCGTCGGTCGCCGTGAATAGAAATGCCGGCGTGCCGTTCGATCGCGTCGTCCGGATCACGCGGACATAGGTGACTGGCTCCGGCGCTCCGTCGGTGACTGCGCTCCGCGGAGTGACGACGACCCGGCGTCCTCCGAGGATCAACCCGGTGCGGTCACCGTCCAGCTCGACGCGCGTCGAGCTCGCGAGGTTCGAAGGCGGGACCCGAAGTCGATACGGCGACGGCGGCGGCGGCTCTGGCGTCGCGTAGCTCGACGCGACGGCGGGGACGGGCGTCGTCGTCGTATCGCTCGGCGCCGCGCTGCACCCGACGAGCGCAGACAGGAGCGGCGCCACGACGGCGCGTCGATGAGAGAGGGGCAGCATGGGCGCGTGAAGAATACCGAGTCGACCTTCTACGGATAGACACGCCGAATCGATCTCATGGTCGCGGTGTGCCCTTCGCGACGCTCGAGAGACACGCTTCGAGCGCGTCGCAGCTCGACTGCTCGACGCAGCTGCCAGCGCGGGTCAGCGCCGCGCGGTCGGCGTCCGCGGGTGGCGTCGCGATGCACGCCTCACGACACGATGCCTCGGTCTTCGGTGCGTCCGCTTTCATTCGCGAGAGGAGCGCGACCTCTTTCGGATCCCCACGCACGATCTCGTCTGCTGCGTCGAGACCGCACGCCGTCGCGCGCTTGCAAACGCTGCCGCAGTAGTCGGAAAGTTCCGTCGCTGACGGCGCGCTCGCCGAAGACGACGCGCTAGGCGCCAGCTCTGCGCCTGCTGCCGACGTGCCGCACGCGACGAGAATTGGAGCGAGCACGGCGGCGAATCCAGGGCGCATCGACATTCTTGCCGAGACACGGGAACCGCGGCCGAGTTCCCGTGTCGTTGGCCAAACGAGGTCAGCTCATGCGCAAGGTTTCGTGGTCGCGAATCGGAGTGGTCTTGTCGTTGGGGTGCTCGCTCATGCGTCCCACGGTGGCGGACGCCTGTGAGAACGGCGTCGTCATCCGGATCGATCCACGGACGGGCGCGGTGTCGGATGCCGAGAAGCTCGTGACGACCGGCGACGCCGACGCCGCAGTGAAGCGCGTCCTCTCGGCGGATCGATCCTTTGCCACGTCGAAGGTCGGGGCCACGCGTCTCGGCGATCGGGCGCTCCTCGTGCTCGCCCTCGCCGTGACGCGGAGCGACGGGCGCTTGTCGGTCACCACACCCAAAGGTGTCGGCTCGGACACGTCACCGCGAGACGAGAACCTCGCGTGGGCGGCCGGGATCACGAGCGAGCTTTCGCTGAAACGCTCGGACGAGCCGGCGCTCGCGTCTGCGAACGGAGAGGTCCTCGCCCGGATCCCTGCGCGCCAGCTGGACGCGCGCAAGATGCTCGCGGCGCTCGAGAAGAAGGACATCGTCGCGACGCCGTATGCATACGCCGCGCTCGCGAAGCTGCGCGGCGAGCGCGCCTCTGACGCCAACCCGCTCGTCGGCGCGCCGCTCAGAACGATCGAGACCGCCCGCCGAGAGATCGAGCTCTCCAGGTGTCGGGCCATGACCAAGACGCCCGAGATCTGCACCGCTTCGAGCTGACCCCTTCGGAGTACGCGCGCGTCTCCAAGGCTGCGACTCGCTGTCGCATTGCGCCAGCGAATCGCTCGGCCTACGAGCCACGCGATGCCTGCGCTCGATCTCTTGCGCTCCGAGTCGCCCCCATCGCCAGCGACGGCGTCATGGCTCCGACGACTCCGCCTGTCGATCGCGCTCTGCTTGGGTGCGGCGCTCCCGGCCAGCGCCTATTGGCTCGATCTGCCTGTCCGCTACGAGCTCGCGGTCCCCGCGCTCGTCGTTTGGTTGGTGGTCGGGTGGATCGTCGCACCTCGCGCGACGACCGACGGTCGCATCCTTGCCAGCGTCGCGCTCGATCTCGTCGCCATGAGCTTCGTGCTCGCCGTGTCCGGCGGCGCGGCGAACCCCTTCAGTGCGCTGCTCCTCGTGCATGTCGCGCTCGCCGCGACGGTGCTCCCGGCCGCGCTCTCGGTGGTCGTCGCGGCGGGCGCGGTCGCCTCGTTCGGCGTCCTGTTCGTGTTGCCCGGACAGCCGACCTGCCACGTCCCGGCGGGGAGGGACTTCTCCTCTCATCTCTATGGGATGTGGGTCGCCTTCGCGCTCGGCGCCGGGCTCGTCGGGTTCTTCGTCGCTTCGCTTCGCCACGCGCTCGTGCGCGGTGAGCGAGAGATCGCCGCGCTCAAGGCGCGCGCCCTCGAGAGCGAGAAGTTCGCGGCGCTCGGAGCGCTCGCGGCGGGGACGGCACACGAGCTCGGGACACCGCTGGCGACCATCGCCGTGCTCGCTGGCGAGATCGAAGCCGACGCGACCGCCGAAGGTCGCGCAGGCGCGCGGTCGATCTCCGCCGAGGTCGAGCGGTGTCGTCGCGTCGTCACGAAGATGGCCCACGGAGTCCGCGAGCGCGCGGAGCCCCACGCGTCCGACGAGGGCGAGGTCGAAGCCGCCGTTCGCGCATGGTCTCGAGCGCACCCAGAGGTCCTGGTCGACGTCACGACCGACGGACGACCGCGCGTGCCCCTCGGTCGCGAAGATCTCGAGGCGGCGCTCGGCGTCCTGCTCGACAACGCCCTCCAAGCCAGCGTCCACGCGAGCGACTCGGTCACCCGGATTCGCGTTCGCGCAGCCATTACTCCGAATGGCACGCGCATCAGCGTCGAAGACGACGGCGCCGGTGTGGCCGCGGGCCTCGAGCGGCGCTTCGGCGAGCCGTTTTTCTCCACGAAGCCCGAGGGCGAGGGCATGGGCCTCGGCCTGTTCGTCGTTCGCACTCTGCTCGAGGGGGTCGGCGGACGCCTAGAGGTAGAGCGGCGCGATCCGCGCGGGACCTGCGTGAGCCTCTCGTTCGGGGTCTTGCCGGCGTGAGCGCGCGGTTCAGCGGATGAATCAAGACGAAGGTCTTCCCACGCTGCTCCTCGTCGATGACGACGAGGCGTTTCGATCGGCCATGACCAGCGCGCTCACGCGGCGGGGGTTCTCCGTCGTCACGGCGGCCGGCCCGGACGAAGCGCTCGTGCTCGCGAAGAGCCACGAAGTCGAGTACGCGCTCGTCGACGTGCGCATGCCTGGCGGCAGCGGCATCGAGCTGGTCGCGAAGCTCATCGAGGTCGATGAAGGCACCCGAGTGGTCGTCATGACCGGATACGGCACCATCGCGAACGCCGTCGCGGCGATGAAGTCTGGAGCCTTCGACTATTTGACGAAGCCCATCGACGCGGACGCCGTCGAGAACGCGCTCCTCGGTGTGCGGCGTGACGATCTCGGGGACGGAGCGGTCCCTTCGCTCGAGCGCGTCGAGTGGGAGTACCTGCAGCGCGTGCTCTCGGACTGCGAGGGAAATGTCAGCCTGGCCGCGCGGAAGCTCGGCATGCATCGCCGCTCCCTCCAGCGAAAGCTCGGCCGGAACGCGCCACGAAAATAGGTCTTCGGTGTTTCGGGCGCGACAACGTGACCCATGGTCACGCTCACTCACCGCATCTACGAGTTCTCCCGTGCAACGCTCGCACCTTCGCCGATTCGCGCCGCCGCTCCTGGTCGCGCTGTCGCTCGCGCTCTCGGCGTGCGCGCCGGTGCCGGCGTGGCGTCGCGGGCGCTTCGCGAACCCGAGCATGCAGCCTTCGGTCGGTGGTGAGCTCGGCGCTCGCTACGACGCGAAGCTGACAGAGTCGAAGACCGCGGGCGGAACGTCCGGAGCGGCGCCTGCGGGTGGTTGCGCGTGCTCACGCTGATTCGAAGCTCGATCGCGCTCTCCGTGCTGCTCACCGCGAACGTGGCGTTCGCCGACGAGCTGAAGGGCGACCACGCGGGAGGGGCGGCGACGTGGCTTTACGCGGACGACGCGGGGCTCACGGTCGTGACGACCGCCGCTCGCGTCGCGCAGCGCATCGGCGCCGCCGTCGTCTCGGGCGACGTGGTGCTCGACCGTCTGCATCAAGCCGCGGGGGATCCCGGGCACGCCGCATCTCTCACCGCGATCGACACCGTGACCGCCGCGTCTTCTCGGCCGAAGGCCGACGGCACGCGCGCCGAGGCCGACGTCGCCGTTCGCGTCGAGGCGTCCTCGGTCGCCGTGACGACAGAAGCGCGCGCCAGCGTCGAAGAGGGCTATGTCGCCGGCTCCGGCAACGTGACGATGCAGGTCGCCGCCGGAGAAGGACAGACGTTGCTCTCGGTCGGCATGGGCTACGGCCACGACGTCGCCAGCGACGATCTCGACGACGCGCCGCGCGACCACGTCGAGGCGCAATTCGCCGCGACGCAGATCCTGACCGAGAGCGTCGCGCTCTCCGTCGGCGTCGGGGTCGCGAACCTTTGGGGAGACCTCTCGACCCCGGGCGCGCTGGCCCCGTACAAGTGGACGTTCCTCACAGAAGCCGTCCCCGACGCGCGGCTCCGCGCGAGCACGTTCGTCGGCGTCATCGCGTACGTCGCCGAAGCGACGGCGCTCCACACGAAGCTCTCGGCCTACGCCGACGATTGGGGGATCGCGGCGCTCTCGCCAGAGGTTCGCCTCGCGCACGACTTCGGCTCGCCCGTCACCATGTCGCTCGCGTACCGCTTCTACGCGCAGTCTTCGGCGTCCTTCTACGAAGTGCTCTACCTCACGGAAGAACGGCTCCGCACGGGCGACATGCGCATGGGGTCGGTGATGGAGCATCGACCTTCCGTGTCGCTCGATTGGCGGATGGGGGGCGCGGCCGACGTCGCGCTTCACGCGGGCTACGCCTTCTCGGATCTCGAGCACCGCTCCATGCACCACACGACCCTCGGTCACGTCGCAATGTTCGGCGTTTCGCTCGGGCGCTGACGCTCTCGAGCCCAGGATGAAAGAAGCCAAGTCCGTGAAGAAAATTCTCGCGATCTGCGTGTCGGCCGCTGCTCTCCTCTTCGTGCTCGCCGCGTGCGACGACGAAGACGGCGCGGCGAAATGCGACGAGCTCGGCGAGCTCTGTCACCCCGTCATGACGGACCTGGGCCAAGAGTGTCACGAGCTCGGACACGCCGGAGATCCGGACGTGTGCACCGAGAGGTACGACGAGTGCGTCGAGGAGTGCTCTCCCAAGACGCCTTGAATCGTCGCAGTCCAACCTTCAGTCGGCTCTGTCAGTCGTCGAGCGCGCCGCCGCAGATCCATGCGCCGATCGTGTCGAGATCGGTCGCGCTCAGAGAAGCTTTCGGGGGCGGCGGCATCCGTCTCGAGGTTCCGCAAAGATCGACGCCGCGGGCTTTCGAGAGGAAGTAGCTGGCGCTCGGATCTCCTGGGACGACGAGCGTTCGAGCGCCGCTGCACTCGGTGGTCTTCACGCCGACGAGCTCCCCGTGGGCGCTCCCCGCGGCCAGGCTCAGGCTCTCCCTCGGAGACGAGCCGCCGTGGCAGCTGGACGTCGCGCACCTTGCCGTGAGGATCGGCTGTACGTCGGCGGCGAACGACACCGTCGGGAGGCCATCGCAGTCGAACGGGTCGACTCCGGACGCCGTCGAGGTCGTCGCGTTCGTGGTGGCGGTCGTCTCGGCCGTCGAAGCGCCTGCCATCCCCGCGCCACCGCCTCCGTCGGCGCTGGCGCCGCCGCTGCCGTCGTCGTTCCCAGAATCACCGCACCCCTGGATCAGTAGGCCCAGGCCGACGAGGGCCGCGCTCCACAATCGGAGAATCATCGACTCAGCCTACTGTCCCGTGTGGTTCGGACATGACGTATTTAGTGAACGATATTGTTCTCGACCTTAGGATAATTGGCCCTGGCGTCGCGCTGCGCAAAGATGCCGCATCGGCTCTGGCTGACGATGAGCGGCAAGGCTGATATCGTCCCCCTCCTTGGCGAACGAGTGCGACGCGTGCGGGGCATCGGTCGCGGTGGGCGCCCGCTTCTGCGGAGAGTGCGGCGCCGTCGTCCGGGCCAAGACCCGTGAGCTGGAAACCAAGGGAAGCAAGCTGCGCACGACGCAGCCGATGAAGCCCAAGGGCGATCTCAAGCGACCGCCCGCCAAGACTCAGCCGATGAGTGGCGGCAAGTCGGGGGCGACCCGGACTCCGGCGACCACGCAGCGCGGGCCCGAGCTCGCGTCGCTCAACACCACGGCGCGCGGGCTCTCCGCCGCCGGCTTGCCGCTCGCGCCGACCGAGCCCCCCGCTGCGCCGGCTCCAGTCGCGACGAAGTCGAGCCCGCCGACGCTTGCGTCTCCCGTTGGGGCCAAGCCCTCGACACCGGCCACCCCGTCGACGCCACCAGACGCGGGCACGCCGTCGACGCCGCCAGCCAAGCCCTCGACGCCCGCCACGCCGTCCTCGGCGCCACCCTCGAAGACCGTACCGCCCGCGCCCCCATCGTCGTCGCCGCGGACCGAGTTCCAGCGCCTCCTCGACGAGGTCGAGACCGGCTTCGACGCGATCCTCGAGCCCGAAAAGCCGTCCTCTGTCGCACCACCGGTCGACGATCCGGTCGGACTGCCGACGACGGAGAGCAACTTCGACGAGAGCCAGGCCAAGCAGCTCTTCTTCGAGCTCGTCGTCGCGAACGCGCGGCCCATCCGTGACTTCATGATCGAGGTCCGCCTCGGCGAGCCGAGCTCGGCGTGGGTCGACTTCTGTGGTCCGAGCGTTCGAGCGATCCTCGGCTCGGCCGAGGGCATGGGCTACGTCGACCTCGCCGTGAAGCTGCGGACGTTCATCGCGGTGCTCGAGACCGTGAAAGGTGAGCCGACGAGCGTTCTCCGCGGCGAGCTTCGCGAACGCGCGATCGATGCATACAGCGAGCTCATCGTCTTCCTGCCCGAGGCGTTCGGGGTCGAGGCCGAAGCGAACGCGCGCGAAGCTGCGATCGTGCGTGCGGTGCTCGCGAAGGTGCCAGGTCTCTTCAAAGTCGGCCTCGATCGGACGTACGCGACTGGCCTCGTCAGCTTCGGCATGTTCTACGTATCGAAGCCGGCCGAGATCGCTGCGCTCGCGGGCCTCGAGCTCGACGTCGCCGAGCGGATCTCGACGCGCTTTCGCGACTACAGGAAGCTCGTCACCGCCCTCTCGCCTGCGCGCGCGCGTGCGGAAGAGCGGTCGCGGCTCCGCGACGCGGCAGAGGCGCTCCTCCGCGCCTGCGACGCGTACGATGCCGCAGGGCCGGGCTCGAGCGAGCGCCGCCTCGCGCGCAAAGCTCGGCGCGACGCGATGGCAGACGTCTCGCTCTGGCTCGCGCGCCTGGGCGAGGTCGAGAGGCTCGGCAGGCTCTCCGTGATGCCGACTCGAGAGCGAGCGCAGGACGTGCTCGCGTACGTCAGCGACGTCGACAAGCGCGCAGAAGCCGTGTTTCGGGCGCACTGAGGAGTCTCCGCGATGAAGAAGGAAATCCCCACATGGCCGATCTGACACGAGACGAAGTCGCTCGGTTGGCGAAGCAAGGCGGCAAGCTGAGTCAACGCGATCTGCGTGGGCTCGATCTGTCGAACCTCGTCCTCGAGGCGATCGATTTTAGCCGCTCGGATCTGACTGGCTGCAACCTGGGGGGCGCGAAGCTCCGCGGGTCGGTCCTACGGAACGCGAGCCTTCGCGAGGCGTTCCTCGCAGGCGCGGATCTGCGCGACACGAACCTCGACAAGGCAGAGCTCGACTCGGCGAACCTCGATCGCGCGAACCTCACCGGCGCGAACCTCACGCGGGCAAACCTCGAGGGCGCGACGTTCCTCGAGGCGATGCTCGACGGCGCACGTCTGACGAACGCCGAGCTCGACTCGGCGAACTTCGGCAAGGCCGATCTCACGGGCGCGAACCTCGCGCACGCCGATCTGAACGAGGCCTATCTCGGCGGCGCGAAGCTCGGCAAAGCGGATCTGCGCGGCGCATCGCTCCAGGGCGCGAACTTCGAAGAGGCGTCGCTCGTCGAGGCGATCCTCGACGCGGCGGACCTGACCGGCGCGCTCGCGGCAACCGCGGACTTCACCGGAGCGTCGCTCCAGCAGGCGAACCTCACTGGCGCGCTCCTCGCAAAAGCGAAGCTCACTCGAACGGATCTGCGGCGCGCGATCCTCACCGACGCGAACCTCTCGTCGGCAGATCTCACCGCGGCGCGCATCTACGGGGCCGTCGCCACGAACGCCGTGCTCCTCGGCGCGGTCCTCGAGAACATGGATCTCGCGCCTTCCGGAGACGGCAGTCGTCGGGTCTCCGGCGCCGAGGCGCTCGCCGCGCTCTCGGGCACGCTCCTGTCTCCGTCGATCCCGCCGCCCATGCCGGCGACGCGTCGATACTTCGGGCAGGGCGACGTCCTACGAAACGCGGCGCTCGAGTTTCACGCAGGCTCGGAGGTCGTCGTGGAGAGCCACTTCGACAACTGCAGCATCCGCCTCGGCGAACGCACCGAGCTCGTGATCGGAGAGCCGGGCTTGATGACGGGGTGCACGGTGGTGGGACCGGGCGTCGTCCGCGTGCACGGCCGCGTGCTCGAGGGCGACGCCCCGAGCTTCACCGGCCCGCTCGTCTTCGAGGTGACGAAGACCGGCGCGGTGACGGCGACGGTCGAGCAGCCAGAGGCGAAGACGGCGTTCGCGATCGAGCCGGGCGCGCGGCTCCGCATGACAATTACCAGTCCGCATGGACAAGGCCGATAGAGAGGGCACGAACATGGACGACCCGAAGACGACCGAGCTCTCTCGCATCACGGTGGTGGAAGAAGGAACCGAGTTTGTCGGCTCACTCAGCTCGACGTGCCCGATCGTGGTGCGCGGCATCATTTCGGGGGACCTCGACAGTCCGACGCTGACGGTCGCGCCGACCGGTTCCGTGTCGGGCAAGGTCAAGGTCGGCACGTTGGCCTCGCACGGGACGCTCGCGGGAGAGATCGACGCCGACAAGGCGCAAATCTCGGGCCGCGTGCTCGACAAGACCGTCCTCCGGGCGCAGGCGCTCGAGATCAAGCTCGATGTGGAGGGCAAGATGACCGTCACGTTCGGTCAGGCAAAGCTCGAGATCGGCGACGAGCCGCAACGCTAGGCCAGCTCGTTCTCGCGTTTGCGCGGGGTTTGGTCGGCGTTTGAGCCCCGCGCTCCGGGCACTCGCGTTTGCACGTGCAAGAGCCGGGCCCACGACCGCCCCGTCGTGTTAGGCTGAGGCTCGGTTCGCTGGATGCGCCATACGGGCCAGCCGGTAGCCGAGACGATGTTGATTGGAGTCAGTGCGGCCTTGGGTTCGCCGGGCCCGCACCGAAAGGAGGAGCTTCGATGGGTATGGAGATGAAGCTCCAGTTCAAGCTGGCCCAGCAGCTCGTCATGACGCCTCAGCTGGTCCAGGCCATCCGCCTGTTGCAGCTGTCGCGAATGGAGCTCGTCGACGAGGTCCGCAAAGAGCTCGACGGAAACCCCGTCCTCGCGGACGAAATCGTCGATCCGCCGCTGCGGGCCGAGCAAGACCAGTCCCGGCCGCTTGCCACGCCCGGCGAGCTTCCCCCGGAAGAGCGGGTCGGTATCACCGAGCGCGCCGAGCGCGAGACCGATCCGGCCGTCCGAGAAGCGGAGAAGCAGGTCAAAGAGGTCGACTGGGAACAGTTCCTGGAAAATCGCCAGCTTCAGACCCCCGTGACGGCTTCGCGAAGCGGCTACGACGAGCTGCCGCCGATCGAGCAGTCGCTCACGCGTCCGACGACGCTCCGCGAGCACCTGCTCTGGCAGCTTCAGATGAGCGACTTCGTCGAAAACGAACGACAGTTCGCGCTCCTCGTCATCGGCAACCTGGACGAGCGTGGGTATCTCGACCTCGACTGGGGCGCCGACGCCGAGGGCAACCGCCGCCCCGATCTCACCATCGCCGATCTGGCCGAAGAGGCAGATCTCGTGCTCGAGGACGCCGAAGAGGTCCTCAAGATGATCCAGCGCTTCGACCCCATCGGCGTCGCGGCGCGCGACCTCCGTGAGTGCTTGATGATTCAGGCCGAGACGCTCGGCTTCGACGACGTCGAGAAGGCGATCATCCAGGACCATCTCCACAACGTCGAGCGCCGCAACTTCGCCGCGATCGTCAAGGCGCTGAAGATCGAGCTGGAAGAGGTCTACGAGGCCGTCCAGGAGATCCAGAAGCTCGAGAGCGTGCCGGCGCGTAACTTCGCAGAGGTCGACGAGAAGACCATCGCGATTACTCCCGACGTCTACGTCATGAAGGACGGCGAAAAGTTCGTCGTCGCCGACAACGACAAGGGCATGCAGCGCCTCTACATCAACGAGTCGCTCGCCCAGCGCATGCTGAAAGATCCAAAGGCGAAAGAGTTCATCAGCGAGAAGCTGAAGAGCGCCCAATGGCTCATCCGCGCCATCGAGCAGCGTCGGCGCACGATCATTCGCGTGACCGAGTGCATCGTCGAGAAGCAACGCGAGTTTCTCGAGAAGGGCGTCGCCTACCTGAAGCCGATGATCCTCCGCGACATCGCCACCTCCGTCGGCATGCACGAGTCGACGATCTCGCGCGTCACCAGCAACAAGTACGTTCACACGCCGCAGGGCCTCTTCGAGCTGAAGTACTTCTTCAACTCGAGCATCTCTCGCGTGGCCGACGAAGACATCGCGAGCGAGAGCGTCAAGCAGGCCATCAAGAAGATCATCTTGGTCGAGGACAAGAGCAACCCGCTCAGCGACCAGGCGATCGTGAAGATCTTGGAGGACCAGGATGGCATCAAGATCGCGCGTCGCACCGTCGCGAAGTACCGCGAGATGCTGGGGATTCTCAGCTCTTCGAAGCGCAAGAAGATGTTCTGAGCGCGGGTGCGTCGGGGCGGCCTCTGGGGCCGGACGACGCACGCGCTCTTCGCGATCGCTCGATGAAGCGCCTCCTTCCCCTGTTGCCGTCGCAGAAGGCGAAGCTCACCGCCGAACGACTCTTCAAAGAGCAGTTCCTGCACTTGTATCCGCCGGGAGCTTCGCTCGAGATCGTTCGCGGGACCGACGCGAACCCTGCGAACAACCCCGCGATCGAAGCGGCCGCGTTCGAGACGGCAGAGCTCTTCGGTCGGCTCGCCGGAGAGGCGCTCGACGCGCCGGCGCTCGACCTCGACGGCACCGACGCTTCGATTCATCGGCTCTCTGCGGCGCTCACGACGGCGGCGCGAGAGCGGCTCTTCACCGCGCGCTCCCAGAAGGGCGAGCCGCCATTGCTCGTCCACTTCGTCGCGCACGGAGCGCTCTACGTCGCCGCATGCATCGTCCGAAACCACGGCGGTGAATGGCTGATGCGAAGTCCGCTCTGGGAGACGCGGGTCCGCCTGCGTTCGCGCGCCGGCGAAGCAGAGCTGTCGCCGTTCTCTTGGTGGCTCGCCGCGCTGTCCGACGATGGCATCGACAAGCATGCCCTGGCGGACCGCTATCGCACGCTCGTCGAGGTCCCCTGCGAAGACGTGTCCGCGTGGCCGGTCGTGTTTCCGACAGGCAAACGGTTCCCGCGACTTTCGCGCCCGAAGTACGACACGTGGGTAAAGTTTCTCGAGATGCATCTGCCCGAGGTGACCGACCTCGGGCCCGACTTTCCATCGCCGCAGCGCTTTACCGAGCTCGGGCTCTTCTATCTCGAGACACGCGTCGTCGGAGACGGTCGCGCGGTCGTCGTCCACGGCCCGACCGAGAAGGGCATCCATCTCTTTTGGCTCGGACCGACGGGCTTTTCGAAGGCCGTCTTCGTCGAAGCCGACCTCGTTCCCGAGCACCGCGTCGAATCCGGGAAAAGCAGCGGCGGAGACGAAACGTTGACCGTGTCGTTTTGCCACGGCGGTGTCCCGCAAGAGATCGAGCTGCTCTGGTGGGGCCCCTGAATAGAACAGCGAGAGCTTCTCTCGACCGGAGAATTCCGATACTGCTGTTCTATGCTGCGCCTTCTCCGTGTCGTCCTGCCGATCACGCTCTTCGTCGTTCTGTGGGCTCTACCAGTCTTCGCGGCTCCACTCACGCTGAACGGCTCTACGGCTGGGCCTGCGACGTGTCCTGACGGCGGGACGGCCGTCGACGCGTCGTGCGCCGTCAACGCGACACCAGCGAACAATCGCGGCTGCCGATACGGCGGAGTGCACACGTTCGACTCGATCAGTTTGACGAACGGCGCGTACGTCTGCGTGACGCCGTTCAACGGCGCGGACAAGGTCAACACTGGCGACGTGGTGCTGAAGAGCCTGACGACGATCTCGATCGACTCGTCCAGCCGCATCACCGCAAAGGGCCGTGGCTATCAGGGAATCGTGTGTGACGACGGACCTGGGCCGACCGCGGCGGCCGGCGGAAAGGGCGGCTGCTCCGTCCTCGACTCCGGCGGAGGAGGCGCGCACTTCGGCGATGGCGGCCGCGGCACGAAGGATTGCTTCGTCTACGGCTCGGCGACGGCGTGTGAGTTTCCGCAAGAGTGGGAAGAGGACTGCGGCAGCCTGGGGGCGGGCGCCTGCGTCGCGACCGGCGGCACCTGTTACAACAACGACGGCGACCCCACGGTCGCAGGCCAGTCCTTCACGCACAGCATCTTCCAACCGGAGTTCGGTGCTGCGGGCGGCGACAAGGGGTGTCGCGACGGCTTCGACGCGGCAGGTCGCGCCGGCAACGGTGGCGGCCGAATCGTCCTGTTCGCGGCGAACGCGGCAGGGACCGGCTCGATTGACATTCAAGGACGCGTCATCGCCGATGGCTTCCGCGGGTGTTCATCCGGCAACGACTCTGCAGGCGGCGGCGCGGGCGGGACGATCCTCATCACCGGGGACTCGGTCTCGGTCGGGCCGACTGCGCGCGTCAGCGCTCATGGTGGTCGCGGTGGGGACTCGCAGCCCAAATGCAACACCTGCGCGACCTCTGCAGAATGCGAGTCTGGCCAGACCTGCACCGGTGGACGCTGCGGCCCGTGCAATTGCACGCCCTGTACCGTAAATGCGCAGTGCAGCACTCTGCTCGGACAGACCTGCAAGAACCTGGGCGGCGCGCTCGGGAGCGTCTGCGCCAACAGCTCGAATCAGTGCACGCCCTTCGACCCGGCCGACGACGAGAACGAGTGCCGTGCGACCCAGAACTCCGGCACGTGCGACGACTGTGGCGGCGGCGGCGGCGGCGGCATCGTCAACATCCAATCACGCCAGAGCTCGATCGACCCGCTGGCGATCTTCGACGTCCGCGGCGCGATCGGCGGCATCTGCCCCATCTGCTCCGGCGAGGCGGGCGGCGGCGCAGGCGAGCTGCAGATCGACGGCGGCTACCAAGGCGAGGTCTGCGACGGCTGGGACAACGACTTCAACGGCGTCATCGACGACGGACTCGGAATGCTGACCTGTCCGGATGGATCCATGATCCCCTCCTGCGTCGGCGGTGTTCCGCAGATCTGCGACTATTCGAACAACGCGGCCTGCTTGGTCCAGGCGAACGATGCGCGGCCGCGCTTCGCGCTCATCGTCGACACCTCGGGCTCCATGTTGGACGATCTCTCGGGCGTGCCGACCTTCGGCGACGGCTCGATGGATCATCCCGGTATCGACACGGCAAGCGATCCGGACGCCATCGCGGGCAACAACTCGCGACTCTTCATCGCGAAAGAGGCGCTGACGCAGGTGCTGTCGGCGTTCCCAGAGAGCGACTTCGCTTTGGCGCGGTATTACCAAGACGTCGGTCCGAACCGGTCTTGTCAGACGGCGTCGAACTTCGAGTGCGCGAAGAGCTGCTGCTCGTACGACGATCCGACGAACAACCTGCCGCCCACGTATCCGTCGACGTATCCGGGCAACACGTGTGTCCTGTCCAGCATCTATCCGTCCGCCGGCTATCCGGCGACAGCCGATTTTACGGGCAACATCAACATCGACTGGGCCTCCGAGGTCAGCGAAGATCCTCCGACCAGCGACTGCATCAACTACGCGGGCTCGTGCGGTCCGCCGCGTCGCGGCGCGCAATACCTGGTCGGCTTCGACCAACCGATCAATCGATACCTGTCTTGGTTGGACGGCGTCGAGGATCCGGACGGCATCTTCGACGCCGGGACGGTCGAGGGCGACCATTGCCCGAACGGAAACTGCGAGCTTCGCGGGACCGGACCGACGCCGCTCGCCGGCGCATTGCAGGCCACGTACGACTTTCTGACCCCGGTCGTGTCGTGTGACAGCGCGAAGCCGTGTCGGTCGTACTCGGTCATCCTGCTCACCGACGGCGCGGAGAGCTGCGGCGGAAACGCTGCGGCCGCGGCGGCTGCCCTGCATGCCGGCATCTCGGGCAAGCAGGTCGATACGTACGTCGTCGGTTTCTCGGTGTTGGCGGCAGAGGTGACGAAGCTAAACGCGGTCGCCGCAGCCTGCGGGACCGGGG